>Ga0181528_10000434_pt1 | contig 30451 bp, 21 predicted proteins | sample PEATcosm2014_Bin_47_FD_119742 | JGI IMG/M metagenome (GOLD analysis project Ga0181528, IMG submission 119742) | Peatland microbial communities from MTU Mesocosm Facility, Houghton, MI, USA - PEATcosm2014_Bin10_10_metaG | ecosystem: Environmental > Terrestrial > Soil > Wetlands > Peat | place...
CGGTTCCGGTGGCGCAGCTGATTGACAAGAAATATGCCGAGGCATGGCGCGAGCATCTTGACCCAGCGAAGGCCACGCCCAGCGGACAGCTGGAGCGTCCCGCGTTTGCCGATCTGGACCGCATGGCCGCCCTGCGCGAGCCCGCCACCGACGGCGAAAAGACCGACACCACGCATTACTCCGTGGTGGATTCCGATGGCGGAGCCGTCTCGGTGACCACCACGCTGAATGACATCTTCGGCTCGCGCGCCACACTGCCCGGCTTCGGATTCCTGCTCAACGATGAGATGGACGACTTTGCCACCAAGCCCGGCTCGGCCAACATGTTCGGACTCATCCAGGGTGAGGCCAACGCCATCGCACCCGGCAAGCGCCCGCTCAGTTCCATGACGCCGGCCATCGTCGTGGAGGATGGCAAACTGGCGCTCGTGCTGGGCTCACCCGGCGGACCGACGATCATTACCACTGTGGCCAACGTGCTCATCCACGCCGTGGACTACGGCGAGGAGATTCAGCACGCGGTCAACGCTCCGCGCTTCCACCACCAGTGGATGCCCGACGAACTGCGGGTGGAGAACTGGCAACTCTCGCCCGATACGCAGGACCTGCTGGAGAAGATGGGACACAAGCTCAAGCGCACCGGCAGTTGGGGCGACGCCGAGTGCATTGCCATTGACTCCAAAACCGGAGACCGCTTGGGCGCCAGCGACGCCCGCAACGGCGGACAAGCCGTGGGCTGGTAAGACGTGCGAGAATGAGCCTATGATTCACGCCATTTCCACCTTCGTGCACGTGCGGGAGCGATTGCATCCCGGTATTCTGGAGCGCCTGGCCCAGGGCGGCGCCACCGGGATTGAGATCTTCGCCATGCGCAGCCACTACGACTACACGAACGCGCCGCAGTTGCGCGAGCTGGCCAGCTTTTTCCACTCGCAACCCACGGTAAAGCTGGAAAGCCTGCACGCTCCGCCCTATGCCGGCGGCGAGTGGGGACGCTTCGACTCCGCGCCGCTGAACATCGCCGGCGGCGAGCGCAAGGATCGCGTCGAGGCCATGGACGAGATCAAGCGTGCCATCGAGTCGGCGGAGATTCTGCCCTTCCGCTACTTGAACCTGCACGTTGGCCTGGCTGGAGATTTCTTCGATGAACAGAAGTTCGAGCACGCGCTCAGCTCGGTGGAACACCTGCGTGCCTTCGCCCGGCCGCTCGGCGTGCGCTTGCTGCTGGAAAATATCCCCGGCGATCTGGCCACTCCGGCGAAGCTGGCGGAGCTGATCCGCGCCCTGCACTACGACGACATCGGAATCTGCCTCGACCTCGGCCATGCCCACATGGAGTCCGGCATTGAGCAGGCATTTGAGTCCGTGAGTCCGCTGCTGCGCTCCGTGCATGTGCATGACAATCATGGAGAAAAGGATGAGCATCTGTGGCCCGGCGCGGGTACCATTGACTGGAAGCGGACGATGGAATTGCTGCGCACCGCTCCGCAGCCGCCTAACCTGGTGCTGGAGGTCGAGGGCGACCACGCGGGCAATCCCGACTTCGGTCCGCGGGTGCCGGAGAAGATGCGCGAGGCCTGGACGCTGCTCGAATCGTAGGTCTCCCGAATAAAAGAGAGAGGGAGTAAGCCGGGACGGAGCTCCCGGCACTTCTTTGATCCTGCTGATTTGATCCTGCTGTTTTCCGTCACAACGTACTTTGGGCTTGAGTTGAACCCAGGGTGGTCTCCGAAAAGTGACGCTCATCACACACCTGTGTGGTTTCCAAGGCTTATAGTAATTCGGGTTCCAAAGAAATCACGCGGCTCCCTGATTGGGCCGCAGCAACGCTTTTTCCTAAAGGATGAACCGTATGTCAGTAGAAGGCGGGGACAAGAGTCCCCAGATTTGGTCGAATACGCAGGCCTACGTGATGGCCGTGTTGTGTCTGCTGGTGGGCTTTGCCGTGGGCTATCTTCTGCGTGGCTCTGCCAGCAGCACCGCCCCGGCGCCGGTGGCGCAGCAGCCGGCCATGCCGCCGGCGGGTATGGGTGGCATGGGTCAGCAACAGCAGCCCACTCCGGAGCAGTTGAAGGCCATGGCCGATCAGCAGGCCGCTCCGCTCCTGGCGCAGCTCAAGAGCAAGCCCAATGATGCCGCGATGTTGACGCAGGTGGGCAACCTGTACTTCGACGCCAGGGTCTTCCCGACGGCCATTGATTACTACCAGAAGACTCTGGCGGTAACTCCCAAGGACGCCGCCGTGCGCACCGACATGGCCACCGCCATGTTCTATCAGGGCGACTATGACCATGCCATCGCCGAGTTCAACCGCGCCCTCCAGGATGATCCGAAGAACGGCAACGCACTCTTCAATCGCGGCATCGTCAAGTGGCAGGGCAAGATGGACGTATCTGGAGCGGTCGCCGACTGGGAACTGCTGTTGAAGCAGAATCCCAACTACGAGCAGGCCGACCAGGTAAAGATGTACATCGCCCAGGCCAAGAAGCACGCCAACATGAAGCCGGGCGAGAAGACCGATAAGCCGGCGATGTAATAGTTTGCACCTTTCCTGCAAATGTCTGTCAGCTCATGGAGAGGGGGGTTGGGGAATATGACCTACCCCTCTTTTACCCCTGTGTTAGATGCCACAGGCTAGAGGTCGTGAGCGGCACGCCAAGGGTAGGAAGAAAAGAACTCTAAAGAGCAAAAAGAGATGTTATCTAACTTATTATCTTGTAGATAGCGTTTCCAGTGCCAAGTTTCCGACACAGGGTTTTACAACGGCTACTGAATTGCATGAACTAGAGTACGGAGGCACTAAGTGAGACGGGTCGCGAAGTCAATTTCGGTCTTGGGGATAATGGTGGCGGCGCTTGCCTCGGCTTGGGCTGGCGTGCATCCCGTTCCACTGGACCCGAAGGCGGACCCTGCTACCTGCGTACAGTGCCACGAAGATAAGACGAAAGGTAAGTCGGTCCATTCGGCGATTGCCATGGGCTGTACCAGCTGTCACGAGATCCGAGTCAACCGAGATGTCACTCGCGTCAAGCTGATCACCACCACCACCGTCGCCCTCTGCATCACCTGCCACGCCGACAAAAAAGCTGCTGATATCCACGGCAAGGTTCACTCCCCGGCCGTTCGTGACTGCGTCAAGTGCCACGACCCACACGTCAGCGAGAACAAGAATCAATTGCTTAAGCCGGAAAGCGGCGATAGCAAGGACACCAACCTCTGCCTTACCTGCCACAAGGTTGGCGTGGACGTTCCCAAGGACGGCAGCCGCCATGCGGCTCTGGACATGGGCTGCGACACCTGCCACGTAACGCACAAGACGGGCGAGCGCGGTAAGCGCGAATTTGATTTCCATCTGACCAAGGATGCCCCGGCGCTCTGCGTGGATTGTCACGATCCGAAGGACGCGACGCTACAGAAGGCGCACCAGGGCCAGCCCTTTGGTACGGCCGACTGCCTGAGCTGCCACGATCCGCACCAGTCCTCCAACAAGAAGTTGATGGCGCGCTTCACACACGTTCCCTTTGCCGGTGGCCAGTGTGACAGTTGCCACGCGCCGGCCAAGAGCGGAAAAGTGGTGCTGACGGCAGCCACTCCGAAAGAGATTTGCCTGACCTGCCACAGCGACAAGGGTGAGCAGATTGAGAAGGCCAAGGTTCAGCATCCGGGCGCGGCGGGCGATTGCGTTGACTGCCACAACCCGCATGCCAGCAGCCAGGCTGGACTGCCCAAGACAAATGGCGTTGATATTTGCCTGGGTTGCCATGCTGATCAGGCCGCGCAGGGCAAGAAGGCTCATGCGCACCAGCCGGCCTTCGAGCAGGGTTGCGGTACCTGCCACGAGCCGCACGGCGGAGACAATCTGCATCTGATGCGCGCCGCCACGCCGAACGCTCTGTGCCTGGAATGCCATGGCCCCGATGCCGCTCCGGCGAAGCTGGAGAGCGAACACCTGGTAACGATTTTTGGTGGCAAGGTGAAGTTGCCGGAAGATTACTTCAGCCGCGTGTCGGTTTTGCCGCTGAAGTATGGCGCGGGACACCCGGTAGTGGGGCATCCTGTCAGCGATCTGAAGGATCCGACAGATCCTTCCAAAATTGTGACTCCGATGACTTGCCTGACCTGTCATCAGCCGCACTCTTCGGCGCAGGCTGATCTACTGGTCAACGATCAGGCCAATAACCAGGCATTCTGCAAGACGTGCCACAAGGGTCTGATCCCGAACAGAAAGGCTGCTAGCTAAAGATGTTTGAAGTTCGCTCCATGTCGAAGCTGCAAGCGGTGGTTCTGGGATTGGTGGCGCTTGCCCTGTTGTGCGGGGCGCCCGCGAAGTCCTTTGCCGCAAAGAAGAAGGATGCCGCTCCGGCCCCAGCTCCCAAGGCCCCCAAGCCGTTGCCGAATTTCACGACCATCGTCTTTCCTGCGGCGCCCGCGGTGCCGCGCCTGAGGTACCTGGATTTCTTCTCCGCCGAGCGCCCCGATGTGCCGGTGGACAAGAAGGACAAACCGAAGGAGAAGGCCAGCTGGATGGATCGCTTGGCCGGTGTGAGCCCCGACAGCGGAAAGGAACCCGGCAAGCCCAAGCCGCGCTTCCAGTTGCTGGCGCCCTACGGTCTGGCGGTGGATTCCACCGGACTGCTGTATGTGGCAGACACCAAGGTGGGCGCCATCTTCATCTTCAACACGGAAAACAACGACGTCCAGTTCATCAAGCACGGCACGGACGCACATTTCAAGGCCATCTTCGGCCTGGCGATTGACGACGCCGACAACCTCTTTGTGGTGGATGGCGACGCCCACCACGTGCTGGTCTTTGACAAGAAGCACAAGCTGGTTTCGGGTTTCGGCGATTCCGAACTGCGCGATCCCTGCGGCATAGCGATTGATTCCGAAAATCGCCTTATCTACGTGGCCGACGTGGACCTGGATCAGGTCCTGGTGTTTGACGCCGACAGCTACAAGCTGTTGCGCAAGATTGGCGTGACCGGCAAAAAGCACGTCTCTACCGAAATTGGCGAATTCAGCAAGCCGACCAACGTGGCAGTGGACAAGGACGGCAATGTTTACATCACCGACACGCTCAACGACCGTGTCGAGATCTTTGATGCCGACGGCAACTTTATTCGCACCTTTGGCAAGAATGGCGACGGTCCCGGCGACTTCGCCCGTCCCAAGGGGATCGCGATCGACTCCGATGGTCACGTCTGGGTAGCGGACGCGATGTTGAATCGGCTACAGGTCTTTACCCCCGAGGGTTACCTGCTGATGGCAATCGGCAGTTTCGGAATCATGCCGGGGCAGTTTGAGACTTTGACCGGGCTTACGGTTGACAGCAAGAATCGAATTTTCACCGCTGAACAGATGTTGGGCAGGGTGCAGATGTTCCGTTATTACACGAACGCTGAGTCCAAGGCTGAGATGGAACAACGCCAGAACGAGGCCAAGAAGGCAGCGGAAGAACGGGACGCAAAGAAGAAGTCCAACGCCACGAGCAAGCCTGGCATGAAATTGCCGGAAGCTCCAGCGGCGCCAGCAGCGACACCGCCGGCGAAATAAAAGATTTAGCGGCGAAATTGAGCCGCTAAAAGGCTTGGCTGCTCACAGGGCAGTCATGAACAAGGTAGTAACTTACTAGTCGTACCGATTACTCAGGAGGTTTATACAAGTGAAAAAGATTCTCTTTGTGCTTCTCGTCGTTGTCATCGCCGCTTCGGCGATGATGGCCCAGACCATCAAGGGCAACACCGCTTACATTCCTGCTACTGACGTCCAGGGCGCGCACGAAAACGGCGGCCGTGGTTGCGCTGGTTGCCACGCCCCGCATAGCGGCGGCCGTGGTGCAGGCGGGCAGGTAAACGGAACTCCGGCTGCTGCCGGTGTGGTTCTTGGCGACAGCGGACTTTGGGGAACTGACACCAGCTCCATCACGGCGTCTGGCGTCTCCCTCAACTTCGACGGTTACACCGCGAGCTTGGCTGGTCTGACTTGGGCCAGCGGTTCGATGTACACCGGCGTTGCCACTTGCCTCAGCTGCCATGACGGTAACCTTTCGAAGGGCGCGATGATGTCGGGCCAGGCCTACGAGCAGTCGTTTGGCCTCCTGAACTTCGCCACCAACGTGGGTTCCAACGGTCAGGCGACCGCTGTCAACCTGTACGGATCGGCTCCGATCCCGACGCTGCTCGGCAACGACGGCGGCGCGGTTGGCGATTACAGCAACGATCACCCGGTGGGCCCCATGGCCAACCTGGGCAAAGTCGCTGCTGCCGCTCTGGGCAACGGTCTGACCTATACCGTTAACGCCACCACCAACAAGCTGACGATGGTTGTCACTGCTGGCACCACCTACGGCAACTTCGTTGCCATGTATGGTACCCCTGCAGTTAGCAGCCTCGCCGACGCCGGCAACGGCATCGCCGGTCAGCAGTACGTTGTTTGCACCACCTGCCACAACCAGCACGTACAGAACGTGTACGGCGGCGGCGGCCACGGAGTTGTTTCGATCGCGGGTCTGTCCACGAACGCCAAGTTCCAGACGATCTTCTACGTGAACGGTCCCTACAACCCGGGCGCTCCCTATGACCCGACGCACGTTCCTTCGACGAACGCCTTCTGCCTGCAGTGCCATTTCTCGCACTCCAGCCAGTACTTTGGCTCGACGACCGTTGGAACCGCGTTCTAAGACGGGCAACAACTGATTGAGCGCAGGCTTCAACAAGCGCGCACTCAGCGGTAGTACGGGGGGAGAGAAGCAGTACTTCTCTCCCCCTTTTAAAACGACCATTCTTACGAGCGAGGAATCATGAAGTTTGCATCCTGCACCGCCGCGATTTTGTTTGCGGCCCTGGTGCCTGCCGCAGCGCAGGTTGTCTCCCACGCCCCCACGCCAATGCAGAAGATGGGAGCCCCGGCGAGCGCGTCCAAATCCGCTCCCTCACAGGTTCTGTCGGTGACCGGCAAGCCGGTGGTGCGCATCAACGGCAGCGTGCTGACCGATCGCGACCTGCTGCGCGAGATGTTTGCGATCTTCCCCTACGCTAAGCAGCACGGAGGCGGCTTCCCGAAGTCGCAGGAGGCGGACATCCGCCGCGGCGCCATGGCGATGATCGAGTACGAAGAGCTGGTGTACCAGGATGCCCAGCGCAGGAAGATGACGGTTCCGCAGGCGCAGGTGAAGAAGGGCATGGAAGCCTACCGCGCCAGCTTTGGAACGGAAGACAATTTCAAGCTTTATCTGAACACCGAGCTGGGTGGCTCGATGCAGCAGTTGGAGCGCCAGGTGCGGCGATCACTGCTGATTGAGCACTACCTGAAGGTCGAGGTGGAAGACAAGAGCAAGGTGACGGAAGCAGAAGCCCGCGCCTACTACGCCAAGAACCCCAAGGCCTTCCATCACGGTGAGGCGGTTGCGTTCCAGACAATCTCGTTTATGCCGGCTGAAACTGCGTCGGCCGATGTGAAGCAGAAAGCCAAGCTGAAGGCGGAAGACGTGCTGAAGCAGGCCAAGGCCACCAAGACCTTCGAGCAGTTCGGCCTGCTGGCGGAAAAATTCTCGGAAGACGATTTTCACGTGAACATGGGCGACCACAAGATGGTGGAAGCCAGCCGGTTGCCGCCGGAGCTGCTCACGGCGATTCACAAGTTGAAGACAGGGCAGGTAAGCGGAGTATTGCAGTTCGGCAGCTTTTATACGATCGTTCGGCTGAATGAGCGCGTGCTGGCTGGCAGCGTCCCTTTTGCGGATATCAAGAGCAAGCTGCTGAGCGACCTGCAAAAGACCAAGTATGACCGGATGCGCGGTGATTTGGATAAACGCCTGCGCGAGCATGCGAAGGTCGAAGAGCTCTAGCGGCCTTGTCAGGAAGCAACGGCGCGATGATGACACCACGGCTGATTGCAGTTCCCGTCCTATGTTTGGTGCTACTGGCCGGCCATTTGCTGGCGCAGGACACCCACATTGATGGGCTGCATGTGAGCGCCGCTGGAACCGTCAACGCCGGGTATTCTGGAGATTTCAATCCCCAAACCGGATCCGACCACGCCGTCAGCATTGGCGGGGACGCTACGGTGCATGGCTACTACTACAACCCGAACTTTGTATCCTTCGACGTCTCGCCGTACTACGGACGTTCGCAAGCCAACTCGGGTACTGGATCCATCTTCAACAGCAGTGGCTACAATGCCAACTTCAATCTCTTCGCCGGCTCCCATTTTCCGGGTTCCATCAGCTTTAACCAAGGGTTCAATAACAGCGGCACCTACGGTATTCCCGGCGCCTCGGGTTTGACCACCGAAACCAGCTCCCGGAGTTTTGCAGTAGGATGGTCGATGCTATTGCCGGACAAGCCTACGCTGTCAGTGGGTTTTACCCAGTCAAGCGGCAGCAGCGATGTGCAGGGAAGCGACGCGAAGTCTTCCGGAAATGTCAGATCATTTTCGGCGCGCAGTGGTTACCGTTTCGCCGGGTTTCCCCTTTCCGTCAGCTTCAATCTCATCGATTCCCACACAGATACGACGGGTTTCCTTACCAATGTCGGCGGCAATACCACGAGCAAGTCTTTTACCTTCGGCACAGGGCATACCATTCCGCGCGGCCGCATGAGCTTCACCTTCAGTCACGGTAGTTACAATAATGACTCGCCATCCGGTACGGACAAGGGATCCACAGATACCATCGATGTGTCAGCTGGTTCCAGAATTTGGCGGCTGCCCCTGTCAGTTACCGCCGACTACACCGATAACGCCTTTGGCAGCATGGAGCAGCAAACCCTGGCCAACGGTGGCACTTACCTGATATCCAGCTCGGAACCGACGACGCGTGCACTGAACATCAGCACCTCAACCTCATATATGTTTTTCAATAAGGTGTTCGTCAGCGCGTATCTGGTGCGCCAGGAAGAATGGCTTGGAGGGGCGTCCTTCGGTCTGACGCAATATGGGGCCACGGGTACCTATAACTTCGGCAAGCGCTACAAGGGTCTGGTGGTCACCGTGGGTGCGATGGATACCGCCAACGCCTACGGCAATACTGGCGCCACGCTGCTCGCCAACGCCCATTACAACCGCTATATCAATAAGTGGGACTTCTCGGCGAATTTAGGCTACAACCAGAATGTGCAGACACTGTTCGCCCTGTACACCATGTCTTCTTTCAACTATAGCGCCTCAGCCAGCCGCAAGTTGCAGCATGGAATGCATCTCTCCATCGGCGGTGGAGGAAGCCGCAGCGGATTCCAGGAGCAGGCTGGCGACATGTCCCATGCGGAATCGGTGACCGGAGCATTTGGCTGGAGCCGGTTCCAGATGGCCACGAATTATTCACAGTCCTCCGGCCAGAGTGTTTTGACCTCGAGTGGACTGGTGGCCCTCCCCTCTCCTGTGATCACGGGGAGCGATGTGGTGGTATTTGACGGTAAGGGTGAGGGCGCCAGCATATCGGCTTCCCCTATTCGCAACATGAATGTGACCGTATCGTATAGTCGCTCCATAGGTTCGATTGGCGGGCAAACCATTAATACCAACACCCTTTCCGAGTTGTATAACGGCTTCCTCACGTACCGTTACAGGAAGCTTTATTTCAACGCAGGAGTGACCAAGTTTCGCCAGGACGTAACAGGCTCGGGGAGTTTCGCGAGCCAGCAAACCTCGTACTATTTTGGAATCTCCCGATGGTTCAGGCTCTTCTAAGCTACGCCGCCCGGACAGTATTGCGCAGCACCGTCGTACTGCTATGCGTGCTGTGGCTGGCCGTGTCTCCGGCGTGGGCGGCCAGGAAGGATGATAAGACCGCAGTGCCCGCACCGCCCGACTTGCTGCTGGAGGGCAACCGCAAGCTGGGATATGAAGGCGTCTTCAACTCTTCGCGAGACGTGCGCGGCAAGATTGGTTTCTGGACGAAGGTTCTGGATGTGGTGGCAGGGGAAGCCGACTACCGCGAACTGATTCGGCCTTACGACGTGGTAGAAGATTCCATGGGGCGGTTGATCGTCAGCGACCCCGGCGCCATCGGCGTCCATATCTTCGACTTTGTGCAGCACAAGTATCGTTTTCTGGAGCGGCGGAACCGCGAGAAGGATGCAATGATGGCTCCGCAGGGCGTTACCGTGGATGCAGAAGATAACATCTACGTAACGGATTCGGATGCGGGCAAGATTTTTGTATGGAATGCGAACGGCAAGTTTCGCCGCGTGATCGGCAGCCTGCACGGCGGAGAAGGTTATTTCAAGCGACCTACTGGGATAGCGGTGGATTCGGCAGCCAAGCGTATTTACGTCTCTGACACGTTGCGCGACAAGGTGTTTGTGTTGAACATGGATGGCGAGGTCGTGCAGACCATGGGACAATCCGGGCAAAAGGATGCGGAATTTCACTTCCCCACGGAACTCCGAATTACCGGCAACACGCTGGCGGTGGTGGATGCGATGAACTTCCGAATCAAGCTGTGGAGCAAGGACGGGCAATTCCAGCGCGCCATCGGCCAGCCCGGTGACGGCCTCGGCCAGCTTTTCCGGCCGAAGGGCATCGGGGTGGATAGCGAAGGGCACTACTATGTTGTGGATGGATTGCGCGGCCTGGTGCAGGTGTTTAACGCCGAGGGGGAACTGCTGTACTACTTTGGCAAAAGCGGGACGGCGTTAGGAGAATTTCAGTTGCCGGCCGGTTTATTCATCGATCACAGCGACCGTATTTACATCGTGGATTCGTACAACCACAGGATTCAGATTTACCATTACTTTGGCTTGCCAGCACAGGTCGGGGGTGCACATTGAAAAAGCTTGCACTTCTACTCGCACTCATCACCGCAATGGCGGCCTTCGCCTTGGGCCAGGCTCCCACGGCTGACGTGATGGGCCAGCATGATCTGGGTTCCTGGGGGCCGGCGCCGATTCAAGGTGCGCTGACCACTTGCCAGTACTGCCACGCCGTTCACTCTGGTCTGGCTACCGTCAGACCGCTGTGGAGCCAGAAGCTCTCCACGGCCACCTACACGCTATACACAAGTGGCACGCTGACGAACGTGACGCAGCAGCCTCCGCTTGGCACGGCCAGCAATCTTTGCCTCAGCTGCCATGACGGCACGGTGGCGCCCGGGCAAAACACTCCGTATGGAAACATCAAGATGCGCGGAGCGATGGCCAGTAACGACCTGATTGCACCCTCGGGCAGCTTGCAGGCCGTGCATCCTTTCAACTTCAAGCTGCCGCTGCAGCCTGCCGACAACGTGCTGGCGAGCGTTATCACCAGCGGAACCACCGGCGCCACGGCAGTGAAGATGATCAACGGCAACGTGCAGTGCACCAGTTGCCATGAGCCGCACGTGCAGGGGCTGGACTCGGCCTCGCAGGCCTTTCTGGTCATGGACAACACGGATTCCGCGCTTTGCCTGGCGTGCCATGTCAGCACGCCTACTCAAACCGGTGGAATGGCGCTGAAGAAGAAGACGACGACTACCGCGAAAACAGCGAGCGGCAACAGTACGCAAGCCGGCTACACGCCATTCAGCGCGTGGACGACGAGCGCTCACGCCATGTCGGTCAGTCGTGTTCCGAAGACGGTGAAACTGGGCAAGCACGGCACGGTACGCAAGAACGCCTGCCTCAGCTGCCACACGCCTCATAATGCGCCGGGAGGCGCGAACCTTCTGACCGGGCCGCTGCAGAAGGTTCCCAACATGGATGCCGTGACGCAGAACTGCATTACCTGCCACAACGGCGGCTCCAACGTCTCGCCGGTCATCCCGAACATCTATTCCGAATTTGCGAAGATCAGCCATCCGCTACCGGTAGCGAACAATCTCCACGCATCCAACGAAAGCGCAGTGCTGAACAACAATCGCCATTCCACTTGTGTTGACTGTCACGAACCGCATGCTTCCAAGCCCACGGGAACCTTCGCCGCGACCACGATTCGACCCGCGCAGAATGGCGTTTCCGGCATCAGCGCGCTGGACGGAACTACGGTTGTCAACCCCGCTCAGAACCAGTACGAGACCTGCCTGCGCTGCCATGGCGCCAGCACCGGAAAGCAGGCGTTGACCACCTTCGGATATCACCCGACCCGCATGGTGGCCAGCGGCGACGCGTTGAACCTGTTGCCGCTGTTCAGTGCGAGTTCGCAGTCCAGCCATCCGGTAATGCATGACCGCAGCAGCGGCTATTCTCAGCCCAGCCTGCTGAAGACGCTGTTGAATATCGACGGACACACCCAGGCACGCGTAATGACGGCGCGCATCCTCTGCACCGACTGCCACAACAGCGACGATAACCGCGAGTTTGGCGGCAGCGGCCCGACCGGGCCGCACGGCTCGCAATACGCGCACATCCTGGAGCGCCGGTACGAGTACAGCCGCGTATCGCTGGGAACCAGCGCAGGCACCGGACCGGGCTCCACCATCCAGAATCTGTTGCCCATGGTCACGGACCCCACGGCGAACGGCCCTTATAGTCTGTGCGCCAAATGCCATGACCTGACCAACATCATGGCTAATGCCAGCTTCAGCAAACACTCCCTGCATCTGACCGCCGGGTTCTCCTGCTCGGTGTGTCATACGGCACATGGCACGGGACCGGTAGGCGCAACGGCAACCGGCGCGCGCCTGGTGAGCTTCGATTTTGGAGTGGTTGCAAACAACGATCAGAGCAAGACGCCGGTAGCTTACAACCGTGCGACCAACACCTGCACCCTGAAGTGTCACAACTATAACCACAACGCCGATGGCAGCGTTACGTTGTCTTCTGGAGCGCAGTCCTCTGTAGTCAAGAAGCGGTAGAAGTGGTCTTGTGCTGAGCGGGTCATCCCGCCAACGCAAAGCCCTGTTCACGTTAAAATACAAAGATGCCGGATTCCGCGATCACGCCCTCATCCTCCCGCTTTGACCGCGGACTGCCAGGCAACACGGTAGTGCGCCTGTGCGCTCTATTGCTGGTTTTGTCCTTCCAGGCAATCCGCGAATCCTCGCACATCACCGCATTCTTCAATGGAGACGTGTGGTGGCATCTGCAGACGGGGCTCTGGATGTTGCAGCATCATACGGCGCCCCACAGCGGCATTTTCTCCCAGGCGGCCGATCAATCCTGGGTGGCATCCAACTGGGCGGCAGACTTGATGCTGGCCATTGCATACCGCGTCATCGGCCTGAAAGCGATCCTCGCCGAGTTGGTGTTCTTCAAGTCTGCATGGGCCGTCGTCGCCTTTCTGGTAGCCTACGCGGTCCGGCGCCGGTTCTGGACCGCGCTGGCACTATGCGTGCTGGCACAGTACTCGCTGGTGGATACCCAGCCTTTGCCGATCTTCTTCTCCATGATCCTGTTCGGCGTGGTAGCTTCTCTGTTGTTGGGAGCGCGCCGCACTGGCAACCTGAAACTTCTCTACGCGCTGCCGCCGATCTTCCTGCTCTGGGCGAATCTTCATCTTGAATTTGTCTATGGCCTGCTGCTGCTGGGCCTCTTCGCTCTGATTACAGCGTTGGAGGCAGGTTGGCCGGAGCTTCGCTCGGAGGAATCTGCGGCAGCGCCCAGCCTGCCGCCGGGGATGACGTTGGCTTTTTGTGCCGCCGGTGCAGTGGCTACACTGTTCACGCCCTATGGCGTGAATCTGTACGGCCAGATCGGCGCCGCGCTGTTTGACCGCGTCCAGTTCGTTTCTTTTACAGAGATGGCTGCGATGGAATTTCGCAGCGGCGGCAATTTCGTCGTCCTCGGGTTGCTGATGACGGCGTTTCTCGCCTTGGGTCGGCGGCGATCGCGCGACCTATTCAAGCTGGCCGCGTTGGCCCTCTTTGCCATGCTCGCCTTCCGTATTCAGCGGGATGTGTGGGCCATATTGCTGCTCTCGATTGGTGTGATCGCCGAGGCGGATCCCGCTGCGCCGGATGCGCAGACCGGTCGCGAGTGGAAGCCGGCTCTTGGCGTTATTGGATTTGTCTTGTTGATCCTGCCGCTGGCTTTGGTCATGCGGCTCCCGGATGATGCGACGCTGCTGCGCCGTGCATCCAGCGTGTTGCCCGTCGCTGCCTGCGATGCAATACGCGCCCAGCATTTGCCTGCGCCAATCTACAACACATACCAATGGGGAGGCTTCCTCGACTGGTATCTGCCGGAGTATCCGGTATCCATTGATGGGCGCATCAACCTTTGGGGCGATGCGGAAAACGAGACTTACTTCAAACTCGTCGGCGCCTCCGTTAAGCTGGAAGATTCTCCGGTCTTCATGCGTGCGGGCACCATTCTTTTTGAACGCAACTCTGGGCTTGCCCAGGCGCTTACATCGCTTCCCACGCTGCGCGACCAATACCGGGTGGCCTACAAGGACGAACTGGCGATTGTCGTCGTGCGCGTGTCGCCGACTCCGTAGCGGAGCAATTGGTTAGGCCATGTGGTGGGCATCACGCTGAATGCAGGTCAATTCCGGCAAGTCCGAAATTGCGGAGTCATTTTTCATGCAAAGCTTCACGATGACCGACACGATGGGGGCCTTGGCGGCCACTGTGTTGCTCGGTCTGTTCCTTCTTCCGCCGGGATTTCTGCTGGGATACGCCTCCAACGTGCTGGCTTTTCGCCAACGCTCGGCCTCCGAACGGCTGCTCATCAGTCTGGCTCTCTCCATGGCCACAGTGCCGGTAATCTCTGTTCTGTTGGTTCGCGTGGCCGGCATGACTGTGACCCTCGCACTGTTTGTGCTGGCAGCCATGGGCGCCTGCGTGATGCTGGCGCGCGAGTACAAGACGCAGCCAAAAGGCTGGTTCCTTCCGCAGCGCACCACGTGGTACGCGCTGGCTATGATGCTTGCCTGGGTGGTTCTGGCGCTGTTCTGCCTGGTCGATTGGGATACGCTGGGGCGGCTCTATATCACCTACTCCGCCTATGACCACAGCATTCGAGTAATGATGGTGGACGCCGCGGTGCGTACCGGAGTGCCTCCGCGCAACCCGCTCTTTGATTTGGGCACTGCCCCGACCCTGCGCTACTACTACTACTGGTACGTCATCTGCGCGCTGCCGGTGCGCCTGGGCGGGTTGACGCCGCGGGCCGGGCTGAATGGCAGCGTGGTGTGGTCGGGCTTTGCCCTGGCCGCCCTGGTGCCGCTTTACTTGAAGCACTATATGGGAGAGGTGGAGCGGTTACGCTTCAAGTCTCTGGTTGGCATCGCGCTGCTGATGGTGACCGGTTACGACCTGCTGCCCTATCTCTACCTTACCCATCGTCTACGTGCGCTTTGGGGAGACACCGAGTGGTGGGACACCAACCAGGTCGCCTCGTGGATTGGCTCCTTCGTCTGGGTACCCCATCACATCGCAGGATTGGTGGCATGCCTCGTGGGGTTCCTGCTGCTCAGCATGCTCAGCACGCAGAGCTCCCCCCGGGAGCGCATCTGGAGCATCTCGCTTGCGGGCGCGGCCTTCGCCAGCGCCGCAGGACTTTCTGTCTACGTCACTTTCACCTTCGCCATCTTTATTCTTGTATGGACGCTGATTGTCCTGCTGCGCGAGCCGGTGCAGATGTTCGTGAATTATGCTTCGGCGGGCGTGGTGTCACTGCTGCTCTCCCTGCCGTTCCTGTCCGACCTTCGCGCACCCTCAAAGGCAGGATCGCGTTTCGCCTCCTTTGCCTTCCGCAACTACGAGGTCGCACAGCAGTGGCTCCAACTCCAGGGAGTTCACGACCCAGCGATTCTTGATTTGTCGCGCTATCCCGCGGCGGTGGTCGTTTACTTCTTTGAGTTCGGTCTCTACTTCCTGGTGGGGTGGCTCTGCTTCCGCCAGGCGGTGCTTCAACAGTGGAAGCTGACGACGCGGCAGTTGGCGGCCTGGACGATGCTCGGCACATGCCTGCTGGTGGTGACGTTCCTATCCAGCGATGCGACAGGCGCGAACGACCTGGGCTTCCGCGGCATCCTAGTAGTGCAGTTTGTGCTGTTGATCTGGGCGGCCCCGTGGGTGAGCGCTCTCTTCTATCCTTCCGATGCGAATCGTTTGAGTGGTGCCTGGCGCATTGCTCTGGCCTTTTCCGTGCTACTGGGAGTTTCAGGAACCTTGCTGCAGGCGGGCATCCTGCGGGCGTACGCACCGATGATTGATGCCGGAATCTCTCGCCGTACCGAGCCTTGGATGGGGCCATTGCCGAACCTCGGACAACACACATACCTGATGCGCGAGGGGATTGAGGAGTTGAAGCGGGTGACGCCGCGCAACGCCGTGTTGCAATACAACCCCATTGGCTCGGATGTCTTCCTCTTTCATCTTTACGCCGATCGTCAGGTGGCCGCAGGCGACGAGACATGCGGAACAGCGTTTGGGGGAAGCTGGGAAGAGTGTAAGCAGGTACTGCCGTACCTGAACGCATTCTTCAACCGTCCCAATGAAGAGGCTGCGAACTGGAACCTGGATGAAATCTGCGATGACATTCACGTGGACGTGATCGCGGTAACAAGTTCCGACAAGGCCTGGTACGAGACCCAGGGCTGGGTGTGGACAAGAAAGCCGTTGGTGGCCAATGACGCTCTGCGGGCTTTCCGTTGCGGCACGCGTCCCATGCCCAGGTAACTGGGATGCGCGTGCGTTGCGGCGCCGCAGAGAGTGAGATTGAACAAGACGTGCATGGCCGAATCGCGGGCCATGCCGGTGGGAGATTATGTCGAATCCGTTTTTGCACCACGTAAAGCCGCAGACTGAGGCCGATCGGAGCCTGCTGCCCATGCTGGAGGCGGTCTGCTTCGCTTTCGTCGCGCAGATTCTGCTGCTCGTTCTTGGGTCGCTCGTCTCCCAGGTGGGACCCACCTTCGTCGGGCGCACGGGCGGTGGCTTCAGCATGGACTACGGCGACTTCTATCTTGCGGCGCGCTATCACGCCGCACACCGCAGCATCTACAGCACGGGTGGTTTTGTCTGGCCGCCCTTCGCGGTCCTCATCGGTCAGTTGTTCCAGTCCATGCCCTTTGTGATTGCGCGTTACTGGTGGCTGGTGCTGAATATTGGCTTCGTGGCATCAGCCGTGATTGCCTATGCGAGGCAGCTTCACTTCACTTGGCGCAACACCACGCTGCTGCTGATGGTGGCGGCATCGTTCTATCCGACATATTTTTTGCTGGAGCGCGGTCACGTGGATGGCCTGATGCTCTTTTGCCTGGTGATGGCTTTCCGTGCGCGCCACTGGCTGGTGCGGTCGATTTTCTACGGCATGTCCATCGGCATCAAACTCTACAGCGGGCTGCTGGTGGTGTACCTGGCGCGGCGCAAGCGTTGGGATTTGCTGGCCGGCGGCATCGCGGCCGCGGCCGTGCTGCAACTGCCATGGTTGGGCCTCGCACTCAGTTATCCCGGAGTGCTGGCCCGGCGTACCACGCAATGGGTCATGGTTGAGAACATCACACCCGCTCCGTTGTTCTTCACCCTGTTGGGCTGGCTGGGCACGCGGGGATGGAAGATTGCCTTCGCCCTCTTCTGGCTTGTGACACTTGTATGGTGCCTGCGGGGGCTGAAGGGGCGCGGCGAAGATCTTTCTGATTGGGTGCTGCTGGCCCCTTGGATGATTTCCATGCCGCTGGTGGTTTATCCCTACAGCGCCGTGCTTACGCTTCCATTGCTGGCCTACCAGGCGTCACGGATCAAAGATCATCCCTGGAAAGCTCCGGAGTGGATATTTCTGTCCGGTTTCCTCCTGTTGGGGGTGCAGCAGAATGCTTGGATTGAGTTGCTGGCGGCTATGGGAGTCCCCGGGGCCTGGGTTTACCTGCTGAATTCCCTGGGAACGGCATTGCTGATGGTGGGCTGCTGCCTTCAGGTGGATGTCTCTGAATGCGAAGGCACTACCGTCGCTGCCTGAAGCATAAGCGACAACTAAAGACGCGTCGCTGCGTCCCCTGCGTTATGGCGTGCTGGGACTGGTGCGCACGTACACCAAGGCCAGTTGATCCTGATAGACGAGCTGGAAATGCGGATCAATCAGCAGCAGGCCAGCCAGCGGGCTCTTCTTCGGCAGCAGCACCAGGTTGGACTCCTTCAGGTACGGATCGTCGGTGTAGGAGTCGCCCATATTACTCTTGTAAGTGCGCAGATCCATGTCGTCGCCGTAGAGGTCGTTGCGGCCATCCACAGTGACGGGATATTGCGGCATGTACCAGATGAGGAATCCGCCCCAGTCGAGATTGTTGTAGAGCGGTCCCGCAAGATTGCTTTGGCGTATGAAATTGCAGGCCTTGACCGGATAGGTCCGGCTGATTGCCGTATCCAGATCGCGGATGTTGAAGCCGATGTTGGATCCCACCAGTAGTCCGGCGCCCACCAGCAGTGCCAGCGTCAGGGACAACTCCGGCAGACGCAACACTGGACTCACTTCTTTCTTCCCCTCCTGGCTGGGCAGGTCAGCCAGGAAGCAGGCCGCGGCAATGCCGAGGAACCAGCTGTCACGCTGCGTGCGAAAGGCTATGACGGCCGAAAAGGCCAGCAATGCCAGCTTGAAGGGATCCAGCTTGTTCCGCCATCCGAGGGCAAAGAACGCGGCGCAAGTCAGCAGCAGCAGGAAGAAGTGCGTGAAGGTGTGAAAGCTGAGCGCTGCCAACTCCTCAATCATGAAGTAGGGCACATGCGAGTTGGTGTAGGCGGCAATGACTCGCAGCAGGTGATAGCTGTAAGGGCCGCACAGAGTTGCCGCCATCGAAGCAAGAAATACGCCATACAGGCCGCCAATCGGCAGCGGTGACGATGTCATCCTGGTGAGCGGCCATCCCTGGCGACGGGCAAGCCAAAGCAGCGTATGCACGCCTACAAAGAGCCCGACCGTGAACAGTCCATATAAAAACTGAATGTGGATATTCGCCCACAGGACAAAGATCAGTGGCAACCAGTACAGGCGCTTGAGGTCTCCGCTGCGCTCACTTTCCAACAGCAGTCCCACCAAGATGCTGAAGAAGATCATGGTGAAGAAAACTGGCCGCGGCATCAGGCTGAAGAGGTAGGAAAACGATCCTACAAAGGAGAGTCCCAGCGCCAGCCAGAAACTTCCGCACAGGCGGTGCAACACCCAGAATAGTGCGAAGGCCACGGCCACCGTCAGCCAGATGCCGAACATGGAAAAGCCGGTGAGTCCGAACCATGCGTAGGCCCGGGAGAGCATGACCTCATAGCCCCAGCTGTAGGCAATCCAGGGCAGCGAGCCGGCGGTGCGGGAGAAGATTCCAGTGTAAGGAACGGCGTGGTTCTGCACGATCCAATCGCCGATCTTGAGGTGCCACCAGATGTCGGGGTCGCGCACCGTCGTGCGGCTGCTGAAGGCGATGCCGGCCACCATGGTCAGCATGGCAATCAGCGCGGCCAGCTGCAGCGCGCGCATTTGCAGTAGTGCACGCAGCTCTTTCATGGTGCTCATCGTGGAATCCTCGGTGCGATGCAGTTTGTGGAATACAAACGGGCCGTGGCGAACTCATCCTCCGCAAAGGGCCACGCCGCGGCCGGTTTCTTAATGCGTGGGCTTGTCTGTCATGGTGCCCAGGGGAATCTTCTCGTGCTCCTTGGCGCGCGCGATCATCTTCTTGACCTGGTCGATCTGCGGGTGGTTGGGATTGGTCTTCACGAGCTTCTCCCAACTTGCAATCGCACCCTTTACATCGCCCTGTACCTGCCACCGCAGCATGCCCTGGTTGTAGAGGGCGTTGGCAAACTTGGGATCAATCTGCAGAGCCTTGTTCAGCGTGGCCAGAGCCTTGTCTCCGGAGCCGGCGTAGTACTGGGCGTTCGCCAGCTTGGTCAGTGACTCGGCGGTGGCCTTAACGTCCACCGACTTCTGGAACCACTGCTGGGACAGGTCAAACTGCTGCGCGGCCAGGTAGAAGGTTCCGATCTTGTTCATAGCCTCGGTGTCCTTCGGATTCTGTTTGACCTGCTCGAGCAGCGGCGCGACCTGCTTATCGGCCATGGCCTTCAGCTGCTCAGCGGTGGGGGGCTGCTGCATGCCGCCGGACATGCCGCCAGGCATTCCGCCAGGTGCGCCGGGCTGCTGCTGCACGGTCGCTGGCTGTGCGGCCGGAGTGGCGCTGTTGGAGCCGCGGAACAGGTATCCAACGGTGACGCCCACGATCAGGCAAAGCACCGCCATGGCGTAGACCTGGGTGCTGCTCCAGCCCGTCTGGGTTGGGGTGGCGGCTGGGGGCTGGGGGGCTTCAGCCGGCTGGGCGGGCTGTTCCACGGGTTGCTGCTGATTCTCTTCGCTCATCTCGTCCTACGACTCCTCTGGCAAGAAAATACCGTCCTGTTCGGGGCCTTTCCCGGGGAACCGCGCTTACGAACGCGGCAGGACGGAGGGATCATTCAAAATTGGCGTATCCGAACTATAGATTGCATGCACTATGCCAAACTCAAGGCACCCGGCATGGACTGTATCGTCATGATTCAGCATATATTATAAATGCTGAACTACCGGGCTGCGGGGGCGGGGCGTGTTTTGCTGCGGGAAACCACGCTTTTCACGCTGGTTTTGCCCCACGGCAGCTAACGGATTCCCTGGGCCGCCCCGTTGCGGACCCATGGCAAGGCAGGCTCATTTATGAAGTCGAAAGCCATCATCATTGGCGGAGGCCCCGCGGGGCTGACCGCCGCCTACGAATTACTCGCCCGCACCGATGTGCAACCCGTCGTGCTGGAGCGCTACGACTATCTCGGAGGCATCAGCCGTACCGTCCAGTACAAGGGCAACCGCATGGACATCGGCGGGCATCGCTTCTTCAGCAAGAGCGACCGCGTGATGAACTGGTGGCTCGAGCACTTGCCCGAGGAAAAGCCCGGCCAGGCCGAGCGCGAAGATGATGTCATGCTGGTGCGCGGGCGCAAGTCGCGCATCTATTTTCTGCGCACGTTCTTTGAGTATCCCGTGCAGTTGACGGGCGCCACGCTCAGCAACCTCGGACCCTGGCGCACGGTGAAGATCGGCATCAGCTACGTAAAGGCCATGGCGTTTCCCATCCGCAAGGTGGAGAACCTAGAACAGTTCTTCATCAACCGCTTTGGCCGCGAGCTTTACCTCACGTTCTTCAAAAGCTACACGGAAAAGGTCTGGGGCGTGCCCTGCCACAAGATCAGCGCCGAGTGGGGTGCGCAACGCATCAAGGGGCTTTCCATCCGCAAGGCTCTGCTGCACTTCATCCAAAGCTCCGGCAAAAAGAAGCAGGACATTCAGCAGAAGCAGACAGAAACCTCGCTGATTGAGCAGTTCCTCTACCCCAAGCTTGGCCCCGGACAGATGTGGGAGAAGGTCGCGCGCGAGGTCCAGGAAAAGGGCGGGCAGGTGGTGCTGAACTTCAACGTCACCGCCGTGGAAGTGAAGGACAAGCGCGTGGTGGCCGTGCGCGGCGTCGGCCCCGATGGCCAAGAGCAGCGCTTCGAGGGCGATTACTTCTTCTCGACGACCTCGGTAAAAGAGCTCATCGCCGCCATTGATGCCGGTGGCAGCCCGGCGCCGCAGAATGTGCGCGAGGTGGCAAGCAAGCTCGAGTATCGTGACTTCATCGCCGTGGGCCTGCTGGTGGATAAGCTGAAAGTCAGCGAACCCGGTGGTAAAGCCGGCGAACTGGTGCGCGACAACTGGATCTACATCCAGGAGCCCGACGTGCTGATCGGCCGCTTGCAGGTCTTCAACAACTGGAGTCAGTATCTTGTGGCCGAGCCCGGCAAGGTGTGGCTGGGTGCCGAATACTTCTGCTACGAGGGCGACGAGCTGTGGACCCTACCCAAGGAAAAGATGGCCGCTCTGGCGGCCGACGAGCTGGCCAAGATTGACATCATCCGCCGCGAGGATGTGCGCGACAGCGTGGTGGTGCACATGGCCAAGACCTATCCGGCCTACTTCGGCGTTTACGACCGCTTCAGCGAGGTGCGCCAGTACGTGGACGCTATCAGTAACCTCTTCCTTGTGGGTCGCAACGGAATGCACAAGTACAACAACCAGGACCACTCGATGCTGACGGCCATGACCGCCGTGGATAACATCGCCGCCGGCCGCACCGACAAGGCCAACCTTTGGGAAGTGAACACCGAGCAGGATTATCACGAGACGAAGGAGAAGTAGGGCGGGGAGGGTGGGGCGCTCTGAACCCCCGCCGGACGGGAAACTTCCCGGAAGTGACAGGCATCACACCACGGCTGCCAGTGGGCAATTAAAATAAGTTGTTCGGCCGCAGCGCCCGTGCGCCTGGCCGAGGCCTCGTGGAATCGTGAGTGAACAGGCGCGAAACGGCGCGGAATCCTGCGCCATATGCCCCAGACTGCGCTTTCAACGGCATCGAGTCTTATGCTCTAAGACATTAATAATAAAGAGCTAAATCTTTTTCACGGATTGGCCCACCAGTTGCTATTTATAACTGGTGCCATCCAAGGAGCTAGGAGCCCGCATGGGGTCGAAGTCGTATTGGAATAAGTTGTATGACACCCTCTCTTCGGTGAAGACTGGGGTATTTCTCATTATCGTTGTTGGCGTTTTTTCAGCGATTGGTACCGTCATTCTGCAACGCCCCACCTCGGAGCCGGAAGACCTGAAGCGCAACTATTCGCCGGAGACCCTGCTCTGGCTGGATCGCCTGGGGTTGACCGACATCTTTCATTCCTGGTGGTTCCTGGTTCTGTTGGTGTTGTTCTGCGTCTGCCTGATCTTTGTCAGCCTGGACCGCTGGCCCAACGCCTGGAAGGCATATGCGAAGCCGGTGCGTTTTGCCACCGCTCCCTTCCGCGTCGGTTTGCCGTTTACGGCAAAGTTTCCCGTTGGGGACGGCGAGGATGCCCTGGGCACGGCCGAGAAGGTTCTGAGCCAGTCCGGCTACGCGCCGGAGAAGGTGTCTCAGGCTTCGGAGAACGGACTGTTTGCGGAGCGGCAGAAGTTTTCGGTCTTTGCCGTCTACATCGTCCACCTCAGCCTGCTGTTGATCTTTGCCGGCTATATCGTGGATGGCATTGTGGGCTATCGCGGCAACATCCAGGTGCCGGAAGGTCAGGCGAGAAACGTCATAGAGCTGCGCGACAACAAGGGTGGCAACAGCAAGAAGACTTTGCCGTTCTCCATTCGCTGCGACGCAGCCGGCATGGACGCCTACGCCGACGGCAGTCCGAAGAAATGGTGGAGCAAGCTGGCGCTGCTGGAAGACGGCCGCGAGGTGGTCAGCAAGACCATCATCGTCAACGACCCGCTGACCTACAAGGGCATCCGCATCTACCAGGCCAGCATGGGCCAGTCGGGCACGCTGATCAGCATGAAGCTGGCGGCAACACCGGTGGCCGGAGGCGAGCCGGAACTGGTCACCATCGGGATGGGCCAGAGCGTCAAACTGCAGGACGGCGAGAGTCTCAGCATTCTGCGTTGGGTTCCCGACGCTTACGTGCAGGATGACCAGGTCTTTCAACGCTCCGACGAATTCCAGAACTTCGCTTTCCAGCTTGGCTTGACGGCCGCGAATGGCGAGACCAAGTCGCTCTGGATGTTCCCCATTCAGCAGAACTCGACGAAAGGCCAGAAGGCCGCCTACGAGTTCGCTGTGACGGAGGAACCCAAGATGGCGCAGTACACGGGGCTTGAAGTCAGCCACCAGCCGGGCCAGTTCGGAGTTTGGGCGGGCGTGGTGGTGATGGCATTTGGCCTGATCATTGCCTTCTACACGCAGCACACGCGGGTGTGGGCGGTGATCATCGAGTCCGGAAGTGGAAAGCAGCTGTGGGTGGGTGGAACCACCAACAAGAATCGCGACCGCTTCCAGGCGAAATTTGAAAAGATCAAGGCAGAGCTGGCGAAGGAGCTGGGAACGAATGCTCCCGCGGCCGAGGCCTGATTTATAACGCAACTGTGAACGCAACAACGGCGGCCGGCAGTCCAAGCGCCAGGCCCAGGAGTGATTGAGCTATGTCAGAAGCACAAGTGGAACAGCGGCGGCAGAGTGGTGCCGTGCTGCTGGTCCTGGTGGGATTGGGAATTGCCTTTGCGCTGATCGTGGCGTTGCTGGCGGCGGCCAAGGCGCACACCGGGCCGATCTATGGCGAGGCCAACATGCTGTACGCGGCGCTGGTGCTGTATACCGGCGCGGCCACGCTTTACATGGGCTACGGCGTCACCGGCATTGAGCGCTACGTGAACACGGCTACGGCGCTGACCGCACTGGGCTTTCTGGCCAACACGGCGGCCGTGGCGCATCGCTGGTCGGTGGCCGGGCGTCCGCCCTTCAGCAACATGTACGAAATGCTGCTGAGCTTTGTGTGGACCCTGGCGCTGCTGACCCTGATCGCCGAGCGCGCCTACAAGGTCAAGATCATCGGCTCCATCACCATGCCGATCACGGTCGTCTCGGTGATTCTGATGCAGTTGCTGCCCAGCGATGTTCGTCCGCTGGTGCCGGCCTTGCAGAGCACCTGGCTGCAGGTGCATGTCACCCTGGCCATGCTCAGCTACGCGGCCTGCGCCGTCAGTTTTGCCCTGGCCATCATGTTTCTTGTGCAGGACGGCATGAAGAGCGAGGCATTCCAGGCGCTGACCAGCACCGGAACCATCGCCATCTACGCCGCCATGCTCTTCACCCGCTTCCGCGGTGGCGCACTGGCTGTGACCGCCTACGATCTGGAAGGGAAGGCCGAGGTGATGGCCAGCCGCGGGCATCCGTTGTTTGTGAATATCCCCGACCTTGGCTGGCTCTATGTTTTGGTGCTCATCGCGGCCATGGTGCCGCTGGCGTTGTATATAGCCGGACAGATTCAGAAGGCGCCTGCGCTGTTTGATACGGCCAGCAAGGCCATGTTCCTCTCCATCGTTGTGCAGGTGCTGGGCCTGGCCATCTTCGTGGCGCGGGTCAAGAACGGCGAATACGCCGCGCCGGGCGTGGATGGCTTCTATCGCACGGCGATGCCGGCTAATCCCTTCCTGCTGGCGGGCATGGTCGGCGGCATCGTCGCCGGACTGCTGTACCTGCTGCTGTTGTGGCGGCGCGAGGGGCTGCAGAAGATGTTGCCTCCGGCCGACGTGCTGGATCGCGTGACCTACAAGATCATCGGCATCGCCTTCCCCCTGCTGACCCTGATGATCGCCGCCGGCGCCTACTGGGCCAACCAGGCGTGGGGCAGCTACTGGAGCTGGGATCCGAAGGAGACCTGGGCGGCCATCACCTGGCTGGTCTATGCCGGATATCTGCACACCCGCATCACCCGTGGCTGGAAGGGCCGCCGCGCTGCCTGGTTTGCCATCCTGGGCTTCGGCGTGGTGATCTTCACCTTCTTCGGAGTCACCTACCTGCTGCCGGGTCTGCACGCCTACGCGGCAGGCTGATCGGGGGCTGGAGAGATCAGGCCGCTGCCCGTGGGTGGCGGCCTTTTTGCGCCCCCGGCGTAGCCTCGTAATGGGCCCGGGCGGCATACAATAGAGCGTTGCGAGGAGAAGAGCTTGGCGCGCGTCCGATTGAACTGGCAGATTAAAACGCTGTTGCCCGTGGCCCTGGTGCTGGTCAACGGTCTGCTGCTCTTCGCCCTTATCACCCTGACCCTGCGGGATCCGGCGCGCAACCAGGTGCTGGCCGTGGGCTTTGCCGGCGCCATTGTCATCTGTGCCGTACTCTTCATGGTGCTGGCCGTGGTCATCCATAGGCCCCTGGTGGAGTTGCAGGAGAAGATTGCGCGGGTGCAGCAGGGCGACCTCTTCGTGAACGTCAGCTTTGCCCACCGCAATGACGAGATTGGCGACCTGGGCAGCCACTTCAACGACATGGTGCGGCAGCTGCGTGAGAGCCGCGAAGAGATCGAGCGGTTGCACCGCACCCAGGTCTCCCGCGCCGAGCACCTTGCCACCCTGGGCGAGATGGCCGCCGGGCTGGCGCATGAGATTCGCAATCCGCTGGCGGGCATCGCCGGCGTAATGGAGATTGTGGGCCGTGACCTGCCTTCTCATTCGCCGGCAAAAGAGGTGCTGGGCGAAGTGCAGCACGAGGTGCTGCACATCAACAAAATCGTCACCGAGTTGCTGGAGATTGCCCGTCCGAAGCCGCCGGTCTTCCGGTGGGCCGACGTGGTCAGCGTGGCCGAGCACGCCGCGCTGTTTGCCCGCGATCAGGCCTCCGTGCGGAGGGTGCGCCTGGAGGTGCTGCGTGGCCAGGACATTCCGCAATTGGAATTCGACAGCGGACAGATTCACCAGGTGCTTTTGAACCTGCTGCTGAATGCCGTACAGGCCTGTGAGGCGGGTGACACCGTGCAGGTGGAGTTCACCGGCGACGCCCATTATGTGGTCATCTCGGTCACCGACACGGGCAAAGGGATTCCGGCGGATGTGCTGCCCAATATCTTCCGCCCCTTCTTTACCACCAAGGGCAACGGCACCGGACTGGGGCTGAGCCTGGCGCGGCGGATCGTGGAAGAGCATGGCGGATGGCTCGAAGCCACAAGCGAACTGGGCCGCGGCACGCAGTTCCGCCTGTCGCTGCCGAAGACGCGCGAAGAGGGTTAAATCCCGCACGGTTACTTTGGATACATGCATGTCCGCCTTTGACCGTGATAATCTGAAGTGCTGACTCGAGGAATGTGAAGTCGTCTGATGGCGAGTGAAAAAGTCTTAATTGTTGATGATGAACGGCTAGTCCGCTGGAGCCTGCGCCAGAAGTGCGAGGAGTGGGGCTACCAGGTCAGCGAGGCCGAAAGCGGCACCGACGGATTGCGCGTGGCTCGCAACGAGAGCCCGGATCTGGTGCTGCTCGACGTGCGCCTGACCGACATGAACGGTCTGCAGGTGCTGGAGCGGCTGAAGCAGAATGGCGACGCGCGCGCCGTCATCATGATCACGGCCGACCCCCAGTTGGAAGACGTCAAGCAGGCCCTCAAGCAGGGCGCCTACGACTTCATCGGCAAGCCGGTGGACTACGACGAGTTGCGCGTGGCGGTGAAGAATGCCCTGGAGGCCACGCAGCTCCGCACCGAAAACGAGCGGCTGAAGAAGGAAGTTCTGCAGCGCCGCCGCGCCGCTTATCACGACGTGGTGGGCGAGAGCCAGAAGATGCAGGACATGTTGACGTTCGTCAACAAGGTGGCCAGCAGTGAGGCGACCACCATTCTCATCCAGGGCGAGAGCGGCACGGGCAAGGATTTGATCTCCCGCGCCATACACTTTGAGAGCCGCCGCAAGGACAAGCCGCTCATCGTCATCAACTGTTCGGCCATCCCGGAAACATTGATGGAGGCCGAGCTCTTCGGCCACGAAAAGGGCGCATTTACCGACGCCAAGGCGATGAAGAAAGGCCTCTTCGAACAGGCCGACGGCGGCACGCTCTTCCTGGACGAAATTGGCGAACTCAGCCCCTTGTTGCAGGCCAAACTGCTGCGTGTGCTGGAAGAGCAGGTGATCCGCCGGGTGGGCGGCGTCAAGGACCAGGAAGTGGATGTACGCGTCATCGCCGCCAGCAACCGCGACCTGGAGAAGGCTGTACGCGAGGGTCAGTTCCGCCAGGATCTGTATTACCGCTTGGCGATCATCTCTATTTTCCTGCCACCGCTGCGCGATCGCCGCGAAGACGTTCTGCCGCTGGTGAGTTTCTTCATCGAGCGCTACAACAAGCGCTTCCGCAAGAGCGTGCGCGGCATTACTCCGGAGACGCGCGACCTGTTGCTGCAGCATGACTGGCCGGGCAATGTGCGCGAGCTGAAAAACGCCATTGAGCGCGCCATGATTCTGGAAGACGACGACCTTCTGCACCCGCTGTATCTGCCGTTTTCCGTGGGCTCGCCGCTCAGCAGCCTGACGGCCTTCGAGGTCAGCTCGGGTGGCAACGTGTCCAGCGGCCACAGCGTCGCCGGCGGCGCAACGGCTGAGGTTCTCACCGTGAACGGCAAAAACCTGCCGCGTTTGAGCATCCCCGAAGGCGGCACCAGCCTGGAGGAGATCGAGCGGGCAATGGTGGAGATGGCCATGCAACAGGCCAACCGCAACCAGACGCAGGCAGCCAAACTGCTGGACATCAGCCGCGATGCTCTACGCTACAAGTTGAAGAAATTTGGGCTGATGCATTCGGAAGAAGAAGAATCAAGCCCGCAGACAAACGGTTGATTTCGTCTTTTGCGGGATAGCTATTTATGGCCGCCCACTGGGTGGCCTTTTGCCTGCTCTTCTCATGGCCTTCTGGCCATCGGGCCGTGTGAACTCGCGCAAGGCTGCGCTAATTGCCGCAAGATTCCTGAATCTGGAATAAGACGCCGCAGAACTTCCTTTTTCAACTTACTGAAAACAAAGCGAATATATCGCAAGAAAAAGCAGTGGTTTTGGCCCTCAGAGTGCGACTGACCTATGTGGATAGGAGGGCCTGATGGAACCGACACTGGTGGTGATTGGCATAAGTCTGCGCAGTGCCAAGCTCGCCGTACGTGAGCGTTTCCTGATGGACTCCACGCAGAAATCAGCCGCCCTCGACTGGCTGGTGCGCTCTGATGCCGTAGACGAAGTCATCGTGCTCTCCAACTGCAACCGCACGGAGTTTTTAGTGTGGACGCAGGATGCCTCGGAGGCCGCCAGCTCGGTGCTGCGCTTTTTGGCCCGCTCCAACAATCTAAAACTCGCTGAGTGGTCGAATTTTTACCGCCTGGTGGGAGACGCCGCGGTGGCACACGTGCTGCGCGTTGCCTCGGGAGTGGACTCGGTCGTATTTGGCGAGCCGGAGGCGACCACCTCGATGCTTTCCGCCTGGCAGCAGGCGCAGCGTGCCGGCACCACGGGCCGCTTCCTGGATGCCATGATGGCCAAGGCCTTCAGCGTGGCCGCCAAGGTGCGGCAGGATCTGGGCGTGCATTCGCACATGGTGACCGTGGCCGAAGCGGCGGTGACCATCTGCCGCGAGGCGCTGGGTGAGTTGAAGAAGCGTCGCGTGCTGGTGCTGGGCGCCGGACAGATGGCGATAGCCGCCGTGCGCGAGCTACAGAACCACGACGCCGGCGAGATCACGGTAATCAATCGCAGTTGGGACCACGCGCAGCAGTTGGCGCGGCAGTACAAGGTGAGGGCTCAGCACTCCGAGAGCCTTTGGGAACAGATGCTGGCCGCTGACGTGGTGATTGCCGCGGCCGCGCATAAGACGCACATCACGGCCGATGAGCTGGAAGTGGTGATGCGCGAGCGCAAGAATAAGCGGCTGGTGATTGTGGATGTGGCCGTGCCCCGCACTGTAGCCGCCGAGGTCCGCGAGTTGGACGGCGTGAGTCTGCATGACCTGGACGACCTGTGTGCCACGGTGGACATGCGAGACGGACGCCGCGCCAACCTTCCAGCGGCCGAGCGCATCATCGCCGAGCAGGCCCTTGGCTTCCGCGGCCAACTGTTGACGGAGAGCGTGCTGCCAACCATCAGCGGCATGCGCGAGCGCCTGGAGCAGATCTGCCGCCAGGAGGTCGAACAGCTCAAGGATCAGTTTGGGCCCTTTACCGAGGATCAGGAGCTGGTGTTGGAGGCTTTCTCCGCCCACGTGACGCAGCGCATCGCCGCCAGTCTGGCGCGCCAGCTCAAGGAGATGCCTGGCCGTCCCGAACTTGCAACGGCCATTCAGCAGCTCTTCCAACTGGAAGAACTGAAGAACGAACACGACCTCAAGGCCTGCGACTAAGCTCTTCCTGTCAGAACTGCTGAAGAAGCTGCAGCCCCTACAACTCCCCGCAAATTGTTTTCCCCTCTCCCATAATTGAGCCGTTCCAAAACAGCATTGCCGTTGCGTGCCAACTTGCCCAGGCAGGCCCGCCACGTGGCGCACCCGTAGCCCTTTGCCGAAGGAAAGAACATGGACGCCACGTGCGTCCGGAGATTTTCATGCGGTGGGCCGCGGCAACGCCACGGCGCAAAAGGGGGAAGCATGAAGCGCTGGAGCCTGCTTTGTGTACTGTTGCTGACGGCGGCGGCTTTTGGCCAGGGTCAGGGAAATTGGGCCTTCAAGGGAACCGTGATCCGGATGAAGATGGGCGCATGCGGCATTACGCACGGCTTCATGGTCGCCATGGCTGGGGTTCCCGCAGCGGCGCCCAACTGCCCGGAGTACACCATCATGAGCGACAAGGTGGTGTATGTGGTGGCCGGAACCAGGCACGATGTCTTCATGCCGCTGGCGGAGAACATGGACTTCGTCATCCGCCGCAACGAACTGGTCACCTTCAGCACGGATGAGAAGAACAGATCGCGCTTCACCATCCAGGCGATGACTCTGCGCGCGGAATGGGATCGTGAGGAGGCGCGAAAGGAGTTGCAGAGCCGTTACATGGAGCGCAGCGTGAACTACGAGGTACGGAATCCGCCGCGGGCCAGTGTGCTGCCTGCCGCACCCGCGCCGGTAACCGCGCAAAAATAATCTCCACCTGAGCGGCCAGGGCTCATCGCGGTCCCTTTCCTCCCCCGGGGATTGGGGCCGCTTACGTGGCTGCTGACCTGCGAGCTATGCTGTTTCCTTTCGCGCCGCCTCCTGGCGCACTCTCTGTTACGGGAGCGCC
>Ga0181528_10000435_pt1 | contig 30420 bp, 30 predicted proteins | sample PEATcosm2014_Bin_47_FD_119742 | JGI IMG/M metagenome (GOLD analysis project Ga0181528, IMG submission 119742) | Peatland microbial communities from MTU Mesocosm Facility, Houghton, MI, USA - PEATcosm2014_Bin10_10_metaG | ecosystem: Environmental > Terrestrial > Soil > Wetlands > Peat | place...
AGGAGATACGCTCGCACCCGCAGTCGGCGATGGCATTCGCCTGTCAGGCGCTGCTTCCTGAGCCTGCCTCCGCATCGCCGGAACTGAAGTCCCGTGCCGCACAGTCGATATTTGAGATGGTGAGCCAAAGCGAGTTCGACGTGGCCCGCACAGGATTCCTTGCGGAATGCGCCGAATACATGCGACTGCCGGTCGCTTCGCTACAGCGCGATTTTACTGCGTTCGCACGTCGCCAGACCCGCGTTGGAGCGTTTGCCCCGCCGGTCAATGCTGGCGCCGCTCCCGCGCCGGCCGCCAAGGTCAATCGCCCGCCTGAGGATGATCTGCTGCTGCTATGTCTGCATTTCGAGCCACTTGGCAAGCCGATGGCTCAAGCATTGTTACCGCAGAATTGGATAGATTCAGCCCTGCCCTCGGGTCGAATCCTTTGGCGATTCCTCACCGAGTTTGAGCACGACCTATGGCCCGGTCGCGATCACCTGGAGGAACTCCTCGAAACACCCGACGAAAGATCCCTGGTTGCCTCATTGCTGTTTGAAGCTCCAAACATTGACGATCCCCGCAAGGCAGCCAACGAAGGGCTCCGAAGACTCCAAGCCCGCACGCTGGAGCCGAGGTTGCGCCAGATAGAACTTGAAATAGCCGCCAAACAGACGGATGTTGATCCTTCTGCACTCTCGAAGCTCTGGAAGGAGCGCTCCGAGTATCAACGTCTGCTCCGTCAGCCGCCTGTATTGCCGGCTGCGGGGTAGTTATTTTCGTTTTTATCTTCCATGCCTCGTAAAGCCAAATCTGCCAATAACGTTTTCAAAGCGGAAGCTCCGGCTGTTCCGGTCGACGACGAAGGGGTTGTCGCACCAGCGCCAGCGATCGCGGGTGGGCCCGCGGCCCTGGATATTCCCGCCGGCAGCTCGAATATAAACGAGAAGATCCGTTACCTGATCCGCCTTTCGAAAGAGCAGGGATATCTGACGTTTGACGATATCAACGATGCCTTGCCGGAAAGCGTTGATAATCCCGAGGACATCGAGAACGTCATTTCAATCCTCCAAAACCTGGAAATTGATATTCTGGATCCCGACGAGGTCGACAGCTACAAGCAGCGTCAGGAAGAGGCGGAAGAGGAGGAGTCACGTTCCTCCCAGCACGACATTCTTGATGATCCCGTCCGCATGTACCTCAAGCAGATGGGCCAGGTGCCGCTGCTGACACGCGAGCAGGAGGTCGAGATCTCCAAACGCATCGAGAACGCGGAACTGCATGCGCAGGAGGCCTTGTTCCACGCAGGGATCGTCAGCCGCTACATCAGCGCCCTCGGGCAGAAGTTGCTCAACCGCGAAGAGCGTTTTGACCGGGTCGTCATCGACAAGAAGATCGACAGCCGCGAGGCCTATTTCAAGTCCCTCCCAAAACTGGTTGAGACGACCCAGCGATTGGAAGTGGCCGTTGACGAGGCATGGAAGGAAGCGCATGCGGCCCGCTCGGAAGCCGAGAGCAAGAAAGCGCTGGCGAAGTTTCGCAAACGCGAAAATGCGCTTCGCGCGAATTTCCCCAAGTTCTATTTCAAGCTGAAGGTCTATGAGGACTATCTTGAAGGCCTGAGCCATGTGCTTGGAGATGTGCAGAAGATCAATGATGCCTTTGAGCGGGCTAAGCATCCGAAAACCAAGAAGGACGCTGCGATTGACACCAGGATCCTGCAACAGCGGCTCAAGCAGATTGAGCTGGAAATGCGGATTTCACCTGCGGAGTTGGTGGCACTCGTGGCCAAGACACGCAGCCACGTCCGGGAAGCCCACCGGGCCAAGACCGAGATGGTCGAGGCGAATCTGCGTCTCGTCATTTCCATCGCAAAAAAGTACACGAACCGCGGCCTCTCCTTCCTTGACCTCATCCAGGAGGGCAACATGGGGCTGATGAAGGCGGTGGAGAAATTCGAGTACCGCCGCGGATACAAGTTCTCCACCTATGCGACGTGGTGGATCCGCCAGGCCATCACCCGGTCCATCGCCGACCAGGCGCGCACCATCCGCATCCCGGTGCACATGATCGAGACCCTCAACAAGGTCATGCAGGTCCAGAAGCAGCTGCTCCAGGAATATGGGCACGAGCCCACGCCGGAAGAGGTTGCCGAGGAGATGCAGATGCCGGTTGAGCGTGTGCAGCAGATCATGAAGATGGCACAGCAGCCCATCTCACTTCAATCTCCTGTCGGCGACGGCGACGACACGAGTTTCGGCGACTTCATTGAGGACAAGAGCGCGGAGAATCCCTATGACATGACGGCGTTCTCGCTCCTCAGGGAAAAGATCGTCGACGTTCTCGATTCCCTCACGGAGCGCGAGCGCCGGGTGCTCTCACTCCGCTTCGGCTTGATCGACGGCTACAGCAGGACGCTCGAGGAGGTGGGCAAGCAGTTCAAGGTTACCCGCGAGCGCATCCGCCAGATCGAGGCCAAAGCCCTGCGAAAGATGCGGCATCCGACGCGCATCCGGCAACTCACCGGGTTTTTCGATGCGGAACAACCCGACAGCGCACAGAATCTCCTGAAGAAGGCCGTTCGCCCGTCCGACGCACCGCTCTGACGTTTTCCCTCTTTACACTCCAGGCCAGGCAGATACCTTTTGACATCATGTATTCTTCCGCGCTTCCGCTCGCGATGTTTGGCTTCAGTGGCGGTGAAGTGCTCATTGTCTTTGCGGCCCTCTTGCTCCTTTTCGGACCCACCCGGTTGCCTTCGCTTGCCCGGGGGATCGGACAGTCCATTAAGGAATTCAAGAAAGCGTCCCGCGAAGAGGACGACTCCAAGCCTGCCGACGCGGAGGCCGCCAAAGCTACCGAGGCCAAGAAGCAGGATACTACGACGCCCACCCACGGCGCGAACTGAGCGGTCCGGGTGCAAAAATCCCGGGTGCGCGAGCTTGCCCTTCGACTTGCCCAGAGTCGTCCTGAGCCTGCTTGTGCGGTGAGCATGTCGAATCGGTTGAACGGATGACCTTGTCGAAACGGCTCGGGATCGCCCGGCAAAACCAGGGGTGGCTGTCCTTATTACCAGATGGCGCAGGCCATTTACAAGGGACCTGGAAGACGAAGCCCGACAGGCTCCCTGTTGGTCAGTTTCGCCAAGCCTGCGGAACGATTGATGCGGTGCCGTATAAGCACATTCGGTAATACAGCCAGAAGACAGCTCCGCCCAATACCAGAAAGAACAGGATCTCACCGAGCTCGCCAGCGTTCCGGCGGCTCGACTGGTGCAGCAGCCGCACGGCAGCCGTGAGGGCGGGCGCCACAATAAACGCCGCCAGCGAACTTCCGAAAAGCACCAGCAGGATCACCACGGAAGTCCGGAGAAACGGGTCATCAATGATCCCCGCTTTGTAGCTGACGATGCTGTTGACCAGGTTGAGCAGCAGCAGACAGCACGGCAGGACATAGAAATTCTGAACGACCTTGTTCTTGGTGATTGCCATGGCGGTTAAGGCGCCGATTCAACAGGTCAGGCGCCGTGCGGCAAGCGCGCAGAAGCCCGCCGCGCTCCGCTTTGAATTAGACAGACTGGCCGAGTTCGGTCATAATCAAGAGTGTCCGAGGCCGCCAAACCACCAACCGAGGAAACCCCATGCCCTACCTCAAGATCCAGACCAATCTTCCCCTCGCGAAAACGGCTGAACACAATGTGCTCAAACATGCCTCGGCGCTCGTGGCCGCGGAACTTGGAAAGCCCGAGGAATTCGTGATGATCGCCGTGCAGCCCAACACGCCAATGCTGTTTGCCGGCACCGACGATCCGGTTGCCTTTCTGGAATTGAAGAGCGTCGGTTTGCCGGCCGACAAGACTAAACGACTGTGCGCAACGCTCTGCGGCCTGATCAACGAACACCTTGGAATCCGCCCCGAACGGGTCTACGTGAAGTTCATTGACGTGCGCCATGGCATGTGGGGATGGAAGGGCGACACCTTCTAGGAAATGCCGCGCTCCGCCTTTCGTTTTCTCCGGCGATCGAAGCCGGCACCGTTGCAAGGCCATGAGGCGGCGACAATTCTTATGGGCCCCTTTCACCGGTCACTTGGTGCTTGAATCCCGCCGCCGCCTCCCTGGTACTTTTCCACAGATGGCCACCTACGTTTACGAAACAATTCCGCAACGCCTCGAGGAGCAGCCTGTCCAGTTCGAGATTGTCCAGAGCATGAAGGATCGCCCGCTCACAAAGCATCCGACCAGCGGCGCGCCGGTGCGCCGCGTCATTTCAGGCGGTTTCGGCTTCATGGGCGTGAGCGACAAACACGCCGAAGGTCCGCAGGCCAAGCGAGGCGGAGGCGGCGGATGTGGCTGCGGCGGCGCCTGCAGGTGCGGCTAGCCCGGAGGTTTCACGCCCCACTCGACAGCTTGCATGCAGACTGTTGACGACTCGCGGGCCGAGTATGCAGCCCGACACATCCGGGCTGAGCCCGCATATCCTGTGACAACTGCCAGCAGATGTGTTGCATGCTGATAAGTGACCGTAGCGATGGCAAAAACTGTGAAATATGCGGGCTGGCCCGTCGGACAGCGCCCTCCTCTGTTGCTAAAGCTCCGTGTACTTCTCTGACCGGCCGCGCGCCTTCTCGACCGGATATTTCTTCGCGTTGGCAGCAAGCTTGGTCTCAATCGCCGCAGCCAGGTCGATGCCGGTCACATTCGCAAATTCCAGCGCGTAAATCACTACGTCGGCGATTTCCTCCTCAATCTTCGGTCTTCGCAAGGGCTCCCGGGAACGCTCCTGGGAGGCCGCAGGGTCCACCCAGAGAAAATGCTCCATGAGCTCCCCGGCCTCCGCCGCCAAGGCCATGCTGAGGTTCTTCGGAGAGTGAAACTGCTCCCATTCGCGTTCACGGGAGAATGCAAGCACCCGCGTTTTCAGCTCGGCTATGGTGGTAACGGCGTCGGCAAGTGGAGATTTCATCAAATGCCGCAGCGTAACCACATTTCTGCCACCCTTCCAGTCCGGCTTTTCAGGACGACGGCTGCATAAAAAGCAACTCCTTGAAAAAAAGACTTGGCCCAGGATCTGCTTTGTGCATCTTCACTGCGCTTCATTCCAATGACCCGGATATCACAATCCATCAGCCGCACGGCCCGCACTTCGTCCACGAAGGCGGTCCAGCAGTGTTTCTGCGGCCAGATGCATCCGGTTGTCGCCCGTTGGAGCAAATTCACCGACGCCGGCTGCCTGGCCTGAACGACACCGTTTCCGGTCGTTCGTTTTTCCCAGGAGATCCGGCGGTGAAGACCGACGAAAGGAGCCATACCCATGCATCAAATCATCCATTCCCTCAAACTCAGACGGCCCTCACCGGCCTTTGCGCGCAAGGCCGCGTTCCGTCAGCCCCACTATGAACTCAGCGAGCAAGCGGACGCGCTGAGACTCGTGCTCTACATTCCGAGGGTGGATGCTGCTGGCGTCGACATCGAAGTCCAAGGGCCCGACCTGATCGTCACCGCTCCCAGAAACCACCTTGTGCGGGCCAACTGGCGCGCGCTCCATCTCGAGCGCGTACAGCACGATTATCGCCTCCGGTTGCGGCTGGGCTTCAGCCTCAATTACGATGCGCTGCACGCGGCCCTGCACGACTCCGTGCTCACCGTCACCATTCCAAAGAAAACGGCGGTGGCCGCCACGAGCCGGGCCGCCTAGCCCACCCTGGCCTTCCGCCACTTGATGCCGAGGGTTGCCATGAAGCAGGCCATGGCAACGAGGACAATTGTCGCACCGGTGGCCGTGTTCGCGTAGAATGAAGTGATCAGTCCGGCGATGCCGCAAAACAGCGAAATGCCGACGGCGATAAGAACGTATTGCCGGGCGTCGTGCGCGATGTTGCGTGCCGCCGCTGCAGGAAGCACGAGCAGCGAGTTGATGATCAGAATGCCGACCCAGCCGAGATTCATGGTGACGACCAGCGCAATCGCCGCACAGAACAACATCTGCGGCCACCACGCACCCCGCCCGCGGCTGCGGGCAAGCGACTCGTTCAGCCCGATCGACAGGATCCGGTTGTAACCGAGCAGCAACCCGCCGCCCACCAGGATACTCGTGATGAATAGCTGGCCGATCTCCCGGGCCGTTATGCTGAGCAGGTCGCCGATCAGGTAGGAGCTGAACCGGTTGAAGCTTCCGCCGCGGGACAGCAGCACGACACCAAGAGCTAGGCTGAAGCACATGCTCAGGGAGATCACGGTGTCCATCGACGATCTCGTAAACCTCTGCAACGCGAGAATTCCCACTCCCAATAGCAGTGAAAAAAAGACGAGCGCCCAGAACGGATCGGCCAGACCAAGGAGGACCCCCAGCCCAAGTCCCGTCAACGAGGCATGCCCGATGGCATCCGAGAAGAACGCCATCCGGTTGTTGACCACCAATGTGCCGATCAACGCAAACAGCGGGGCAACGATGATCACTGCAAGGAGGGCGTTGCGCATGAATTCGAACTGCGCCCACTCGAAGGGTAGTCTGGAGATGACCGCGTGCAGAAGATTCATGGCCGGCTGGTCTCCAGCGATGCGAGGTCGAGCCCGAACGTCCGCCGCAGGTCCGGATTCGCGATTACCTCGGCGGGACGGCCCAGGCAAATGATCCGGCGGTTCAAGAACACAATGCGGTCGGACACGGCAATGACGCCGGCCAGATCGTGCGACACCATGAGGATCGACAGGTCAAAGCGACGCCGCAAATCCGACACCGTGCGGTAGAACAATTCCCGGCCGGCGGCGTCGATGCCCGAAACCGGTTCGTCCAGAAGCAGGAGATTCGGAACCGGGGTCAGCGACAGCGCCAGCAGCACGCGCTGCAATTCGCCGCCCGAAAGCTGCCCAATCCGTCTGTCGATCAGGTGCTCCGCCTCGACCAGCCTCAGGGATTCGAGCGCCGCACGGCGCGTGCGCCGGGAGTACCACAGGGCCACCGGCCATCGGGAGACGGCCGTTGCAAACAGATCGTGGACATTGATCGGAGAGTCGCGGTCGAAATCGAGCTGTTGTGGCAGGTAGCCGATCACCGGCACATCCTCGCGCCCATGGCCCGACACCGGCAGGAAATGAATGGCCCCTCCGTGGCGCACCTCGCCCAAAATCGCCTTGAGCAGCATTGATTTTCCGGCCCCGTTGGGTCCCACAAGGGTGGTGAGTTCGCCGCAGTGCAGATGCAGCGTAATGTCTTCCAGGATCGAATGGTGATTCAGGGTCACTTCGAGACCCTCGATCCGGGTGCAACATTCGCCGCAGAGGTGCGGGGCAAGACCGATGTGATGCTGGGCAAGGTTCTCCATGCGAATGACGGCCTTACAAATTCAATCAGCAAGCGACCGGACAAGGACCGCGAGATTCCGCTCCATTGCCTCGCAGTATGAACCACGGGCCTTCGCCGGATCCAGCTCCCCGGTCACGGCCGGATCGAGCGACGCCACGGCAACGCCGGTTTCCCTCTGGATGATCCCGGCGCTTTTCGAGGGATATTGCGGTTCGGCAAAGATCGCCCGCACCCCGCTCCGCTTCACCAACTCCACGGTTTGCGCCAGTTCCCGCGCTCCGGGTTCGGAACCGGGTTCGCGCTCGACGACGCCGACAATGGTCAATCCGAATTCCCTCGCAAAGTACGGAAACGCTTCGTGAAAGGTGATGATTTTGCGGTGCTTCAAGCCATCAAGCGCAGCATGCATGCGGGCGCGCAACTGTTCGAGCGTTGCCTCATAATCCGCTGCGTTCTTTTCGTAAAGGCTGGCGCGATCGGGGTCGGCTGCGGCCAGACCCCGGGCGATATTGCGCGTCTCAGCGATGGCGCCGCTGATGCTTACCCAAAGGTGAGGATTGCCGCCGTCGGCCAGCGGAATCCCAGCCGCCGCCTCAACGACCTTTAGGCCCGGCACCTGATTGATCGCCTTGTCCAGGAATGCTTCCATCCCGGCACCGTTGGCGACAAACACATCTGCTTTCGTCAGCGCAACCAGATCGCCGGGCGTCAGCTGATAGTCGTGCAGACAGCCCGTCGTGGGTTTGGCGAGACAGGTTATGGTCACGTCCGGAGCAGTGCCAACGATGTTCAACGTCATTACATACATCGGGTAGAAGGAGGTGAGAATCCGCATGGGCCTGACTTCAGCCGCGGACACCGGGACCACCCCTTGAATGGCCAGAATCAGCGCAACCCAAATGAAAGCAAACGGGCTCTTTCCGCGTGATTGCGAAGACCCTCCCACCGAGGGCAGGCGAGCCCTGCACCGTTTTGCTGCCGATGCTGCGAGTGCCTCCCCGTCTCGTGCTGGGCTTTGGGCCATCACAATTCTCCCTGGCAATCGGCACACCGGCCGGACAGCACGATCTCATGCCCCTCGACGGAAAACCCTTTGGGCGCAAGCTCGCCGATGCCACGGACGCAACCGGCCAAATTATACAATCGCCGACATTTTTGGCAGAAAAAGAAGTGATGATGCTGTCGCGCCGTGGACTCGTAATGCGGTGAAGTGCCCGGAATTCCCACAAGCCGGACTCGTCCTTCGTCGACCAGCAACTTCAGTACCCGGTATACCGTCGCGATCCCAAGCGAGGGAATCGTTTTCTTGCCCGCCTTGCAGATCTCCGCAGGCGTAAGCGGGCGTTCGGCATTCATGATCACGCCCGTCAATGTCAGCTTCTGCTGGGTCGTATACGGCACATCTTCACAATCACCTTGATGATTATGATAAGCAAGTATCGTTTTAAGACGGCGCTTTCGTGCTCGCTGCCGGCGCTCCTGTATTCAAACTTTTCTGTTTCTGCGGTGTCGCACCTTCCATGAAACTGTTTGGCCCATTTCTCCTGATCGGGTTGATCCTCGCCGGCTGCTCGACGCTCGAAACGAATTTCGTTCCGAACGCCCGATTGGACCGGGTCAAACACATCTACGTACTGCAAAGCCTGAACGACAATCACGGGCTCGACATGCTGATCGTGAAACAACTGCAGGCGCGCGGCATTCAGGCCGAAAGCGGCCCCATGACGCTCATGCCCCGCGACGTCAAAGTCTACTTCGCCTATGAAGACCACTGGGACTGGGACTTCAAGGACTACCTCATTTCGTTTCGCATTACGGCGCGTGACGCCACGGCGGATCGGCTGCTCGCAACTGCGCGCTATTTTCGACCGACCGCCTTCATGAAGACGCCGGACTACATGGTGCGAACCGTGCTCGACGGGATACTGGATCCGGCAGAACGGTCAACCACGCCTACTCCGGCAGCATCTGAGTCTTCCAGTCGCAAAAAGGGCGGCGAACAGGACCAGGACTAGCGGTGCGGGAATGGTCGGCTCACGCTTTTCTCGCCGATGAAACCCGGTTTGCTTCGCACGCTCGCGCTCGTCGCGAGCATCGCTTCGGGGGCGCTGGTGCCCCAGGCCTGCGTGGGATCCTGGGCTATCCGTTGGCTCGTCGTCGGAATGCTGTTTCTTGTTTTCCTGCAAACACGGTTGTCGCGCGGATCGCTGCATCCCAGCCACGGCATCTTGGTTGGAGCAAACGTGGCGTTGGGCATCGCGGCGTGGGGGCTCGGCTGGGGATTCGGCGGCCGGGAAGTGGCGCTGGCTTCGTTCTTCGCCGGGATAACGCCCACGGCCACCGCTGCGCCAGTGGTGGTCAGCTTCCTGCGAGGTCGTGTAGACTACGTGATTGCCGCATTCCTGGTTACAAACGTTCTTATCGCGGCCCTGTTGCCGGCTTTGCTGCCAATCGTAATTGGAAGAACAACCCCAGGCGTATTTGTCCACGTGCTCGGAAGCGTCGGACTGGTCGTATTTGTTCCCATGGTCGTGGCGTGGCTGCTCCGAGCGCTACATCCACCGGCGGCGAACTGGCCACAACAACTCCGCAACCTATCGTTCGGAATGTGGGTGCTGGCATTGTTTCTTATCACAGCCAATGCCGCACATTTTCTGCAAGCCCACCCGGAAATACCCGGTGATGTCCTCGTAAAGATCGTAGCGGTCACGTTCCTGGTCTGCGCCGCGAATTTCGCAGTTGGGTGGGTGATCGGCGGGCGGCAATTCCATCGCGAGGCAAGCCAGTCCCTGGGACAGAAAAACACCACCTTGACGATCTACCTGGCGCTGACCTACGCCAGCCCGCTGGTCGCCCTCGGTCCAACCTGTTATCTTGTCTGGCATAATCTCTGGAATTCCTGGCAGCTCCACAACGTCACGGTTGCAAACCGGGGGGACATTTGAGCGCGCCCATCGGCAGCCCTGCCGACCGCTCGCCTTTGCTGAACATCCAGTCCGAACCGTCTGTCCTTTCGCCAATGAGGCCTGCGGTTTTTTCTCGCCCTTGGCGCAGGCGAATGCAGAGTTGAATTATTGAAAATAATTTTCACCTTGTGATTTCCTGGCCTCTGAAGGCAGTCCAGATTCCGGTCTGACTGCTCCCAACGCGCCCGCCCGTGACCTCCCCATCAACTCCCCCGCTGCCGAAGTCTGCATTGAAGGTCGTCGTTATTGATGATGAGGCGCCGATGCTCGACATCATCTCGACCACCTTGCGCGCACGAGATTACGAAGTGACGACCTTCACCGAGCCGCTGAAGGCGTTGCAATGGCTGACAAGCATCAATTGGAACGTGGATCTTGTCATCACAGACATCATCATGCCGGGCAAGGACGGCTTGTCACTGGCGCGAAGTCTGCGGGCCAAGGCGGGGCCCATTGCCATCCTGCTCATCAGCGCCCGACTCTCGGACGAGGGACTTTGGGGTGAGGATCAGCAGGATCTTCCCTTCCTGTCCAAGCCTTTCAATACAACAGAACTCATCGAAGCAGTTGATCAGACGATCGCGCGCTTCCCCCGTCAGTCGCCAGGGCAATAGGGAGGCAGCGCCATGGCAATGGATCTGCAGCTATTATTCACCGCCGAAAGGCTTCAGCTAAGCCCGCACATCACGAAGGGAGTCGATTCGAACGGAAGGTTCACCCTCAAGACCCTGGATACGGGTGGCTATCTGACGATCGACCGGCTGCAACTGGGTGCGCTGCTTGCATTCAGCAAGCCGACCACCGTTCCAGAAGCCCTTCGCACCCTTATCATCGAGCGCAAATGCCCAGCCTTGCGTGATTTCTATGAACTGGTACTCAAGGCGCAGCGCATCGGGGTGCTTCAGACAGGACCGAGTCCGGTTTCACAACTGGTCCCGCTGATGTGGAAGTTCGGCCTGGCACCCAAGGTGGCCTGCTCGTTGGGCGTTGGTGCCATTCTGCTCGGCCTGCTCGCATTGGGGATTTTTCCGCCCGTGATTCAGGGGGCGGGGCCGACCGCACTTGTCGTCTCATTGCTCATCGGTTATCTCTTGTCTGCGATCGCTGTCAGCCTCGGATACGTTCTTGGCGTCTCGGCGCTGCACGCCGCGGGAGGAGACGGCTTTCACCCGCGCATTGGCCTGCCTTGGCTGTTGCCGCATTTCAGCATTAGTTTGCGAGATTCTCTTCTTGCTGACAGCGCCTCACAGCTCGCCATTCACCTGGTCGTGCTCGCGCCCATCAGCCTGCTTGCGGCAATTCTCTGCATCGCCAGATCCCAGTCCGCGCTGCTGCCAGCGGTTATCTTTGTCGTGATGGTCCGACCGTGTTTTGGCGGTGGCATCAGCGAGGCCATCCATGCCGGGCTCGGCAAACCGGTGCTCGATACCAGTCGAAATCTCATCTTTCCCGCGAACAAGAGTTGGAGTGGGCTGCAACACTCGGCTTGGATGCATTTTGATCCTCGCGTGATTGCCGCGCGCTTCGGATGGGCGGTTCTTTGGATTGCAGGGGTAACGATTACAGGCGTGGAGATGTTCGCCAACCGCGGCGCGAACCTTGGGCCCTCCGACCTCTTCTTTGACTGGCATTTTTGGACGCGATTTGTGTTTGTCGTCCTCGGTGCGATCGCCATTCCGACCGCCGTCTTCGCCTACGCATCGCTGATGGAAACCGTGCAGCGGCCCATCAAGGCGACCAGGAGATACTGGCGCAACCGGCAACAACGCAAACTGGCCGTCGACCAGCCGGTCACCATGAAGACGATCTCGAGCACCCTTGTGGTCTCGCCCCTGTGCCAGCGCCTGCAGATTGACCGGCGTCGGGCCCTTGAAGACAAGCTGACGGTCGTGACTTTTCGCCAGGGCACAATTCTCTCCGATTTCACACAGCCAGCCACCGACATCCATCTGATTGTAAGCGGTGCCGTGGACGTGTACCGTCGTTCGTCAAAGGGACGCCCCCAGAAGGCCTGGCAGGCGATCGAAGGCGATTTCATCGGTGCCGAAGACTTGGTCGAGCCGCACCCGCTTGGCTGGCGCCTCGTGGCACGCAGTCCCCTGATCGCACTGCGAATGCCGCGCGACATCTTTCAGAAAGAGATCATGGACCGGCTCGGCGCCGCAACGGTCCTCTCATTGACGCATCATGTGCCGTTCCTGCGGCAAAATCAGCTGTGCCGGCACTGGCACCCCCAGGCGATCAACCGCTTCGCCACCATCACCCGTGTCGCAACGTTTCCGAGCGGCGGATACGTTTTGTCTGAGGACCATGACAGCCAGGGCTTGTTCTTCATCTACGAAGGGGAAGCCTTTGTTGAACGCAACAAACGACGCATGTCGCGCCTGGGCATCGGTGGATTCATCGGTGAAATCGGTTTGCTCCAGAACAGCTCCGCGACGGCCAGCGTCGTTGCCGACGGACCTCTCACGTGCTTGACTATCGACAAGACGTATTTCTTTCGCTTTCTGACGCAGAACTACGAGGTTGCGTTGGAGTTTGAGCGCCTGAGCTCCCAGCGCCTGGGCAGGCCTGTCTTTCCCCTTCGGGCGGATTCCTTCGACGTGTATTGAGGCGCCGCCCAATCCTCAGCGGTCTCCATAGAGATTGCAGGAAACGAGCTCGCTCGCGATCTCCAGGTGGGAATCGGCCGCGTGCGGGCTTCGAGACCATTCACCCGACGGCATTCCGCTAACGACTGGGCCCGGATCTTCAGTCCAGAGGAGTATCCGGCACGCTCACCGAATGACCGTTGTCCTTCGGACCGAGCGTAAGGATAAATGGGGCCGCCTTTTCCGCCCATGCCCTGGCCTGCGGATAACTGTCTGCCCCGGCGCCAAAACATCTCTGCAGCATGGCTGTGTTGATCACGCCAGGATTGAGGGGTACGGCCGCCATGCCATCAGGCAACTCCTGGGCCAGAGATTTCGTCAATCCCTCAATCGCCCATTTTGAAGCGCAATACGGAGCCACCTCAGGCGATGTCGAACGCCCCCAACCGGAGCTGAAATTCACGATCACGCCGCGATTGGCCTCTACCATCGCCGGAACAAATACACGGATCACGTTCGCCGTCCCTTTTATGTTCACGTCCACCAGTTTCGAGAACTCCGCGGCCGGGACCCTCCAGAGCGGCGCCGGCTGGTTCATCAGGGCCGCATTGTTGATCAGAAAATCCGGAGCTCCGGCGCCAAGAACACGCTCGGCCCACATCCCGACTTTTACCGGCTCGGTGACATCGACAACATCGAAATTGTGCGGCTCCGGGTACACGGAACGCAGTTCGAAAATCTCCATACCGCTGCGGCCGCAACCGCTGACCGTATGGCCGGCCGCAATGTACCATTCCGCCAATGCGCGCCCCAACCCACGGGTGACTCCGGTAATGACGATGTGCATGCGGCCTAGCGCGCCTGCAGGCTGAACTTCTTGAGACCGATCTTGCGGCAGGTATCCATCACAAACGCCAGTCGCTTCAAGGGGGTGGTTTCATCGGCCTGGATGAGCACAGGGATGTTGACATCGATCTTGCTCACCGCTCCGAGCAACGCCTCCAGATCCTGATCCGTGGCCGATTTGCCGTTGAATTCCATCTTGCCATCCTTGTCGATGGCGATGGTCACCGAACCCTTGAATTCGGTCTTCCCGGCGGTTTCAACCTTTGGCAGGGTGATGTTGAGCGCGGCGCCAGACTTGAACTGCATGGTCACGAAGGCGAAAAAGATCAGCATCGTGAGCACGTCGATCAGCGGTACCAGCATCAATTCCGGCTTCTTCCGGCGCTTTTCGTAGAGGGCCATGGCGCAGAGTCGGGGCGGCGGCCGTCAATCAGCGGACGACCGCAGTTGCAGACTCGCGGGCCACGCGGGTGCTTGTGCGGCGGCTGTTGATCCGCTCAAGCAGGGAATCAATTCTCACTGCATAGTTCTCCACCTTGCGCTGCAAATATCCTCCTCCGACCAGTGCAGGAATCGCGACGCTCAGTCCGATGACCGTTGCCGACAAAGCGAGTGCAACGCCTTTTGTGAACGCCACCGGATCAGGGAGGCCGGTGTCCGCATTGATCTGCGAGAACACCCGCAGCAATCCGGTGACCGTACCCGTCAGACCGAGAAGGGGGCCGGCGGCATAAATGATGTCGAGATAAGGAATTCCCCGCTCCATTCTGTTGATCTCCAGCCGGGCGAATGCCTTGACGGCGTCCTCGTCGTGCTCGTGGTCCTCGGCAAAATCCAATATTCGCGCAAGCACGGAATGCTTCCCCCCTGAATAGGGCTTGTTCTCGATGATGGCGTCGACCAGATCCTGCGGCATCACGACGTTGGTGCGCAAAGCGTAGATCCGTTCGCAAACAATGAACACCATCGCGAAGGAGCAAATGCCGAGGGGATAAATCAGCAGCCCGGCACCCTGAATGATTTCAATGGCGGCAAAATCTGTGGGAATCAACATAGCGGGAGATTTCAGCAATAGACGCTCGGGGCGCCAAAAAGATTCATTTATTTTTTGGCCAGCCCCTCAGAAACATAAGTCAGGTGGCTAGATACGGCAACCGGGAAGCAAGCCTTCTCACGTCTTCCACGCCTTCCAGCAGGTCCCCGATTGCGTCCCAACGGCCGTTTGCCAGCGCGTCCCGCGCACTCTCGCGCATGGCAGCCCTGGCCGTTTGCCCGCCAAAACGGATTTCTGCCCATGCTACGTCGACGACCACCTCCATCGCCGGATTCTGCTCCACGGCCGCTGCAATGCGCTGGATTTCCGCACGGCTTGCACTCAAACACGGGATGCCGAGCGTGGTGCAATTGCCAAAAAAGATCTCGGCATAGCTTTCCGCGACAATCGCGCGGAAGCCGTGTTTCTGGAGGGCCTGCGGCGCGTGTTCGCGGGAGCTGCCGCATCCGAAATTGGCGCCGGAGAGGAGGATCGCAGCATTCTTGAAGCGCGGATCGTTGAGCGGGTGCGGACGGTCCGTGCCGTCGGCATTCTTGCGGACATCATAGAAAAGATATTCGCCAAGTCCGTCGAACGTGACGCATTTCATGAATCGCGCCGGGATGATCCGATCGGTGTCAATATCGTTGCCCGGAACGCAGACTGCGCGCCCGGTGACCGACGTGATTTTTTCGAGAGCCATGGAAGGAAGTGGTTGTGAGCGTTTCTAAAGGCGAAGCCGATCTAGTTCTGTTGCACGCTGAACACATTGCGCGCATCGGAAACCCGCCCGGTCACCGCGGCTGCGGCGACCATGAGCGGGCTCATGAGGAGCGTGCGGCCGGTGGGACTGCCCTGGCGGCCCTTGAAATTGCGGTTGGAGGAACTGGCACAGAGCTGGTCGCCGACCAGCTTGTCCGGGTTCATCGCGAGGCACATCGAACAACCGGCCTCGCGCCACTCGAAGCCGGCCTCTCGGAACACCCGATCAATGCCGAGCGACACACACAGGGCCCCGACGCCTTGCGAGCCGGGCACCGCAATCGCCTTAACGCCCGGCGCGACGCGACGCCCCTTGAGGTACTTCGCCACCTCTTGAAAATCACTCAGGCGCCCGTTGGTGCACGAGCCGAGGAAAGCCACGTCGATCTTCGTGCCCTTGATCGGCGCTCCCGGCGGAAGCTTCATGTAGGCCAGCGCCTCATCTATCGAAGCTTTCTCATCGACCGATCCGGCCTTGGACGAGTCCGGGATGCATCCATCGATGTTGACCGCCTGTCCGGGATTAATTCCCCACGTCACCGTCGGCGGAATGTCTTCGCCCCGTAACGTCACGACATCGTCATAGGCGCAGTCCGGATCGCTGGCGACCGCCTTCCAGACAGCGACTGCGGCGTCCCATGCGGCGCCCTTGGGGGAATAGGGCCGCCCCTCAAGATAGGCGAATGTCGTGGCGTCCGGATTCACGTAGCCGACCCGCGCCCCACCCTCGATCGACATGTTGCATACGGTCATCCGCTCTTCCATGGAGAAACGGTCGAACACCTCGCCACCGTACTCGTAAGCAAAGCCCGTTCCGCCGTTGACGCCCAGTGTCTGGATGAGGTGCAGGATGACATCCTTGGCATAGACTCCCGCGCTCAACCGGCCCGTCACGTTGATCCGGCGCACCTTGAGCCGCCCCAACGCCATGGTCTGTGTGGCCAGAACGTCGCGGATTTGCGTGGTCCCGATGCCAAATGCGATGGCCCCGAACGCACCGTGCGTGCTCGTGTGCGAGTCGCCGCAGGCGATGGTCGTTCCCGGCTGGGTGATTCCCTGTTCGGGTCCCACGACGTGGACAATGCCCTGCTTGCCTGTGGCACGGTCGAAAAACGTGATTCCGAATTCCCGGCAGCTCTGACGCAAGGACTTGATCATCGCGTCAGCCAGCGGGTCTGCATACGGCTCGGTCACCTCGTCCGTCGGCACTATGTGATCAACCGTGGCAAATGTGCGGTGTGGCATCAACACCTTCAGCCCCAGGTCCCGCAGCATGCCGAATGCCTGCGGACTGGTCACCTCGTGGATGAGGTGCGTGCCGATCAGGAGCTGCGTCTGGCCGTTCGCCAGGGTGCGCACCGAATGCGCGTCCCAGACTTTTTGAAAAAGAGATTTGGGCATGGGAGAGGAAGATTTAACCGGATCGAAGCGAAATTGGACAGAGTTTTCTGCGTGATTCCAAAGACGGATGGAATGCGCGGTGGGAACAGCAGGTTTACCCGATCTTACCAAATGGTTGCCATACCGCAAAGTACTTGTTTTGTCATCAGTGATGCCCAGGGAGTATCAATTCGACTTCGAACTGCGGCACCTGGTGTATTTCCGCGAGGTGTCGCGCCATCTGCATTTTCGCAAGGCTGCGGATGCGCTGGCCATCGCCCAGCCCGCACTGAGCCGCCAGATTGTCCAGCTCGAGACCAGGTTGGGCGCCCCGCTCTTTGTGCGTTCGCGCCGCCGGGTGGAATTGACCGCTGCCGGCCGCGTGCTGGCAGGGCGCATTGAGCCCCTGTTGCGCGGGCTGGCAGGGATCCCCTCGGAACTGCAGGCGCTGGCGCAGGGCCAGACCGGCCGTGTCAGGATTGCCTTCACCGGCCTTGCGATGGCCACGGTGCTCCCCGGGATCGTGCGCGAGTTCCAGCGACGTTTTCCCGGCATCCATGTCGAGTTGAACGAATCCCCGACCTCGGCGCAGCTCGCCGCGCTGGAGGCAGGGGATCTGGACTGCGGATTCTTTCACCCGGATGCACCAACGCCGGGCCTGCAAACCCGGCTTTTGCTCCGGGAGAAGAATGGCGTATTGCTGCCGACCGACCATGCCCTCGCCGGGCGGCCCATCCTCAGGCTCCGCGATTTGTCGGCCACTCCTTTTGTTCTCTTTCCGCGTTCCCACAACCCTGGATTCTACGACCGGGTGCTGGCCGCGTTCGCGCGGGCCAAGGTAACACCGCGCATCGCCGAGGAAATCTGGCCACGTGCCAACGGTGTCGGCCTCGTCCGTTCGGGCCTGGGCGCCACCTTCATGTGCCCTTCCGAGGCGCAATCACTCCCGCCTGAAGTCGTATTTCGGCCATTGGCTGGTCCGGCGCCTGAAAGCCGGCTGGTGGTTGGTTGGAAACAGCCGCCGGAACCAGCGCCGGCGATGGCCGCGTTTCTTTCCTTCGCAGCGCCGGAAGAGGGGCACCGGCGGGCGAAATCACATCTCTGATCGGGGCGCACCCTGCGCAGGATAGCGTTATCGGGCCGGAGCAGGTATCCGCCTCAGCACTTCGAGGCATGCGCGGGCGTTGTGATAAGGGCATTTCCACGGGCCGATCTTGCAGCTGCCGTCATGCGACGGGTAATCGGGCAGCGGCCGCCCGGTCCGGTCGAGTTCGGCAAACCATTCGCCGTGTTTTCGGTCGATCACGTGATCGTCGATAAACTGCCAGGCTCGCTCGGCCGCATTAATAAAAACCTCTCCTCCGCCAATTGCGCGGGCATTGAGGAAGCCGATCACCGCTTCGGCCTGCGGCCACCAGTGCTTGTCCGTCTTGACCACCTGCTCATGGTTGCCTTCGTAGAAAATCGATCCGTCGGAGTCGCAGCCGTGCTCGAGCACTCCCGCCGCCATGGCCAGCGCAACGATCCGGGTTCGCTCCTTTAACGCGGTGTTCCCCACGGCTTCGGCGGCATCCCACAAGAGCCAGCTCGCCTCGATATCGTGGCCATATGAAATTGTCTTGGACATGGATTTCCATTCCAAGTCAAAGAACAGCTGACAGTGAGTGTAGGGTTCTGCCGTGACCACGTGGTCCAGCATTACCTCGAGCAGCGCCTGCAACCGTGAACGCACTCCGGCATCCGGCCAGACGCGCAGCAGCGTCGTGTAGGCCTCGAGCACGTGCAGCAACGTATTCATTGACTTCGGGGCATTGAGATCTTTTTCGCTCAACCGCAGGTCGGCGAGTTCCCCCCAGCCTGCACTGCGCGCCTCCAGATAACCGCCAAATTTTAGTTCGGAAGCATGGCGCTCGATCAGCGTGAACAGTTCCCGCGCCCGGTCCAGTGCCGCAGCTTCGCCGGTGGCTGCATGCCATTCGGCGAGGCCGTAGATGGCAAAAGCTTGCGCATAAATTTGCTTCCGGTCGGAATGCACCCGACCATCGGCCTCGACGCTCCAATAGACTCCTCCATGGCTCTGGTCCCAGAAAGGGCCTGTCAGCAGCGCATATGCGCGCCGCCCGATCGCCAGCCATTCAGGCCGGGCTTCCCGACGCACCGCGGCGGCAAAGGTCCACAAGATCCGGGCGCACAGCACGACGTGCCGCGGCACATCGTCAAAATGGCGGAGGTCGTTCGTTATCACGCCCGCCAGCCTGCCTGACGCCGGTTCAAACGCATACTGCGTCCAAAACGGGAGAATATTTCCTGTCAGCTCGGCTTCGGCGCGAAGCCGGAGCTCCTGGAGGCCAGTCAAAGATTTCACCATGAACACCGACGCTAATAACGAACACGCGCTTGGCGAGTCTCGTGATTTGCGCTGCCAGAGCCTATCTTTTCATAGAGCCACAAAGCCGTTCCATTGGCCCTGGCCATCGCGCGTCCACCAATTACTGCATCGCCGCCTTCACACGGTCGGCTAGAGCGTTCAGTTCAAGGTCCAGCGATAGAGGTAATACCAAGACTGCGCCTGAGGCCCCTGCTTCTCGTAGGTCCGCAACGCCGTAGCACGCAACTGCCGTGCGAGCACTTTCCATCCAAATCGGGCTGCTTCGGACTGAATCTCCAACACCCGCTGCACCGACGGAGCCTGCGCCAGTTCGCGGTTGTCAATCTCGACAGCACGGGCCGCACCCGCGCAGAAAAAGCCCGTCAGGATCATGCATGCGATTCGCACCATCCTGCAAGCCAACGACAAAAAAACACCGAATGCAATGCGCTCCTACGAGGACACCCCGGTCGCCCCGCCCGCGGGTTCCTTCTGCTTGAAGTCGAGTTTCTCGCCGTCGCGCACCACCAGGATCGGCTCTCCGTCCTTGAGTGTGCCCCGGAGGACGGCCTCAGCAAGGGGATCTTCCAGATAGTGTTCGACCGCCCGGCGCAGGGGGCGCGCACCGTACTTCTCGTCGTAGCCTTTTTCGATGAGCAGCAACTTTGCCTCCGGCGTGAATTCCAGGGTGATCTTCTTCTCGGCAATCCGCTTCCCCACTTTCGCCACCTCGAGGTCGACGATCTTGAGCAGGTCGTCCTTGGTCAAGGGACGGAAGAAAACAATATCGGAAATCCGATTGATGAACTCGGGCTTGAACACCTTTTTCGCCTCCTCAAGCACCTTCTCCCGCATGGTCTCGATGTTGCGGAAGTCGTCCTTGCCACCCGCGGCAAAGCCCATGGTCGTCTGCTTTTGGAGCTGATGGGCGCCAACGTTCGACGTCATGATGATGATCGTGTTTCGGAAATCCACCGTCCTGCCCAGCGAATCGGTCAAGCGGCCGTCCTCAAGGATCTGCAGCAGAAGCTGGATCACGTCCGGGTGCGCCTTTTCGACCTCGTCAAACAGGATCACAGAGTAGGGCCGACGGCGCACCTGCTCCGTCAGCTGTCCGCCCTCTTCGTAGCCGACGTATCCTGGAGGCGAACCGACCAGCCGTGAGACGGAGAATTTCTCCATGTATTCGGACATGTCGAACTGGATGATCGCGTCCTGACTGGCAAACATCTGCGCGGCGAGCTGCTTCGCGAGCTCGGTCTTGCCCACGCCCGTGGGCCCCACGAACAGGAACGAACCGATCGGCCGGCGCGGATCCTTGAGGTCCGCGCGGGAACGCCGCAGCGCCCGGGAGATGGCCACCGTCGCCGGATCCTGGCCAATGATCACCTTCTGGAGTTCGCCCTCGAGCAGAAGCAGCTTCTCGCTTTCCTTCTTTTCCATCCGGCTGAGCGGAATCCCCGTCCAGTCGGCCACGACCTGCAGCATCAGGTCGTCGTCGATCGTGACGCGTTTCTCTTCGCGCTGCTTCTTCCACTCCTCCGTGGTCTGTTCGAGATTCGTGCGGAGTTGCTTCTCCTTGTCGCGAAACTTGGCAGCCTCCTCAAAATGCTGCTGGGCGATCGCCGCCTCCTTCTGGGCGCAAACCGCCTCGATCTCCTTGTTCAGCGCCTCGATGTCGGGCGGCCGGCTGAGCGCGGAAATGCGCGCACGGGAGCCGGCTTCGTCCATGACGTCGATCGCCTTGTCCGGAAGGAAGCGGCCGGTAATGTACCGGTCAGATAGCTTGGCGGCTGTCTCCAGCGCCTTGTCGGTAAACACCGCCTTGTGGTGGTCCTCATATTTCCCGCGGATTCCCTTGAGAATAAGGATTGTGTCGTCGACCGACGGAGCCTCAACCTTCACCGATTGGAAGCGGCGGTCCAACGCACTGTCCTTCTCGATGTACTTCCGATACTCGTTCAGCGTCGTGGCCCCGATGCATTGGAGTTCGCCGCGTGAGAGAGCCGGCTTGAAGATATTGGAGGCGTCCATCGCGCCCTCGGCCGCACCTGCGCCCACGATGGTGTGCAGTTCGTCGATGAAAAGGATGATGTTCTTGGAACGCTTGATCTCGTCCATCACCGCCTTGATGCGCTCCTCGAACTGCCCCCGGTATTTCGTCCCGGCGACCATGAGCGCAAGGTCAAGGGTGATGACCTTCTTTTCCATCAGGATTTCAGGAACGACGCCGCTCGCGATCTCCTGCGCGAGGCCCTCGACGATCGCCGTCTTGCCAACACCCGCCTCGCCGATGAGCACCGGGTTGTTCTTGGTGCGCCGGCAGAGAATCTGAACGACCCGGCGGATCTCCTGCTTCCGCCCGACCACGGGGTCCAGTTCGCCCTTGTGCGCGAGCTCCGTGAGATCGCGGCCAAACGCCTTCAACGCAGGCGTCTTGACATCCTTCTTGTCCTCGGGACCGCCCCCGCCGCGAGGAGACGGCGCAGCAGCCTCTTCCCCGCCGGAGCCACCGCTCTCGCCTGAAAACTGCGGGTCAAGCTCGCGCAGGATTTCCTGGCGCGTGCGCTCAATATCGACGTCGAGGGACCGCAGCACACGTGCCGCAACGCCCTCGCCCTCCCTGAGCAATCCGAGGAGAATATGTTCTGTGCCAACGTAGCTGTGATTGAGCGTCTTCGCCTCCTTGCCCGCGAGCGCCAGCACCTTTTTCACCCGTGGCGTGTAGGGAATGCTCCCCGCGGTCTTGGTCTCCGTCCCCGTGCCGACCTGTTTCTCGACGGCCGCACGCACGGTCTCGAGATCGAGACCCATCTTCTGCAGCACACTCACAGCGACTCCCTGCCCGAGTTTGATCAACCCGAGCAGGATGTGCTCGGTGCCGACGTAGTTGTGATGAAAACGGTCGGCTTCCTTCCGGGCTAGCGCCAGCACTTGCTGCGCGCGGGGAGTGAAGTTGTTCATTGGTTCCATGAGAGAATTGGGTCGGGTCGTCAGTTCTTTCCAGTAACGTTGAAATCCAGAGGTCCGAAGTTTGCAAACTCGGTGCGCAGAAACTGGGCGCGCAGCTGGTCGCGCTGGGAAGACTCGAAAGCGCCGTGGGCCGCATATTGGATGTGGCCGGGCTGGGCCTCGATGAACAGACGGTCGACCACCAGCCGCCGGGCCTCGGGCAGCACTCCCAGGTCGACGCCGAGCCGAACGAGCGAAAGAAGATTCATGGCCTCAGCGGAGGTCAGCAGGCGGCCGTTCTGGAGAATGCCGAACGCGCGCCCAATCTTGTCGAAGAGCTTGCTGGAGTCCGCCTCCATGAGCTTGGCGCGGGCATTGAGTTCGTGCTCGATGATCGTGTTGAGCACGCTGGACAGCCGCTTGATGATGTCCTCCTCGGACTCGCCAAGCGTCGTCTGGTTGGAAATCTGGAAGATGCTGCCGCTTGCGTCCGAGGCTTCGCCAAACAAACCGCGCACCACCATCCCGAGTTGGTTTACAGCGCGCACGACTTTTTCCATCTGGCTCGAGATCACCAGCGCGGGCAGATGCATCATGGCCGAAGCGCGCATGCCCGTCCCCAGATTGGTCGGGCAGGCGGTGAGATAGCCGAGCGTCGGAGAGAATGCGTAATCCAGTTTTTCCTCGATCGCAGAATCGATCGTGTTGATGGCGTTCCATGCCTTCTTCAGCTGGAAGCCCGCCCGCATGACCTGGATTCTCAGGTGATCCTCCTCGTTGATCATGACTGCGGCGGACTGGTCGTGGCTGATCACCACGCCGGCACCGTGTTTGGCACTGCTCAACTCGCGGCTGATCAAATGCCGCTCCACCAGAATCTGCTTCTCCAAATCCAACAGCTCTTCAACGGTCAAGCTTAACCCTTTTTTCATCTGGGGCAGGTCGGCGACGACCGCCTGGCTTTCAGCCAACATGGCGCTCCGCTGCGCCTCTTTGGCCCACCCAGGAAATGGACGGCCGGTGAGATTTCGCGCCAGTCGGATCCGTGTGGTCAAAACAATCGCGCACTTGCCGCCCGCCGTGTCGGTCAGCTCGGCCTGCGCCTCGAAAAGGGGTGCGATCTTCATTTCAGCTCAGGGTCTTCTCTCCAAAGGTCTGCTTAACTTGATGAATCTCATCGCGAAAGCGGGCTGCATCCTCATAGCGCTCCGCTTTGATGGCATCGTCCAGTTCCTCCTGGAGATGCGTCAGCCGGTCATACAGCGACTTTCTCTCCAACGCACGGCGCGGGACCTTTCCAACGTGTACCGTTCCCTTGTGCATATTGCCAAGCAGGGGTTCGACAACCGACTTGAACGCCTCGTAGCAGGCCGGACAGCCGAAGCGCCCGAGTTTCTTGAAGTCCGCCTGGGTGGCGCCGCATTGCTCGCACCGGATTCCCTCGGCCTCCGGCTCCGCGTTGAGGGAGGACTTCAGCAGGAGGTCCGCCAGGGAGAAACCGCTCGGATCGGTCACGCCCTTGGCCTGCGCGCATCCCTCGCAGAGATCAACCTTGTGGATCTTGTTGTTGACGATCTGCGTGAGATGGACGGTTGCGGGTTTGCCGCAGAGGTCACATTTCAGGGAATTGGCCATGGTCTGAATATAACACGGTATGGGAAAAGGGCGAAACGCGGCTCACAATAGTGGGACACGCCCGCACAAAAAACATAGTCTTTGCAGCAATCATGCCATCGGCACAACGGGTGGCAAGAATGAGCGCATTGGCGGGAAAACCGGCGCCCAGGGGCTGATCTCTCCCTCCGCGCCCTATATCCGGGTCCCCTCAACGAGCACCCGCGCCCGGAACTCGGTCAGCACACGATGAGTCACCGGCCCGGGCTTGCCATCGCCAATCTCGCGGCCGTCAAGCCGTACCACAGGAATGACCTCGGCCCCGGTCCCCGTGAGAAAACATTCGTCCGCATTCCAGAGGTCGTAGCGCGTCAGATCGTGCTCCTCAACGGGCAGCGACAGCGCCTGCGCCACGGAGAAGATTGCGTCACGGGTGATCCCTTTCAGGGCCCCCTGCTGGGCCGACGGGGTCAGCAGGCGCCCCCGATGGACGATGAACACGTTGTCCCCAGTGCATTCGGCGACAAACCCCGCGTCGTTGAGCATGATCGCCTCCAGCGCCCCGGCCTGGCGGGCCTCGATCTTGGCGAGAATGTTGTTCAGGTAGTTGAGCGACTTGACCATGGGCGGCAGCGCCGCGGGGCCGAGGCGGCGCGTCGGCACCGTCACGATACTCAGGCCGCTTGTGTAATATTCCTCTGGATACAGCGCAATCTTGTCCGCGATGATGAACACCGACGGTTTCGGGCAGAGCCAGGGCGACAGGCCGAGGTCGCCGACCCCGCGGGTGACCACGAGCCGGATGTAGCCGTCGCGGAGGCCGTTCTGCCGGCAGGATTCGCAAACAGCCGCGGCCATCTCCGCCCGCGAAATCGGGATGGTCAGTAGCAGCGCCTTCGCCGAATACCACAGACGGTCCAGATGCGCATCGAGGCGGAACACATTCCCCCCGTAGAGGCGGATGCCCTCGAAAATCCCGTCGCCGTAAAGCAGTCCGTGATCGAACACGGAGATCTTCGCCTCCGCAGCATCCACAAACCGGCCGTCCAAGTAGATCTTCATGGGTGAACCCCACATTTGAGCACGGCCCGGGATTTGTCCAGCACGGTGGAAAATTTCCCCTTGTGTCAGTCGAAATGAATTGGCCACTGTGCGGCAATCCCCTCCCCCTATGCATACCCATCAGACATCTGCCCTTCGTCGCGGCCTCCGCGGCTTCACGCTGATCGAACTGCTCACCGTCATCGCCGTGATCGGCATCCTGGCGGCAATCATCATCCCAACCGTTGGCAAGGTGCGCGAAACCGCCCAACGCACGGCCGACGCCAACAACCTCCGCGAAATCGGCAAGGCGGCGATGATCTTCGCAGCCGAAAACAACGACCGCCTGCCCGACCCATTGGCGGCGTCCGCCCAGGCCAATATCGCAGCCGATTCCAACTATTTCCGTTGGATTGGCCTGCTCGGGCGCGCCGGCACGCTCAACGACGCCAACATCTATTTCGCTAAAAACGATCCGCAGTTTGACGGCACGGCCCCTGCCACGGTCATCGATCCGGACGACCCGACCCACGGCCAGGTCATTGCCGAACTCCAAGGGAAAACGCCAAGTTTTGAGTTCGTAGGCGGGTTGAAGATGAGCGATCCCGCCACCACTCCAATCGCGTTCACTCGGGGACTCAATGACAAGGGCACGTGGGACGATGGCAAAGGCGCCTATCGAAGCGCGGGCGGACACGTCATTTTCCTCGGTGGCAACGTCCAGTATTACCAGTCGATCGACAACCGCTTGGTCAACACTGCGGGGAAACCCACCAGCGACATCCGGGAGACAATTCCGACGGCGGGTGGCAATCAGCGGATCTATGGCAAGGGCTCGGCCATCGCCACTGAAGCAGGCGTTGCCCCGACTGTGCCGAGCACCTGAGCGCGGCGATCGGACGGTGCGCGCGCCCGTTCGCCCGGACCATTGAGCATTTCGACCCGGTGCCGCCGCCGATTCCCACTCACGCGGCCCGGACCGCGCCCGGCCTTCCATCACCGGTTTGACGGCGGGACCGGACAGCCGTGCCGCCTGCATTACCCATCGCGCCCGGCGGTCGCGCTCCGCCATCAGCGTCGATCGAATTCACGCGATTCGGCAAACCAGTGCCCACGGGCGACTCGCCCGTGCCGCTTGCGCCATCACGCATCGGAAGATGTTCCGGTTGTTGTCTCCCCCCGATAAAGAAAATCCGCCTTCACTCGACGGGGGCGCATTTCCAGCTAGGCTATTTGGATGACCGTTCAGCCTTTCGCCCCTTCCGACGAAATAACTTACGTCATCGGACATAAAAACCCCGACGCCGATGCCATCTGTTCGGCGATCGCCTACGCGGCCTTCAAGGAGGCCCATGGTGATCATGGCCATGTTGCCGCACGATGCGGCAACTCCAATGCGCGAATTGACAGCATCCTGACGCGTTTTCATCAACCGCTGCCGCTGTACCTGAGCGATGTCACGCCGCGCGTCCGCGATCTGATGGTTTCCAGCGTGATCTCCGTCAATCAGGACGCCACCTGCGCCGAGGCGCTTGATCTCATTGAGGCCCATGATCTCCGCATTCTGCCCGTGCTGGACGCGGACCGTCGGTTCATCGGCAGCGTTTCGATCTTCCAGCTGGGGGGATTCTTCACTCCCAAGGTGCGCGAGCCGAAACTCATGCGTCAGGTTCACACCCGGTTGGCCGACATAGCCCGCGCGCTCAAGGCAAAGATTCTGCACCTCAGGGATGAAAACGCGCCCGAGGAGCTCTACGTGAGGATCGGGGCCATGGACATCCGTTCCTTCGGCAAATTCTCGGATGAGGAGGATATTGCACCCCGCCAGTCGATCATCATCGTCGGCGACCGCTGGGACATCCAGCAGCGATCGCTGCAGATCGGCGTCAGACTCCTGGTCATCACGGGCAACCTGCCCGTGGACGATGAAGTGGTGGAGCTCGCAAAGACACGCGGCGTCAGCCTGATCGTCAGTCCCTACGATTCGGCGACCACTGCGTGGGTCATCCGGACCGCGACGAGCATTGAGCATTTGATGGACCGCAAGTTCACCTCGCTCGACGCGGACACACGCCTGGCCGACGTGCGCAAGAAGATCGCAGCCTCTCCAGCTCCGGCCTTTATGGTTCTTGCCGACGACGGCCGCCTGGCAGGGATCCTAACCAAAACCGATATTCTGAAGCCGGTCAAAACCCGCCTCGTTTTGGTCGACCACAACGAAATGACTCAGGCGGTCACAGGCGCCGGCGAGGTGACCATCACCGAAGTCATCGATCACCACCGACTGGGGTCCCTCACAACGTCCCAGCCCATCCTGTTCATCAACGAGCCGGTTGGTTCAACCTGCACGATCGTCGCAGACATGTACCGGCGCGAGAGTCTCATGCCGTCGCCGGATCTCGCAGGGATCATGATGGCGGGCATCATTTCGGACACCCTTAACCTCAACAGTCCGACTTCCACCGCCAAGGACGGCTCCGTCCTCGGCTGGCTTTCGTCGATTGCATGCGTCGACCCCAGGCATCTGGCAGAAGCAATTTTCAGTTCCGGCTCAGTCATTCTCGCCAATCCTCCTGACAAGACCGTCCGGTCGGACCACAAAATCTACGAGGAAGGCGGCATGCGTTTTGCGGTCTCCCAGGTCGAGGAGCTGGGTTTTGGAAACTTCTGGGGGCAGGCGAAGGCGCTTTCCGCAGCACTCGAAGAGCTCTGCAAGACTGAGCAGCTGCTGTTTGCCGCGCTGCTCGTCACCGACATCAATACCCAGAATTCGCTGATGCTCGTGAAAGGAGACCCCGAGTTCATCGCACGCGTTTCATACCCGCATGTCGAAAAGGATGAGATCTTTGACCTGCCGGGAATCGTCAGCCGCAAGAAGCAGCTCATTCCCTACATAACGAGTCTCCTGAAGGAAATGCTGGCCGACGGCGCAATCCCTGCCCTGAAGGGTCGATGAATGCGTCGCTGCAGTCCGACTGGCGGTTGCACGGATCAGAGCCCTGGCATCGAAAGAGTGAGCGTGGAGACGCCGGAAGGCACAGCGTGTTCGGACGTTTTCCCTCCCGGCCAACGGACCCGGATCTTGCGCGGCGGATTTGAATCCGGAAACCCAAAGAAACAAGCCGATGTCGACTGGCTGTAGTAGCCGCTCCCGGCATAGACTTCGCTGGTTTCGGCAAACCCATCCTTCAGTTCGACGCTGATGCGCGCTCCGACGGCGGTCGGATTACCCGCCTGCCCTCGCAATTGAACGCGCAGCGAGTGACGGCCAGTCATGCCTCGGTTGTGGAACGCGAGGGTCGTGCTGTTATTCTGGGTGACAAGGAAATCAGGCCAACCGTCCTGATCGAGATCAAGCACGGCCAATGCCTTGGCGTCGCCAGGCACAACCAGGCCGCTCTCGGCAGGCTCCACAGGGGTGAAATGTCCGTGTCCGTCGCCGCGCAACAACTGGCTGAGTCCGCCATCAAAGCGTCCAACGCTGGGAATGGGCGCGTAGGAGTTTTGCACGGTGTAGATGTCCGCATGATCATCGCCCTCGAAGTATCCGGCGACCAAACCCTGGAAGGGCGCGATCTGCGCGATTCGGGGAAGCGGCTCAAAACGATAGGTGCCATCGGGCTGGCTCAGAAACACTCCGCTGCGGAATTCGGTGGCGGCGAAGCGCCGGGCGGCGGCAAGCCTGGCCTCGCCGAAGATCTCGCCCAGGGTCAGCGGTGCGTAATTGTCCGACCACAGGAAGCGTTTTCGAAACGCGGGAAACACCGCTGTCATGTCCCGACGCGTGCGCCAGGGGTAAAGCTTGTCGCCTTCGTAATAACCCTCGATGAGCTGCGTCGATCCGTCTCCCTTGAAATCCCCGGAGAATAGCAGCGCCGGGTGGGCAGGATCGGCATGGTACTGCGAATTCAGACCGAGATTGCCAACGACATAATCCATCCGGCCGTCTCCATTGAAATCCGCAGCGGCAATCGAGTTCCACCATCCTGTGCCGGCGGCCGCAAATCCCGCCCTTTCGCTCCAATCCTCAAAACCCTTACCCTGATTGTTGTGAAAATATCTCACGTTGCCCCACTCCAGCGTAAGCAGCAGGTCCGGCCAGCCGTCGCCGTCGACATCGGTCCACAGCGCGGAAGTCACCATGCCCACCTCACGCAAACCCGGGGCAAGCGTGTCGGTGACGTCCACGAATCTGCCGCCGCGATTGGAGAGCAGCGCACTCTGCGGGGGCAATGGATACTGCCCGGGCATGACGCGCCCGCCTATGAACAGTCCTAGCCTGCCGTTGTGCTCAAAGTCGGCGGCCGCGGCCGCGCCGGCACTGATTGGCAGCAGCGGCAGCGCATCGTCGGGTGCCGGATGGAAGCGGCCGTGTCCATCATTCAAATACAACTTTGGTTGATACTCGGAATCGCCAGCCGGCAGGGAATTGCCTCCCTTGGTCACGAGCAGGTCGCTGTAACCGTTGCCCGCGGCATCAAACAAGAGCACCGGCCCGTCATCAATGTCGGCGCCGCCGGCGGGCGCCGGAGCCTCAGCGGCCGAAAACTGGCCCGACGCTCCGCCATGGAGGATGCGCAGGGGATCCTGAGTCGTGCCTCCAATGACCACGGCGTCCGATCCGCTGCCTTCGACGTCTCCCACCGCCAGACCCGGGCCGCGCCGATTGAGCCGGATTGGCAGCAGCCGTTGCTGCGCGGTCTCGTCGACCACTTCTTCGCGCGAACGCAGCGCGAGGCCGACCGACTGGCCCACCTCGGCAAACTGCCCGGCCGGTTGCGGCATCATCTTGGCTGGCAATGTCGGCGCCGGACCTGCCGGTTCCGTTATGGTGAAGCGCCGGTCCACAGGAAGATCTCTAAACGTCTGCACGAGTCCGCTGGGCCACGTCACAGTGAGGCGCTTGATCAGGGTGTCCTCTCCGAGGCCGAAATGAACCGCCGGTTCGCTGCTGGACATGTATCCGCGAGCCAGCCAGAGCTGACTGGCCTGGACCCCCAACGCGCTTTCGATCCGCACAATGGCGCCGATCCCGAAACGGTTGGACACGGTCCCGCGCAGATCGATCATCACGCGGTGCCCCGTGTCGTTGTCGTTGCGAAACAGCGACGCTCCGGCATGATAGTTGGTGTAGACAATATCGAGGTTCCCGTCCCCGTAGAGATCGCCGAAGGCCGTGCCAAAGCTCACGCCTTTGCAATCAAGTCCCCAGGCGGCGCTGACATTCTCGAACCGCAGATCGCCAAGATTGCGCAATGCCAGATGAACCTCCGCCTGCGGCGGACTGGAGTACATGATGCGGATGCGCTCCGCGGGCGTCTCCGCCCTCATGATGCGTGTAACCGTGTCTTCGCCGGGATCACGGGGAAACCCGTTGGTTACAAAAAGGTCGAGGCGCCCGTCGTTGTCGAGATCTTCAAAGCGCGGCGACCACGTCCAGTCGGTGGCGGCCAGGCCGGCGAGGAACGCGCACTCCAGGCAGCGACCCGTGCCGGTATTCAGCAGCATCGCATTCCGGTGGTATTTTGGGGCCGCCGTGGAATCGTTCGGAGGGTCCTCGGCCTTTCTGCGCGCATCGGCCAGG
>Ga0181528_10000436_pt1 | contig 30371 bp, 42 predicted proteins | sample PEATcosm2014_Bin_47_FD_119742 | JGI IMG/M metagenome (GOLD analysis project Ga0181528, IMG submission 119742) | Peatland microbial communities from MTU Mesocosm Facility, Houghton, MI, USA - PEATcosm2014_Bin10_10_metaG | ecosystem: Environmental > Terrestrial > Soil > Wetlands > Peat | place...
ATCCCGCCGCCATCATGTCGATCTGGGCGACACCCGTGACCGCGTTAATCCCGCCGCCGATCAGCGCGCCAAGCTTCCCGACCTTCGCGGCGTTGGCCGCATCTTCGGCCTGCTGCTGTTCGGCGTAATCCGCCTGCATCTGGCTTATGTAGCTGTTGACTTCGATCTGGGTCTGGGTCCCGATTAGTTGGCTGGCGATGGCGCCCTGGGCCGACGTGTTGCGCAGGATCGAGGCCGCGCTGCCTTCGAGTTTCAAACCGTTGCCAGCAGCCGCGGCGATACCCGAACTGCCGACTTTGTAGACCTGCCGGGCGTTCTGGACCTGCTGGAGTTTGCCGGCGGCTTCCTCCTGTTGGCTGTTCTCGTAGGCGATCGTGGCGGCTTGGCCGAAGCCCTGGGCCGCGGCTTCCTCTCCAGCAATGGTCGAGGACGCGCCAATGGCGTTCGCGATGTCACTGACCGCGCCGCCAAGCGAACCCGAAGCCGATGCAATGCCCTGTGCCGAAAACGCCATCTAACGCTCCGCGGTGCGAACCCATCCGCCAATGTTCACGACCGTCGCCGGGTAGGGGCGCGAGACCTGCCAGCACAGCATACCGTCAAAGCTGGGGCTATCGGCCACGGTGTCCCAATGGATGCCGGTGAACAGTTGCGTGACCGGGTATATGGGACCGCTCTCATAGGCCGACAACTGCGCCGGATAGAGGTGATCGAAGTCAGTCCCGAAAGAAATCCCTTGGGTATTGAACAGCATGGTGCTGAACATATGCGCCCGACGTGTCTCGCCCTGTGCCGGCCCGATCCGGGACCCGGTGTCCTGTTGCGTGGCCGGGCGCACGATTTGGCCCTCTGAGGTGAACGCGAACCCGATCGCGGCTGGGATCGCGCCGTCATAGCTCTGCGCCAGGGTCAGCGTGAACAGCCCGTTGGCGGCGCCGATCGGCACGGTGACCGAGCCATCCGACCCGACGGTGTAGGTGCCACAGTCCAGGCCCGCGGCCCACACGTCCACCGATTGGCCGGCGAGTTGATTGTAGCCGTAGAAGATAACCTCGGTGTTGCTGTCCGCGATCGTTTGGCTCGACGGGCCGGCGGAACTGTCAACGAACCACGCGGTCTCCAGGGTGCTGTCCACGTCGGCCAGCGGCATCATGACCTCGACGTAATGCACGCCGTTTGCGTCCTCCGTCACCATGGCCAACTGGTCGAGCGTCGTGTCTGGCGTTAGCGTCATGGTGATGCTGGTAACTGTGCGCCCCGAGCCCAGGGAATGGCGGTGCCATGCCGCGTATGTGCTGGGCTCGTTCAGCAGCACGGGGTTGTCGGTCTGGATGGCCGACAGGCGCCGGTAGGTGCAGCCCGCGAGGCTCCCGTCATTCATGCGCGCCCAGATAACCGGCGCCAACTCCTCCTGGTAGGCGATCTCCGCGATACCCGGCGCGGTGATATGCCGCCCTGTCAGCGCGAGGTTGGGGGCGTTGTATTTGCCCGAGAACACGTTGGCCACCATCTCCAGCATCTGGCGCTGGAACTTCTGGACGAACACCGTCGCCAGACCCGTGGTCTTCGGCTCGACGAACGCGCTGCCGTAGTGGGTCACCGGGTTGATTTCCGCGGTGGCCGGGGTGATCGGGTCATTGGTCGTGCTGGCCGAGATCATCCACTCGCGCGAGCGCGTGCCGACGAGGATGCCCTGTTGCACGCCCTTCATCCACAGGATCGTCTCGTCATCGTCCGAGTTGAACACGAAGCTGATGCCGTTGCTGTCGGCCACGGTGCCGTCAGTCGCGGTCGGCGTGAACGTGAGCGGGTCGTCCGAGACGCTGCTGTCCACCCGGTTCGGCACGGCCCCGGCCAACCATAGCCGGCCCTGGTAGAAGCAACCACAGGTGGGCCATTGGGAATTGGTGTCGGTATAGACGCCGGCCTGATACAGGGTGATCGGGGTGGCATCGGTGAGCGAGCCATTCAACTGCACGTCGATCGAGGTGGCGGAATGGATCGCCGTGACGATCCCGGGCACCCAGTAAGCCGCCCCGGCCGCGGCCTGCCATTGGTTCAGGCTGACCGGCGGCGCGGCGCCCGTGCTTTGCTCCAGGGCCGTGTAATAGGCCGCTGGGTCACCATAGGTCACGGACTGACCGGCGACATACGTGACGCCCTGCTGCCAGACAGGTGGCTGATAGAACAAGCGGATCAGGCGCCCAACGTCGCCAGACTGCGCCCCATCCGGGCCGAACGCGAGCCCGGCATTTGGCACCGTTGCCCATTGGCTCGTGCTTATATCCGGCTCGTTGTTCAGGTTGCCGTTGACGAGGCTGATGTAGTTGCCAGAACCATAGGACGCGGTGTCGCCTTCGGCGTAAGTCGTCAGCGAACTCCATGTCGCGAATGATAACTCCATCGTGATAATGCCGGTGATGTTCTCGCTGATCTGCGCGAAGTTTACCGGCGCCCAACTTTCAGTGATCCCCAGGTTGGCGCCGGGCGTGTCCGACCCGACGAACGAGTGTGTGCCGCGGTTCACGGCGACATAGTATTGCCCGTTGTAGTAGACGGTCGAGCCGCTGCCGCTGCCGTTCCACGCCGTATAGGAGCCGCCGCTTGTCCACGTGTTGAAATAGGGCGGGCTGGAGTTCACGAGCGTCGGATCGCACAAGACCCAAGCGGAGTTGGTTCCGGGGACGTTATTAACGTTCGTGCCGCCGATGCCGCCTGTCGTGCTGATGTAAACCGCGCCCTGATACGATACGATGTCACCCGTGTTATACCGGCCGAGCGAACCGCTGGCGGGGGTCCAATCCACGTTGTAGACCGGGCCAATCGTCGGCGTGCCCGAGCCCGCGGTCATCGTGGCCACCTCCCCGTTGACGGGATCGAGGTATGGCCCATCGGTGAGCGACGCTGCCGCCATGGCGAACGTGGTCGTGCCGGCGCCGAGTGTCTGGGCCGAGAGAAGCTGGGGTTGATGACCAACGGCGAGGAGCACGCCCTCGGTGATGTTTTGCGCACTCGTGAACGGTATCCAGCGCATGTAAGGCAGCGAGGCCGCGACGAACGGGCTGGTCAGGGTCGTGATGCGCGCGACCTGCGGGTAATGCCCGGAGACGAAGGAAAGCCCAACGCCAGATATGGCCGCGCCGGTCACCGCGTCTTTCAGGGTGAAGGTCGTGGTGCTGTCCATCGTCACGGTGAACTGACGGTATTGTAGCGGCCCAGTGGACGTGCCCGGGAACACTCCTGACGGGAACAGGAACATGACCTGATCGCCCGTTGACCAGGAGACCGCGGCGCCCACGGTAAAGACGCCAGGATTGGCGTTCGTCACGCCGGTCACCGTCGGCGGGGCCGGATCGGTCACCAGCCCGCCCGCGTAGAAGAACCGCAGGTTGCTGTCCGTGAACTCCAGCAGGTATGGAAGGCTCTGGGTCGGCGCCCAGCCAATCAACTTGGCCGCGTAGCCCAGGCGAGTAGGCGCCAGCATCAACGTGCCGGAGCGCCGCTCAACGGCTCCTTCCTCCAACGGAATGAAGTTGGAGCACAGGTTCATGGCCGTGCGATACTTTGGCAGGTCGAACCTGCCTTGCATCAACGCGGACCACTCGCCTCCAAGGAAAGAGTTCTGGGTGAACGAAGCCTGCCCCATGACTATGTGGCCTTCAGCGCCGCCCGCACCGCGGCGAGTTCCGCTTCAAGCTCCGCGACCCGCGCCTTCAATGCAGCGTTCTCCACTTCCAACTCCGTTGGGTTTGGAGCCGGCACGATTTGATGAACGCTCTCGGCCCCAAGGTCGGGGGCAGTGCTGGTCTGATGTAGCCATGGCAGAATTTGTGTCACGCTCGACATGATATGTAATCATCCTCCGGGGGTTGATCGGTGCCGCTCTCCACCGCGTTGACGATCCGCGCCTCGCCCATCGTTCGGTTATAGGCCGCGGCTATGCTGGCTTTCTTCGAAGGGTCCTGGGTCAGTTCCTCAACGATTTCAAACGCGATGCGCGCGGCGAGACCCTCGCAGAACATATCGTCCATCTTCGAGACGTTCGTTATGTCCGCGATGAAGCGCAGCAAGATTATCGAGTTCTCGCGCGAGGTGAGGAAGCCGGCCTCCTGCACCCAGTCGGAATAGGTGAGCCCGCCGGGCGCCCCGAGATACGAGACCGCGCCCTGGGTAGGGTCCTGCGGCGCCATGCGCAGGAAACCATACGGCAACGGGAATGCGTTGCGCGTGTTGGCCTCTTGCACCGGGCCGGAGCCGATCGGGTATTCCGCGATCCCCGACTGCACCGTGGCCTGGATCGGGAGCCAGTTGATGTTCGACGCCAGGGCGACCGTGGGCGCGTCCACAGGCCCGCAGGAAATCCATTGGCTGTTCGATCCTGGCGGCGGGTTGCCCACGTTCTGCTCGATCGCGGAGCGCCAGAGCACCCACTGATACATGACCACCTGATCGCGGTTGTAGGTGACCAAGGGGTTCCAGTCAGTCAGGGTCCAGGGATTGTTCGACGAATTGGACGTGATGGCGACGGTCGTGATCGACTGCACCGCGCCGGCCGACGGCTGCGTGTTGATGGTGACCTGGATGTTTCCGTTACCGTTCCCGTTGACCAGCGAGCGATAGACATTGATCGCCTGCGTATTCGGGTTCTGCACGTAGACCAGTTCGCCGGCCCAGTAGCTTGATGTCATGTCGTAAGGCACGGCGATCCGCGGCCCAAAGTAGACATCCCAAACGGAGCCCGAGCCCACCCCGGGCGCATTGTTGAGGTTTTCCTGGGCGTAGGAAGTCCACCAGAGCCCCGGCACGCTTGGGTCGGTCACAATGGCTCCGGGCGTATAAGTCACGGTGGAGGACCACGTGGAAGGTGTCAGCCACAGGGTTCCGGTATTCGGGCCGCTCTGGGGCTGGTAAATCGAGTTGCCCAGGATGCCGGTCATGTTCGCCGCCAGAGGACGCAACGGCGCGCGGCGTGTCGAGAAGACCCAGGTGTTCCGGCGCAATTCCGCGCGCCGGAGTTTGTCATAGACGAACGCGCACGCCGCCGCCTGTTGGCTGGTATCCGACAGGCTCACAATCCGCCGCACGCCACAGTGTTGCAGAGCGCGGTTGCATATGTCTTCCGGGATATTAAACGCGGCGGGCGTGTCAAGGCTCATGATCGTTCCTAATCGTCAACGAGACTGCCACTCGATTGCAGGAAGGTGAACACGTCATTCAGCGCCAGGATCAGCGTGGCCGTGTCCGGTATCAGCCCCGTGTCAAATTCGAGGTAGAGGCTGTTGGTGGTCAGGGTCGCGGTCGAAACCGTGCCAGTCGTCACGGTCGGCCCAATGATCTGGCCGGCCTGCACAGTGGGAGCGACGATGGTTTGTTTGACCGCGATCCTGCTCATGGCTTTAGTCCAACAGTTCGATTAGGCAGTTCGACACGTCGAGTGCATCAGCGACCGGGTTCATGGTGTCCTGGCAAGTGATGGTAATAACTACCGGCTGGGTCCAATCGCCAGAAAACGCTCGCGGCGAACTTTTCTGGAGATGCGTCGTCGGTGCATTGTCAAAGCCCAACTTAGTGGGTTGCAAATCGGTGTTTCCGTTTCGCACCAATTCCGTTTGCAAGCGCCATATCGTGGCATTGGGCGCCAATGTCATGGAAACCTCCGGCACACCATTGAGCGCCACGCTGACTACTCTTGCATCAGCGATAGCTTGTGCTTCCCCTGTGAGGGTGATGCGCACGGATTGCCCGTCCAGTTCCAACGTGTTGGGCGGCAAGGTGTAACTGATAACGACATCCGCCGTTGTATCCGCACCATTGCCAACTGGGGAGCCTACATAGGCGTAAAGAAGCGAGGACATAGCTTTACCTTTCAGTAGCCGCCCGCCGCGCGCAACGCGGCGACGAGAGATTGCCGTTGTGCGCCCGACGCGCCCACGGCCCACAGTCCAAAAGCCGTTACGAATATATTTGTTTCGGCTGTCCCTCCGGCGTTCGACAACATGTGAAGCGACGTGTTTACCGCGGTGGTGCCGGCATTGCCTGTCGTTTCAGCCCCGTTGATATTGACAACTGACGAAGTGGAATTGCCAACGCCAACCAAAGCGAACGGCGATCCGACCACCACCGCGCCGGGAAGTGCCGTGCCAAAGTTAATGGCGCACGATGGAGTTGTAGCAATAGCCATTAGATTTCGCGATGCGGTCACGTCCGCGATAAATCCAGTGCTCTGGGATTGCCAGTTGTTCGCGGCCAGTAGGATTGTTCCGGTAGCTGGCACATTGGCGGCAAGCGCGATGTTCAACCACGTGTATTGAGTTGAAAGGGAGGACAGCGAGGATAGCACGGGAAGACTTTTGCTACCCAGCACATTCAACAAAAGCAGTGGCTGATTGGCGTTCGTATTCTGGATGCCATGCGCACCGTTGCCGCTTTGGTCAAAGACTTTCGACACAAACAAAGCATTCGCCACGCTAAGAGACGTGCTGCCGACGGTCTGAGAGCGGGTCACAGTCCAGGTAGGTGACGATCCCGATGCGATAAATGTTCCTGGCAATACATTTGCGCCAGTCACCTGACCACCGATGACACCTCCGGTGAAAGTCAACGTATAGCCGGAGATCGACCCCGTGCCAGTGGCGCTGACGCCGCCCCACGCCGCTATAGCCGCTTGGTTCAACGCACCGTTAGAAAACCCAAACGTTGCCGTAGCGTTATCGCTCGATCGGCGAAGCGTCATAATGCTCGGGTTGTTGAAGTTCGCCCGGTTGTAAGGCTGGAGCCCGCAAAACATCGCGGCTCCTGGCAGAATATCACCAGGACCCCGATACAGATTAGATCGAATGAGCGCCAGGAGCTTTTGGGTCTGGCGCATGTTAATATCCGTCGCGAAGCACACTCAGGCCAAGGATCAGGTCCGCGGTGCCGGCCGGCGTGATCGAGGAGTTCGCCACGATGGCCGCGTAAATGTTCGTCGCGGGCGCGTTGTCGCGATTGGTGATGCTTTTCGCCAGAGGTTGAGAGGCAGCGGAGAACGTCACGCCCTGGGGCACGGAGGGCGTCAACGTGAACGGCGGCAGCGCGAGTTTGCTCACGTCGGCCGCGGCGATCGTGATAAGCGTGCCGTCCTGGATGACCGAGTTCGTTGGGTTCTGGCCGAACAGGTAGACAGTGACACCCAGGGTATTGCCACCCTGGAAATACACGTCCACCTCATTCAGGATGCCACCCGGCTGAAGGGGGCTGTCTAGCACGGCGATCGTTTGCAGCCCGCCTAGGCATTTGCTCGGAGCATAGGCGACCGTCCCGACATTGATGACGGTTGGCACGGTGAGATCGGTGGCCGGCTTGCTCATTACAGGATCGGCAGGTTGACTTGCCCAACCGGCGCTCCGCTCAGCAGATACATTTCGATCAGCTTCAGACTTTCCCGCACGTTCAGGTTGGTGACACCAGCCCCGGCGTTGACCGCGACGAAGATTTGGTTCGTCACCGTGCCGGCAGCCGTTGAGATTGACCCGCTTTCCGCTGCGATGTTGGCGGCGGTGGTCGCCAGCGATCCGATGATCGTCATCTCAGCGGAGGTGATCGTGGCGCCCAAAGTCATCGCGGCGGTCAGCGATCCGCTCTCGGCCGTGAGGTTCGTGCTGTCCGTCGCCAGGGAAGTGCCCTGGGTCTGGATCGTGGCGAGATCGAGCGTGCCGAACGTGACCTGGAGATCACCGTTCTGCTGCTGTCCGCGGTTCACGCCAAAGGTGTTAAATACCGACATGCGCTACTCCTTTGTTACCCTGGGCACCGTTCACCTTTCGGCAGGCCGGGCGTTCCGCCCGTTTAAGCCCAGGTCACAACTCGTGGTTACGCCGCTCCAGGAACGGTGTAGTCAACCTTCAGCATCATCGTGCCGCCCGTGGTGACGCCAGTGGTCACATAGGCCACGATGTCGAATAGCCCACCTGGATCGGTCGAATAGCCCAGGACCTGCCACAGGGGTTGGTTCTCAGAACCCGGCGGGAAGTTGGTCGCGTTCGCATAGGTCAGGTCATAGGGGGACCCCGACGCCAGGATGGATTGCGCTGCGCCGAACAACTTGTTGTTCGCCGAACTAATCTGCGGAATGGTGCTCTGCAACGCGGTCGGCGTGCCATCCGTGGTGCTGTCCGAGAACCGCACGTTGAAGTCCGCGGCGCCGGCCGACGCGATCGTGAAACTGTAAAGCTTCACCGATTTCACATGCGCGCTGGTCGGAATGCGAACCATGGAATACGTCGAGGACGTGTTGTCGCCGCTGGCCACGGTCACCTTGTCGGTGATGGTCAGGAGGCTGGCCTGTGCGCCCTCGCCGGCCGTGTTCGCCACCACCGGGTTAGAGGCTTGCGTCGGGGCCGAAGTGAAGGTCGCGGCAGTCAAACCGTCGAGATTGACGATCGACTGGGAGAAAGCGATGTTGGTCTGCGTCATAGCCGGGCTCCGAAAGGATCATCCAGAGCCCCTCGCGAGGCCCTGGAGGATCAGAATTGTTACGCGGTGATGTCGCCGCCGGTCGTGTCAGCACACGTGATCTGGAACACCTTGCCCGGTTGGGTGCGGGTGCAACCGATCATCATCTGCGTGTAGACCTGATAAGGCTGGCTCGACAGGTCCTCGCGGATCGTGATGCGGTTCAGCATGTCGCGCCACACGCCAAGATGCAGGCCCGACTTGGCGAACGCCAAGCAGTTCCGCACGCTGGAGGTGTAGGGCAGCCGTTCAGACACCACGATGTCGAAGCCCAGGAAGCGCGTCACACGCCCGTCCACCAGCACCGGCTTGTCGTTGAACTCGGTGCTGACGACCTGAACTTGGTTCAACAGGTCGGCTTCCTGCTGCGAACCAATGACCACCGTGACCGGATCGGTCTCAATGTCCACATGGTAGTGCCGCAGGTTCCGGCGAAGCTCAATGAGCTTGGCGACGGTCAGGCCCGTGTTGATGCCGCTGGCGCCAAACTGCACACCGATCTGGAAGCCCGGCGAAGCGGCGGTCGTCAGCGCGGTGTTGAAGGTCTCCGGCGACAGGCTCGCGGCATCCTGGCCGGTCTGCGCCGTGCCAAACGCGGCGGCGAACACGATGTCGTCGATCGCGCGCCCGAAGGCCATCGCGGCGTTCTGCACATACTGCGACTTGGGATCGACAATGGTTTGCAGTTCATCGAAGGTGTCGATCAACTGCGCCTTCTCGCGCTCGGTCGGGAAGACCCACCGACGGGTGAAGGCATTGTCATCCGGCTGCAACGCCGAATAGCGTCCAACCGGGGCTTTGGCGGCGGTGGCGTTCAACTGTTGCACAGGAGAGGCCATCTTGCCGACGTAGGTGCGCTCGTCGATCTTGCCGCGCAGCTTCGACCCCATCTGCTGAAGTTTCAACTCCAGGAGGGTGGAAAACTGCGTCGTGTAAAGAGGGTAAAGACCCTGGGAAGTCGGTTCGGCCATTGGAATGGTCCCTGATTGGTGATGAGCGATGGCGGTTCAGGTGGCCGTATCCAATGACGGGGGCCGAGACAGGCGTGCTCGCCCGGGGTTGCCGGGGTCTGAGCGGTTACGAGCCCTGGTGTATACCTTTCGGTAGCCTTAAACCCTACACATAGAGGGTCTTACCAAGGGGCTAGTCGAGGTGCCAGGTAAGCAGGCACAGGACAGCTTTCAAGAGGGCGTCTTCAGTGCTCGCAGAGCGCGCTGGAAGTCGAGCACGCGCACCGGGGTCTGTTCATTCCATGCACTCTCGTCCAGCGCCTGGATCGCGTCGTCCCATTGGTGGTTGCAGATGAGTTTCCACGTGCGAGGAAACTTTGCTGTCCACGCGGTCCCGAGTTGAAAGTTGACCGACGCCAGGGCTACGATGAACGGCACGCTGGGAATGCCCACCTGTGCCGCCTGCTCGATCGCGGCCTTGATGGCCTTGGCCGTGTCCTCCGCGAACCACTGATCGACCAGGGCCGGCGGAATGTCGTCGCCCACGTCCAGGTTGTCCGATGGCTGGATCAGGTGGCCGATGCCACCCGTGGGCAGGCCGCGGCTGTCGCGATAAACGACATACCGCACCCCCTCGCGAAGCTTCAGCACCGTCTCCAGGCCCTCTTGCACCGGGTCCATTACCGGCCCCCGCTGCTACCGGCGAGAACCACCGAGAGGTTGTTGAACTCGCGCACGGCCTGGGCATCGCCCGCCAGGAGCTTGGCAGCCCAAGCGGGGTCCTGCTTCAGCGTGGTCATGCGGTTCGCGGCTTGCTCGCGGGTCATGATACCGGAGCCCGAGCCGCCGCTGGCGACATACTGGTCGTCCTTGTTCAGCACGCCCACGCGCCGCAGGGCCTCCATGGTTTTGGCGTAGCCGGCGGTCTTCTCCAGCGCGGAGATCGTCTCGTCGTCCAGCCCCAGGGCTTTCGCGCCCTGTGCCGCGACGAAGCGGTTCACCTCGAAGTTGGTGCCCCAGTTCTGGCGCAGAAGGCCCCGCTCAGTCTCCAGCTTGGCGGCGGCTTCCGACTGTTCGGCGGCGCGTTGACTGTCAGCGAACTTGACGAACTCGGACGCGAACCCAGACATGGCCGACGCGGACACGTGCGCGGCGTGCGCGGCGTTGCGCAGCGCGGTATCCATAGCCGGGTCGATCGCTGAACCATCGGCACGCTTCACCTGGGACAGGTCATAGCCGGTGGGTTCTTTCGGCACGCCCAGACGTTCCCAGACGCCGCTCCACTCGGGCGCCACGGGGTCTTTGGGCAACCGCAGCAGCGTGGTCGGGTCGGCGCCCACGAAGCGCTGGGCCTCATTGTAGGCTTTGGTCGCCTGCAACGCGACCTGCACGGGATCGGTGTGCGTCCAGCCCTTGTTCTGCCAGAGCCCGATCTCCTCCGCGGTCGCCTTGCCGTCATACCAATTCGCGGCTGGCGGCGGTGTCGCACCTCCAGCCGGAGGGGGCTGAGCGCCCCCCTGTGCCGGCGGGGTCGCGCCGGTCAGGTCAGTTTGCGTGCCACTCATTGCTCAATCTCCATCGGTGGTATGATACCGCCTGTTGCGATCTCATAAAGTTGCTCATCCGTCAGTTTCAAGTGCTGCTGGATGCGCAGCCACACGTCACGACGGCCTTGTTTCCGCGCGTCTATCCGCGGGTCCTCGTCGAAAGTTGTTTCGTAAGCGTAGCAGAACTGCGCCAGATCAGCGAGGACGATCTGCCCCGTCGGTTGGTGCATGGTCAGTTGGTAGGCTCGCTTCCGGCCCTGTATCTTGCGCAGAGCCTCGATCGCGGTCGTAAGCAGTTTCATCGTCTCTCCAGTGGCTGAACTCCCAGCGGGAGAACTCGTCCTGTTTCCAGATCATCCAGGAATGGTGACCGATATCAAGGTAGGCGCCACAGACGCGAACCCCGTGCATGAATAGCAGGCCGAAATCGAACGTCATTGCTGCATCCCAGGTTGGATCGGCTGCGGCTCCATCTGCGGCGGCTGTTGCTGTTGGGGCTGACCCATGCCGGCCTTCGCCTGCACGGCCTGGGCTTTCATCATCGCGGCCTGGGCCGGCGCGGCCTGGACCTGCATTTGCTGTTGCTGTTGCTGCTGGAGCGCCTGATCCTTCTGCGCGATCTCCTCCGGGCTCGACATCCAGCTTTCGGGAACCATCTGGATTTCCGCGATGGCCGGGATCGCGACCTTGAAGTTGAACGGGTGCAACAGCGACGTGTCGCCCGTGATCTGCACAAGCTCCTTGACGCTCTCGACCGTGCGCATGAAGCCCGCGGCGTTCTGCGCCCGCATGGCCCGCGCCAGCGGCGAGGTGGAGAGCATCTGGTAAGAGCCCCCGGCTTCCCGGAGGCGGGGCGGCATCGGCGGCAGCAGATGCAAGTGCGACAGGCAGTCCAACTCGCGGATCGTCATCGGCCCCAGGTATTCGCTCTCCTGTCGCCCGACCGTCGGCGCCAGAAGGATGCCCTTCTCGTTCACGCGCTCGATCACTTCAGTCGCGCTCATGGTCGGGGTCTCGGTCAGGATTTGGAACAGGCTCACCAGGAACGTGTCATTGATGAGCGCCCGCTCCTCCTGCATCATCTCCTTGGTGATCTGTATCTCGCCGACCGGCAGGGTGCCAACGAGGGGCTTCCCATCCGCGGTCATGCCGCCTTTGTTCAGTGCGCCCGGCAGCAGCGACATGCCCATGAGGCCGTCATCACCAAGCAGCAGCACCGGGTCCGCGGCGCGGTGGCCGGCCTTCAGGAAGGTGCGCTTCTCCGCATTCAAGGTCTTCAGCGCCGGCAGCACGAGTTGGGTCGGGCCGCGGCCGTAGACTTCCATTGGGGTCTGGAGGTAGCGCGAGATCGCCGTGGGAAGCCCGCGATAGCCGCCTTCTGGCGCCACGAGCGCGTGCCCCTCAATGCACATTTGGATCGACATGAACGGCTTGCCGCGCCCATCCACCCGTTCCGGGTCCCAGTCGCTCCGCGGATAAACCCGGTGCAGGAAATTGTAGGGCCACTCAGAATGCTGATCGAGCGCGTTCTTCAACGCTGGCGGTAGCGCATCGTAGCCGAACTTCTGCATTGCCTGTCGCGCCGTCAACTTATACCAGCGGATGAAACCGTCGGGCACGCCCTGGTGGTTCTGGTGAATAAATAGTTCCCCAAGCGGAATGTTGATATACCGCAACCCTCGCTGGCCCGTTCCTTCTCCGTAATACTCCTCGACATACATGGCGCCCGTGCCAAACGCGCCAAGCGATGTGTAAACATTCTGATTTTGACTGGCGAAATTGGAAACCGGGTTGTAGCGATGCTTGAACAAAATGCGTGACACTTGTTCAAACCAAAGCCGTGTCGGACGATCCTTCATCACATATTCATCGTCGGCGATGATCTGCTGCCATTGCATGTTCCGCGGCGTCAACATGCTGTCCAGGATAGCGCTGAACCGCGCGAGCGCGGACATGCCTGTGGCATCCACCTGTCGGTCGGTCTTCTTCTGGCCGGGCCAGTTGAAGTTGCCATAGTAGAACGTGTTGCGAGAGGTTGGCAGGACAAGCTCGGCGGCTTCCTCCCACTGGGACGCGAACGTGTTTCGCCATAGCTGGAGTTCGCTGAACTCCTTCATGGTGTCCTCAACGAGGAACTCCTCGCGCGCGGTCGCCTTGTGACCGGCCTCGTAGAGCTTGTAGCGTTCGTCGTCCGTGGCCATCAGTAGGTTGTTCCCATACCGATTGGCGCCAGACCCAGATCACGAGCGACGGTCGAGCCGGTCCCCTGGCCCAGCAGCATCTTGCGCCGCTTCTCCTCCTCCAACGCGTCCTGGACCTGGGTGCCGAGCGTGGTGCCCAGCCCCAGGTCCGCGGACACGGGGGACAGCATCGTGTTCTTCATACTCGCTGGGGGCATCATTCCTCCTCGCCGGGTTTCGCCGGCTCGGGTTCCACGGGCAGCACCGCGGTCCATTCTCCCGCCTTGACCCGGCCGACTTCCCGGGGGCGGCGCCCGCCGGTCAGGAAGATCAGGTTATCGTCTTCGTCCACCTTGTATGTCGGGGCGTCGATCATGGTTTCATCGCCGAAGGAGCCGGAGACGACATAGGACATGGGGTAGCTCCTGGCACAGGGCAGGGAAGGGTTTGACCCTATCTAGTAGGCGAACAGGTCGAAATCAACACCGGCTGCCTGTGCCGGCTCCATCCGGCGGCTGACCTGCCCGCCGATGAGATGCAAAGGCTTGCCGAACCGCTTACCCATGATCCCGCCTCGGGTGGCGTCCAGCAGGTCGTTCATGATCGGCACGATCAGGCCGTCTTTCCGGTGATACATGCGATACTCGTCGAACCACTCCGTCAGGTGGCTGGCGACCTTGAACCTGTTGGTCGCCATCCGCTGCTGCATCTCCAGGATGCCCGTCTCGACCGAGACCCCGCCGTCCTCCCAGTGCATGTGCTTGGGGGTCATCAGCAGGCCCTCGTCCTTGTAGAGCTTCGCCAGGGTCTCGCCCGACCCCTTCTCCCGGTTGTTCCCGTCATGGGGCCAGCCCACGGGTATGTTGCCAGCGATCGCCTTCATGGCCTTGGCGTGCTGGAGGGGCTGGGCGTCCGACATGCGGATGGCGTGCAGGATGTGGAACACGTCGGCGTCCCGGTCCCAGGCTGACAGGACCGCGGCGAACGGGTGGGCGATACCGAAGTCCAGGGTCCAGAGCTTGGTCCAGTGCTCGGGCAGATACTGGATCGCCGGCTCCATGATCTGGCTCTCGGGCGTGATGAACACGGCGCCGGAGCCGAGCATGGGGATGCCGCGCGCCCGGGCCTCGCGCTCGTGTGGCAGGTAGGCCGCGATGATCGCCGCGCGCTTGGCCGCGGGGATATGCAGGGCGTCGTCGATCGTCATGGTGACCACGAACCGGGTGTCGCTCACCTCATTGATGAACCGCAGCACCACGGCGCTCATACCCTGGAGCGGCGTGAAGGTGATGATACCGCAGCCGTCGGTCGCCGTGATCCGGGTCAGGATTTCCGAATACTCCGGGGCCGGCGGCTCCTCGTCGCACCAGAAGAAGTCAATGCTGTCGCCCTGGAGCTTCTGCCTGCCTTGCTCGTAGGTCTTGAACCGGAGGACGGAGATGCCGTCCACGCTCGCGCCATCTGGCGCCAGATGCTTGACCTGCACCGTATCATAGGCGTCGGTCACGCCCCGGGCCAGCGAGGGCTTCTCGACGAACGCCTCTCGGGGGATCATGCCCGAGCCGAGCATCTCCTCGACACCGGGCTCGCCGCAGAGCAAGCGCTGGGACACGTCACGGGTAACGGCGCCAGTCTCCCCAACCGCCCAGGCTTTGATGGGCCGCTTCCAGCGGCGGCCCAGCCATTCCGCGGGATACTCGCCGGTCAGGTGGAACGCGGTCTCGGCCGAGCCGCAGTAGCTCTTGCCGACTTGGTTGCCAGCCATCAGCAGCCGTTCGCGGTAGACCGCGCCGGCATCAAAGAACTGCTGCTGCTTGGGATAAGGCTCGAAGAAGTCGAGCTTGCGGTAGACCTTCCGGGTCTTCGCCGCGTTTAGGGTGGCGATGATCTTGTCGAGTTCGGCGTTGCTCATTGGAACGGAACCGGCTCGCCCATCCGGCGATACTCCGCGACCGCCCGAGCCATGGCGCCGTTGATTTGCTTCAGAGCATCCACCTCGCTTTGGAGGTTCACTGCCCTGTGCAGCTTAGCAACCCCATCTTCCAGGATCGCCGCCAGGGTGCCGAGCACCAGTCGATCGGCACGTTGATCCTTGGTGGCGTCCAGTTGCAGCCGACGGATCAGCGATCTCATATCAGGTCCTCCAGGCCGGTGGCGTCGTTGGCCACCTGGAACTCGGCGTCGAGCACGATGCCCGCCTTGCCGAGAAGCTTGCGCGGGTCCACGCCCACCTCACGAGCCAGAGTGATGACCCGATCAATCTGTTCGCGAGCGCTGGGCTCGACCTCGACAGTGTGTTTCATGTTCACGGTCTTCTCCGGCTCCAGGCCGGCGAGGTTCATGATGCGTCCCGCGGCGTTCAGCTTGTCGCGCTTCGAGGCGTTGGCGTCGGTCAGGACCGAAACCGTCTCTGCCACCGCCAGGAGCGACGAGGACCGGGCCAACGCCTTGGCCTCCTGGACCAATGCCTCCTGCACCCGCGGGTCCGCGGCGAGGCGCGAGGCGGTCACCTGGAGGCTGGAACCCGTGCCCTGGTAGCCGGCGATCCGCGCCGCCTGCGCCTGCCCCTTGCCGCCGAGTTCGACCAGCGCCAGAACGAAGGCCCGGGCGCGTGGCGTGAGTGCCCGCATCTCCTTGGACAGCTTGGTGCCCGACACAACGATCTCGTCCATCGGGGTCTCGCCCTCGCGGGCTGCCTCCAACGTCATGATCGCCTGGGCTTCTTTCAGTGATAGAACCATGACCGCCCAGGTGGGGTGCCCTGTGCCGCCGGTCAACCCCGGTTCCCACCGGACTTAGCCTGTTGTCTCTTGTTTTGGACGGTTTTGCTAAGTCCTGGTTCTCCGCGGGGTGGCGCGTGATTTTCCGCTGCTAGGCCAATTCGCGCGCGACCGCGATCGAGGGGGCCACCCGCCCCCACCCCGGTCTTTTCGCGCCCGCGCGACCACGCGCACAGGTAGAGTTATCCTGTGTATCCGCACGCGCGCACGCGTTGCACCTGTCATGCTAAGTCGTTATGCGCGCTTAGCATAGCTGACATGCAATCATTGCGTGCACGCTCGGCACATGAGAGGCCCAAATGGGCTTGCGTTGATCGAGGTCAGCAAATAGGCACAGGTTAGCGCGATAGGTCAATCACTTGCGAGCCGTGGCGACATGGTGCGCGACATAAACAGGAGTTAACTCATGCTATCGCTCGCGTTCAACGCGGCATGTCTGGCCTACATGGGCATAGCCTATCTGGCGTGCCTGTGGCTCGCTGGCGTGCCCATGCCATGGGAAGATGACAATGGTTAACTTGCCTCGTGTCGTTGAAGCAGAGATCGCACTAGCTTTCGAGCATTGGCGCGCTATCGGCTACAGCGCGCAAACGTCAATGGCGCTTGCACTGGCCAAACACAGCACAGATGACCGCTTTCGCGCAGAAGCGCGCGGCTATGTGTTTCGTCACACTAACCAAACGGAGGCCGATCTTGTCTGATCCACTGCTAAAGCGCTTGCGCTCATGCTGGCGTTGCGTGGTGCGCAATTACATACACGCGTGGCATTTCCCCAATGAGCACAAGAGCCTGATTGTGGGCCATCTTACCGGCGTGACAGGGTTTATCATGTCGCTGGCGGGATGGCACAGTGTCAGCGTGTGGTTGCACGGGGGCGGGATGGCGCTTGTCCTACATCATCATTTCACCAACCCGGCAACGCGCAAGCATGTTGAGGGAGACACACTGGACGACGTGATAGACGCTGAAGCCTAGCGCTTACGCTTGCTCCATCTGTGCTTAGGGTGGAGCTTGCGCCAGCGCTTGGCTGGAAACACAGAACAAAGGAGCTAACCGTGTCACCGTTTGAAATCATGGCCCTTGTCGGGCTGCTGCTGGTCATCGGCATCAAATTCGCCTGGGAGGTGTAACGCCATGTTTTACTATGGTGACCATGCATCTATGCGCGCGGATGACCTCGACGATAGCTACGACGATGATCTGTCCGAATTGGATGATGGCGAGCTTCGCGACCTTGTGCGTGAGCTTCGCGACCTTGTGCGTGAGCTTCGCGACCTTGTGCGTGAGCTTCGCGCACAGGTGGAGCAACTGAAAGCGCGTGAACAATCGCGCGCGGCAACCGTTGCCCATGCGCCCGGGGCCTTTGACGGGCGCAGCATGGCTGATGCGATGGCCACAACCTTGAAGGAGCTTAAACTATGATACGTGAGGCTTCAATCATCCTGCCACGTGTCCACAAAGAGGCCACGTTTTCACTCCGCGAGGGCTTGCTCGACCGTTTCGGCGGCTACACTGAGCACGAAGCGGATGGCGCATGGCGCGATCCTCAAACCGGCATCGTCCACATTGACTATAACTCAGTGTTTACCATCGCGGTAGACGATGATGATGGGTCACACATGCTCGACCTGCGCGACCTTGCCATGAATGCAGGCACGCAAGCGGGACAAATCAGCGTCTACGTGCGCGGCTTTGACGGACACGTGGAGTTCGTCAACTGCGACCACATGCCCGCGCCAGCGCTGGTCACGCATGGCGAACCTATCCACGCCTAGCGCTTACGCTTGCTCCATCTGTGCTTAGGGTGGAGCTTGCGCCAGCGCTTGGCTGGAAACACAGAACAAAGGAGAATGCTTGTCATGGCCACGAATGGCAATCAATACATAATCCGCGCGCCAAGGCATTGGACCCTGGCGCTGCTAGGCGAGAGTGCCACGCCTAAAGAGGCGCGTGACTATCGTGCCAAGCTTGCGCACGAGGGGCGAGTTATCGTCTCGCTCGCCGGTCACGCGGATCGCGCGGAAACCGGCTACCTCGCCAACTTCATCGCGTATGGAGAGTGACATGACCGACACCCTATCATTCCGTTCCGCCGTGCTCGACATCGCGGGCCGCTTGTTTCCCCACGGGTTCGACATCAACCCGAACCCGCCAAACACGCTGGAGGAGCTTGCGCTCACCATGCTGCAAACCGGGCGCATGGTAGTCACCTCGCACGTGACGGATGACTGCGAGTTCGACGCCCCCACCTATGCCGCGTTCCGCGCGTGGCATGATTGGTGCCATGTATTCGGTGGTCACGCGTTCGACCTGCAAGGCGAGTGTGCGGCCGTTCGGATGCAACTGGCCATGATATACGGCATGTATGGCAAAGCCTGCCATGACGCCTGGAAGCCCACGCTCTTGCGCCAGATCATTAAGGACAATTTTGGCGAGGACGCGTTTTGCCCTGGGCTGCTAGGGGCTGCGATTGAGTGACCTGACCGTAATCCTGGGCGGCTACGGGGCACTGTGCCTCGTAGCCGTCACAATCCACCTTATGAGGAGTTAAGACCAATGAACCATATGGACATCGCGGCAAAGATCGTCGCGGATGCTGGCGTGCGGCATATTGACTGGCTACCGCCAAGCCAAGCGGAGCGTGCCGCGTCAATGTGGCGCTTTAAGGCCATGCTCGTGGCGCCACCGATTGACGATAAGACGCTGACCATATTCGCCCACGAAGCAGGGCACCTCGCTACCACGCCAGACGCGACACGCGAGGGCTTGTCAATCCTGGAAATCGAATATCGCGCCAGTAAATGGGGCGCGGACGCCATTCGGCGTCATGGTGGCACGGTAACGCCAGCCATGGTGGCGAACATGCGTCGCGTGCTACGGCACTATGCCGAGGACCCGGACGACGTGGATGGGCGGGAACCGCCGGAGGTTTACCATTTCCTGAAAGGAGAAGCCGACCTATGACACAGAAGCATCTCAGAGATGCGCCAGTCGCATACGACTACGTTGGCCAAATCATGGCCTATGAGCAAGGTGACTTGGACAACGAGGATACCTTGACCCTGTTCCGCTACCTCGTAGACAGGGGGACCATCTGGCACCTGCAAGGCCACTATCAGCGCGCGGCGCACGCCATGGGACTGATATGACGATTTCCATCGCCAGAATGTAATAAAACCCTTGAAATCCGGGTATTCCTCCTTATGTCAGGCGCCACGCCTTCGCGCGACCGACCCTCTGGGGAGGGATCAGCGCGAGAGGCCCAAGCAACCGACATAGTGGAATATACCCGGAAACTGGGATAGAAAGAGGAGAACTTAGCATGACTACGCAAGCCGAATGGCTGCGCATGACTGATCCCGCTGTGCCTTGGCGACAGCGCTACGCCACCCTAGAGGGGGAGGTGCGGACTGTGCTCGCGACCCTGGCGCCAGACGAGACCCTGACCACCCGGCGACTGGTGCAACGCTTGTTCCCGGACCCGCGAGGGCCGGAGGGCGCGACCGTCGTGAGGCGCCTATACAATGCCATGGAGCCCCTCGCGACCCATGGGCTGGCCGATTGCGTCACCCTGGGGAAACCGACCGTCATCTATGGTCGGTTAAAGCAACGGCGGTTATGGAAGCACCCCGCAGGCCCCACCCTGGAGGACGTGCGGCGCATCTGTGCGGCCTACCTGGACGCCCGCCCCGCGATGCCGGATGACTTGCGCTACCGGGCCGCTGCGGCTTTGCTTGCCGGCCGGGATCAAGAGGAGAACCAAACATCATGAAACCCGTTACCATATCAATTTCCATGCTCCGAAAGGCGGGCGCATGTAAGGCCGAGCTTTCCCGGCTGGAGGGTTTATTCGGCCCTCGCGTCGCCTTGACGGAGGAGTTCGCCCTAGCCAATGCCGCATCCTGTGACTGGGATTGGGCCGCGTTCAATTTACTTTCCGGCTCGGCCCAGGCGGAATACGAGCGTGTCAGGGGCGCGGCCTGGGCGGAATACGAGCGTGTCAGGGACGCGGCCCGGGCGGAATACCAGCGTGTCACGGACCCGGCCCGGGCGGAATACGAGCGTGTCAGGGGCGCGGCCTGGGCGGAATACGAGCGTGTCAGGGGCGCGGCCCGGGCGGAATACGAGCGCGCCAAAGCCGTCACATTCGCCCGGCTCTACATAGCGTCAAAGAATAAGGAGACTACTGCCCAATGAACCCGTTTAAGCATCGCCTGATCTTCTTCTACCGTGGCAAACTGTGGAAAGCGTTTTTCAATGAGAAGCGCGACCCCACCATTCTGCGCAAGCAAACCGGAGAGGACCCGGCTAACTTCGAATTGACCTGGAGTGTCGCGCGGGGCGACCCCGATCCTGGCGCCAGAGCCGTGCTAGGCCGGGCGCGGGAAGCCCTGACCGCCTGGGGCTGGCCTAGCCGCGTGGACCTGACGAAACCCCTGGCCGTTGATTGGAGTTATGCGGCATGAGCAAGAAACACTATGAGGCCATCGCCAAGGCCATCAATCACCATGTCATCATGTCCAATACGGAGGAAGCTCATATAATAAAATGCGTAGCGGAGGACATCGCCACCATCATGGCGGCTGACAATCGAGCGTTTAACCGGGGACGGTTTATGCAAGCTTGCGGCTTCTGACTTGAAGTTTCGCCCCCTGTGCTTACTTGCTAACCACTGAAACGACTTAAAATGGAGAACGAACAATGTCTACCACAACGAGCGATACCATATCGCCGGTCAACACGATGCCCGCGATCTGGGATAAAGAGCTCAACTGCGCGATCCGTCACCTCGCCGACAAGCTTTGCCCACGTGGCTGGCAGGCCATTCCCGTGGACACGTTCATGCGGGACGACTTTGAACTCTGGACCTATTACCAGGAGACTGGTCGGCCGGCAGTGATCGAGGTGACCGACCCAACCCTGTCAGCGTTCGGCGATGCCGAGATCGAGCAAGCCTGGATGGCGTTGAACTGCGCTATCATGTTCGGCGAAGTCGGCACGCGACCGGAGCATGCCCGCCACATGCCCGTGGTTTGCCCGGTCATGCTGGAGGAGACAATCGACGCCCTGTGCCAGCATATCGTGGACACCTATGGCGACGACGACCGCACGGTCAGGTGGCGGAAGGCGGTCCACATGCTACTGACAGGCGTGCTCGCCTACCGGCTGCTGTTTGGTCAACGCCCGCATAACATCGTCCAATGGCTGAGCGAAAGCATCGCTACCGGCGGTGATGAAAGCCTCGATACCCTGAAGCAGGTTCTCACCAACATGCTTCAGGCGGCGATGGCGGATCAGTATGACAGGCTGATCCGCGACATGACTGGCCGACGCGCGCAACGCGTGCTGAACTGAGGCAGCACAGGCGGGCGCTGGCGACGGCGCCCGTCTAACCCATGGAGGATGGAATGCTGGATATGTATGACCGTGCGGCGACTGAAGGCCGCTTGACGATCAACCGCACAGTATCAGTCGAGGATTTGAACCGGACCCGGGCGCGGCTGATCGAGTTGTCAGATGACAACGTGCGGCTGCGAGAGCGGGATATGCTCCTTCAGGAGGGCGACAAACTCCTGGAGCAAAGCAACCGACGGCTGAGGGAGGAGAACAAAAGGCTGGAGGCTCGAATGATAGCTCGGGCTGAGGAGACCCAAAGGCTACAGGCTAAGGTCCTCGATCTGGTTGAGGAGCGCGACCGGGCGATCGCCCTGAACCTGCTCGACCGGCGCGGTGCCGACGTGACCCAAGGCGGCGCGGAACCGCCCCCACAACTGAGCCCGGAGGGCGTGCCATGAACGACGTGGCCGTATGGCTTGTCTGTATTGGCGCGGCGTTCATCATCCTATCTCTCATGGATTGAACCCTCGGCCGGGCCTCGTATATTCCCGGCTGGAGGTAACCATGACCCGATCCCACATTCTGACGGCGCTGGCGGCTATGTTCGCTGGCGCCGTTATCGCGTCCGCGATCCTGATCCCAGCGTTTACGTGGCTCTCGCCAGAGCAACAGGACCGATGGGACGCGTGCATCATCCAACAGGCTGGTAACACGGTCGTATGCGACGCCATTATCCGGTATCAGGAGCGTCATCACTGATATGGGTAGAAGTATGGGTGGCGTTCGGCCGGTCCTGCGGAAGCGCTGCGGCACAGGCACTAATCGGCCCTTGGCTGAGTAAACATGGGCACCTGCGGGCCTGTCTCTCGTGATCTCTGGTCGTCGCTGAGTGTAGCAAGTTCGCTGCCACTGACTACAGATTTCCCCGGCGCCGTGCTCCTGACGATTTCCCATTGCCTCTCCTGATCTCATGTCTAAGTATGGGTATCAGTATGGGTGCAGGAGACAAGTATGGGTAGAACGTTGAACAGGCTCACGGCGCTGGACGTGCGGCGAGCAAAAGATCGAGGCTATCTCTGCGACGGCGGCGGGCTGTATCTTCAGATCACGCCGACCGGATACAAGTCCTGGGTGTTCCGGTTCCGCGACGGCGGCAAGCTCCGGGAGATGGGACTGGGTTCGGTGCCGATCGTATCCCTGGCGGAAGCGCGCACACTGGCGGAAGCTTGCCGGAAGCAACGCGCGGCCGGTCTCGATCCGATCACGGAACGGCACAAGGCGTGGGTCACGGCGAAGCTCAGCGCGGAAAATGCCAAGACATTCAGACAATGCGCTGAAGCGTTCGTCGAGGCGCACAAGGCCGGCTGGAAACATCCGCGACACGAGGGCCAGTGGCGGGCGAGCTTCGAGGCTTACGTCTATCCGAAGCTTGGCAAGCTCCCAGTGTCGGTGATTGATACCGGGATGATAGTGCGCACGCTGGAGCCGATCTGGACGACCAAGCCAACCACGGCGGTCAAACTGCGTGGCCGGATCGAGAACGTGCTGGATTGGGCGCGGGTGCGCGGATACCGCGACGGCGACAACCCGGCCCGGTGGCGAGGGCACCTGGATCAACTCCTGCCCGAGCCCGGCAAGGTCAGGCGCACCGCGCACCACGCCGCTCTGCCCTACGCCGAGATGCCGGCGTTCATGGATGGCCTGCGAGCCCAGCCGGGGATCATCGCCCGAGCGCTGGAGTTCGCGGTGCTCACCGCCGCCAGGACGGGCGAGGTGCTGGGCGCGACCTGGGAGGAGATCGACCTGGACAACGCGGTGTGGACGGTCCCGGCCGCGCGCATGAAGGCCGGCCGCGAACACCGGGTCCCGCTGTCGGATGCTGCCCTGGCGCTGCTGCGCCCATTGTCGGCGCACCCGGAACCGCTCGTATTCCCCGGGCACAAGTTCGGCCGGCCCCTCGGTGACCTGGGCATGATTAAGCTCCTGCGGCGCATGGGGCACGCCGAGATCACCGTGCATGGGTTCCGCTCCACGTTCCGCGATTGGGTGGCGGAAGCCACGGACTATCCGAATGAGGTGGCCGAGATGGCGCTGGCCCATACCGTCGGCAACAAGGTCGAGGCGGCTTACCGGCGCGGCGATCTGTTCGACAAGCGGCGCGGGATCATGGAGGATTGGGCCAAGCTCTGCGGCTATTGACTGTCTCACGTGAACTCCCAATGTATCCCGGTATCGCAACAAAGCACAGGAGCGTGCAATGCCTGAAGCCTACACGGTGGCAGAGTTCTGCCAAGCCTACCGTATCAGCCGCGCCCACTTCTATCGCGAGGCCAACGCGGGTCGGCTGCGGCTGACCAAGACCGGCGCCAAGACCCTGGTGCTGCGCGAGGATGCCGAACGCTGGCGCCGCTCCCTGCAATCCCCGGAACGGAGGGCGGCTTAATCCTTCTCCGGCAAAGACCAAAGCAGGTCCTTCCCCTGGCCTGTGACGTAGCCCAGCAGATTGTCCTTCGCCAACTTGGCCAGCGCTTTAACGGTGCTGGTCAGTTTGCGCTCGCGGACCTCCGGGTCCTCTCCTTCCTCCGGCGGCAGGAGCTTCGCGGCCAGGACGTGGGTGGTCACCGCCTTGCTGTCACCGTAGGACCCCAGGGCTTTCAGCGCGCCGCCGACCTTGCCATGCGTGAACAAGCTCTCGGCCCGGGTGGCGGTCAGGTATTCGTCACGGCTGACGGTCTGGAACGTGAGCGACTGGCCGATCTGCCGGCCCTGGAGATACCAGGGCACCTCCGGTTCCTGGGCGTCCTTGTGCTTCTCGACCTCGATCTTCAGCATCCGGCTCGGCCGGTGCGCGCTGACCCGGATCACGGTGTCCACGCCGGCCCGGAAGCTACTCGATCCGCGGTCGTGGCTTTCATCCCGCCCCGTGTGGTGGATGCCGATGATGGGACACCGGAACTCCTCCTTCAGGTCGTCCATGAACCGCACCATGCGGCCGGCGTCCCGGGCGTCGTTCTCATTCAGACCAGACATCACCTTGGCGATCGTGTCCAGATAGATGCCCGCGCAATGCCGGCCGTCGAGGCGCTCGCGGATGGCCGTGATGAACTGGGCACACTCGTCATCGCTGAACAGAAGCGGCGCCGGCATGACGTAGAAGTTCGGAACCACGTCAACCTGCCGTGCAAGTTTCCACGACCGGCGCCTTGCCTTCTTCAGTTCGGTTCGCCCCTCCAGCGCGGCATAGAACACAGGCCCTGTCCGGGTGGGTTCGCCCGCAAAGGTGCCGATCCGGGCCGCTGTAGACAGGGCAAGGTCCAGGGCCACGAACGACTTGAAGTTTTGTGTTGGGCCGTAGAGCATCACGGTTGCCTGATCGGGCAACAGGTCCTTTATGAGCCATGTCGGTTCCTTTCCTTCCTCTTGTTCCGCCTCGTCTTCCGGCCAAAACCTGCTTCGGCCTGTGCCAGTATAGGGATCATCTGGCGGCAGGTTCGCCAGGGCAGGCCCGAACGCTTCAGCAGCCGACGTAGCCGCGTGTATCCCGGGAGAGTTTTGCGCGTATCGGTAGGCATTGGTCACCAGGGTTTCCAGATCACCGTGATCCCACGGCGGCACACACCTGGGGTTGAAGTGCTCCTCCAACAACTCCAGGGCTTTCTCGGGGGACAGCCCCAGGTTGTGCAGGGCGGCGGCGGTCGCGTAGGTGTGGGCGTTGCCCATCTGGCCCTCGATCGCCGGGCTCTGATCCTTCAGGAACCGGGTCGCCCGGTCCACGTTCGCCGGCAGGTCCTCGTCCACCACGGCGCTGGTCACGATCCCGCCGCCATGGGCGGTGGCCTGGATTGCCTGGGCTACCCATTCGGGCAGTGGCGCCACGTCCACGTCCCGCACGGTCTCATAGGTGCCGTCGGCGGTCCTGGAGGGCGGCAGGAGAGCATAGGACCCTCGCCCGCGCGTGTCGATCTTCTGCCCTGGGATGACCCGGGTGCCGACGCTGGTAGGGAGTTCGCCGAGATAATAGAGATGCAGCCCGCCGCGTGGCGTGCGCACCGTCCAGGTCTGCCACGCTTCCTCGGCCTCATCGCACGCCTGGATGTATTCTTCCTCGGCCTCGCGGCTGTCTATGTCCACCACACCCCAGCCCATGGAGTGCGGCGTGAAGGCGATGTTGTAATCAGGCTGTTCCGTCCACCATGCGTCTATCTGCGCCAGATCGGCGGTCGCATCGTGGAACCCATGCGCGGTCGCAGGCGTTTTCGTGCCTGGGACACAAGGGAATACCGGGATGCCTGCTTCAGCATATGCCCTGGCGGTGGCGTGCAAGGGTGAAATGCTCGTTCTCCTGGCTTGCTAGAGACCGTTGATAGTGGGAAACGGAGCGCCATTTCACAAGCCCGGGTTGACGGTGCGATACCGCACAACCATCTGAGCCATCCAGGAGAACCACGATTATGATCCTCGACTACAACGAGGCGGGTAAAATGTTCGTGCTGCGCGTGCCCAGAAACGAAGGGCACGACATACGCGCTCTGATGGTTGAGCATGGTCTCGACCTGTCCATACCGGCGTCCACGGCGCAGGAGGCGGTGCTGTTCACGCATGAGCCATACGCCGCCGTGACGTTCATCAAGTTCGCCACGCCGGCCGCGCACGCGCAGTTGGATGCGCTCGCGGAGTTGATAGCCGCGTCCTGGAAAGATACCAGTGACCGGCATTTCAAGATGCCGGCCGACAAGGAACTGTGGGATTTCCAGGGAGCTTCGCTGGAATACGCGCTTGCCCGCACGCATACGCTGATCGGAGATGAGCCCGGGCTGGGCAAGACGCCCATAGGTATCGTGTATGCCAATGAGATCGACGCCGAGCGCGTGCTCGTGGTCTGTCCGGCGAACATCCGATTGCAATGGGCGCGCAAGATACAGGAATGGTCCACGATGCCCTGGCAGCATCGTAACGTAAATGTCATGTTGAACGGAAAGAAGGGACCCCATGAAAGCTTCAACTGGACGATCACAAGCTACGATCTCGCCCGAAGCGAACCCATCGCCAAAGCGCTCGCGAAAGAGAGATACGACTTACTTATTCTCGACGAAGCTCACTACCTCAAAACCACTGACAGCCGAAGAACACGAGCGATATTTGGAGGAGGTGATGGACGTTCTTTCGAGCCCATCGTTGAACGATGCGAGCGAGTTCTAGCGCTTACTGGAACTCCTCTACCTAATCGACCACGGGAAGCCTACACCCTTGCCCGCGCCCTCTGCTTCGATGCGATCGACTGGATGAGCGAGGACCGCTTCAAGGAGCGGTTCAACCCCAGTCAGACCATCACCGGCACGCGCGCCGACGGCACGGAATACGTGCGAGTGGATGAGCGATCGGGCCGGCACGCTGAGCTTCAGAACCGGCTCCGCGCCAACTTCATGGTGCGCCACCTGAAACGCGACGTGATGCCGCAGTTGAACATGCCGGTGTTCGACATTGTGCGCATGGAACAAACACGCGCCATCAAGGAAGCGCTCGAAGCCGAGAGCCTGCTGGACATTGACGTGGAGATGCTGGAGGGCGCCGACTTCCAGATACTCGGTCATATCGCGGCGGTGCGCAAACAGATGGGCGTGGCGATGGCGCCCAGCGTGGCCGACTACGTGGAGATGCTGCTGCTGGGCGGCGAGGAAAAGCTCGTGCTGTTTGGCTGGCACATTGAAGTGCTGAACATATTGGAGGAACGGCTGCGCAAACACGGTGTCGTGCGGATTGACGGCAGCACCTCGCCCAGTCAGCGGCAGGCCCGGGTGCAGGCGTTCATAGAGAACCCGCGCGTGCAAGTCATCCTCGGCAACATGCAGAGCATGGGCACCGGCACAGATGGGTTGCAGTTGGTTTCCAACCACGCGCTGATCTGCGAACCCGACTGGACACCAGCCAATAACGTGCAAGCGTTCGATCGGCTCAACCGTGGCGGGCAGACACGCACGGTGCAGGGTGACATTTTGGTTGCACCGGATAGCATCGCGGAGCGTGTCTTGTCTGCGGCGCTTAGAAAACTACATACCACCCACATGGCTCTTGACAGACGCTTTGCTTAACGAGAGGAGAAATCCCGAACGATACATGGGAACAGGAGAACAAAATGAACGACGTGAACGACGTGAACTTCACTCAGACTGAACCATCAGCGCAGATCATGTTCATATCGCCAGATATGGCGACAGAGATGCTCTACTGCAATTCGAGGAACAGGCCCGTCAGCCCGGCTGAAGTGAGGAAGCACGTCAAGAGGCTGAAGCAGGGCACGTTCCGCATCTCATCGTCGGCCGTGAGCTTTGACAGCAATGGCAAACTCATCAATGGGCAACACAGACTGATGGCGATCGTCGAGGCGAACGTGGGCGCCTACTTCATCGTGGCCTACGGTCTGCCGCCAGAGACTTTCGCTGTCGAGGACAGCGGGAAAGGGCGCACGGCGGGTGACCACCTATCCGTGGAAGGCAAGAACAACGCGGTGCTGCGCGCCTCGATCGTCAAGGAGATCATGCGCCTGCGCGGGATCACGAAACCAGATGCCCAGGAAGTCGCGGCTTATGAAGCCACGCTGAAACCGGACTTGCTTCTGGCGGCGATCCACTTCGCCGACCGCGCGAAGAAGAAACTCTCCATTCAGTTCCCGCAGGCATCAGGCGCGGCCTACTATATGGTCGTGACGAAGACGGAATACCCGGAGAAGGTGGATGACTTCTTCATTCCGCTCGCGGACGGCACGAACCTTGAAGCTCTGCGCGCGGACTTTATCGGCTGGGTGCGCAACCCCAAACTCCTCGCGCACCTTGATAGTTACACTCGCACTGACTATCGTGTGTATAAGATCATTGAGACGTGGAACGCTTGGCTGCAACGGCGCAAGCTATTCCCCAAAGGGACCACGGACAAGATGCCGGAAATCCTCTAAGGAGAACGAACGTGACCGACAAAACAGGACAGATTACCGGGGGCGCGATCCGGTTCATGGAGCGCGTCAAGACCGGGGACTATGAGCATCGCGAGGTAAGCACGGAGCTTTCCTTCGCGGTGCATGAAGGCCAGGATCACCGCGACTTGCTCGATCAGGTCGCAGACGAAAGCCAGCGCACAACGCTGCGGCTCCTGGGTAAGCCCCAGGGCAGGGTGACGCCGGCCAAGACCACCAAGCCGCCGGCAGCCGTGAAGGCCGTGGAAACACCCGCCAAGCCCAGCGCTGACCCCGCCGCGATCGAGGAACCCGCCGGCCCTTTGGCCTCTGCGGGCAGCCCTGCGTCTGGCGTTTCTGCTACGGGGTCTGCCCCGACTGCCGCAGGGTCCTCGGCGGACCCGGCCGCGATCGAGGAACCCGCCGGCCCTTTGGGGAGCACTACGGGCGACCAGTCTGGAGCGAACAAGTCCGAGACTTCGCCCGTGAGTGTGGGTTCTGGGACCCCTGACCCGGCCGCGATCGAGGAGAGCAACGTCATCCCTTTGGCCGTCGTCGCCCAGGGGTCATCTGCCCCGAAAGCGGGAGCGCCTGCCTCTCTCAACGGTGCCGCCGCCTTGGATGTCAGCAGCGTGGTGGAGACAGGTGACGAGTGGACCGCCGCGCGTGAGTTCACGGACAAGGACCTGACCGACGCCATCACGGCCAAGAACGCGACCTTGATCGTGGCGCACAAGGAGAAAGGCCCGATGAAGATCAGGGAACTGATCGCCAAGTATCTGCCGCCAGGGAAGCCGGCGCGGGAAATCCCGCAGGCCCAGCGGCAGGCGTTCCTCGACGATCTGGCTAAGCTGAAATGAGACACTCGCCCCTCGGTGCGTCTGGCGCGGAACGCTGGATGCACTGTCCGGGCAGCATAGCGCTGCTACAGCACCTCGGCGTGACGATCGAGACTGACGAGCCCAGCTATCGCCGGGACGGTCAGACGGCCCACGCCGGGGCGCTCTGGTGCCTGGAAAACAATGCCGACGCATGGGAGTGCATCGGCAACGGGTTCGACGGCAACGAGTTCACCGCGGACATGGCGCTCGGTGTGCAGGTCTACCTCGACGCGGTGCGCGCTGACATCACGCCCAACTCGGTCACCTACTTCGAGCAACAGATCGAGGATCAGGCGGTCCACCATGACTTCTATGGGACGACCGATTGTGGCGTGGTCGAGGGCGAATGGTTGATCGTGTCGGACTACAAGAACGGCGCTGGTATTCCGGTGGACGTGAAGGGTAATCCGCAGATCAGATACTATGCGTATGGGCTGCTGCGCAAGGTCCAGGACCCACGTGTGAAATGGGTTCGCTTGCGCATAGTTCAGCCCAATGCGTTTCACCCGGAGGGCCAGATACGTGAAGATGAAATCTCTGCTGATGATCTCTGCCGCTGGGCAGAGGCCGAACTTGTTCCCGCGATGCGCCGCACTGAAAGCGACGGTAGTTTGGAACCGGGATCGCACTGCCGGTTCTGTCCCGCTAAGCTTCTGTGCCCAGCCATGCGAGGCTTGTTTGGAGCGATAGCGGAAGCCGACGCCGCCAGCGCCAAAGAGCTAACCGACGAGGAGCTTGGCCGGCAATACGCACTGACGGAAGCCGTGCGCATATACATCAAGGCGCTCGGCGAGGAAGCCTACCGCAGGCTGCTACAGGGCAAGGCGGTGCCCGGGGCCAAACTGGTCGAGAGCAAGTCTGACCGAGCCTGGAAGGACGGTGCCGCTGAGCGGTTCCTCGCTGAGTTCGGCGACAAGGCGCTTACAACGCCCGAGCTTCTCTCGCCGGCCAAGATGGAGAAACTGCCCGGTGCGGCGGCTCTGGTGAAGGAGTGGGCCTTTGCGCCCAAGAAGGGGTTCACGGTCGATCTGGCGACTTCTAAGCGCCGGGCCGTCACCGTGACGACAGCGAGCACGGCGTTCAAGGATTACGCCGAACACATGGAGGAAGTGGCATGACACATACATCACCAGGACATCGCATGACTGTCCTGTTGGAAGTCGGCGCGGAGCTTACCCGAGCCCAGAAGCACGGCGGGTTCAACTCGGCCCATGAGGGCTATGCTGTGCTGCTGGAGGAGGTTGACGAACTGAAGGA
>Ga0181528_10000437_pt1 | contig 30367 bp, 16 predicted proteins | sample PEATcosm2014_Bin_47_FD_119742 | JGI IMG/M metagenome (GOLD analysis project Ga0181528, IMG submission 119742) | Peatland microbial communities from MTU Mesocosm Facility, Houghton, MI, USA - PEATcosm2014_Bin10_10_metaG | ecosystem: Environmental > Terrestrial > Soil > Wetlands > Peat | place...
ACATTGAATGCCGGAACAAGTTTGTTGAACACGGGTCCCGACTATACGACCACGAGGTTTGGGTCGGGCGGTTTGGGCGGTCTCGGCGCCGGTGGCGCAGCGCCACAATCGGGATTTGTCAATGTCTCCAGCGACGGCGTGAATGTGATGGATCCCGGAGATATGGGCAACACAATCGCCAATATCAATATGGACCAAGTGCAGGAGGTCAAAGTACAGACCTCGAACTTCGGTGCGGACGAGGCCAAAGGCCCGATCGTGATCAATGCGGTGGGTAAATCGGGCGGTTCCTCATTTCATGGATCGCTTTATGCATACACCCGCAACTACAAATTCAACTCCAACGACTGGCTTTCAAACGATACGGTTCTCTCTACCGATCCGGTCTCACACAAGACGACTACGGTTCCCAAGGCGGAAACAAAGTATCTCTATCCTGGAGGCTCGATCAGCGGACCGATCATCATCCCCGGGACCAAATTCAACCAGAGCAAGCGCATTACATTTTCGGCGAATTTTGAAGATTACCGTCAGGTCAGCAATGTCAACGGATTCAACGGCGGCCCGACATACGCTTTCATTCCGACTCCAACCATGCTGAGCGGCAATCTTTCCGCCGCCTCAATCGCCACCGCGTTGAATGTGCCGGCAATCGGGTCGGACAGTCTTGCAACCGGCTGCACCAAGCCTTACACGCAGACACCAGACTACTCCAACATCGGCGGCGACTGCTTCCCGATCTCCGGTGGAACGGATGAGAACGGGAATACAGTACCCGGTGTAGGCCAGACCAATGAAGGCCAACTGAGCCCCTCCGCCATCAACCCGGCGATGGCTACCTTCACCAAATTCTATCCGGCTATCAATCGTACCCCGCAGCCAGTTCCAGGCAGCTATGTATCGGACGGCTTCAACTGGGTCAAGGATGTGATGGAGACCGACAACGGCTACCAATTTCATGGCCGGGTCGATGACAACATCTCCGACAATCTGAAGCTGTATGTCAGCTATAACCTGGAGAAGGTCAACACCGAGATACCAATGCAGGATCTCAGCTACAACCCTCCCAGCACGATTCCTTATTACGCTCCCTTGTATTCCAATTCGACTTCAAACTGGGCCTCCATCGATCTGACCAAGATCGTCAGCGCCACAACGACCAATGAACTGGTTATTTCGGGTGTCTTCTACCATCAACCGATGCAGTTCAAAGATCGCTCGGCGGTCGTAGATACCAATACACCCTGGCAAGCTGCCGGCTATGAAGGCGGAGCGCTCCAGACCGGCACAAACCAACTGCCGCGCATTTATACGTGGGAGGGCATCGGCATTCCCAACCAGGCGATCGGCTATGTTCCCGCGGGCGGTCAGGGCGACTATCTCCGTAAATCCTCCGCGGATCTGAAGGATGACTTTACCAAAACCGTGCGCACTCACACCCTCAAAGCCGGCGTCTATGCGGAGCAGACCCGCAACAATCAGGATCAACTGGCCAGCGACGTGAACAGCACGATTCTCTTCGATCGTTACAACTCCTGCGCGATCAATCAGAAATCTCCCAATTGGGACTTGGGCGGGGGCGCGGGCAAGAACCAATTTGAAATAATTAACCCTCCTACCGAATACATGGGCAACACGGTCGGTAACTTCCTGACCGGCTGCCCGGGTGGATATAACCAAAGCTCCTCCGATCCCGGTGTGGATATGTATTACAACACACTGGAGTTTTTTGTGAACGACGAATGGAAGGCAACCTCGAAGCTGACGGTTACATTAGGCCTCCGTTTTGTTCATCAAACACCCTGGACGGATGCACACGGAATCGGCGCCGCCGTTTGGGATCCAACCAAGTACAACCCAATTCAACCCGGCGTCTTTTCGCCGACAATGACCTTCGATCCCAGTACCTGGCCGGGTATCTCGTGGCACAAGGAGAATCAGAGTGTTCCCGTGGTGGGCATGGCAAGCCGCATGTTCTACTACTCGCCGCGCTTTGGCGTCTCCTATGATCTCTTTGGCAATGGCAAAACAACCCTGCGCGGCGGCTGGGGCGCATACCAGTCGCATGACAACTACAATCTAGCCGCTGGACCGGTGAACACTTCAGACGGTGTTGTGGATCGCGGATTCGTAGGCCCGAACTCCTGTACGCTGGATCAGTTGATGAATGGCGCGTATCCAGCTATACCCACATCTCAAGCCACCGTGCCAACTCTGACCGGCAAACAAGTTCTCGGCTGCGGATGGTACGGCAATTCGGTTGGAATTTTTGCATCGGGAAGCACGGTAATTCCGTCCGGGGCCGGCACTTCGCTCTATGCGGACGATCCCAAGGACAGCAAGCAACCGGTCACATACTCCTACAACTTCACCGTGGATCAGCAACTGCCTCGCAAGGTGACCTTTCAAGTAGCGTACGTCGGCAATCAGGCCCAGAACCTTCCCCGGCAGTCAGCCTCCTCCGGCGTCAGTATGCAAAATGTGAACGTGATTCCGCTGGGCGCATTCTTTGCTCCCGATCCACTGACGGGACAGAGCAATCCAGCCACGAACATCAGCAGCGGCCTTGCTGACGATTACCGTCCGTACCCGAACTACGGGAACGTGAATGTTACCGAGCACACCAACTGGGCCAGCTACAACTCGCTGCAAGTTTTACTGAACAAGCAGAGCGGAGGATTCGTCTTCGGTTCCAACTACACATGGTCGAAGGCATTGGCCGTGCGCGGCAATTGGGATACTGGCAATATCGGCGATCCGGTCAACGCGCATCATGACTACGGCATCGTCAGCTATGACCGGCCTCAGGTGTTCAACTTCAATTTCTCCTATGTGGAGGGAAAGAAGTTCAAAGGCAACCGCGAGTTGGGTTGGATTCTGAATACCTGGGAGGTTTCAGGCATCACCAGAATCCAAAGTGGACCGGATTTGTCCGTGGCCAGCGTCACCAATTACGGATTTGGCGCGCAAGCTGGATATGTTGTATCTGGCGCGGTGCCGAATCTAACCACGGTCAGCATTCCTGTTTCAGCCGCCTCGTACCTGGGCAGCCCGGATTACAACTTGCAGCCTTTAGTGACCTGCGATCCGCGGAAGGGCCTTAAATCCAGCACCTCGAATGGCCAGGTCGTCCGCCAGTATGTCAACGGTAACTGCTTTGCGCTGCCGCCACTCGGAACGCAAGGGAACTGGACACTTCCGGATGTGCATGGTCCGGCCTTTTTTAGCTCCGATCTCTCGGTGTACAAAGACATCCAGATGACCGACAGGCAGGCTCTTCAATTCCGCATGACGGGCATCAACTTCCTCAATCACCCACTTTCAACGTTCACCAACAACGATGGAAATGCGCTGAATCTGACCTTTGCGGATCCGGCTTGTGACACAACAACTGGCGCTGGATGCTTGTATACGCAGTCAGCGGCTATCGCGGGGCTCGCACTCTCGAATTCCGGCTTTGGAAAAACGCCATTCAAGACCGGTGCGCGCATCGTTGAGTTCAGCTTGAAGTACAACTTCTAGCGGCCATAAAGGAGGGTGCGGCTCAGCCGCACTCTCCGCACCGATGCCGACGAGATGGGCGACGGAGCAGGCAAGGCCGGAAGCCGGAACAGGGAACACAAGCAACGCGCGGCAGTGAGCCGCAATTTGGAGGCTTGAAATGTTAAGGATTGAATGGATGAAAAGTTGGACACGGCGGGCGGCATGGTTGCTGCCGCTGTTTGGGATTCTGGCGGTGCTCGCGCCTTTTACCGCCGAGGCCGGCGCAGCGCCGCCCGCGGCGGTAATTTCCAGCCCGATCACCTATCCCGTTACCGGGCTGGGCAGCAGTCAGGAGAATGTTGTCGTTGACAAATGCGGGAATGTCTATGCAATGGACGCGGAGAATGGCGGCCAGTTGTATGAGATTCCGGCCAACGGCGGCGCGGCCACATTGATCGCTGCCGCGTCGAATCATGGCCCGGGTTGGGACGGCGGCTCTAACTTCATAGGAATGGACAACGCCAAGAACAATCTTTATGTCGCGGAAGGTCATGGGCATCAGGTTGTTTTTCGGATTCCTATCTCAAATTGCGTTCTGCAGAACTCCGCTTATAACTTTACCTCGTGGACCGGCATCTATAGCCCTCCCGGCGCCGCAGGTGGAGCAGTCGGCAATGGCTATTGGTGGGCTGCGAGCGCTTTAGCAGGCGATACTGCCGGAAATCTATTTGTTGCAACCCAGGATCCGGGGTTGTTCGAAATCAATTTCGCGGCCGATTCAACCGGAAATACTGGCACCGAACTGATTGCCGCAGGTGGCTTGAAATCATCTATCGACTCGTTAGCTATCGACTCAAGCAACAATCTTTACTATGTCATTGGCGACGGGAAGATTTATGAATTGACCTATAGCAACAGCGCATATGCTGCCACCGCAGTTACACTTACCGGCGGACTGGCCGGCAACAAGTTGACCGGTCTTGCCTTTGATTCGGCGGGAAATTTGTATGTTACCGATTCAAACGCTTCGACAATTTCCGTGATCCCGAATGAGACCAGCAATGGAGTGACGGCGTTGAATCCCGCCGATCAGTACATTGTAGCCAGCGGCATTGGCATACAGTACGCAGTCGCCGTCGATCTGCTGGGAAATATCTATTATGCCAACTGGGGAGCGAATATCGGCGAAGTATCGCCAGGCAAAGTGAATATCGGTTCCGTTAGCGTTGGGGGCAATAGCGCTGGAACAGCAACTGTAATCTTCAATGCCACGGTAACACCGGCTGCAATTACGGTCGCATCGGGCGGGGCATTTTCTAAAACGGGAGGCCAATGTACTACTAAAACCACCTACAACGCTGGCCAAACCTGCACAATCACCGCCAGTTTTGCACCGTCGCAACCGGGTGTCTTGGCCGGTGGGCTTACTTTGACCGACGCGAGCAACAATGTGCTAGCGACCGCCTATCTTCAAGGCACGGGGCTTGGAGCGGGTTTGACGCTTGACTCTGGAACCGTGAATACGACTGGCAGCGGCTTTGTTTCACCGAAGCAGATCGCATTGACCACTTCTGGCAGCTATATCGCGGACGCCGGCGCGAAGAGTGTGCTCTATTTTGCAACTCCTACTTCGACGCCGGTTTCAATTGGCACCGGTCTCAGCAGCCCTGAGGGAGTCGCAGTTGACGCCTTTGGCAATGTGCTGATCTCCGATTCCACTCTGAACGAGATTGTTGAAGTTCCGTTTGTAAACGGCGCATTGAGCAATGCTGCGCAGATCACACTACTTTCCTCCAAAACATCGGTTGCTGGCGAACCGCTCAATAACCCGACCAGTCTTACCCTTGATTCGTCTGGCAACCTTTACATTGCGGACAGTGGCAACAACCGGGTTATTCTGGTTCCTTACAACGGGAGCTGGAACTTCTCGCAGGCCCTGGCCCTCGGTTCCAATCTCTCCAACCCCCTGGCAACAGCCATTGATCCATCTGGAAATCTCTATGTTGCCGACTCCGGCCACGGCAATCTTTATGAATTCGCAGCTCCGGCCACGGGCGGAAATCAAGCGCTCGTCTCTGTGGGATACAGCAATCCCTCAGCGCTGGCTACTGATGCCTCGGGCAGCTTGTTTATCGTCAACCAGGGAGCACAAACGATTGTTCGCATTCCGAACATATCGGGTATTCTCAACCCCAACGAAGCGATCGAAGTTGGATTTGGAATTGCAAATCCATATGGACTGGCTTTGGACCCGCAAGGCAACCTTTATGTGACCGATTCGACAGATGCGACAACCTATCAAGTGAACAGAGTCAGTATCAACGAGGCATTCGGTGACTGGCCCGTGGGCACGCCAAGCGGGGCATTGCCGGTCCAGTTGGAGAACGAAGGAAACCAGACACTCACTTTTGCTTCGCCCTACTCGACTACAACTGGCAACACTGGAGACTTTAGCCTTGCCTCACCCACAGATGTTTGCGCCAGCGCCGGTACAGTGGTTGCTGGAGCGGGCTGCGAAATCGATGCCACCTTCAAGGCAACGGTAGCGGGATCCCGGACGGAAACGCTGGTGCTCAATAGCAACGCAAAAAATGCATCTGCTCCCCAAATCGTTCTCACGGGGTCCGGCTCAGCAGCATCCTCAACCACGACGGTGCTGGCGATTACATCTCCTACCAGCGGCTCGCCCATCTTTGGAGAGCCGATTACGCTGACTGCCACTGTTGCCCCAACCACCGGTTCGCTTTCCGGCAGCTTGGGCAGCGCCGATCTTCTCGTGGATGGAGTCATCGCGGCAACAGGCGCGGTGAACAGCAAAGGTGTAGCCACCTTTGTGCTGGCCACTGGCCTGACTGGCGGGAGCCATTCGCTGCAAGCCGTCTATCTCGGAACTAGCGCCTATGACGGCAGTATCTCAGCGGTTCTGATGGTTCAAGTCGGCACAGCGCCCACCACGAGCGTCCTTGCGGTGAATGCGCCCTTCACCAATCCATACAGCGCGCTACCCGGAGGCTCGTTTACCTTTACCGTTACGATTACTTCCACGGGAGTCGGAATTCCCGGCGGCAGCGTTACCTTTACCGACACAACGTCCGGTGGAAGCACAACGTTGGCTGTTGTGCCTCCGTCTCCTGCGGCCGGAGGGGGATTCCAGGCTTCCTTCACCACAACGGCACTAGCGTTGGGAACCCACCAGATCACTGCGGTGTATAGCGGCGATGCCAACTTTGTGGGATCGACGGCGACACCACCCGCGACTGTCTATGTTGTCAGCGGATTAACGCTGGTGTTATCTTCCACCGGTAATTCACTGTCGAGCGCGACTAGCACCTACAGCCAAAATAACAGTAGCATCATCTTCAATAACATCTCGGAAGGCGGATGGACCGGCATTGTCAACTATCACTGCCTTGCCTCCACGCTACCCGCCAACGCCTACTGTGTCTTTTCACCTGGACAGGTAAGCGTTACACCCAACTATGCTGCATCCGCATCGCAAACTGTGCTGCAGGTCATCGTGAATAACCCGCCAAACTCTCCCGCGCAAAGCACCATGCTCTGGTGGGTGGGTGGTGTTACCGGCCTGTTGCTCTTCTGGGTGCGCCGCCGCATGATGGGCGGAGCCTGGAGAACTATGACGATGCTGATTGGGATCGTTCTGCTTGGAGCCTCTGCAAGCGGATTGATGGCTTGCAATAACGGCGCTCAATTCGCGACGCCTCTTGGAACCAGCACGATTACCGTGGTTGCCGATGCTGATCCTTATGTCGTTGGCAAAAACAATGTGACACAGGCCTGCGGTGTACTGGGTGATCCTACATCGTTCCCCTGTTCACAGAAGACCTATCAGATCACATTGACTGTGACGCACTAACAACCTGTAATTCATCTCTCAACGGCCCGGGGTGCTTGCGCATTCCGGGCCGTTTCTTTGGTTTTGCATCTCCCATACTGACAGTAGAAAGGATGGCAGGCCGAATACTCTTTGATAGAAAAGTGAGTAGAATGGTTGGCAGGATCGTGGCAGCGGCGGAGGTATCGAAATAATGGTGGGCATGAAAAGTCATTTGCAAATCGCTCTTTGGGCAGGCTCCTTGATGCTGCTTGGGGCGGCGCCGGGATTTTCTCAGAACAATGATCAACGGGGAGTGGGACGCGCCATCGTGACTCTGCTTCCCAAGCATGAAGGCGGATCGCCTTTGCAGCTCAGCGAAAAAGACCTTACAGCCAAGATTGGCGGGAGCCAAGCGACAATCACCAACTGGAAGCCGCTTCGCACCTCAGAGGACAAGTTGGAATTCGTGCTGCTGATTGATAGTTCTGCCCTCACCAGTCTAGGCACGCAGTTCAATTCCATTGCGCATTTTATCAATGGTCTTCCGGCGGATACGAAGGCCTCGATTGCGTACATGGAAAATGGACGCGCAGTGTTAGGCGGAGAGCTGTCTGCGGATCATGCCAGGGTCTTGCGAGAGCTTCATTTGCCGGGAGGTTCGTCCGGCTCTGATGCCAACATATACTTCTGCCTCTCCGATTTGGCAAAGCATTGGCCTTCAACGGATCGCAGTGCGCGCCGTGAAGTGTTGATGGTGACCGATGGCATTGAGTCTTACCACCAGGAATTCGATCCAGCGGACCCTTATGTGATGGCCGCGATCGACGATTCAATTCGCGCAGGAATGGTTGTCTACTCGATCTTTTGGCAAAACCAGGGAAGCGCGGATCTGGCTACATACGAGAACTCAACCGGACAGACTTACTTGCTGGAGTTGGCTCAGGCAACAGGCGGTAGGAGCTTCTGGCAGGGAATGGGCAACCCGGTATCCTTCGTGCCGTTTCTCGATGAACTGACTCGCCGCATTCAAAACCAATATGAGCTGGATTTTTCCACTCATTTTGAGGGTAAGGCCAGAATTGAAGTGCTGAAGCTGAAGCTCAAGGTGCCGGGAACGGAAGTCGATGCTCCGCAGCAGGTCATGGTTGCACAAGGAGCCGCAGCCCAGATGTAGACGATTTTCTCACGTTGCCATGAGCGAAGAAATCGCCTCTGCAAGAGCTTTTGCGACTTCCTCCTGCTGCACGATTGTGATGCGGTTGAAGAAGGGCAGCGCAAGGGTGCGCCGGGAGATGGACTCGGTGACCGGTAGCGAGATCGCGCAAGCGTTCGGATGTGCGCGCCAGGCTGGTTGCAGATGGATGGGAGCAAAGTAGCGTCCTGTCGCGATGCCGCGGCGGGCGAGTGTGATCTGTATCTGATTTCGGTCCACCTGTTCTGGCAGCTGAACGACGTAAACAAACCAACTGATCTCGCCATGAGGAAGTCTGAGCAGGGGCCGAATCAAAGATGGAATGCTGCCGAGGAGCGAGTCGTATCGCTCTGCGGCACAGCGGCGCAGAGCAATAATCTCCTCGATGCGGCCGAGTTGCACCCGGCCCAGCGCGCAGGCCAGTTCGCTGAGGCGATAGTTGTAACCCACCTCGCCGTGATCCAGCCAGTCACACGACGGCAGGCGTCCCTGATTTCTCAGGCTGCGCAGACGCACAGCGTGGTGAGGATCGCGCGCCAGCACGGCACCGCCTTCTCCAGTGGTGAGCTGCTTGTTGGGATAAAAGCCAAAAACGGCCAAATCGCCGAAGCTGCCCACGCGGCGGGCATGAAACTCCGCACCTATGGCCTCGCAGGCGTCCTCGATTACGACGAGATGATGGCGTCTGGCGAGGGCGAGCAACGCGTCCATCTCCGCGGGTACGCCGAAGGTGTGTACTACGATAAGAGCGCGCGTGCGTGGGGTGATGGCCCGCTCGACTGCTGCTGGCGAGAGATTGAGTGTGATTGAGTCGATCTCCGCAAAGACGGGCGTCGCTCGCACCTGAAGAACTGCATTGGCGACGGCGATGAAGGCAAAGGAGGGAACGATCACGTCGTCGCCCTCGCCAATGCCTAGTGTAACAAGAGACAGATGCAGTCCAGCCGTTCCAGAACTGACCGCCACGGCGTGAGGCACGGAGTGATACTCGGCCAACGCGGTCTCGAAGGCTGTGAGTTCCGGTCCGAGGCTGAGATGCGGCGTATGCAGCACGACGGTAACGGCGTCTATCTCGGCTTGGGTGATGTCGGGTGCTGAGAGTGGCACTCGCAGTACGGCAGCCTTCTCCAGCTTCTCCGCACCGGAATGAGGGCAAGGAGATACGCTTTGTGGCGGATTTGTTCTATTACTCATGAGTATCCGCGAAATCAGCGGGCAGCGCTGCTGACTGTTTGATCAATATCCCATCCATTTCGACGGTCGTGAGAACTTGAACGATCGTTTTGGCGGCTGTTCCATCACCGTAGGGATTGACCATGCCGCGCAATGAGTTGCGAAATCCTGGATCAAGTGAGCGCCGGAGCGCAGCGAGAACAGCCCTGGTTTCAGCAGGCGTGTCGATTACGTTGGGAGCGCGTTCGCGTCCCTGTTGGCGCATTCCTACGTTGACAACGGGCAGCGCGAAAGAGGCGGCTTCCATGATACCGCTCGACGAATTGCCGATCATCGCGTCCACCTGGCCGAGCAAGCTCCAATAAGTCACCACATCAAGATTGACGAATACGTGTGTCTTCGGTCTCGTACTCGCCAGAGTCTTGGTGCGTTCGATGAGCGCGCAGCTCCCAGCGTCGGAGTTGGGATAAACAAAGATCAGTTGGCTCGGAGTCTGCGCAAGAGCGCCAAAAAATGCATCGGCCTCGGCGTTGGTCTCGCGCAAAATCGTGACCGGGTGCCATGCGGCCAGGATCGCGGGCGACGTGAGTGTCAGACCGAGGCGGGCTTCCAGCGCGGTGCGATCAAGAAGCTTGGAGCGATGGAGATGATCGAGCGAGGGTGCCCCTGCATGATGAACGCGCCAGGGTTCCTCGCCCATCGCAATGACGCGCCGGCGCGCGGTTGGCGTCGAGGTGAAGTGAATGTGCGCCATCTTGGTGAGAGCGTTGCGTACCTGGTCGTCGATTGCGCCCTGCGAGATCTCTCCTCCTTCGATGTGAGCGATGGGAATCCTGAGCGCAACCGCCGCTGAAGCAGGCGCCAGCATCTCATAGCGATCTGCGATCAGCAGAAGCAGATCTGGCCGCCATGCAGTGAGCGCGTCAGCCAGACCCAGAATGGCGATACCGATCGTCTTGGCCATGCCGGTGTCGGTGTCTGAGCTGAGCAGGCACTCGATGCGGGCCTGAACCGGAAAGCCGTCGCGCTCGATCTCGTTGATGGTTGTTCCGAAGCCCGGAGACAGATGCGCTCCCAGCGCGAAGATGCCTAGCTCCACCTGCGGATGCGCAGCCAACTCTCGCAGCGGCCAATAGAGGTGGCTGTAGTCAGCGCGCGAGGTGGTGACGACGCCGATGCGCCGCTTGGCAGTCGTATCGCTCATACGCAGGCTCGTGAGCCGCACTGTGCGGCATACGCTAGTGCTGCTTGGCTGGGTGTGTAATCGGGAACCAAAGCGCGTAAAGCGCTGAGCGCCTCGCCCGGATCGCGATGATCGACTGCGGCGTGCAGTCGGACTAGTAGGTCTGTGAGCTGCGCCTGCCCCGGCTGTGCTGCTTCTACTGCAACCAATTCGTCGTAGCTTGTCGTATGGATTGGCTGCGCGGGACTCCACAATTGCTCGATCTCCTTGTCGCCCGGCCGGTTTCCGGTGAAGTTGATTGCAATTTCGTGCTGCGGAGATAGCGCGAACGCCATGAACCGCGCCAAATCTGTAATCAAATGCGCCGCCGGCAGGACGGGTGCAAGCAACAAACCCGGTTCGTGAAGCGTGGTTGCTTTCAACAGCAGATTGATTGCTTCATGCAGCGTGATAAAGTAGCGCCGCGCAGCCGCATTAGTCACGGTCACAGGCCCGCCATGCGCAATCTGCCACGCAAAGATCTCCGCAACACTGTCGCGTGACGCAAGAACATTCACCAAGCGTAAAACCGTACCTCCGCCAGCGAGCGTGATCTGCTCGGCGACACGCTTGGTGGCGCCCATAACGGAGGTTGGCGCGACTGCCTTATCCGTGGAAAGGAGCACCATTCGCGCGCCGTGTGTGAGCGCTGCCTGGGACAGAAGTTCGGTAGAGAAGATGTTGTTCTGGATGGCAGCCAGCGGATGCTCTTCCATCAGCGGCACGTGTTTGAAGGCGGCCGCATGGAAGACAATGCGCGGGGCATGGGTCGCAAAAATCTCATGCAGTTGAGCCTCATCGGTCGCACTGCCGAGAATGGGCGAAACCGATTTAGCCGCTCTCGGACCGGCGGCCCATTCCGCGGGCCAATCGCGCTGGAGCGCGTAGAGATTGCTCTCGGATGCTTCCAGCAAAACCAGCTCCGGCGGCATCATTGCTCCCAGTCGCAGAGCCAGTGCCGAACCAATCGAACCGCCCGCGCCGGTGATGAAGATTGGCTGCTGTCGCAGCGCATCCAGCGCTTCCGGCGGTGGTGGCGGAAGATAAGGACGAGACAGGAAGCTGCGCCAGTCGATGGATTGCAGGAACGAATGCACATAAGAAGTATAAATCGGCTCCGGACCGCGTCCGCCCTGGGGATTCATTGTTTCGATGCGAATTGGCTCTTCCTTCGCATACACTGTAGAGTTCAGCGGTATTTGCAGGGCAGTTATCCTGCCGCCGTGGGGAAGAGAATGATGAGGATAAACGGGCTGTTGGCACTGGCATTCTTTGTTGCAAGTTTCGCGGGAGCGCAGATGCGCTTTGACGCAGAGGCAGTGCGGCTCAACAATCGCGGTGTGGCCGAGATGGGCCAGCAGTTTACCGACCGTGCGGCGGCGTCCTTTGCTGAGGCCTTCCAGAAGGATCCCAAGCTGGCGCAGGCGGCGATCAACGAAGGGATTGCACAGATTTATCTGCAAAAGCTGGATGAGGCCAAGAAATATCTTAAGCAGGCGATTGCGCTTGATTCGAAAAATGCGCAAGCATGGTACAACCTGGGTCTTGCTCAGCACGCGGGCAATGAATTGGAAGCAGCTCTCACGAGTTTTCAGCAAGCTGTGAAGATGGACTCGCGGGATGCCGACTCTTATTACTTTGAGGGCGTCTGCTACCAGGATTTGAAGCAATATGACCAGGCGATTGCAAGCCTGGCCCGGGCGCTTGAAATCAATCCTCAGCACGCTTCGGCGGAGTTTGCCACGGCGCGCGCCATGCAGCGCTCTGGCCGTCTTGTGGAGGCCAAAGAGCACTTTAAGCGATTTCAGCAGTTGACCAGCACCAAGATTGGCGCGCCGATTGGATTGTCCTACGGAGAGCAGGGCCACTACTCGATTGTGACGCCAGTTGAGGAGCCGGAGGCTGGAGGCCGCGCAATGATCCCGGTGAGGATGGTGGCCGATCCCTTGATTTTGGAAGAGAAGAGTTCGAAGTGGGCCACCACCGGCGGCGCTTGCATGATGGATGTGACCGGCTCCGGCAGTATGGACCTGGTGCTGATGCAGTCGGGCGTGCAGGCCATTCGCGTACTGCACAACAAGGGCGGTGATAGCTATGGCGTTGGCAGCTATGAGGATTTTGATGCATCGGCGGCGGGGTTGAAGGCCAGTGGCCACGCGGTTGCCTGCGCCGTTGGCGATTACGACGGTGACGGATTGAATGATCTGGCGGTTGCCCTCGACGATACGGTGCTGCTCTTCAGGAATCTGGGGCACGGCAAATTTCAGGACGTAACAACGGAGGCCGGGTTGAAGCCGATGAACCGGCCTACGGGAATCACGTTTATCGATTACGACCACGATGGCGATTTGGATTTGCTTTTGACAGGCTCGCCGATCAAAGCTGGCGGCGAGTCGAATGTTCTGTGGCGCAACAACGGCAATGGCACTTTTACCGAGTGGACCGAGCCGGTAGGTTTTGGCGGCAGTGGCAAAACAGAGTCCGTGATTCTCACCGATTTCAACAATGATCGCGCAGTGGATATTGCGGTGACAGGCGATGGAGAAGCACCGCTGATTTACGTGAATCCGAGAGAAGGGAAGTATCCCAAGCAGCCGCTCTATGAGAATGCGAAGTTGCCGGCCACCCTGGGCATTGTTGTGCTCGATTACAACAAAGATGGCTGGATGGATATTGCCGTCACACACGCCGCTGCGCCTGGACTCACGCTATGGCGCAACGTCGAGGGACCGAATCGCATTGGCCGGCGATTTGAGAGAGTGGAACTACCGCTGCAGGGAGCGTTACGTGGGTGGGGACTCACGCCCATCGATATTGATAATGACGGCTGGATCGATCTGGCAGCAATCGTGGAGACGAAGGCTGGCCCGATGGTGAAGCTCTTCCGCAACCGCGGCGATGGACGATTTGAAGATGTGAGTCCGGCGCTCGGCCTCGACAAAGTGAAGCTCACGGCACCCCGGGGTTTGATTGCCCTGGATGATAATGGCGCGGCAGATTTGATTGTAACGCAGGAGAATGCGCCTCCGATTCTGCTACGCAATGTGGGCGGCAACAAGAATCACTCCGTGCGGCTAGACTTGACCGGCTTTGCCGATAACAAAACAGCGCTCGGCGTGAAGGTAGAAGTCTTCGCGCAGGGTCATTGGCAGAAATGGGAGCTGGCCGGTGCGTCCGGCTATCAGACGCAAGGCCCGCCGCAGATTCTTGTGGGTCTGGGCGACGCGGACCACATTGATCTACTGCGCATCTTGTGGCCGACAGGCGTACTGCAGGATGAGATTGATCTGCCGCATCAGCCGGTGATCGTGATGAAGGAAGCTGACCGTCGCGGCAGTTCGTGCCCAGTCTTGTTTGCCTGGGACGGGCACAGATATAAGCTGGTCACGGATGTGATCGGCGCAGCGGTGGTGGGCCACTGGTTCACGCCGGCGAAGCGCAATACGCCCAACCCCGGCGAGTGGATCAAGGTGGATGGCGCTCAGCTTGCACCTGTCAACGGCAAGATGAGTCTGCGCTTTATGGAGCCAATGGAAGAGGTCAACTACATCGATCAGTTGCGGCTCGTTGCTGTCGATCATCCGGAGAGTGTCGAGGTCAATCCCGACGAACGCTTCCTTGACGATCCGCCTTTTGCATCGGGGCGCGTGGTGGCCTCTAAGGATACGTGGCTGCCAGTGGGCGCGTGGGATGGCGAGGGGCGCGATGTGCTTGAGCAACTCAGCAAGCGCGATCACAAATTTGCAAGCGGATTCACGCCGCTTCCCTACGATGGCTTTGCCAATCTACACACGCTCACTCTCGACTTGAGTCCGCTGGATGCACAATCTCCGCTTCGTCTGCTGATGACCGGCTATGTGAATTACTTCAGCGCCACTTCGCTGTATGCCGCGTGGCAGGCGGGTGTGAAGCCGATCTCGCCTTATGCTGAAGCGCAGTTGCCGAATGGCAAGTGGCAGCGCATAGCGGACGATGTGGGATTTCCCGCAGGCCTTGAGCGCACGATTGTCGTGGATCTTACCGGCAAGATGCCGGCCGGTGCACATCGCATCCGTCTGGTCAGCAATCTGGAAATCTATTGGGATCAGGTGCTCGTTGATCAAAGCACCACTGCGGAAGTAACTACAGCAGAGCTTCCTCTATCGCTGGCCACGCTGCATTTTCGCGGCTATCCTACCCAGATTGAAGGCGCCAGCCCCGGCGATCTCGACTACGACTACAATCGCGTAAGTTTGACCGGCCCCTTTCAGCATCAACGTGGCAACTACACGCGCATGGGCGACGTGACGGAACTGGTGAAGCGCGTCGATGATCGTTACGTGATCTTTGGCAGCGGAGAAGAGATCGCGGCGGAGTTCGATGCGGCAAAGCTGCCAGAGTTGCCAGTGCACTGGAAACGCGACTACTTCTTCTATGCGAATGGATTCGTGAAAGATATGGATTGGTGGGATGCGTCGCCGTTTACCGTGGCGCAACTGCCCTTCCACGCGATGAGCGCCTATCCTTATCCGGAATCTGAGAAATTTCCGCAGGATGCGCACTCCCTTGACTACCAGTTGAATTGGAACACGCGATGGGATTCAGGCGAACCGGTTCGATCCTATCGCTTCGACTATCGGCAAATGCCTTCTACTCCTGCCGAAGATCAGGCTTCAGAAGACTCGAAGGCGGTGCTGCCATAAAGAATCTTGTTCTGCAACCGGCGGTGAAACAATTGGAGCTTCTGCGTTCCGGCGCAGTTTCCGTGGTGGAGCTAGCTGAAGCGCATCTCGAACAGATCGCACGGCTCGAACCGCAGTTAAATGTCTTTGCAGACTTCGATGTGGAGCGAGTGCGCGCGCAGGCGCGAAGGCTGGACGAACAGACGGCAGCGCGCGGTCCGCTGCATGGATTGCCGGTGACGGTGAAATCCTCGATTGCCACGGTGGGATACAAGTGCGAGATTGGCAGCCTCATTCATGCGGGAGAAATTCCGCGCGAGGATGCAGTGGTTGTTGCGCGGCTGCGCGCGGCAGGAGCGTTGATTCTGGGCACGACCAACTGCCCAGAGTTTTTGATGGCCTACGAGACTGCGAATCTCTTGCATGGGCGCACCAATAACCCGTGGGATTTGGAGCGCACGCCAGGCGGATCGAGCGGCGGAGAATCGGCGGCCATTGCGGCGGGGCTTTCAGCGGCGGGCCTGGGCAGCGATAGCGGCGGCTCGGTGCGAGTTCCCGCGCATTTTACCGGCATCTGCTCGTTGAAGCCAACACCGGGCCGCATTCCCGGTCGCGGCCATCTGCCTCCGTGCGTAGGTCCATTTTCGACTCTGGGAGCGATTGGGCCGATGGCGCGCTCCATCGCCGATGTCGCGTTGCTTTTCCGCGTGCTCAGCGGCCAGGATCCTTGTGACCCTATTAGTCCGCCACAGGTGCTGCGCGAACCATCTCTCGACGAGTTGCAAAAGAATACGATAGGATTCTTCGAGGATGATGGCCTGGTTCCCGTGACGCCAGCAACACGTGTTGCCGTGCAACTGGCTGCCGCAGCGCTGCGCAGAGCGGGTTTTCGCGTCGAGCCTTTTCGCCCGCGCACGCTGGAGTTGCTGCGGCAGTTGTGGTACACGTTTTTCGTGCAGTGCGGAGCCATGTTCTATGCGCCTGCCATTCGCGGACGGGAGCATCAATTGAGCCCGATCTTTAGCGAGTTTCTTGGCTTCAGCGAGCTTATGCCGCCACTGACTGCTGAACAATTGCTTAAAGCGTGGGCTGAACTGGACCTGCTGCGTTCAAAGACGCTTGCGGAGATGAGCGAGTATCCGGTGCTGCTGTCTCCAGTGGCCGGCATTCCCGCCTTCCGCCATGGTGAGCGCGAGTGGGTGATCGATGGCCGTGTGGTGGAGTATTTGGACGCAGTGCGCCAGACGCAATGGTTTAATGTCTTGGCTGCACCTGCGGCCGTTGTACCAGTGGGAGCTTCGCCGCAGGGGTTGCCCATCGGCGTGCAGATTGTTGCGCGGCCCTTCGAGGATGAGACGGCTTTGGGTGTGGCGGCGGTGGTGGATGCGGCTTTTGGCTATCGTCCGCCGCCAATGGCATTGCAATAAATCCTTTAGATGAAATGTTTTCGGGAATCATGCAGAAGGCTGCGCGGTCATGCATCTCCACCTTTCGATGGAGGCAGGGCGAAGCCGCATCCAGTAATCTGAGGTTTCCCCGGATCGGAGCGCACAGGGTGCGTGTAAGTATCAGTGATCTGACGCATTCACATGGTATGCGGAATTTGTCGCAGTGTGAAAAAGCGGGGCTGCGTGATAGGCAGCAACGCTGCGCAAAGCAGTTTCCACGGCTGGCAGCAGTTGTCGCTGCGGCAGTATTGCTGATCTCTATCTCCATTTTTCCGCCGAATTCTACGCAAGCCAGCGATGGTGTGTTTGCCACGGATTTCATTGTTACCGCAGCACCTGTTTATTTGCCGCTTGCATCTCTTCATGGAGAAGAGAGGTTTCCTCAGGGCGCGCAACTGCTTCTCATTCACAACGGCAAAGTGGAGCCGCTCGTGAAGGGGTTTGCGGCTTCAGCGGATGCGAATCTCTCCTTCGACGGCCGGCAAGTGCTCTTTGCTGGCAAGCAGAACGCGGGTGATTCGTGGCAGATTTGGGAGCTTACGCTGGCTGATCGCTCCATGCGCAAGGTGATCGCTACGGCCTCTGATTCCGAGCGCCCATTTTATTTGCCGGGTGGAAGAATGGTCTGGGCGCAGCGCACTTCCTGGGGATTTCAACTGGAGTCCGCAGAAGACGGCCATCCGCCAGCATCCGCGCCCTTGAATCCAACAGCGATCGGAGAGCTGCCACTCACCTACCTCCAAGCCAGCGCCTTCCCGGCAGATGTGCTCGCCGACGGACGCATACTCTTTGAAGCCGGCTTTCCCCTCGGCTTCGGTGCTACACCAGAGCTTTATCTTGTCTATGCAGATGGATCAGGCGTCGAGTCGTATCGCTGCGATCACGGACGTCCGCGCTGGGGAGGGATGCAGTTAGCCAATGGTGACGTGGTATTCACGCACGGCGAATCGTTGGCTCGCTTTACTTCGCCGCTTGCGCACGAGGCAGTTATAGCAGCTCCTCACGCGACGTACGCGGGAGCGGTTACAGAGACGCCATCGGGGGCATGGCTGCTTAGCGCGCGTGCATCGGCTACTTCCCATTTTGCGATCCATTGGTGGAAGCCTGGTTCGCCCGCGCTTCAACCTCTCGTTGCCATCAAAGGCGAGAATCTTGTCGAGCCGGTTTTGATCGCGCCACGCAATGCGCCCAAGCGTCATCCCTCCGGTCTGCATCCCTGGGATTACGCCAATATGCTTGCGCTCGATACGCGCCTTTCGCGCGAAAGCGACCTGAAGCAAACTCCGGCGTTTGTGCGGCTGGAGATGCAGGATAATCTGGGCCATGCTATTGTGGCTGGCACGGCGCCGGTTGAAAACGACGGTTCGTTTTTTGTGAAGACGCCTGCCGACAGAGCCATTCGCTTTGCGTTGCTGGATGCGAAGGGCGATGTAGTGCGGCGGGAGCACGGATGGTTCTGGATTCGCCGCGGCGAGCAGCGCATCTGCGTAGGTTGCCACACGGGACCGGAATGCGCGTCGGAAAATCGGGTGCCAGGTGTGCTGCTGCACTCGACGACGCCGGTTGATCTGAGCGGCGCGGTAGATGCTAACAGAGCGCCGCAGAAATCGCCGGGAGGCAATTGAGATGAAATTATATTTTCTTTTTTTGTTAGGCGCAGTCTCCGTGGCTGCGGCACAAACTGCTCCGATCGCTCAACCCGCCACCGGCGCGCATACGCCGGCTGTTACGCCGCAGGTGGTGCCGGTGATTCGCTTTGATGACGCAAGCGACAAGGCAGGCATCAACTTCACACATAGCTTTGGCTCGCGGCAGTTGGGTTCACTGCTTGAAGGCACAGGCGCGGGCTGCGTTTGGTTTGATTACAACAACTCCGGACGGGAGTCTCTTTATGTGGTCAACGGACGTCCCCTCGACGACTCGATGCATCCCTATCCGCTGAAGGTGAAACCGGATCCTTTGCCGCATAATCATCTTTTTCGCAACGACGGAAACGGAAAATTCACCGATGTGACCGAGGAGGCTGGCCTCAATCCGGATATGTATGGAATGGCAGTGACAGCCGCGGACTACGACAACGACGGCTTTATCGATTTGCTGGTTACCGGCTACGGCAAGACAATCCTCTACCACAATGACGGCAATGGGCACTTCACCGATGTGACCAAGAAGGCTGGCATCAATGTGGATGGCTGGGCGATCAGTTCCACATGGCTCGACTACGACAAGGATGGATGTGTCGATCTTTTTGTCGGACGCTATGTCAAGTTTGATCCAAAATATCGCGCATTTTATGCCGCCGACAACTATCCTGGGCCACTGGATTATGAAGGTGAAACCAACAAACTCTATCACAATAACTGCGATGGAACCTTCACCGACGTGACAGAAAAATCCGGCATAGGAGCATACGTGGGCCGCACGATGGGGGTGACCTCAGGGGACTTCGACAATGACGGATGGGACGATATTTATGTTGCCAACGACCGCACGGAAAATTTTCTCTTCCGCAACAAGCATGATGGAACCTTCGAAGAGGTAGCCAACGATACTGGCACGGCCTTTGGCCAAAACGGGGAATCCACTTCGTCGATGGGGCCAGTTTTTACCGATTTTGAAGGCCGGGGAATGCTCGATCTGTGGGTCTCCGACGGCCACTATAATCGGATGCTGCACAACACAGGCAAGCAGAGTTTCGAAGACATCGGCGCGTCCAATGGAGTTTCACAGGCCAATGCGCAGTACGTGAGTTGGGGTACGGGAGTTTACGATTTCGACAACGATGGACAACTCGATATTCTCATCTTTCATGGCGGACTGATTCATCTGATTCCACAAGAGCACACGCTCTTTCGCGGACTTGGACAAGGTAAGTTTGAGGACGTTTCGCGCGAGTCGGGTCCGGTGTTGAGCGCACGCACCACTGCGCGCGGCGCTTGCTTTGCAGATTACGACAACGATGGAAAGGTCGATGCGTTTGTGGTCAATCTGGGCGCGAAAGGGACGCTGCTGCATAATGTTTCCACCAATACCGGCCATTGGATCGCTCTTAAGCTTGTGGGTACAAAGAGCAATCGCGACGGCATTGGCGCACGCGTCGAAGTTTACTCCGCGGGTAAGCGCCAGACAGCCGAGCGCGTGGCGGGTTCGGGTTATCTTTCTCAGAACGATGAGCGTCTTCACTTCGGCTTGGGTGCAGCCGTCACTATCGATAAGCTGATCGTTCACTGGCCAAGCGGGATCGATCAGATATTGGAGAATCTGAGCGTGGATCGCGTGCTTACTGTGCAGGAGCCAGGAGAAAGGAAGTTGAAGTGAGGCTCCTTCAACATTCAGCAGGTATAGTACAGGCGGCGCTGGCTGTTGCGCTGCTCGCTGTTGCGTCTCTTACTGCTGTCGTTTCTGCCAATGATCCAGTTCGTGCGGATGATGGCGGAGACGATTACGCATCGCCGCTGGAGGTTGAGCTCTCGCGGGATGGAGCCTTGCTTTACGTGCTGTGTCAGCAGAGCAATGAGGTGCGTGTGCTGAATGCGGCAAACTTTGCGGTGATCAAGAAGATAGCCGTGGGGCGCGTTCCGCGCGGCTTTTCGCTTTCACCTGACGGCGCACGGCTGTTTGTTGCCAACTCCTGGGACGATACGCTCTCCGTAATTGACACGAAGAAGCTGGAAGTTATCGCAACCTGGCCGGTCGGCGCGGAACCTTCGAGTGTAGTTGAGGACAACGCGGGCAAGAGTCTCTTTGTTGCCAATCGCATCTCCAACGATGTTGCTGTGCTGAATGCGCAGACTGGAGTTGAAGAAAAGCGTCTGCTGGCTGGACGAGGAGCGAGTTATTTGACGCTTTCTCCAGATGGAGGCCGCATCTATGCAACCCACATCTATCCGAATCCACCTCGTGTTTCATCGGATGCCGACAACCGCAGGGCACCGGAATCGGAGATTACTGTGATCGATGCTGCGCGCGCGGTTGTGATCGATCGGATGCCGTTGCACGCCATCGCGGGAGTCTTTCATCTTGCGTTCTCCGCCGATGGCCGTTTGGGCGTAGTCGCCGAATATCATCCAAAAAATCTTATTCCTCTTGCTCATCTGGAGCACGGAGGTGCTTTTGCCTACACACTTACTCTCTTTGGCGCCGATGTAGGAACAGCATCCGTCGAGATTCCTCTGGATGAGTTAGAGCGCTATGCGGCGCGGCCCTTCGCTGTGGCCATCGCTCCGGACAAGTCGCGCATTTATGTTAGCTGTGCGGGCTCAGAGACGGTGATCGTGATCGATCTGCCTCGGTTGCTGCGCTTCATTCACACGCACCCCCATCCCGCATCTGGTTCCTTCGAGCAGGACCTTTCGGCCAGCGGCAACTACGTGATAGCCCGCATTGATGTTGGGCATGATCCGCGCGGACTGGCATTGAGCCGCGATGGAAGAAGGCTCTTCGTGGCAAATCGTCTGGATGATTCCATTAGTGTGATCGATACGCGCAATAATCGCGTGGTTTCAGCTATTACGCTTGACGGGCCAAAAAACATCTCATCGTTGCGTCATGGTGAACAGACCTTCTATACCGCGCGCTACTCATTTCAGGGGCAGATAGGCTGCGCAACTTGCCACATTGATTCAACATTTGACGGCATTACTTGGGACCTGGAGCCCGACGGCTTTGGACGCGACATTGTGGACAACAAAATTCTCGAAGGCGTCAAGGACACGGAGCCTTATAAGTGGAATGGCGGCAATCCAAGCATTCCCGTAGAGTGCGGACCAAGGACCGAAAAATACTTCTGGCGTTCAGAGACATATGACAACCTCACGCTGGCCGATTTGGCAGTGTACATTCGCGCACTGCCGCCGCGGCCCAATCGCTGGAGATTGGCAAGCGGCGAGCAAACCCCGGCGCAGGAGCGTGGAGAAGCGATCTTCACACGTGCGGTGGACAGGTTCGGCAAGCCGATTCCGGAGGCCAACCGCTGCTCTTATTGCCACAGTGGCCCAAAGGGGACTAATCAGAAGTTATTTGATGTGGGCACGCGCAAGTCCACGGATAACTCCGGACTTCTCAAGTCGGCGCCGTTAACGAATGTTGCGCTCACCGCGCCGTACCTGCATGATGGTTCGGCGCACACCCTCGAGGAAATCTGGACTGTCTACAATTCCGACGACAAGCACGGGCGCACTAACGATCTGACCAAGGATGAACTCAACGATCTGGTCGAGTACCTGAGGACGCGATGAAAAAGTTGCACTTGATCGCTTTGCTTCTGCTTGCTGCAACGACGGCCTTGGCCGCGCGGGCGCCCGTCTCTGGAGCGCGTAAATCTCATGTTGCGCATGCGGCTTCTAGGGCAGCACAGGAGCTGCCGCGCTTTCGCTTTGAGAACTTTACTACTGCCAACGGATTGCCAGACAATCACGTTTACGCTGTTCTAGTAGACGGCAATCGCATCTGGGCGGGCACCAACGATGGGCTGGGACTCTACGAGAATGGCAAGTGGACCATATTCACCACCAAGGATGGACTTGCGCATCGCGCTGTGCTCTCGTTGGCTCTGGACAAGCGAACGGGCGATGTGTGGGCCGGCACGATGGGCGGATTGAGCCGCATCTCCGGTGGGCGCATCGATAGTTTTACTCAGTTGAATTCGGGACTGAGCAATGACGTCGTATATGGCATTAGCGTGGAGGGCGAGAATGTGTGGGTGGCTACGGCGGCCGGCGCTTGCAGGCTGAATACGCGCACCAACCAATGGTCGCTTTACAATGAGCGCAACACACCCATGGTCGAGATATGGGTCTATGCTGTTTCCGCCGCACCAGACAAGGTTTATTATGCGGTCTGGGGCAGCGGGCTTCTCGAATATACTCAGAAGACCGGGCACTGGGACAAGTACGACGATCCAGATGGCGAAAATGAATTGGTACTCTTCAAGGATCAGGGTTTGATTCATGAGATTGTAACTTCAGTTAGTTATGTCGATAGCATTGTTTGGGCGGCAACTTATTTTGGTGCCAGCCGCTACGATGGCCGCTATTGGCATAACTTTCTCGCTAAAGATAGCGGGCTTCCCTCGAACTTTATTAATACGGTCAAGGGTGTGGACGCTACGCGAGCTTGGTTTGGCACGGACAAGGGGCTGGCCTATTATGACGGCCTGAATTGGGCCGTTTATCGCCCCTCGCTCAGAGACGGCACGCCGGAGATGACGGTGCGCGACGCCAATGGCAAGGTAACTCCGGTTGCAGTTACAACAGCGCCGGCGCACAACTACATTCTCGGCATTGACTTTCAAGACGGCGACCTCTGGGTCGCAACCGCTAAGGGATTGACCCACGGAATTCGCATCAATTAAGGAGCTATCATGAATGCATTTGCGGAAGTTCTGAAAACTATCGCAAACACGCCCGCGCATACACCCATCGAACGGCGCGCCATTACCAATCACGGCGTTTTGAACGAAGCCTTTCACTACGCCAAGCCGAGTTCGTTCTCGCGCGGCATACGGATCGACCTGAACGGCATTGCCGTTTTGATTATCTCCGGAACCGCTTCAATTGATGAGAACGGCGTCAGCGTTCACGTTGGCGATTTTCCTGCGCAGCTCAAGCGCACCTTTGCTAATATCACCGGCCTGCTGGAAAGCGAAGGCGCTACCTGGAAGGACATTGTGAAGACCAGTTGCTATCTGCGCGACATCGACCGCGACTACGATGTCTTCAATCAGATTCGCACCGCCTTTTACAAGGAGCAGGGGCTTGATCCGGTGCCTGCCTCCATCGGTATTCAGGCGCATCTCTGCCGCCCTGAACTGCTCGTCGAGATCGAGGCCCTCGCTATCTTTCGCACCGATAAGGCTGACGCAGGCAAGGAGTAGTTCGTTGCGCAACAGATGGATGCTGATTGCGATTGGCGCGATGGTTGTCTATACCGCGACAGATCTGGCCGCGCAGTATTCCGGTCAGGACGCAGGGACGATCGCGGAGCAGAATACAGCTCCGGTTACGGTTACCGGCAAGGGGATCTGTGCTTGTGGCGCGCATCCGCCAGCGCCGCCGCGCGATCGCATTGTCGAGCCGTACGCGGGCGAGCCCGAGGATTTAAGTCCGTATGAGAAATTTGCGAAGCCTTACTATCTTAACTACACCCATCCCAATATCTACTCCGGCGCGGGTCGCGATATTCCCGATCCGAAGAATCTGACGGAAGTGCGCATCGGTTTCATCGGACCGATCGAGCACAATCCGGATTCGGTCTTTGGCCTGCGAATGCTGCACGGCGCGCAGTTGGCAGTTGAAGAGGCCAATGCTCGTGGTGGCTACGGCGGCAAGCCCTTCAAGCTGATGCTTCACAATGATTACGATAACTGGCAGGCGAATGCGGTTTATGGCGACGACCGTCCCACTGACCCGGCCATCTGGGGATCGTCCTCGAATGAAGCAGTGAAGATGGTCTATGACGATGAGGATTGGGCGATCTTCGGATCGATCAGTTCAGAGACCACGCACATCATGCTCCGCGTGGCACTGCGAGCCGAGATTCCCATCGTCAATTCAGCTTCCACCGATCCAACGATTCCTGAAACATACATTCCCTGGTTTTTTGAAGTTCTTCAGGACGATCGCGTGCAGTCGTATACTCTGGCCAGACATATCTACACCGAGCTTGGCCTGAAGCGCGTGGGGATTCTGCGTGTGAATAATCGCTATGGCCGTTTTGGCGTTCCCAAGTTCCGTGATGCTTCGCGGCGTCTGGGTCATCCGGTTGTGATCGAACAAAAGTTCTTGCCCGGCGACGCGGACTTCACGCGTGAATTGAAGATTATCCGCGGCTCGCGCACAGACGCAATCATACTTTGGGCTGACGAGACTCAGGTGGCCACGATTCTGAAAGAGATGCGTGAACTGGGAATGAAGCAGCGTGTCTTTGGCTCCTATCGCACGCTGGGGCCAACGCTGCTGGCCGATGCCGGTGATGCAGCCGAGGGCTTTGAGGCTGTCTTTCCCTACGATCCTACGCGCAACGATTCCAAATGGATTGATTTCAACAAGCATTTCGAATCGCGCTTCCACGAGCAACCGGAGCAGTTTGCCTCGCTGGCCTACGATGCGATGAATGCGTTGCTTGATTCGATCTGCAAGGCAGGCCTCAATCGCGCGCGGATTCACGATGCGCTGGCAGGCATCGAAGAGTACGACGGCGTGACGGGGCACATGGTTTTTGATCCGAATCAGAAAAATGTTGCTCCGATGTACATGGGAACGGTGCACAACGGCGCAATCTCTTATCGTGTTGCGACGATGGATAAAGCCTTATATGCTCCTGCTGCGCAAGTAGCGCCCGCTGCTTCGCAGGTCCCATACGCACGCGTTGGAGAGGATAGCGTGGACTATGCGGGGCCGCATCCGAGCGACGCTCCTCCTGGTCCGTTGCGCGCTGTGCTCTTTGGGCCGGATGCAAAGCAGATAGCAAATTCGCCGGAGATTGCGGCAATGTTGGCCACGGCTTCAAACGATGGCCGTAGTTGGAGATTGTTGCCTGTCGCAAGCGATCAGAATTGGGGCGCGGCGTCGACGCAATTGGTTCATGCGCTAATGGACGAACACGCGTTGGCGATTGTGGCTTTGGACCGCGACTCCGCTCACCTGGCCGAGCAACTGGCGTTGAAGGCCTTCATTCCGGTGATTGCACTGAGCAGCGACAAGACGCTGACATCGACCAATGTCCCGTGGATATTTCGCTTGCCGGCCAAGAGCACTCCGGCTGAGGCTATCGGCATTTTGCAGGCGGCAGAGCGTCGGAGCGGCGCCAATCCAGAACGGCTCAGGGGTGTGCTGGCTTCTGGAGAAGAGGTCGATGGCGTGGCATTTTTACAGACCGGCGAGCCGCGCTGAATTTATGGCTCGCTCAGTTCATACGGAATGCCGAAGCGGCCGATCTGAATGATTGCCCTGTCAGCAGGAGGCCAGATGTGCAGGCTTTCCACCCGGCTGGATCCCGGTATGCGATGAGCCTCCACGCTGCCCAATGGCTCGCCCGTTGCTGCTACATAAAAGTGAACATTCAGCGCATCTCCGTTCAGTGCCCGCGTCCAGCCAAAAACGTACTCACCGGGTTTGAATGCGATTCCGCCGATGCGGACTGGCGTCTGTATGATTAGATAGTGCGAGTACTTTCCATCTGCCGAGTACCCAGCCGTCAGCAGCACCACACCGGCGATGAAGCGGCCGCGGCTATTGACGATGCCGGAGGCGGTACGCATCTCGGTTTCGATGTGTTCCTTTTCCACCTGTGCCCGCGTGGGCAAAAGTGATGCAAGCTCTGCATCCGATGCTTGCCGCCATGCCGGTCTTTGCGCCGTCGAAAACGGATAAATCATCAGCAGAAAAAATGCAAGTAGAATAGGTTTTTTCATAGATTTGGCTTTCTCAGGGATTCGAGGGTAATCAAGCCGCGCTGAATTGCGGCTGTTGCCGCCTGTGTCCGATCAGTGACACCCAGCTTGCCCAGAAGGCTGTTGATGTGCGTTTTCACTGTCGCCTCTGAAATCTTCAACTCGACCGCTATGTTCTTGTTACTCTTGCCATGCACAATCTGTTCAAGCACATCGAACTCACGCGGAGTCAACTCTTCGGTCCCCATGCGCTCGGCCAGCCGCTGGGCAATCGCCGGAGGAATGTGCGATTTGCCCGAATGAACCGCGCGGATCGTGGCGATCAGCTCCTCTGATGTCATGCCCTTCAGCAGATAGGCGCGCGCCCCGGCCTGTAGTGCACGATAGATGTCCTCGTCGCCGTCGTAGGTCGTGAGCACGATGAAGCGTGCATTCGGCGTCTCCATGCGGATGCGCTCGATCACCTCGACTCCGCTCAGCCGCGGCAGGCGCAAGTCAATCAGTGTAACATCCGGCTGATGCTTGCGAAACTGCGCGATGGCCTCCACTCCTTCAGCGGCTTCGCCAACTACTTCCAAACCATCCACAACATTCAGAAGCGCAACCAGTCCCTGGCGGACGACATGGTGATCTTCGACAACCAGCACGCGAATCGAATTCTTCGTCACGATTGCTCCTTTGTTGCATTCCGCGCATCTTTCGGTGGCCTCGCCTGCAGCCGGACAATCGTTCCCACTTCAGGCTCGCTAGTCACTTCAAGTGTGCCGCCTATAGCCGCGGCGCGTTCTCTCATTCCCGTCAGTCCATAGTGCCCCGGCGACGACTCCAGCGCTAAGGAAAAGCCTCGCCCATCGTCGCGTACTTCCAGCGCAACCAGATCTGTTCCATACTCTAACTGCACATATAGATGACGCGCCCCGGCGTGTTTCTTCACATTTTGGATGGCCTCCTGGGCAACGCGCAGAAACTCCAATTCCATGCCGGGAGGCATGAGCCGGTATGCGCCGAAGAGACTGAAGCTGGCCTCCAATCCGTGGCCGCCTTCGGACTCAACGATGCGTCGCAGGCGAACTGGAAGCGTTGTTTCGCACGAATCCTGCGAACGCAGCGCCCAGATCGATTGCCGTGCATCGGCCAGACCCTCACGCACGTGGCCCCTCGTAAGGTCCAAGTGCTTCATTGCCGCCTCTGTTTTGTGGTGGCGCAATAACTCCGCGAGCACTTCCAACTGTACCGAGACCCCAACGTAACCCTGAGCCAGCGTGTCATGAATCTCGCGTGCGATGCGATTGCGCTCGCCCAGCACAGCGCGGAACTCAACTTCAGCTCTGCGCAGCCGAAGCCTGAGAAGCAGCACGACGAGGCTCGCGGCGCCGGCCAGAAGCAGCGCGTAGAACCATATCGTCTGATAATAGTGGGGACGCAGTTCAAATGCGAGCGCAGCGCCTTCGGTATTCCACAGGCCGTCATTGTTGGCCGCCTGCACTCGGAAGGTATAGCGTCCGGGTTTGATGTTTGTGTAGTAAGCGCTGCGGCGCGCGCCGGCCTCGATCCAGTTGCGGTCCAAACCCTCCAGCATGAAACGGTAACGCACCTTCTGCGGCATGACGAAGCTCAAACCGGCGTAGTCGAATTGGAAGTGCACATGACCGGCGGGAATCACCAGTGTCATGCCGGTTCTATGCAGCGGTTGTAAGAGATCGTCGACGGTAAAACGCTCCAACGCGACCGGAGGCGGAAGGGTATTGACGGGAAAGTGCTTAGGCTTTACCTCGACGATGCCCTTGGTTGTGGCAAACCACAAATGCCCGTCGCGCGAGCGCCATGCGGACGGATGGCCGTTGGTGGCTGTTTCGCGTCCGCGCAACCCGTCTGCCGCGCCGAACTCAATCCAATGTGTACATCCGTTCCCTTGCATTCCTGCTTCGTCGCAATCGCAACGCGCAATTCCATTCGCTGTGGCAAACCAAAGATGACCGCTTCCATCATCGAGAATTGCGTGAATCGTCGACCGATTCACGCCGCCATTCATCTCTGCGGAAATTCGCCTACCATCCCAAAAATTCCAGCCGTGTTCCTGCGTCCCGATCAATAGCATCCCATTTTCGCGCGCCAGCAGCGCCGTAATCACGTTGCTGGAGAGGCCGTTCGCGGTCGTATAATTGACGATCTTGCTACCGCTCAGCCGCGAGAGACCAGCCAAAGTGGCCACCCAAAGATCACCGCTGGCGTCACGCACCATCGCGCCCACCAGATCGCTGCCCAATCCGCTGGCTTGCGTATAGGTCTCCATGCGCCCGCTGGAGAATGAACCGCTTTTCAATCCCATCCAATGCGTCAGCCCGCGCCGTGTCCCAATCCACAGCGAACCATCGGCATCGGCCAGCAGGGAGCGGACAAAGTCGTCTGGCAATCCATCCGCAGATGTATATGCGTCGATCTTACCTGCGTGAATCCGGTTCAACCCATCCGGCGTGCCCACCCACAGATCGCCGTTTGGCCCGGCAGCCAGCGAGAGAATTACATCGCTCAACAGGCCATTGCGCGCAGTGTAATTCTTGATCTGATTTTTTCCGTCTTCACTTCTGCGCAGTGCATTCAGCCCGCCGCCGTTCGTTCCTACCCAAAGCGTTCCAGCGTTGTCCTCGACCACGGCGGTCGTCACATCGGAACTCAGTCCCTCCCGCGCACCAAGAGTGCGAAAGCGCTGATCGCGCAGGATGTGCAATCCGTCACTCTCGGTTCCCACCCACAGATTGCCTTCGCGGTCCTCCAACAGCGCGAGAATCGACGCTGTGGCCAGCGGGTCTGTGACTGGCAGCCGTTCGAGCTTTCCCGCAACCCAACGCGCCAGTCCGCCATTTGTGCCAATCCACAAACTCCCTTCACGATCAGCAAAGACGACCTGAATGCGGCTGCCAGGAAGCTCCTTGCCAACAGTGAGCGAGGATATCTCCATTGGCCTGTCAACACCTTTGTAGAATCTTAAAGAGCTTCTGTCGCCCACCATTCCAATGCTGTTCGACAGATTCTCCTCAAATATGACACTCTTCTGCATCTCGTCAGGCAAAGGCAGCGCGGTATGCGGCCACGCATCCACATTCTTCGCCACAACAAACCGCTCTCCCGTTTGCTGCGCTATGCCCTGATCCGTCCATATCATGAGGATGCCGGCCCGGGTCTCCCAAAGCTCAAGAATCCCATTCCCTGGCAGCCCATCATTGGCAGTGAAGTTCTTCACCACCCCGTCCTTCCACCGCGCCAGCCCCTCGCTGGTGCCGATCCACAGCGCTCCGTCCTTCGCCCCCAACAGGCAACGCACATCATTTCCCGGCAGTGCCGGTGTCGAGTTCTTGTCGTACACCGTAAAACTGGTGCCGTCAAAGCGCACTAGCCCTGCCTCGGTTCCCAGCCATACGAATCCATCTTGCGTCTGCGTTAGCGCCTGCACGGTATTTTGCGGCAGGCCGTTTTCCATCTCCCACGCTTGTCGGCTATAACTGGCCAGTGGAGTCGACGGTTCCAGCGTATATCCCGGCAGGCCGCAGAACAGCAGCAGTGCGGCGGTCAATTGAATGAGTTGCGCACACTTGCGCCGGTCTTCGCCCGACGACCGCGATTGCCCTGCCCTGTTGATCGATTTGAAGTGGTTTCGGAACAAAGCTTCGCGCCGGCTCTCTCAAACGGAATTCAAACTGCTCCATCACAGTGTATTGACACGACCATCAAAACCATAGAGAATTACAAGGAAACATCGACTTACCTTTCGACAATCTTTCTGGCAATTCTCCTCCAATCGATGGACTCCAGACTCACTCGTTTGGCTCAAGACATAGAGCTTTAAGCCGGTTTCGGGAATTCGGACAGCGGGATGAGTGGAAGGATTGTTCCTCAGCCAGCCATTAAGATGGCAGAAAAGAGGAGCAACGATGGCACGACGTCCACGCAGAAATCACACAGCG
>Ga0181528_10000438_pt1 | contig 30328 bp, 19 predicted proteins | sample PEATcosm2014_Bin_47_FD_119742 | JGI IMG/M metagenome (GOLD analysis project Ga0181528, IMG submission 119742) | Peatland microbial communities from MTU Mesocosm Facility, Houghton, MI, USA - PEATcosm2014_Bin10_10_metaG | ecosystem: Environmental > Terrestrial > Soil > Wetlands > Peat | place...
AAGAACAGTTGCATCGACATCGACCAGTTACACGTCAATCTCAACCTGAACGGTTATAAAATTTTCGGGCCGGGCAATATCGGCGACTGCGTGGAAGAGCAAAAGACATACCACGGCCAAGGCCTCGCCCCTCTATCGAAATCCAATTTTGGAGTGGGTATCCATGTCATGCCGGGCGCGGAGAATGTCGAAATCACCGCTGGCGGGGACGATGAGGGAGGGAACGACATTTGCGGATGGAATTACGGACTGGAGAGCGAGGGCACGAATGTAAGCGTCACCGGTATCTTCGCCGGAGACAACACCGTAGGCTTCTTTTTTAATAATGCTACCGACAACGCCTGCACTTTTTGTGAGGGTGGATACAATACCACGGGGCTTCAAATCTCCGGAGGCACAGGGAACATCATCACCAATAACGATAATGCCTATAACAGCCAATACGGGTTTTGGCTTGACGGCAGCAAGCACAACCAGATCACGAATAACGGATCGTTCTACAATGGCATCGCGGGCTTCTACGTGGGGTGCTCCTCCACCGGGAATCTAAAACCCATTAATCCCATGCACGGAGGAGACAGATACCGGCAACAGTGTGGTTTTCAATTACGCCTATGATAATGCCCGGTATGGGATCGCCGTCGAAAGGGGGAGTTTCTGGAACAGCTTTAGCGAAAACTCGGCGGGCGGCGACATTACCAAAGACATCATCGACGGCGATGGCAATTGCATTTACAACAGCTACCAAGACGATTTTTATACCACCAAGTCTCCGAGCTGCATCCAATGACTGGAGCACCACCAAGTTTCCCATGGGCCTCGGATCACCATCCGAGGCTCTTTTTATGTGTGCGCTGCCGTACCATATCCTTGTGCTCCTTGAGACTTGCCATGAAAAGGCATGACCGATGTTTGGAGTTTGAGAAAATCGAACAGGGGGAACCTATATCCGCCCGATGCAGTGTTTGCAAGAAAAAGTTTCGGGCCGAGCCGAGGTCATCAGAAAGTACCGATGACCTGCTCCTGCGAATGCGAAATGCGTTCGAGACCCATGTTTGCTCAGGCATGTGAAATCTTGCTGTCAATCTTCTGCATGATCCTCTCAGCCCACTGCACAGCAGCACCAATCATCGCATCACTGCGCGGACTCCCTTGAGGTGTTCCGAACAAATCCTCAGGCGTCCGGAAATGGCGTGCCACCAGAATGCCCGCGATGATCGCGAGAACTCGCTTCCTGCCTTCGTCCATGGCAGTAGAATATCATTTTCTCCTTTTGTTCGCCACGGCCCATAGCCGCTCAAACTTCAGGGGTACAATGATGCGGCGATATGGCCAGTAATAGCACATCGAGTTGGCAAAAAACGGAAACATATTCCCACTATCAGTTCAACCATCTTCCGCCCGCTGAACATTTGCGGCTGGCCCAAGAAATTTGCCGCTCCAAACAGCTCAAAACGGTCTGCGCGGACCCGTACACAGCTACACCGCACTTGAACAAAATCCCGCGAGATGCCGCTGAATACAATGAAGCTCAGAAACTTTTAGGAGTGATTCAATCGCAGGCGCAGATCGCAGCCGAACGCGAACGTCAAACCATGGCTGCTCGGGAAGCGGAACGCACTCGATTAGAAAATCAAACGCAGCAAGAATCATTAGAGCAGATGCAAAGGAACATTGCCGGGACCGTGCATGACAGCTACAAATGTGCGACATCAACCGTGGGTACCGCAATAGTATCTTTCGACAACGGGCATTATTGGTGGAGCGATGACGGGCGTTGTGCGGCAGAAGACCAGAAGGACACGTTGATTCGGCATTGTGCAGAGGTATAAAATCCTCGGCAAGGTGAATACCTCTCTGGCAACTCGAAATTCGGGTTGCCTTTTTTCTTTGCTCGCCCTACGCTCTCAAGTTCACGGTTCTTCCGGGCATGGGTTGCGGTCCATAAATCGAATCCAACGTTCTCAGCGGTAGTGGACGGATTTCTTCTCGTATTCGTTTTCGGCGGGACGGCTATTCTTTGGCAGGCATCATCGACAATCCCCGGATGTCGCAAAGCAAGCCGTTTTCCCCGCTCAAATCGCAAGCACCTATCCCATTACTTTCTTATCATCGACCGCGATTCGCAATTGGCGAGTTGGGAGCCGAGCGGCCGCCGGAGTGGGAGCGTTACGGCCGATGTCGAATGCTTCGACATTTCCAGAAGCTTTCCATCCGGTCCTCGCATCACATCAGGCATAGAGGTCTCTCTGCGCGGGGCCGCGATTCCGGGCGGGTCGCCAAGCGGAGCGGGCGCTTTTCAGATCGGCCCAATTGAGGAACGGATAGAATTTTATGATTACGGCGTCAATCTCTGCGGGCGAATCTCCGCGCGTTGAAGAGGAACGGTACTTGGCAGTGTTGCAGGCAGCGAGCGCCATCGCCACCTGCGACGATTGCGATGGCGCTTCCGACGCCCTTGTCAGCAAGCTTCGTGAAGTCACCCCGTTCGATTTCCTGCATCTGGTTGCGTTCGACAAGGACACGAACCAGGTCTGCTTCACCCTGCTCGACCTGAAGGGCGCGCGCCTCGACCCTCCTTCCGAAGATGTTGTTCCTCTCGCCGAATCGCCGATCCAATCTGTGCACGAGAGCGGCGAGCCGCTGCTCACGCTCGATTGGAGCCGGGAAACGCGCTTCGCGAAGTATGCGCTTTTCCTCGCACAGCATGGCGTCACGTCGACCTGTTCAATGCCCTTGACGCGCGGGTCGCGCCGCCTCGGCGTTTTGAGTTTGGGCCGGTGTTATCCGGATGCCTATGATGAAGAAGAATTGGCATTCCTCCGTCTGGCGGCCGATCATATCGGGCTCGCCATCGATGCCGCGGTGAACTTTTTCATATCGCAGCGCGTGCAGGAGCAACTGAAGCTCATTCTCGATTTGAACAACCAGGTGGTTTCGAACCTCGAATTTCACGATCTGCTCCGCGCCGCTTCGGCCAGTGTTCGCCGCGTGCTGCGCTGCGATGCGGCAGCCATCATGCTGGCCGACGCCGAGGGGAAGCAGATGCGCGTGCATGCCCTCGATTATCCCGACAGCCGCGGGATCTTTGTCGAAGGCGCCCTTGTTCCCATCGAAGGCAGCATGCCCGGCGACTCCTTTAGAACCGGCAAGCCGATGGTCATCAATCGCCTCGATCCATCCGAGATACCGCCCGAGATGTTCGAGAAGGCATCGGCCGAGGGCTTGAACTCCTTCTGCGACATTCCGCTGATCAGCAAAAACCGGCTGCTCGGAGTGTTGGCGGTCGCCTGGCACGAGGAAAATGCCGTCGAAGAAAAAGAGGTCTCGTTCCTGGTTCAGGTCGCCAATCAGATCGCGATCGGCGTCGAGAATGCGCTGGCCTACAAAGAGATCGCCGAACTGAAAGACCGCCTGGCGCAGGAAAAACTCTATCTGGAAGAAGAGCTTCGCGGCGACCTCGATTTCGAAGGCATCGTGGGCCAGAGTTCGGCGCTTCGTCACGTGCTGAACCTGGTTGAAACTGTCGCGCCCAGCGATTCGACCATGTTGTTGCTGGGGGAAACCGGCACCGGAAAAGAATTGATCGCCCGGGCCATCCACGACCGCAGCCGCCGCAAGGACCGGACATTTGTGCGGCTGAATTGTTCCGCGATACCGACCGGACTTTTAGAAAGCGAGCTCTTTGGACACGAGCGCGGCGCCTTCACCGGCGCAATTTCGCAGAAGGTCGGCCGCCTGGAGCTGGCCGATCAGGGTTCCCTCTTTCTGGACGAGGTGGGCGACATTCCACTCGAAATTCAGCCAAAACTTCTGCGCGCCCTGCAGGAACGCGAATTCGAGCGCCTCGGCAGCACCCTCACCAAAAAGGTGAACATACGTTTGGTAGCGGCCACCAACCGCGATCTCGACAAAATGATCGAGAACCGCGAATTCCGCAGCGATTTGTACTATCGCCTGAACGTATTTCCCATTCGCATTCCGCCGCTGCGCGAGCGGCCCGAAGATATTCCGCTGCTGGTGCGTTATTTTACCCAGAAATACGGACGCCGCATGGAGAAGAAAATCGAATCCATTCCGACCGCCGCCATGAATAAGCTTTCGAGCTGGCACTGGCCGGGAAATATTCGCGAGCTGGAAAACTTCATCGAACGCTCCGTGATCCTAACCCACGGTTCAGCCCTGCAAGTGCCCGTGGGCGAACTCGGCACCAACGGCAAAGCCGCGCCGGCGCAGGGCGCCCGCGAGTCCGCTCGCGAGTCCGATGACCGCGGCGAAATCATGCGCATCCTCAAAGACACTCGGGGCCGCGTCGCTGGACCGGAAGGCGCCGCCGCCCGCATGGGCCTTAAGCGCACCACCCTGATCTCGCGCATGAAAAAACTCGGAATCGATCCGCGCGCAGCTTTGTGATTTCGCGCATCGCGCGATCCTCTCCCGAATACTCTTCAAATCCTTTAAATGTCCCATGCGCGGATCGTCCGATCGATCACCCGATTCACAGCGTGCTAATGGTCGGCCGCTAAGACAGTCTGTCGGCGTCCTCGACATATGTCGAAGAGCACATCGACACTTTTCGACACACCACTTCGCCACGGTTCTCCCTTTTCAATTCAATTCAACGACTTACGAATCGCCGGCGCTTTGGCACGCGCATTGCCTATGTATTAGTCATCGGCAAGCAAAACAGGCAAGCACCACAAGCCGCACAACGGGCCGCACAACAAATGTTCAAGATTTCCATCGTCGAGACGGACGGTCAACGCAGACTGGTGCTTGCGGGAAAGCTCGTAGCTCCCTGGACCGCTGAAGTCGAGAGCGCATGGCGGACCGCCGGAGAGCAGCTGCGCGGCCGGAAGTTGATCGTCGACCTGGCCGACGTGACCGTGATCGGCCCGGATGGAGAAAGCACGCTGCTCGAGCTCATGAAGCAGGGCGCAAAGTTCTCCTGCGATGGCGTTCTCACGCGGCACGTTTTGAAACAACTGGCCCGGCTTTGCCGATGCCAGCCGGGAACCGCATCGGCTCCAAGCCGGCTGAAGAAGAATGAAGAGATTGAAACAACCTGATGGTCGATGTCGATTGCGGTCGAATGGCGACCGCGGCCAACGACGATCAGTAGGAGGAGAAAGTTGAAGATGCTCGCCACGAATCAAGCAATAGGCCACAAAGCGACGGACTACGCAACGCCCGCAGATTTTTGCCGGATTTTTACCAAAGAAATGAACCAGCTGTATTTGCTTTCGTTCCTGCTGACCGCAGACCGCGCATCCGCCGAAAAATGTTTTGTCCACGGACTGGATGCTTCGCAAAAAGAAAGCGCCGTTTTCAAGGAATGGGCGCAATCGTGGGCTCGCCGCACTATCGTTGGGAAGGCGATCCGGATGGCCCATCCTCGCCCCGAATATTTGAGACCCTCGCATCCGACAACAGATGCGCTTGCTTCGGCCTCGGCACAGGGGGCGGACGTCGTCGTGAACGCGCCGGGGCCGCGCACTGTCCCCGAAGAAATCGAGGCGATCACCTCGCTCGACCCGTTCGATCGCTTCGCGTTCGTGATTTCCGTGCTCGAGCGGTACTCCGATCGCGAAGCCTCGCTACTGCTGAATTGCAGCATCGCCGATCTCGCCGCCGCCCTCATTCGCGCTTTGCAGAAGATTGGCGGGCGCGCCGAACTTCACCGCAAGCTGGCCGGCATCGATGCCAACGATCCGGCGCTGGCGCAGGCTGGTGCGGCATACGCGAAGGGCATCACCTCGCCTCTTGCCGCTTCGGCCTAGAACCATCACGTTTTTGAAAATCAGCAAGCCTAAGGATGGCAAATGCATATGCAAGCTGGAAATGCAGTAGGGACAAATCCATTTCAAAATCGACGCCTCGCGCTGGCGGGCGCGCTGTTAGCCATGCTGGCGACCACGGCATGCAGCAAAGGCACCGTGCAAGCGGCGCCCGCCATGTCGATGCCGCTGGTCACCGTGGTCAAGGCGACCGAGCAGGATGTGCCGCGCTACCTAGACGAAATCGGCAAAAGTGCGGCCTTCGAAGCGGTCACGGTGACGCCGCAAGTCGGAGGCCGCATCGTCGAGCGCCATTTTCAGGACGGCGAGAATCTGGCGAAGGGGCAGCTTTTGTTCGTGATCGACCCGCGTCCCTACCAGGCACAGCTTGACGCCGCGCAAGCGTCGCTCGCGCAGGCGAGAGCGGCGCTCGATCTGGCAAAAATTCAGTTCTCGCGCGACGAGGAGGTCATCGCCACCCACGCGATCTCCCGGCAGGATTACGACACCAAGAAGAACACGGTCGATGTCGATCAGGCGCAGGTCGAGTCGGCGGAGGCCAGCCTCGAAACCGCCAAGCTGAATCTCGAGTATTGCTACATTCACTCGCCCATCAACGGGCGGGCGGGCGCGCGCCTGGTCGACGTTGGCAACGTCGTGCAGGCGAACTCGACTTCTCTGCTCTCGATTCAGCGCATCGATCCCATTTACGCGGTCTTCACCATCACCGAGAGCGATTTGCCGGCGGTGCAAAAACAGATGTCCAGCGGCACGCTCAAGGCTGCAATCCGTCTCCCGTCGGAAACTGAAAAAGCCGCCCGAGCCGGGCGCGTCGAATTCCTCGACAACGCCGTGCAGAACGGCAGCGGCACGGTGAACTTGCGGGCCACGATCGCCAACCCCGACCGCCACTTCTGGCCCGGGCAATTTGTGGACGTAAAGCTTGTCTTGTCCACCGAAAAAGGAGCCGTGCTGATTCCAAGTCAGGCCGCGCAGATCAGCCAGCAGGGCTCGTTTGTGTACGTGGTGAAGCCGGACGACACCGCCGAGTTGCGCCCGGTGAAGCTCGGGCAGCGCCAGGGCGACGATGTCGTCATCACCGAAGGCATTGCCGCCAACGAGCGCATTGTGCTCGCCGGCCAGATGCTGGTTCGACCGGGCGGAAAAGTCCGTGTCGATGGCGCCTCCTCCGCCGCCCCCGCAAACGATTCCGGTAAGGCGAACGCCGGCACCAAAAGCAATTCCGCAGCAGGAGGAAGGTCGTGAATCTCTCCGAAGTATTTATTCGCCGTCCGGTCATGACCGTCGCATTGACGGTCTCCATCGTTCTCTTTGGAGTGCTGGCGTACTTCCGGCTTCCAGTCAGCGATCTGCCGGCCATCGACTACCCGGTCATTCAAGTGCAGGTCAGCTATCCGGGCGCGACTCCGGAGACGATGGCCAACAACGTAGCCACGCCGCTTGAGCGCCAGTTCATGCAGATTCCCGGCCTTGAGCTTGTGACTTCGAACAACGGCCAGGGTCATTCCAGCTTCGTGCTGCAATTCGATCTTTCCAAGAGCCTCGACGGCGCCGCCACCGACGTGCAGGCTGCCATCACCCGCGCCCAGGGGCAACTGCCCGTCGATCTTCCCAGCCCTCCCACTTTCACCAAGACGAACCCGAACGATCAGCCGATCATGTACATCGCGCTGGTCAGTGACACTGCGACCGAAGGCCAGCTCTACGATTTCGCCAACACGCAAGTGGGCGAGCGCATTAGCGTTCTGTCGGGCGTGAGCCAGGTTGCGGTTTATGGCACGCAGTCCGCGGTGCGCATCAAGGCCGATCCGTCCGCCATGGCCGTGCGCAACATCACGGTCGAAGATTTGACCACCGCGATCAAGAATGGCACTGCCTACACGGGCGCCGGGCAGATGGACGGGCCGCATCGCACATTTCTTTTGCAGCCCCAGGGCCAGCTCACCACCGCCGATCAATATGACGGCCTCATCGTCGGCCAGACCAACGGCGCGCCGGTTTATCTGAAAGACGTTGCCGCCGCCCGCCAATCCGTGCAGGACGAACGCATCGACATGCGCTTCTGGGTGCGCGGCTATCCCCAGCCGGGCGCGACCGTGGTGGTCGCAGTGTTTCGCCGGGCCGGCGCCAATGCGGTCGAGGTCGCGCAAGCGGTGCGCGAGATTCTCCCCAACATTCAGTCGCAACTCCCGAACTCCGTCGTGATCGTGCCCGCCTACGATCGCTCGCTCACCATTGTCGGCGGCATCAAAGACGTCAAGACCACGCTCTACCTCGCCTTTGTGCTGGTGGTGATGGTCATCTTCATTTTCCTCGGCCGCGTCACCGACACGCTGATTCCCGCCGTCGCCCTGCCGCTCTCCCTGCTGCTGACATTCATTGCCATGAATGTTCTGGGCTACAGCCTGGACAATCTCTCGCTGATGGCGTTGACGCTGGCCATCGGCTTCCTGGTTGACGACGCGATCGTGTTCCTCGAAAACACCGTGCGCCTGATGGAAGCGGGCCGCAACGCATTCGATGCCTCGCTCGAATCGGCCAAGGAAATCAGCTTCACAATTCTGGCGATGACGCTCTCGCTCGCCGCCGTTTTCATTCCGCTCGTTTTCCTGACCGGCCTCATGGGGCGCATCTTTCGCGAGTTCTCGATCACCATCGTGATTTCCATTCTCGCCAGCGGACTGGTTTCACTCACGCTCACGCCCCTCATGACCTCGCGCCTGCTCGGCAATCGCGGCGCGGGCGCGAAGAAAACCTGGATGGAACGCGCCTTCGGCTCGGTCGAGCGCAAAGTCCTCGATGTCTACGGGCGCCAACTGTGGTTCTTTCTTCGTCACCGCTGGATTTCTGCCCTCGTTTGGGTCGTTTGTCTGGCCGGCACCGGCTATCTCTTCTACGTGATCCCGAAGTCGTTCTTGCCGGTCGGCGACAGTTCGTTCGTCCGCGGCGTGATGGTCGCGCAGGAAGGCTCCTCGCCCGACGAGATGCACGCCTACCAGTCGGAGGCGGAAAAAATCATGAAGGCAAATCCCGCCGTGCGCAGCACCTTTACCATGAGCGGCAACGGCGCATTCCTCGGCTCGAACCAGATCTTTCTGCTCGCGTTTTTGAAAGATCCATCCGAGCGCGCTCCGATCGCGCAAGTCGCCGGCCAGTTGATGGGCGGCATCTCCGCCACGATTCCCGGCACGGTTGCTTTTCTCCAGCCCAATCCCGCGCTCGAAATCAGCACCGGCGCAACCGCCAACTCGCAGGGCCAATTCGCTTACGCGCTCTCCGGAATCGACGGCGACGAGGTCTACGCCACCGCCGGAAAAATGATGGCAAAGATGCGCGAGTATCCCGGATTTCTCTTCGTAAATTCCGACCTCTACAATCACACCCCGAATTTGCAGGTCGACATTCTGCGCGACCAGGCGAAACAGTATGGCGTGTCGGAGGCCCGCATTCTCACCCTCCTGCACGACGCCTACTCGCAGAACTACAGCTACCTGATCAAGAAAGCGACCGATCAATATCAGGTGATTCTCGAAGTCGCCGACGACAAGCGCTCCGCGCCCGAGGATTTGGGCAAGCTCTACATCAAGAGCGACGACGGCCAGCGCATGGTTCCGCTCAACGCGGTCACAAGCTGGCATCCCGTCATCGGCCCGCAGGCCGTTAACCACATCAATCAATTCACCAGCGTGACCATGTTCTTTAATCTCAAGCCCGGATTCGCCATCGGCCCGGCCACCAATTATGTGGAAGCCTCCGCTAAGGAAATTCTCCCGCCCAGCGTGCAGGGTGCACTGCAAGGCGAAGCGCTTACCTTCCGCAACACGGTTTCCGATCTCTCCATTCTGATGATCTTCGCCGTGTTCGTAATGTACGTAATTCTGGCGATTCTCTACGAGAGCTATCTGCACCCGCTCACCGTTCTTTCGTCGCTCCCCGTGGCCCTGCTCGGCGGGCTGCTCACGCTCTGGATTTTCGGCGCGGAAGCTTCGCTCTACGCCTACATCGGCATGTTCATGTTGATGGGCATCGTGAAGAAAAACGGAATCATGATCGTCGACTTCGCCGAGCAGCGCGTTCGCCAGGGCATCGCCGACGACCAGGCCATTCACGACGCCAGCATGGAGCGCTTCCGCCCCATCATGATGACGACCGCAGCCGCGCTGCTCGGCGCGCTGCCGATCGCCTTAGGCTATGGCGCCGATGGCTCGTCGCGTCGCCCCTTGGGACTTGTCGTGGTCGGCGGCCTCATCGTTTCGCAGTTCATCACGCTCTACGTCACGCCCGCCATCTACCTCTACCTCGAAGAGTTCCAGCAAAAAGTGCTCGACCGGGTTTCTTTCCTGCGCGTGAACCGCAAACCGGTCCCCGCAAACGCCTTCGCCTTGCAGCCCGGACATGGAGACTAGTCAAATGCATCAGACTTTGAGACATCCTTATTCATCTTGCGCCGTCCTATTGTTCGCGTTAACCAGCCTGATCGGTTGCGCCGTCGGGCCGAACTATAAGCGCCCGGCCGTCGATGTTCCAGTTACCTATCGCAGCGTAGCGGCCGGCTCCTCGTTATCGAACGCCACCGATGCCAGGTCAAAAGATGCTCAGCCGCAGCCCGGCCCGGATGCGAACCCCTCCCAATCGGTGACGAAATCGCTCGGGGAAGAGAAATGGTGGGACGTTTTCCAGGATCCGGAACTGCAAAATCTGATTCGCACCGCGCTGAAGAATAACTATGACGTCCGCATTGCCGCGACTCGCGTGCTCCAGGCGCAGGCGCAACTCGGCGTCACGCGCGCCGATCAGCTTCCGACCTTGAGCGGAGGCGGCAATGTGGAGAGCCAGCGCAGCCCCAAGCTCGGCCCAATCCCTTCCTACGAACTCACGCAGGGAGAAGTGACCGCCTCGGCTTCCTGGGACCTCGACTTCTGGGGAAAGTATCGCCGCGCAACCGAAGGCGCGCGCGCCACTCTGCTCGCCAACGAATGGGCGCAAAAAGAAGTGATGGCAACGCTCGTCGCCAATCTGGCGACCGCTTACTTTCAACTGCGCCAGCTTGACCTTGAACTGGAAATTTCGCAGCGCACCCTCAATTCGCGCAAGGATTCCCTCCAATTGACGCAGACTCTCGAGCAGCACGGCGTCGATTCGCTGCTCGACGTTCGCCAGTCCGAGCAATTGGTCTATACCGCCGCCACCGAAATACCGGACTTTGAGCGCGAGATTGCGCAAGAGGAAAATGCCATCAGCATTCTGCTCGGCAAGAATCCCGGCGACGTGCCGCGCGGATTGAAATTGACCGAGCAGCCCCACGCCCCCGAAGTTCCCGCCGGACTGCCGTCAGCCTTGCTCGAACGCCGGCCCGATATCCGCGAAGCGGAAGAAAACCTGGTCTCCGCCAACGCACAGATCGGGGTCGCGCGCGCCGCCTACTTTCCCGATATTTCACTGACCGCGACGGCCGGCTACGAAAGTCCTGCACTGACCAGCCTTTTCACCGGTCCCGCCGGCCTCTGGAACCTCGCCGGCACATTGACCCAGCCGATCTTTGAGGGAGGCCGGCTCAAGTCAAAAGTCCGCCTCGCCCAGGCGGAGCGCGAACAAATGGTCCTGACTTACCAGCAGGCGATCCAGGGCGCTTTTCGTGATGTATCGAATGCGCTCGTCGCCTACCGCAAGGATCAAGAGTTTAGAGTTCAGCAGCAGCATCTCTACGAATCTGCCCAGGACGCCGCTCACTTGTCGCAGGTGCGCTTCAAGGCGGGAACAACCGATTACCTCGAAGTGTTGACCAACGAAACCAATTCGTTTTCCGCCGAACTCGGGCTCGCGCAGGCGCAAGGCAACGAACTGATCGCGCTCGTGCAGCTCTATCAGGCTCTGGGCGGGGGTTGGGACTAAGGTTGCCGCGCATAGCCGGCGCTCGCGCGCTTACTTCGGCGTGCCCTCTTTGAGAAAGTTCCCTTCCTGTAGCTCGGTGAACGCCTGCCGCAGTTGCTCCTGCGTGTTCATTACAATCGGGCCATACCAGGCAACGGGTTCTGCCAGAGGCTTGCCGGAAACCAGCAGAAATCGGATCCCATCGCTCCCGGCCTGCACGGTAACCTCATCCCCGCGATCGAACAGGATCAGCGAGCGGTTGTCGGCTTCCACCGGAGGATTCGTATCGAGCCACTTCACCGCGTCGGTTGGAACCGCCAGCGGCCCCGACGCGTTGCAGAATTTCCCGTTGCCCGCAAACACATAAGCGAAAGCATGCCGTGTCGTCTCCACCGGCAAAGTCTTCCGCTTGCCGGGGGAAACCGATACGTCAGGTAAATGGGATCGGCCGCCACTCCATCGACCGGACCGCTCTTTCCCCAGAAATTTCCGCTCACGATTTTCACGTGCGTGCCGTCGTCGTCGACGATCTCGGGAATATCGGCCGACTTGACCTCCTGATAACGCGGGGATGTCATCTTGAGCGTGGACGGAAGATTGCCCCACAGTTGAAATCCATGCATTCGGCCGGCATGGTCGCCCTTCGGCATTTCCTGGTGAATAATGCCGCTGCCCGCCGTTATCCATTGCACGTCGCCCGCGCCGATCGTTCCGTTGTTGCCCATGCTGTCGCCATGCTCCACCGTTCCCGCGAGAACGTAGGTGGTGGTTTCAATTCCGCGATGTGGATGCCACGGAAATCCCGCCAGATAATCTTCCGGAACGTGCTCCGAGCAGTCTACTGGCGGGCTAGCAACATTCCCGCCTATAGGGAAGCCACGGGGAAACTCTGCGAATTGCATCTCAAGGCGCGGGAGTCGGAAGCCGCCTGGCAGGATTACGGGGATTTCCTGAATGCGGGCGGTGAAGATGTTCCGCCGACAGCCTGGCTGGAGCTTTGTCGTTTGGCTGAAGTACGGAAGGACTATGAACGGGCTGTAAGCGACTACGAAAAACTGGCGAATGCCCACGCTTTGGCGCGGGAAGCACTTTTAGCAAGGATCAGTGCTGCTCGAATCTGCCTCAAGCGATTGAGTCGCCCGCACGATGCACTGAGGTTCTACGAGGAGGCTTCCGCCTCCGCCATTTCGCACCTAGATTTGCAGCAGAACATTGAGTCGGGTGTTCGAGAAACGAGAAACGCGCTGTCACAGAATAAGGCACTCTCCGCTGACGCTGCCTCCGGGAAGTGAGTTCCGGTAACGTCTTGCGACCGTGCTGGGCGAGCGCACTCTCAAGCCCCGACTTTGACTCTCCCGTTTTTCCAAGCGAGATCAGAGCCTGATGCTATTCCGTCATATCCCATGAACGGAAGTCCACAGTCGGAGTCACCCTAATCGATGGCTGAACCAGCAAATTCGCGGAGTGCTACCGGGTCGGAACAGCACTCGCGTGTAGATTTGGAGCAATCTTCGATATGCTAGACATTGAAGACTTTGCACGGCGCAGAGTCGGACGGTGTCAAGCCTTAATGGTAGCGACGCGTGACTCGGGTCACTGTAATAGCCGGCGATTCTAGTTCAAACTACATTTGGACAATATTTGGTCCTGGATGAATCAATCTCGCTCATAGCACGGGTCCGGGTTGTGGCGATTTTAGTTACTGCGATTAACCAAGGCCGTGTTTGGCCCCTCCCCTATAGTTTGCTACGCCTTGCTTTTTATATTCGGCTTCCAGATTCGAATGCCGGAGGTTTGTTGTGGAACTGATGGCCGCTACTTCCCACGCGTCAAAGTTGCTAAACGCGCACCAGATCTGGAGGAGTCTGAGTCCAGATCAGAGACGATCGGCTGCTAGTGGTTATTGGTTTGCGGACTATCGCGACGAAACCAACGACGCAATTGCTATCGCCGTAATCGCGAAATCCTGCAACGTGCGTGAGAAGAAGGTGTGGTCCACCACAATTGAGCAACGCTCAAAATGGACCGCCTTGGTCGAGGAGCTCCCAGAGATTGTCGCCAAGGACCTACTGTTGTCTTACCTCGTTACTCAGGAACCTGCTGTTCTGGCTACTTTGAAGGAGGCTCTGGAAACGGGGGTCCGAACGAACACTATCCCATTGCGGGTCGACCTTGAGATAAATGAGTTCAGTGTCATGCTTGGTGTACGCCGTCTCAAGCGATGGGAGGGCGGCATCGAACTCGCCCAAACGAACGTGGAAAAGCGCCACATATAGGTCTTTAACGTAATCGCAGAAACCATACCCTGAAGGGGTGGCAAACTTGCGCCGCTGCTTTGAAGTGTCGTGACAGAACTCCAGGGTCTTCCGCCAGTATCCTTTCTCACCGGACTGCTGATATGCCGGGTTCGCAGTTCTGCGAGTCTGTTCTGGCTCAGTCCGAATATTTCCTGCGCCATGGTGTATTCCTCGATGGCTTCCCGCTGTCGGCCCGTCCACTCATAAATCTGGCCGAGATCGTAGTGCGACCAGGGGTATTCCGGTGCGAGTTCGGATGTTTTCCGGGATTGTTCTGTCGCCAGGTCATAATGCCGGTTAAGATAAAATGCCCATTCGCTGAAGTCCATGGTGAATACAGAGAACGGATCAAGCTCCAGCGCTCGTTTTGCCTGTGACACGGACTCGTCAGACCGACCCCTGGCAGCCAAATAATGCGCATGGACGAGTACACGCGGGAATGTTTGGCGCTGCGAGTGGCGCGGCGCTTGGGAAGTTTGCAGGTGATCGAAACGTTGGCGGATGTGATGTTGATGCGCGGGATCCCTGGTTGTTGTTATCGATTTCACTCAGAACGGCGGTCAATGCGCTCGCATGATGGAATCCCAACGCTATTCACTTCCGGAATGCTTCCATTTCAGCCGCTATCGCCGCTCTGGGCGCTTGCTTGTCATTGGCGTGGGCATAAACCAGCGTGTTCTGGATGTTGCGGTGCCCTAGCAACCGCCTGAGAAGCGCAGTGTCTACGCTGCCTGCCAAGTGACTGGCTCGGCTTGTGGCCAACCAATGGGTCATTCAAAGCATCCTTGACAGCCTCACCCTTTGTCCCACGGCGAAAATCTTTATTTTTTTCGTATTTCGGCCCGAATTCGTGCTATAAAGCGCGCATTGTGATTGCCTCACCCGGTTCCACGCAGGCTGCGAAACCGCCGCTGGTCGTCCCGCCGTACCGGATGCCCTACGCCCAACTGCTTGAGTTGAGCGACGAGTCGATCCTCGTGGAAATAAGCGCTGGCAACATCGACGCCTTCGCGGTGCTGTTCAAGCGCTATCACCGGCTGGTACACGTGATCGCGCTGAACATCCTGCGCGACGGCAGTGAGGCAGAGGATATTACCCAGGACGTCTTCCTTGAAATCTATCGCAAGCTGGGACAATTCGACCCTAGTCGCGGGACAGTTAAAGTGTGGCTGTTGCAATACGCCTATAGCCGCAGCATTAACCGGCGAAATTATTTGCTGGTGAGGCAGGTCCACAACAGAATCGGCCTAGAGCACGTGGACGAACCGGAGAGCTTGTGGTCGTCGTCGAGGCTACCGGTGCAGGAAGCTGAGCAATTGGCGAACCAGGCACTGGCCGAACTGCCCGAAGCGCAGCGCAAGACAATTCAGATGTTCTTTTTCGAGGGCCTGACATTCAAGGAGATCGCGCTGCGGAGAAGTGAGACCTTCTCCAACGTCCGTCACCACTACTACCGAGGTCTGAAGCGCCTGCGCTCGTTCTTGCAGGCGGGGCCGGGAAATGAAGATCGGGGAGCTGAGCGCAATCCGGTACGGAGCGACTAGGTATGCTGAAACACGAGGCCTACGAGAGAATTTGCGCAGAAGCCAGCGTAGGACAAGCCGCACCGCAGGAACTCGCGGAACTGGAGCGGCACGCGGAGGACTGTGTGGTGTGCCGTCGGGCGTATGACCGATGTTTGAACGCGGCGGCACGGCAATTCGTCAGCACAGGCCGCGATCCAGTGCTTGCGCCGCGCGCAGTTGAAGAGAGCTTGGATTCGGATCTGATTACGCAACGCTTCCTTGAGCGCGCGGAGAGAGCCGGTATGGTTTTCTCTCCAGAGGTAGCCGAGGAAGTGAAACATCCTTTGCCTCGTGCCCCATTGCGAGCGCCGGCGCGGATCTGGTGGCCCATAGCCTACCGCGCCATGGCCGTCTGCTCGGTCGCAGCCGTTTTCATTTTCGGGACGTACTTTTACATGAAATTAGGACCGTCGCCGGACTTGGCTCGAACGGACATAAAATCGAGAGGGGCGGACGCCAAAGCCACACAGATCGCCACACTTGAGCGGCAGATCGGGCTGCTCAACGATGCCAATCGCCGAATGCGCTCTGACATTGAGGCACTGAACACCAATCTGCGCAACAAGGATGCGCAACTCAGCGGCACATCTGCTGAGCTGAAGACCGTTGCCGGTGCTGCCGATCAGCTGCGCTCCGAGCGCGAATCGGTGGAGGCGCGCTTACAGCAGTTGCAGACTGAGCTAGCCGCTTCGCAGGCAGCTGCTGCTGGTATGCAACAAGAGATAGCGCTGTCGCGCAATCACGCGGACGATCTGGCGGCGAGCCTGGTTGCCGACCACTCACGTCTGACCGAACTCGAAGGGGAACTCAAAGCTAAATCGGAGGCGCTCGACCGCGAGCAGCAGTTATTGGCCGCCGGCCGCGATGTCCGAGAACTGATGGGGGCGAGGAACCTGCACATCGTCGATGTCTACGACACGGATGGGAAGGGAAATAACCGCCGCGCGTTCGGGCGCGTCTTCTATACGGAGGGGAAATCGCTCCTCTTCTATGCATTCGATTTAACGAAGAGTTCTGAAAATGACGGCAAGCAGTCGTTTCAGGCCTGGGGCGAACATTTCGGCAACGGGCGCCAGGCGGTCAATCTCGGAATCTTCTTCGCAGACGACAAAACTCAGAAGCGCTGGACCCTCAAGGTTGACGACCCGGCCGTGTTGGCCCAGATCGATTCGGTGTTTGTGACGGTCGAGCAGCCTGGCGGCGGAAAGAAGCCCTCGGGTCATCGTCTTCTCTACGCATACCTCAGCAGCTCTGCGAATCACCCATAAGCAGCATTCGAAAAATTAATCACATCTCCCTGGGACAAACGCCTTTCCTTCTTGGGATTGCTGATATACGGAGGAAACAGCGCGATGGCTCTGTCCCGAAGAATTTCTGTGTCCCGTGCACTGCTGCTTGTAACCCTTCTCTGCTTGCCGCTTCCAATGTTCGCACAGAACGCGACGGTCGCCGGTCGTGTCGCCGATTCGAGCGGCGCGGTGATCGTTGGCGCCCACGTAGTCGCTACCCGGGCTGAAACCGGCACTGATGCCACTACTACGACCAATGGCGACGGGTGGTTTCTGCTGCCGACCCTGCAACCGGGGCATTATCGCCTGAGCGTTTCGAAGGACGGCTTCAAGACCGTCACCAAGATCGACCTCGAACTCCATGTGCAGGACATCATCACCCAGAACTTCACGCTTCCCACTGGATCGGTTTCCGACAGCGTTACGGTATCCGGCACGTCGTTGGGAGTGGAGACGACGGGTGTCTCGACCACTGTGGACCACACCTTTGTCGAGAATACGGCGCTGAACGGGCGGAGCTTTCAGCCACTGTTGCTGCTGATGCCGGGGGCGGTGCTCGACAACAATACGGGATACATCAGCATCGACGGCATGCGCTCGGATACGAACTACTTCACGGTGGATGGCGTGGCAGCAAACGTCGGTGTCAATAATGTGGATAGCAATGCGGTCGGAATTGGCGACCTTCAGTCGCTCTCCGGAACCGCGCCCTCGCTGAACACCTTCGGTGGAACCCAGGCCATGCTGGGGCTGGACGCAATGGAAGAATTCAAGATGCAGGCTTCGTCAGTGTCGGCGCAGTTCGGCCGGCAAATGGGTTCGCAAGTGCAGATCACATCGCGGTCCGGCACCAATGCATGGCACGGAAGCCTCTTCGATTACCTCCGCAATGACGCTCTCGATGCGCGGGCGGACTATCCGCTTGCGCCGACAACCCAAAAAACAAAAGAGCGCCAGAATGATTATGGCGGGACGCTGGGCGGTCCCGTAGTGATTCCGGGCCTCTATAACGGCCGCAACAAGACATTCTTTTTCTTCTCCTACGAGGGCCAGAGAAACATATTGCCGAACGCATCGGACACTTACGACGTGCCTTCTGTGGCTTTCCGCGAGGGCGATTCCGGGCTGCTCAACGAGTGGCTGGCAACCGGCTATCCGACGCTCGCCACCCCTAGCTCCGTCATGCCGACCGACGTGAAGGCGCTACTTAAGACATATCCCCTTCCGAATGTCCCATGTGCAAACCCGTCCTTCACCCCGAATCCGTCTAATCCCCAAGAGTGCCTGGAGACCTTTACTTATTACGATAGCTCAGGCAACCCGCACACTTTTACAGCTCGAAATGGGTCCGCAACCTGGGAGGGGGAGATTTCCAACCGGCAAGGTATGGGTAACTGGAGCCTCAAGCTCGATCATGCTATTTCCTCGAAGTTGAACAGCTTTGTTCGTTACAGTAATACAACCTCGGACGGGACAAACCTGGGCCCATATGGCCCGACCGAGGTTCAGACGGTCACCAATACCACGAAGTCGGTTACGATGGGCCTCAACTGGCTGCCGACAAACATCTTGAGCAACAGCCTGCGGGTAAATTTCTCGAAGGCCAGCGGTGGTGGCTCTTTTGGCGACCCTTACATCCACGATGGCGGCGTTGCCCCGGGTCCGAACGACATCATTGATGATCTAAGGAAGAATTACGCATTCGCATGGGCGGGCCTTCTTGGCCAGCCGCCGTATTTCACAGTCTGGGTAGGCTCGGATCGAGACGCGACCAATCGCCAGTGGAACGTGGTGGACGACATCACGTGGGTGCGCGGCAGACATACACTTCGTGCCGGCATCGACTGGCGACACTTGTTTCCAGATGTGACGGCCTACGCCAGGGGAGACCTCAATTTGGGCTATAGCGTGCCCGATTTTTATACTGATACTGCCATCAATATCGATCGCCAGACCACGAACGGTGGCACCATCATCACCAACAATTATTCGACGTACATTCAGGATACTTGGCGGGTTATGCCAAGATTGACCCTGGACCTCGGGTTGCGCTGGGAGATCAACCCTCCACCGCACGCCTCCAACCCCGGCGACTTGCGGTTTGTTACCGGCTGGAGCGATGCATCCACAATGACGCTTGCGCCGGCAGGGACGTCCTACTACAACACGCCGTGGCATGCCTTAGCGCCCCGAGTAGGCGCGTCCTATCAACTGACCAAGCGACCGGGATGGGAGACGACCCTGCGGGGAGGCTGGGGAATGTTTTACGATCTGGCGGGTGCTTTTGCGCTGAACGCTTTTGATGCCTATCCGTTCAAAGTAGACACCAATTTGGGAGTCAATCCAGTACCTTTGGAAACGCTGGGCGCGGTGCTCGCAACGCGGCCGCCGCCGGTCGTCCCCACGGCCCCCTATCCGGCAAATAACACTTTTATCGGGCATATGGACAAACTCGCCGGCCTGCCCAAGTCCTACCAGTGGAACGTAACCATGGAACAGGCGATGGGAAAGTCGCAGATCATCAGCGCAGCCTACGTGGGAAATATGGGCCGCAGCCTGCAACGGCAAGAACGAATCTTAATCGACGATACCTTCAACCAGCTAATACACGTAAACTCCAACCCAAACTTCCCCTCGGACTCCATTATTGCTGACCGGAATGATCCTGGCTACGAAGACACGTCCGACTATCATGCGCTCCAGGTGCAGTATCGACGCCGAATGAGCAAAGGCCTGGAGGCGCTGGCCAACTACACCTGGTCTCATGCCATCGATTCAGGCTCGACTTCGTACACCGGCTTCGCCGACGTAAGTTCTCCGTTGCCGGTAAACGCCTATCGCGGCAATTCAGACTTTGATCGCCGGCACGTCTTCAACGCCGTACTGACCTACCAGCCCCCCAAGGTTGAGGGGCTGGGCGCGACGCCCATGGCGAAGGTGATAGGAGCCCTGGCCAACAACTGGATGTTCACAAGCAATTTCAAGGCGCAAACGGGCACTCCATTGACGGTTCAGCTCAGTCGAAGCTTGCAACCGTATCTCAATGATACGAACAGTCCTGCTCGTATGGACCACGTTGCCGGGCAGCCGCTGTGGATTCACGATGATACTGTGGCCGGAGGCAGATACTTGAACCCGGCGGCATTTGCCATTCCCGCCGACTGCCTGACGCTGGACCCGCTCGATTGCACGAATGGTAATACGGGGCGGAATGGTATTACAGGTTTCGGGTACTGGCAGGAAGACCTCTCGGTGCGACGTTTCTTTCCCATCCATGAAAGGGTGAGGATGGAGCTTCGCGGCGATTTTTTCAACATCTTGAACCATCCCAACTGGGCGAATCCGAATACCTCCTTTGAGGCAATCGTCTACAACATCTATAACTACACCACGCTTCAATCGACCGGTGTCGGCGTAATCAATCTACTAAGTAAAACGGGCCTAAGTACTCCCGGGATGCAGGCCAACACGGTTGTCGGTGGTCTCGCTCAGCTTTACCAGCAAGGTGGACCGCGGTCCATCCAAGTCTCGTTGAGGCTGAGCTTCTAGCTAACGCCGGGGCGCGGAGTCAGCCCACGCCGCTCCCCGGGGTCTTCACAGCATCTTCGTGACAAGGGGGTTAATTGTTTCCAGGTGGGACGGATGGTCTCAGGGGCATCCCGGGAGGGATGAACGGTGACTCGGGACCATTGCTGCGTCAATTCCGCAACAACTTCCGCATCAAGAACGACCCGAACGCTCCCAAGCTAACCATCAAGCTGTTGAGGCAGGCATGGGATTTAACCAATCCTTTCTGGCTCCGCCGCGAAGCCTGGAAAGCATATGTAGCGCTGGGCCTGTACACCGTCACCATCTTTGGGTTTTCGGTCCTTTCGGCTTGGACTGCCAAGCTCTCGGGCGAGCAGTTGGCGGCGCTGGCGGCGCGCAACGGGGCAAGGTACTACCATTATTTCTTCCTGTCTCTGTTCGTGGGCACGGGTCTCTCGTACGTGCGTCAACTCTTCGCGCTTCCGTGGGATCTGATGGAACTGCGCTGGCGCCAGTGGTTGACCCGGCGCTTCATCAATGACTACCTGACCGACAGCAGCTATTACGCCCTGAATCGCGACCGCGTGGTGGACAACCCCGACGAGCGCATTGCGATTGACATCCAGCAGTTCATTTACTACCCATCGAACATCCTATTTGGATTTATCCGCAGCGTTTCCGACCTGGCGGTTTTCGTGTATGTGCTGTGGCATTTCGCCTGGTATCTGGTGCCGGCGAGCGCGGCCTACTATATCTTTCAGTCTATCGCGTCCCTGATGTTCGCCAAGCCGCAGATGAAGCTGGGATACGAGCAACGCCGGCTCGATGGCGACTTCCGTTTCGGGCTGGTGAATGTGCGTACGAACGCGGAGTCGATCGCGTTCCTGCGGGGCGAGCCGGTGGAACAGAAGGAACTGTTTCGCCGCAACGACCTGCTGGTGGAAAACTCAGTTAAGACGGTGTGGTGGGGGCTTCTGCTCAATACCTGGTTTGATTTTTCTAGCGTGCTGGGATCGGCGCTGCCCACGCTGCTCATTGTGCCCCTGGTGCTGAAAGGCACGCTGACGCTAGCGGCCTTCCCGCAAGCGCAGGTGGCGTGGGGGCGCGTGGGCTTTGCGTTCGGCTTCTTTGGGCAACAGGCATCGAGCCTGGCATACACGGCTGCTCTTATCGTGCGTTTGCACGCTTTACGCGAACACTGTGTCGGCAAGGCCCGTCATGAAATGGACCACGAGGGCACGCAGATACAGGTCAGCGCATCCGACCGGCTGGCAACGGAGCACCTCAACCTGGAGACGCCCCGTGGGGAGCGGGTGCTGGTCTCAGACCTGTCTTTCGACCTGGGGCCAACGGGACGTCTATTGGTGGTGGGACCGAATGGCGTTGGCAAGAGTTCGCTGCTGCGCGGTTTTGCCGGCTTATGGACGCGCGGTTCGGGCGAGCTTCATATTCCGTCGCGCGACAACATGATGTTTCTGCCGCAGCGTCCCTATATGAGCCTCGGTCCGCTCCGCGAGCAGGTGACATATCCGGAGTCCAATAGCCGGTTCGGCGATGACCAGGTTCGGGCGGTACTTGCAGCTGTGAAAGTAGAGTATTTGGAAGAACGCTTCGGCGGCTTCAATGCCAAGCTCGACTGGACGCATGTGCTCTCGCCGGGTGAACAACAGCGCATTGCATTTGCCCGCGTGTTGCTCCGTAAACCTAAGCTGGTCATTCTGGATGAAGCTACCAGCGGCATTGATGTGCAGGGCGAATGCCTGTTGTACCAGTTGCTGCGGGATATTGACGCAGCGTACGTGAGTGTGGGGCATCGCGTTACGCTGTATCCGTTCCATGACACCCTCCTGGATCTCACGGGCGAGGGCAAGTGGCTCCTCCGCCCGGTCCAAGCCGACGACGGAGCCGCTGGAAACGCGCCTCTTGGGGGAATCGCCGTGGTGCCAGAACCGACGTAGATCGCAAATCCGTACGATCTTGCAGTCAGAGCTGCGCGGAAAATAGCTTGAGAGTGGGACAAATCAGGAATTGCGACGGTACTAATAATCAAGAGCCGATAGTCGGACATCCGCCGTAAGTTCGAATTCTCTTCGACGCTGCGAGTCCCTCGGATTCGATTCGTGGCCCCAACCGCCGCACATCGCCTCATAAGAAAGGACCAGAACCGCAATGAGTTCCGGAACCGTCGTTCCTTCCGCCGCCCAAGCCGAGTCGTTCACCCTTACCCCAGGACAGCAACGCACCTTCGAACTGGCCGAAAGAATTATCCGCGTTGCTCCCGTCGTGCTCATTGAGGGCGGAATCGGATTAGGCAAAACGCTGCTGCTTCAGCGTCTGCAGGCGGCACTGGGGGGGCGAATTATCGGCGCGACCGATGTGCTGCAGGCGGTCGAAGACCATGGCACCGTCACGATTGATGAAGCGATACGCGGAGTGCTGCTGAACGCGGTGCGCGAGAACGACATCGTATTCATGGACGATTTCGATGTGCTCACATTGCCGACGCGGATGAACCAGGCTTATCCACGGCCCATGTTGCTCGAAGCTCTGCTGAGAGAAGCCTACGCCAGCATACAGAGCACCGGTAAGAAGCTGGTCTTTGCACAAATGCCGGCCCCGCCCTCCCAATGGGCGTCAACTTCTTTTGAGAGCGTCGCGGCACAAGGCGTGCGTATCGAGATTCCGCTGTATCGGGAGGAAGACTACTCCGCGATTTTTGCTTTCTACCTGAGCCCGGACGCGGCGGCCAAGCTCGACACCGACAAGATCTACCGCTTCACTTCGAAGCTCACCGGCTATCAATTGCAGAACCTTTGTCTGGTATTAGGCGGCGGAAAGCGGACAGTCACCACGGCCGAGGTTCTCACCTGCATCGAAGAACGGATACTAACGAGCAATCTCAATGTGAACGAGGTGGAAGCGGTCACCTTCGCCGACCTTAAGGGCGCAGAAAAGCTCATCGAAGACCTCGAAATCAACGTCCTCCTTCCCATGCAGCAGATTCAAAAGGCGCAGAAGCTCGGCTTGAAGCCCAAACGTGGCGTCCTGCTTCACGGGCATCCCGGTACGGGCAAGACCAGCGTAGGGCGCGCTCTCGCCCGCCAGATGAAGGGAAAGTTTTTTATGATTGACGGCACCTTCGTCACCGAGCCGCCGCAGGCTTTCTTCAAGAAAGTGCGGGACGTGTTCGAGGCGGCAAAGGCGAACAGCCCGGCCGTCATCTTCATTGACGACGCCGACGTGCTCTTCAAGACCGACCACGTGTATGGCCTCAACCGCTACCTTCTAACGATGCTCGACGGCCTGGAGAGCGAAACCATCGGCGACGTTTGCGTAATGTTGACCGCGATGAACGTGAAAGACCTGCCGCCGGCATTGCTGCGTTCTGGCCGCGTAGAACTGTGGCTCGAAACCAGACTGCCGAATGCCGCGACCCGCAAGGAAATTTTTCTGCTCTACGCCAAAGGCCTCATCAACCAATCCAGCCAGGTGGATTACCCTGAGTTCACGAAACTCACAGATGGATTTACGCCAGCCGACCTGCGCCGCATCGTGGCCGATGCAAAGGCGATTTTAATGTACGACGAAGAGAAAGGCCGAACCGCGCTCGATTTCGGTGCCTACGTGATGACCGCCGCGAAAAACTTGCGGCAATTGAAAGTCTCGGTAGCCGGCGCGCTGGGATACGAACTCCCGAAGTCATCGGATAGCTTCGACGCAGTGAACTCTTCTTGCGATTGCGGATGATTGTGTCGTCGGATCAGGCCTTGATATGAAGCGAGACAAAATTGCCTAAGTCCCCCTCTAACCCCGTCGCACCACGAGGCACGCGGCTTTGAACCAGATACCCGCGTGTCCTGCTCAAATAGGATGGGTTGTCTAAACCAGAAAAAAAGAGGATTCAGCTTGACCAAGAGTGGCCAGCGGTCGCCGACACAGGACGCACCCAGAATTGACTTCAAAAAGTACGCCCTGGCGAACGGCCTTGAAGTCATTCTCAGCGAAGATCACCGCTTGCCCGTTGTTGCCGTAAACCTCTGGTATCACGTCGGTCCCGCCAATGAGCGTCCGGGCAGAACGGGCTTCGCGCACCTCTTCGAACACATGATGTTTCAAGGCTCGAAGCACGTGGGCGAGAACCAGATCAAGGTTCTGCAAGCGGCGGGTGCGACCGGAATCAACGGCACTACCGGCTTTGATCGAACGAACTTTTTCGAAACCCTGCCCGCGGAGCAATTAGAACTGGCGCTATGGCTGGAGAGCGACCGCATGGCTTTCCTGCTCGAAACCCTTACTGCGCGAAACCTCGCCAATCAACGCGACGTGGTACGGAACGAACGGCGTCAGCGCGAAAATTCACCCTACAGCCTGGTGGAGGAGGAACTCTTTCGGCAACTCTTCCCCAGTGGTCATCCCTATCGCGCTTCAATCATCGGTTCGCACGCTGACATCGAGTCTGTCGGTCTGCAGGACATCAGGGACTTTTGCAAGCAGTTCTACGTCCCCAACAACGCCGGTCTGGCGCTGGTTGGGGATTTCGATCCAGGCGAAGCCAGACGCCTTGTTGAAAAATACTTCGGGCCAGTTCCATCGGGTCCGTCTGTTCCCAAATCGTCCGCTGAGAAGTCGACAATTCTCTCCGCAAAAAGAGTGACGATCACTGACCGAGTCGAGTTGCCGCGGATTTACAAAGCATGGCTGACCGCTCCGGTTTATCAACCCGGCGAGGCCGAACTGAATGTGCTGGCACAAATCCTCGGGGGAAGTAGCGCCAGCCGTCTCTATCAAAGGCTGGTCCGCACGGATCAAATTGCTCAAAGTGTCTCGGTCGGTCATCAATCCATGACGCTTGGGTCGGTGTTCATGCTGGTCGCGACTCTCAAGCCCGGTGTTACGCTCGATAGTCTCGAAAAGGCTCTCGACGAGGAATTGCAAACGATGCAGTCGAACGGGCCGACAGCCGAAGAACTGAACCGGGCTCGTAACGCAATTCAGACCAGCTTCGTTTTTTCCTTGGAACAGGCAGGCGCAGTCGCCGACCGTTTGAATCACTATAACCACCATCTGGGCGATCCCGGATATTTGGCGAGAGACTGGCAGCGACACGAGGCTGTGTCGGTAGCGGACGTGCAACGGGTGGCGCGTGAATTGGTCAGCGACACCAGTGTGACGATATGGGGTGTGCCTGGACCCAAAGTCCTGGCTGAAGTGCCAAGGCGCACGGACTCTGAAATGGATGTCGAAGCCGCGCCTGTTCCGGTCGATCACGCCTGGCGCGCTCAGCCTCCCAAGGCCCGACCCAAAGCTTCGGCAGAGCTGCCGCAACATCTTTCCTTCGAGCTTGCGAATGGCCTGAAGGTTCTCTTCCTGGAACAACACCACATTGCCGCTATCGCCGCTCGCCTGGTGACGCTCGGCGGAAGCGGTGCAAACCCGGGAGCACTGCCGGGCCTGGCCTCATTCACCAGTGCTATTCAGTCGCGAGGTACCTCGCGAAGATCCCAGCAACAGCTTGCCAGGGATTTTGATCTCCTTGGGGCGCACTGGTCCGTCTCGTCAAATACCGGCGCTTCAACTGTGAGCATGCGAGTCTTGAAAAAAAGTGCAGCTGCCGCGTTTGAGGTTTTCTCAGATGTCGCTCTCAACCCGGATTTTGCGTCAGAAGAGATCGAGCGAGTCCGTAGAGAGCGACTGGTTAGTATTTCTCAGCAAAGCGACAATCCCGGGCTGCTTGCGCAGCGAGAACTATTGCGGGCGCTCTATGCCCCTGAGCATCCATATAGTCTTCTTGAGATTGGCACGGAGGCCTCAAATAAAAGCATTGAGCGGAACGATCTGCTGCAGTTTTATTCGAGAAGCTTTGCTCCCCGGGGCGCCGCGCTTGTAATCGTAGGCGATGCAACCGTGGATGAAGCTGTATCCCTCGCGGAGAAATACTTCGGCAGTTGGTCCGGGAGCGCGCCGGGCGCTCAGGTCCCTTCCGGCCAACGACCAGACTCGCGTCGCGTACTCATCATCGACCGGCCCGGCTCACCCCAGACCGAACTCCTGATTGGACAGCTGGGGCCAGCCCGAAGTCATCCGGACTACCCAGCTATCGAAGTGATGAATGCGCTTCTCGGTGGAATATTTTCCAGCCGAATCAACAACAATCTACGCGAAGTGCACGGCTACACTTACGGAGCAAAGTCCCAGTTTATCTACCACCGCGACGCGGGAAGATTCGTCATCTCCGGTGCGATTCGAACCGATGCCACTGCAGCAGCGGTGAGCGAAATATTCATCGAGATTGACAGGGTGCGTGAGACCCTGCCAACACCGGAAGAACTGGCAGTAGCCAAAGGATCAGTGTCGCGCTCATTGATCTCCCGCTTTGATGCATCTGCCAGCAGCGCGGGGTCGCTAAGCGAACTATTTGTTTATGGCCTGGATCCCGGTCATTTCAAGACGACCTTGGCAAAAATTCCCGCAGTGAGCCTCGCGGATGTGCGGCGTATCGCAATGGAACATCTCCATCCCGAATCGACGGTGGCTGTAGCGGTCGGGGATTCAGCCAGAATCGAAAGCGAACTCAACAAGCTGCATTTGGGTTCCGTGCAACGTATCAGCGGGCAGCCTGCCCCGGTTCAAGTCTGAATGAAAGCAGCGGAGAACATTGGTGCGAGCAAGAACTCAGGTTCCCACCTAAATGAGAGTATTTTCTTTGCCGGCTTGATCGTAGTCGATTCAGACATTGTCTCGCCGCCTCTTGCACTCGTTGCCGGCCTACATTTGGGTTGGCTTTTGTGAATCCACATCAGGCTTCCGTCTCTGGGAACCTGCGGAGTCGTCGATCTTCACTACTGAATATGGCAGTCCAGTTCGAGATGAATACCTATAAAGCGGCGACCGGTCCCTGTGCTAGTCTTTCTCCACCCTCTATGCCGGTTGTCTGGCGGCGTCTCCTTGCTCTGTTCCTGGCGCCGTTGTTTGCGCTGGGTGACCGCGGCACTAATCTACCCAAGACCGTCTCAGATCAGGTAAGGATCAAGCCACCAAATATCATCCTGATCACGCTGGATACGACACGAGCAGATCGCATGGGCTTTCTGGGATTCCATCGCGGCCTCACGCCCAATCTTGATGCACTCGCCAGGCAGAGTGTGGTGTTTACACGAGCGTACGCTCAGGTGCCGCTGACTACGCCTTCACATGCTGCCTTGTTAACGGGGACGTATCCTCAATTTAATCATCTTGAGGACCTGGGCGCGCCGCTAGCCAAGGATCTCCCGTATCTGCCTGATCTGCTGCGCCAGCACGGCTATCACACAGCAGCATTCCTGGGCGCATATATTTTTGACACTTCGGCGACCGCTCCCGGGTTCGACCGAGGGTTCGACCTCTATGACGCCAATTTTCATCAGCGCAAGCCGGGAGAGGACCGCTACAAAAGCATCGAGAGGCGCGCCGAGGATGTTGCCAACCGCGCCCTTGTCTGGCTGAGCCTTCTCAAGCAGCGGCCATTTTTCATCTGGCTGCATTTCTACGATGCCCACGACCCGTACGACCCGCCGGAGCCTTTCAAGACCCGATATTCCTATGCTCCTTACGATGGTGAGATCGCATACACCGACGCGGTTGTCGGCAGCTTTGTGGAAGTATTGCAGCGGCACGGCTTGTATCAGAATTCTGTGATCGCGATCGCCGCCGACCACGGGGAAGCCTTCGGCGAACATGGTGAAGAGCGGCATGGAATGTTTCTATATGACGAAACCATTCACGTTCCATTGCTCTTAAAGCTTCCGGCAGGGCGACATGAAGGAAAGCGGATCGAGGAGCGGGTAGCGCTGGCCAACCTGGCTCCTTCGTTGCTACAGGCGGCTGGGGTTGCCATCCCGGCGACGATGCAGGCACAATCTCTTTTCCCATTGATCGACGCACCCCAGACGAATACTGCGAAATCACGGGCCGATGAGAAAGGAAAAACAACGCAAACGCCAATTTATTCCGAATCGAATTATGCGCACCGCCATTTCGGATGGAGCGAATTGCATTCATGGCGAACCGGAAAATACCTATATGTTCAGGCCCCGAAGCGGGAACTCTACGACCAATCGTCCGATCCCGGCGCGGTTAGGAACCTGGCGGCAACCGAGAATGCGACAACCGATATTCTGGAATCACAGCTGGCTGATTTTCGCGAAAGGACTGGCAGCCTCCCCTCTAAGCCGACGAAACTAGATCCTGTTCAGGCAGAACGACTCAGGGCACTTGGCTATCTGACATCCGACAGTTCGCCTACGAATAGCATCGAGAGAGCGGCGATCGATCCGAAAGACAGGATCGAAATCGCGAATAAGTTTCATCGGGCGCTAATCGATCTCGAAGAGGACCGTTACATTGAAGCGATTGCGAAATTGCGCGAGATAATAACGTTGGAGCCCGACATGGCCGGTGGCTACCTTGAATTGGGCCGCGCCCTGCTTCGCATCGGGAAGAATCAAGACGCGCTGCCTATGCTGCGTATTGCCGCGGAGAGGAATCCTGACTCAGATCTGGCACATTACGAATTAGGGATGGCGTTGATAAAAACTGAGCAGTGGGAGGCAGCGCTCCCCGAGATGCAAGCCGCAGTGGTGTGCACGCCCCGTTCCGCGCAATTGCATTACTATCTGGGTGCCGTCCACTTTCGCCTGGGGCATATTCCGGAGGCTACCGCCGAGTTTGAGAATACTCTAAAGATTGAGCCGGATCACTTTCTGGCTAATCTGGCCTATGGCGAGATGCTCTTCCGGAAGGGAGATCCAGCAGCCGCGCTTCCGAAGCTGAGCCGAGCTGCGAACCTGGATCCGAATTCGGCTGAAGTTCACGCATTCTTGGCAGATACCTACCAGCAACTAGGACAAGAGGAGAATGCGAATAGGGAACGAACCAAGGCTGATCAGCTGAATACTCGCGTGCCCGAGTAAGTACGAGTGACAGTCTTCGTGCCCGACGTCCTTTAGGTGAAACTCCGGGCACATACCAAGTCGAAGACGACAACAACTGATTCCGACACAATAAATCCAGTCGTTCGCCAAAATTAAGGATGCGACGCTTTGACAAGGCTAATCAACTAATTCCACGAAAACAACTCTGTAATCTCAGCGATTGAGCACCCCCCTGTCGAAATCCACGCTAGCCAAAGCAGTACTTGGCGGCCCGGAGCGGCGACAGTCCGCAATCATAGACCACTGCATCAGTTCGCAGTCGAGACAAACCCCTCAGCGATCTTGAAGGCGGCAGCCGCAGCGCCAACTGCGCCGTGCGGCCAGTTCTTACGACTGCTCACCGGATTGAACCGTTCCTCAGCACGGGCCTGCCACTTCTGCCCCGGCGCACAACCAAGAACCTTTTTGAGACTCGCGGCTGTTACCCTGACGACAGGCAGTCCGCTCCTAGCTGCCACGAGTTCAATGATTGCTTCTCCTTTTATTGCTTCGACGGAAGACTTGAACCGACCGGACGACGATCCGAGCAGTGCGATTGTCGAGCCTCGGCTCCTACCACTGAGATCGAATATGGGGACAAGACGTTGCAAGAGTTCGTTCAATCCGTCTCCGGATCGCGCATGAAATGGAATCGACCTGATCGATTTAATCACGAAAGTCTCTCCCGCGCCCGTGGCTAGCGCGATGACGACTGCGTCCTTGGTTGGGCTCACTCCGAAGAGCATACGGGGACTCTCACTGAACTACAGAAAGGGAGCTTTTACTTCGCCTCCCGAAACGTTGGCGGCGTCATAAACCATAGTCTCGAACCCCTTACAAATCACATTAGGCCCGTTGCGACGAAGCTGCTGAGCAATAGAGACCGCTACCGAGGTCTAACGACGGGCACCCGCACCACGGAGAAATCATTGCAGATCGGATAGCGTGACGATTATAGGGGTGTGGTCAGAGGGCTTCTCCTGCCCCCGATTCGGGGTATTCGGTTAATTCAAGTGGCACTCTGGAGGCGCT
>Ga0181528_10000439_pt1 | contig 30159 bp, 33 predicted proteins | sample PEATcosm2014_Bin_47_FD_119742 | JGI IMG/M metagenome (GOLD analysis project Ga0181528, IMG submission 119742) | Peatland microbial communities from MTU Mesocosm Facility, Houghton, MI, USA - PEATcosm2014_Bin10_10_metaG | ecosystem: Environmental > Terrestrial > Soil > Wetlands > Peat | place...
AACCCAAACACAGCCACATCCGGCCCGCGGTTTCCTCCATGGGAGGCTTTCGGACGCCGGCCCCCGTCCAAGCCACGCCCGCGCAGCAAGGGCCGGCGTCCGAAACCCTTCACCTTTGCGGACCTCGCCAGTGGACGGAGCAAATGGTCGGCGAGCTTCATGAGTGAGCAAGAAGCTCGGTGAAGACCGTGAACGACTTTGCCGCGAATCCCAGGGTTCAGTAAAGCATCTGCTATCGAGCGCGCTCCGCCGGCGACGCTGCGGCGAGTTATTTGCTGGCCCGCTCGGTGCTTTTCTTGGGACGTGCGGCTAATTTCAATTGCGAACCGGCGGATGCCGACAGGCAGTGATCCCGCAAGGCGTCGATGAAGGCGCGGACCCGGACCGGCATCTGCGTGCGGGTGGGAACACCGCCCATATGCCGACCTCAAGCGTTCCACGTCGCTCAAAACGATGCGCTGCAAATCTCCGCGCTCGATCTGTTCGTGCACATCCCAGTAAGTCAACATCGCCAGACCCATATTGGCGATGCAGGCCGCCCGCACCGCATCGAGCGTACTGGCCGAAAAGGAGCCACTCGTGCGGACCCGATGAACCTCGCCGTCTCCCGTAAAGGGCCAGGGGTCCAGCGCATGAAGCTTGATGCAGGGATGGCCCACGAGGTCATGCGTTGTGGCGGGCGCGCCGAAGCGAGCGATGTAGTCGGGCGACGCGCACAGGATGAACGGATTGCCGGCCACTTTGGTTGAGATCAGGTCCGATGGCTTCGTGGCCGCGAGACGCACGGCGACATCCACAGATGGACTTGCAGGGCTCTGAACTACTTAGATTGATCTCTTAACAGGACTTCGTAGATAGGATGCCACTTACGAAATCGATAAAGATGCGTACTTTGGGAGATAGGTGGCGGTTTGAGGGAAAGAGCACTGAGATAGGAGGTCCCGGTGCTTCATACTCGGACAACACCTGCACGAGCTGCCCCGATTTCAGGTAAGGTTCCGCCATGTAGGTATGGAGCTGAACGAGCCCGTCGCCGGCGAGGCCGGCCTCGATGATGACGTCATTGCTGTCGAAGCTCAGCGTCCCGGCAACTTCTCGTTCGAACAGGCTGCCATCTTGTGGCGATGCGAATTTCCAAGTTGCGTAAGATGCCTTGTCATGCGGCACTCTTCGAATGCAGGCAAAGCGCTTGAGGTCGTCTGGACTCTCAGGTTTGCCATGTTTCTCGATAAATGAGAGGGCGGCACAGACGACGTAGCAAACGGTCCCGACCCGGCGGACCATCAACCGCGAGTCTCGCGGTTCCCCGATGCGTACGACCGCGTCCACTCCTGTATCGATAAGGTCCGTCAATCGATCGTCAAAGGATACGTCGATGCGCATTGCGGGGTATTGTCTGGTCAGCGTTCCGAGCGCGGGCACGATCTTCAATCGGCCGAGGGCTGTTGGAAGCTCGACCCGCAAAACGCCTGCGTGGACGACCGCGCGCTCCCGCATCGCCCGCTCGGCATCGTCCAGCTCCGCCAATACCCTTTCGCACGTTTGAAAGAACAATCTCCCTTCTTCAGTCAGACTCAGCGCCCGCGTCGTCCGTTGAAACAGCCGAAGCTCCAGACGGTCCTCAAGCCGGGCGACGCTTTTGCTCACCGCCGAGGACGAGATGCCGAGGGCCTTTCCAGCTTTGGCGAAGCTGCCCAACTCAGCCACGCGCACAAACGCAGCGATGCTCCCCAACCGGTCCGTAGCCATACACGACGCTCCATTCACAAGGGCAGAGACCGATACATCATAGCGGCTTTCCGGAGATTGCGGAATCCTGGGAACTAAACACCTTACTTTGGCGCGGCTTCCGAAACTAGGTGCGAAGCATCATCTCCTCGCTCACGCCCTCGGTCCTCTGCCGCGGGCTTCCATCAGGATGGGAGATGCAGGATGAAGATCGGTGTCATTGGATCGGGCAAGATCGGCGGACTTATTGGCGCCTTATGGTCGCGGGCCGGCCACGAGGTCATGTTTGCTTCGCGTCATCCAGAATCACTGACCGACCTGGTGAAGGCAGCCGGCGGCGGCGCAACCAGCGGTACGCCCGATCAGGCCATCGCGTTTGGGGATGTCAACCTGCTGTCTATCCCCTTCAATGAATTGCCCACGTTCGGCCCGGCCAAGCATGATGCGTTCGGACGCAAGGTGGTGCTCGAGACAGGCAACCCGACGTTGAGCCGGGATGGCGCGTTGGCCGAGGAGGTCTTGGGATCGGGCAAAGGAACGGGCGCGTACCTGCGCGAATGGCTTCCCGGCGTTCGCGTCGTGCGCGCGTTCAACACCGTCTGGGACAAGACGCTCGCCGAAGGGGCGCGCCATGCGGGGCCGCGCATCGGTATTCCGCTCGCGTCGGACGACGAAGAAGCGCTGCAGATCGCGTCCGGCCTCGTCGTCGACGCGGGCTTCGATCCCGTCATCGTCGGCGAGCTCGACCGCGCGCGTGAGTTCGATCGCGGGACGCCGGTCTACGATACCGGCATGTCGGGGGACGAAGTTCGCAAGGGTCTGGGCCTAAATCCGAACTAAAAGCGCCCTTCCTGCGTCCGAGCAAGACGTTCTACCTCAATCATGATGAGAGCCGAATTATGGCGAACACCGAATCCAACCTCACGCTCGAGATTTACAAAGGGTATGCCCTCAACGAGTTCGATCGTTGGGATGCGGTCCTTCATCCCGAAGTTCAGGCGAACAGCCCTGCCAGGCGGGGCGTGGTGGGGCTCGAACCGTTGAAGTGGTGGAATAGAGCATTCATCGCCGCATTCCGGCCGCGCACCGATCTCATCGATCATTTTGTTGCCGGCGATCGGGGGCGGTGACGATCAACCTGCACTGGAAGCACGACGGCGAGCCGTTCAACGAGATCGCGCCCACCGGCCAGAGCGGGACGTCCGTCGAGACCTTCATGCTGCGGCTTGAAAGTGGCCTCGTCACACACTGGGACGTCGCTGACCGTTCGCTCGATCTCGCAATCTATCTGCACGAACAGGGCGTGCAAATGCCGCGCTTCGTTACGATCCCGGCATTGATCACGGGCTGACCCCCGTTGGGCCTCCTCGCATCGGGCGCCCCCGCGGCGCCATCGCTATCAAACTGTCCGGCTTTCGGAGAGGGAGATGCCCGGCGGTCCGAGATGGGTTCAGCCGCAGACGCCAATCCCGCAGCGATGTTCACGGAAGGCTATGGAAATCATGCGTCAGCTCCACTTGGGCGCTTTCATGCGCCCGATCTCCATCCATACCGGCGCCTGGCGCTATCCCGGCGCATGGCCGGACGCCAACTTCAATCTTGGACACATTCGCCAGCTCGTCCTCGCGCTGGAAGCGGCGAAATTCGATGCCTTCTTCATGGCAGACCATCTGGCCGTCCTAAACATGCCGCCGGACGCCTTGAAGCGGAGCCAGACCGTCACCTCGTTCGAGCCCTTCACGCTTCTGTCGGCGCTAGCCATGGTCACCGAACGGATCGGCCTGATCGCGACTGCGTCCACGACCTACGAAGAGCCGTTCCACGTCGCGCGGCGTTTCGCCAGTCTCGACCATATCAGCTCCGGTCGCGCCGGCTGGAACATCGTCACCACCGGCAATCCGGAGACGTCATACAATTTCGGCGGCGACGAGCATATGGCGCACGGCGACCGTTACGCCCGCGCGCGCGAATATCGCGACGTGGTCACCGGACTTTGGGATAGCTGGGCGGACGACGCCTTCGTGCGCGATGTGGAAAGCGGCGTCTTCTTCGATCCCGCCAAGCTCCATGTGCTAGGCCATCGCGGACCCCACTTCTCGGTGCGCGGCCCGCTCAACATGGCGCGACCGGTGCAGGGCTGGCAGGTGATCGTGCAGGCCGGCGCGTCGGACGCTGGTCGGCAGCTCGCCGCCGAGACGGCGGAAGTGATTTTCGGTGCGGCGAGCAGCCTCCCTGACGGCAAGGCCTTCTACGCCGATGTCAAGGAGCGCATGACGGTATACGGGCGGGATCCGGATCACCTCAAGATCCTGCCGGCAGCCTTCGTTGTTGTCGGCGACACGATGGCGGAAGCGCAAGCCAAGCGCGAGCGCCTCGACAGCCTTGTCCATTACGACAGCGGCATCCGTTCGCTCTCGATCTCGCTTGGCTACGACGTGTCGGGCTTCGATCCGGACGGCCCCCTGCCCGATGTCCCCGAAAGCAACGCGAGCAGGTCGGACCGCGAGCGGACGATCGCCCATGCGCGAGCAACCGGCGCCACCATTCGCCGACTCGCCGCCAGGGCGGGCAGCTATGCCGGCCTGGCGTTCGTCGGCACGGCGGACAGCATCGCCGATGAAATACAAAGCTGGTTGGAGCAGCGCGGAGCGGACGGGTTTAACAACATGTTCCCCTACGTGCCGGGCGGGCTTTTCGATTTCACATCGAAAGTCGTGCCCGAACTGCAGCAGCGGGGCCTGTTCCGTCGCGAATATGAAGGCGCCACGCTACGCGACCATCTGGGCCTGCCCCGACCCGCCAACCGCTTCTTCCCCTCGGCATAGCTCAACCCCGGGACAGCTTCAGAACGGAGAAGCGAGCCCGTGCCACCGCCGACGTCGCAGCCGCGAGAACCCCGGCCACCGCGAACACGCCCATGACGCCGCTCAGCGTGTCGAGAGCGCCGCCTCCGGCTGCACCAAACGTGATCGCAATCGGCGCCGCGGCCACAAGCAGTCCTCCGCCGCTCTCGGTCTGGTCGGCGCAGCGCTGGCCATCCAGGTCGACCAGCTGACCGGGATGCCTCTGCTCCGAACTCTGGCCGCGTTACATAGGATGGCCTCGTCAGGAAGATTACGGACCTGCCGGCACCAATGTCGTGCTGATGGCGCCGGCTTCCGGATCGCCGCTGCGACGCTCATCTGTCTGCGATCACCGGGCGTCGACAGCGCCGCGCTTTTTGGAGGCATTATGGATAGGCAGATCAAGGGACGCGTCGCGCTCGTGACCGGGGCCAGCCAAGGCATCGGCGAGGCGATCGCGCGGGCGCTGCATCGCGAAGGCGTCAAGGTCGCGCTGCTCGCCCGCAATGCGGAACGGCTCGGCCGGATCGTCGCCGATCTCGGCGAGGGCGCGCACGCTGTCAGCGGCGACGTTATGAGCGCCGACAGCTTGGCTGCCGCGATCGAGACGGCCCAGGCGACGTTCGGCCCTATCGACATCGCGGTGAACAACGCAGGCGGCGTCATATCCTCGACCGGCGGCTTGTTCCGGCCGTTCGAGGAGGCGCCCGACGCGGACTGGCGGGCGACGTTCGAGTTCAACGTACTTTCCGCCGTGCGGGTCGCGCGTGCGCTGGCGCCCCGGATGGCGGAGCGCGGCTGGGGTCGGATCATCAATATTTCGTCGGAAAGGGGCGTCCAACCCGACCCGATCGGCATCGAATACGGCGCGGCCAAGGGCGCTCTCAACATTCTGAGCAAGGGGCTCGCAAGGGCCTATGCCGACAAGGGCGTACTCGTGAACGTGGTGTCACCGGCCTTCGTCGACACGCAGACGCTGCGCAACGTCCTCGCGCAACAGGAGGGCGCCGAGGAGGTTTCGCAGGACGACCTGGCGATGCACTTCCTCGCCGGATTTCGCCCGAACATCGGCGTCGGTCGTCCGTGCCGACCCGAGGATGTCGCCGCAGCTGTCGTGTTCCTCGCCTCCGAGGGCGCCGCGTTCGTCACCGGCGTCAACCTGCGCGTCGACGGCGGCTCGGTCACGACACTCTGAGGGAGCCAACACGATGACGATCAATCTGACGGGCCGGCGTGTACTCGTCGTAGGCGCCGCCGGCGGCATCGGCAAAGCGACCGCCGAGGCGTTCTCCGCAGCCGGCGCTCAAGTCACCGCGGCGGGCCGCACGAGGGCGACCGTGGATGCGGTCGTCCGCTCGATCGGCGACGACGCAGTTCAACTCGATGTGCTCGACAACGATCAGATCGAAGCTTTCTTCTCCGATCGGGCGCCCTTTGACCATGTCGTGGTGACGGCGGCGAGCACCATCGCCGGCTCGGTCGCGGGGCTCTCGCTCCACAATGCGAAGGCGGCGATGGAAAGCAAATTCTGGGGCGCGTACCGGATCGCGCGAGCCGCGAAGGTCAACGCTGGCGGCTCGATCACCCTCGTGTCCGGCCTGCTGTCGCAGCGACCGTCCGCCACGTCGGTGCTGCAAGGCTCGATCAACGCAGCGATCGAGGCATTGGCCCGCGGGCTTGCGCTCGAGCGCGCGCCGGTGCGGGTGAACGCAGTGTCACCCGGCCTCATCGACACCCCGCTGCATGACCGGATGCCCGCCGAAGCTCGCGACAAACTCTACGAGCGAATGCGAACGATGCTGCCCGCGCGCCGCATGGGGCAGGCTCAGGATGTCGCTCAGGCGATCGTCTTCGTCGCCGCCAACGCCTTCGTCACGGGATCGACGCTGAACGTCGACGGCGGAGGCCGGATCGCGTGATCCCCGTCTTTTGGAAAGAAATATCCATGCCCGACATAAAAGACTACGCATTGACCCGTCGCGCCTTCGCCAGCGCCGCGGCAAGCGGCGCGCTTGCGGCGATCGCATCCCCTGCGGCGGCTGCGACTCCCGGTGAAGGCGGGACCGCGACTTCGCCTTCTGGAAAGCCGGGTTCCTTCTGGCCCAACGGCGCGCGGCTGGCGATCAGCATCTCGTTGATGTTTGAAGGCGGAGGGCAGGCGATTTCGGGGGCGGGCGGCCCGCTGTCCGAGCCGATCAAGACCGGCTTTCCCGATCAGCCGACCAACGCTTTCTTCGCCTACGGCGTGAACGAGGGCATCCCGCGCGCGCTCGACCTGCTCGACAAACACGACATCAAAGTCACATCGTTCATGATCGGCAAAGCGATCGAGCAGCACCCGGACCTCGCGCGCGAGATCGTCCGGCGTGGGCACGAGGCCGGGGCGCACGGCCCGACCTGGTCGGCGTCCTATGATCTCCCGCGCGAACAGGAAAAGACGTTCATCAAGGATTCCGTCGACACCATCAGGCGCATCACCAGGCAGCAACCGGTCGGATGGAACGCCTTCTGGCTGCGCAACTCGATCCACATTTCCGAGACCCTGCAGGATCTCGGCTTCCTCTACAGCATCGACGAGCCGAGCCGCGACGAACCCTTCATCATTCCCGTGCGCGGCCGTGACTTCGCGATGGCGCCCTACACCATCCAGATGAACGACTTTCTGTTTCCCTTCCAGGGCTACGATCCGCAAGGGCATGAGCAGGCGCTGCGCGACGAGTTCGATCAGCTTTACGAGGAAGCGGCGACCCGGCGCCGGATGATGGTGATCGGCATGCACGACCGGGTCAGCGGTCACGCCAACCGCATCCGTGTGCTCGACCGTTTCTTTACCTATGCGAAGTGCCACGACGGCGTATGGTTCGCGCGCAAGGATGAGATCGCGCGTTGGGCGCTGTCACAGCGTCAGTTTACGACGATCGCCGACCGCGGCCCGCCGGCAGAGACGGGGCTGCCATGATCCGGTGCAGCGCGAACGCGCCACTTCAGAACCACCGAGCAGACAAATGGAGTTGGCCCCATGGCGCCTGAACATCATTCGCCGGTCATCAGGATCGGACTGATCGGCGCGACGCCCGGACGCGGCTGGGCAGGCATGGCGCACGTCCCCGCCATCCGCGCGACCCCCGGTCTGACGTTGCAGGCGGTTGCGACCCGCAGCGAACGGACCGCGCGCGCCGCCGCCGAGGCGTTCGAGGCGCCGCTCTGGTTCGACGACGCGCGCGCGATGATCGCGCATGACGCGGTCGACGCCATCGTGGTCGCCGTGAAGGCGCCCGACCATTACGCTTTCGTCAAACAGGCGCTGCTCGCCGGCAAGCCGGTCTATTGCGAGATGCCGTTCGGGCATACGCTCGTGGAAGCGCGCGACCTTGAGGCGCTGGCGCGGGAGCGGGGCGTGCCGACCGCAGTCGGATTGCAGGGGCGCTTCTTGCCGTGGGTGCGGTAGGTGCGTGAAATCGTGGCCAGCGGCAGGCTCGGCCGCCTGCTCTCGACATCGTTGATCGCCTATGACGAGTTGTCGCTGGGAACGATTGATGAGGGCGACGCCTATCTGCTCGATGTCGCGAACGGCGCCAACCCCCTGACGCTTCACTCCGCGCACTATCTCGATGCTCTCTGCTACGTGCTTGGCGAACTCGTCACCGTCTCGGCGACGACGGCGATCAGCCGCCCTCGCATTGTCGTCCGCCAGATGGGCGAAACGATCACCTCGACCTCGCCCGACCAGATTGCGGCCTGCGGCCTGCTGGCCGACGGGACAATCGCCAGCTTCCACATGCGAGCCGGCAGCGGGGATCCGTCGTTCCGGTGGGAAATCCAGGGCGAGAATGCGTCGCCGCGGGTGACATCCACCGGTTACCTCATGTGGCGCCCGCCCACGCTGGACCTGTGGAACGCCCCGGCCAAGCAGTGGGAGCCGGTTCCGCCGCCTGCCCCCCTGCCGGGGGGCGAGGTCCCGGGGCCGGAAGGCCCGGCACAGTTCGTGGCTCGGCCTATGCGGCTTTCGCCAGCGACATCCTTACGGTTTCCGCACAATCGGTATCGTTCACCGACGCGCTCGCGCGCCGCGAGACGATGGAGGCGATCCGCGCCGCCGCGCACGACGGCAAGGCAACTGCACCGACCCGCCGCCCGATCAACGCTTGATAGAAGGTCCTTCCATGAAACTGTTCTACTCTCCCTCCTCGTGCTCTTTGTCGCCGCATATCGTGCTGCGCGAACTTGGTCTGCCGTTTGAACTTGAACGGGTTGATCCGGTAACCAAACGAACCCAGTCGGGAAACGACTATCTGGCGATCAATCCGAAGGGCTACGTGCCCGCGCTGAAACACGATGACGGGGAAGTTCTGACCGAAGGTCCCGCGATCACGCAATATCTCGTCGACTCATACGCCCCTGGGACTCTCGCGCCATTGTCCGGCACGATTGCGCGGGCGCGGGTCAACAGTCACCTGACCTATATCAGCACCGAATTACACAAGCCGTTCAGTGCGCTTTTCAATCCCGCGCAGCCGCCTGACGCGCGGCCAAGACTGCGCGCATGAACGCGTCGCCCATTACCTGCCGCAATCGGCATTGCCCGAAGTGTCAGGGCGCGGCGGCGCGGCAGTGGCTCGCCGAGCGCGAGGCCGATCTGCTGCCGGTCGCCACATCCGCGCCCTCGGCGGCGCGCTTCTTGGCGATGGCAGCGCCGATGCCGCGACTGGCCCCGGTGACGCGCGCGCGCTTTCCTTGCAGAGCCATGGTTCGAGTCCTTCGTAGTTTGGAGGAGGCGACGACCGGCGAAGCGTCGGTCGTCAAGTTCCGGCGTCGGGTCAGGCCACGGCAGGTTCCTTGTCGCGCGCCACCGAGTTGACGCCTTCGATCGCCAGCGTCGCGACCTCGGCGACGAGGAGAGCGACGACCACAATGGCCGCGCCGACGTAGCCGAGCGCGTGTCCGCCCAATGTTGGGATCGCCAGTGCGCCGATGACGCCCGCGGCGGTTACGCCGAAGTAGGTTGCCGAAGTGTTGAGGCCCAGCACAACCGGCGCGGACTGGGCGGCGACGGAGACGAGGCGGTGCTGTTGCGGCGCGAGCAGGCCCCAGGAGACCGAGCCCCAGACCGCGACGACGGCCACTGTCGTCCAGATATTCGCGCCGGCGAAGGGCAACGCGGCCATCGCTAGCGCGAGCACGACCAGAGCAACAGGGATCACGCGCCGGCTGCCGATGGTGTCAGACAGACGCCCGGTCGCGAGATTGGCGACAAGTCCACTCGACCCCCACAGGACCAGCAGCGCGCTGACGAGCAATGTGTCGTAGTTGAGCACGCGATCGAACACGACGGTGAAGTAGGTGTAGGCGATGAAGTGGCCGGTCTGATAGAGGAACGTGGTCAGCAGGGTCAGTGCCACGCGCGGGTCGCGAACCGGGGCGACGCGCTGCGCCAGGCCGATCTTCGGCGGCAGCGGAATATGCGAAAGCAGAGCCCACACGCCGAGGCCGGACGCAGCGGCGAGGCCGGAGACGAACGCCATCGTCCAGCGCCAATCTCCTAAGCCTCCGATGGTGGCGCCTATCAGTGTGCCCAGCGCCGTCGATGCGGTGAGGCCGCTGATGACGACGGCGAGCGCAAAGCCGCGCTTCTCCGGGGCGGCCAAGGTCGCCGCGGCGCCGGTGGCGGTCGGGGCGAACATCGCGGCGCCGAGGCCCGCGACCACGCGCGTCGCCAAAGCCACACCGAAGGTCGGGGCCAACGCCGTCGCGAGGTTGGCGACGACGAAGATCGTCAGGCTCGACAACAGCAGGGCCTTGCGGGGCACGCGCGCGGCGACGGCGGCGATGGTCGGGGCGGCCAGCGCATAGGTGATCGCGTAGACCGTCGTCATCTGCCCCGCCGCGCCGATCGGCACGTCGAAGCTGCGGGCGATTTGCGGCAGCACGCCCGCCATGACGAAACTGTCGGTGCCTAGGGCGAACATGCCCATGGCCAATACAAGCAGGCGCTTATCCATAGTTTCCTCCCTTTGCGTGGGTAGTCGCCGATGTCGCCTTCAGAGCTGCGCGTCGTGCGGATGGGCGGTTTGAGCGGCGATCAGAAGCGCGTCGGCGTCGGCCGTGCAGGCAATGGCCAGCGCCGAATCCATTCCGTCGCTGATCTCGCTGCGGTTGCCCGCGGCGATCTGGATCACCATGCGGCGCACGGGGCCAGTCAGCCGGTCGTCATCGGCGCGCGCCTCGAACACTGTGACATCGCAGCGGTTGGGGGCGGCAAGGAAATACCCGACGAAGCGTGTGTCGCCGACCACATGCACGAATCCAGCCGCCGGCTTGTAGCTGGCGACGCTCGCGAGGTAGGAGGCATGGCCGCCGGCGTGGGCCAGCGTGGCCGTCCTCGCGAAGAGAAGCGCTCCCGTGATTGCAGCCTTGATCATGCCGCTCGTTCGGTTCGGGAGGTTCCGCTTGTCTTGGTGGGTCATAGCGCGTTTCCTTGTGTTGGATTGAGATTAGCTATCTACCTGTCGATAGAGAGACGAAAGTGAGAGTGTCGTCAACCTTCGGGCTCGCATTTCGTGGTAGGCGCAAGATCTTGTGATCAGTCGGCGGACGCCGCGTTGTCTGCCGCGGAAAACGACAGCCGAAGATTGGCGCCCAAGCAGGTCGGCGAGAATTGCCCCTGCGCCACGTTGCGCGACGGGTGGAAGCCTGTTGCAATTGCGCCCGAATGCGACTATCTACCGCAAGATAGTCTACGGAGGCGCGCAATGAGCGATATGAAAACGGCGATCATGGACGCCGCCGAGCGGCGGATTCGGGCGGGCGGATTCGGGGCGTTCAGCTTTCGCGACATCGCCGCGGAGGTCGGGATCAAGAGTTCGAGCGTCCACTACCACTTCCCGACCAAGGAAGACCTGACGGCGGCTGTGATCCGCCGCTACAGCGAGTTGGTCGCCAAACATTTGGACCGGGAATTGGAGAAGAATCCGGACCCGGTTCGCGTGTGGACGAAGGCGTTTCGCACGCCGGTCTTCTCGGAAGATCACATGTGCCCCTGCACCGTGCTCGGCGCGGCGGTGCAGGATCTGCCGGAGCTGGTCGCGGTTGAGGTGAGGCAGTTTTTCAAAATGCATAAAGACAAGCTCGTCGCTGCGGGGCTTGCGCCCAACAAGGCGGCGGAATTGCTGTCGACGCTGGTTGGCGCGACCATTCTGGCCAACGCGCTCGGAGACAGGACGGAATACGATCGCGCTACAAAGGATCGGGCGAAACGGGAAAGTGTCGCGGCTTGAGGGAAGCGGCGTCGCTCGAACTAGCCGTCTCGTCTCGGGACGATGCATTAGCGGCGAAGAGATCGTCGCGCTCGAGGTCGAGCAGGTAGCGCTTGACTGCGAGCCCGCCGGCGAAGCCGGTCAGGGCGCCCGAGGCGCCGATGACGCGATGGCACGGCGCGATGATTGACAGCGGGTTGCGGCCGTTGGCGGCGCCGACGGCTCGCGCGGCGGCCGGATGGCCAATTTCACGCGCGATTGCGCCGTAGGTTCGCGTCTCGCCGTAGGGGATTCTCAGCAGCGCCTGCCAGACCTGCAGCTGAAAGGGCGTTCCCGAGGCAGCGAGCGGCAGATCGAAAACCATACGCCTTCCCGCGAAATATTCAGCGAGCTGCCGTTCCGCCTCCATGAGCACAGGGTGTCGCCGGTCTTCTGTCACCGGTCCCAACGGCACGCGGCGTGGCTTGTCGTGGTCCCATAGGACCGCCGCCAATCCCTCTTCGGCGCCGACGAGCTTCAGCCTGCCGAACGGCGCTTGTATCCATTTGAACGCAAGCATAACGTAAGTCTCTTTTCAGCCCCTGGGATACAGGATCATCTGGGTGCAGCGGAAGAGGGCGATGACCTTGCCTGTCTCGACATGCACCGCTTTCGCGTCCCAGACCTGGGTGTTGCGGCCGCCGTGCGCCATCAGCGCCTCGCAGGTCACGACGCCGGAGCGCGCCGTGCCGAGATAATTGGCCTTCAGTTCTATCGTCGTGAAGCTGTTTGCGCCCTCCGGAAGGGAAGCCTGGCAACCGAAGCCGCAAGCCGAATCCATCAAGGCGACTACGCTCGCCGCGTGCAGATAGCCGTGCGGCGCCAGATGATGCGGCCGCACTTCGAAGCCGCCCCTGGCGAAGCTGTGACCGACTTCGCTGATGCTGATGCCGAGATAATCGGGCAGACCGCTGCCGCCGACAGAGGCGTCATTTTGTGAACTCATGCTTTGCGCTCTCGAAGAGAAGGAGGAACGCGCGCCGCTGGACGGCGCGCGACATGTGGGACTCGGTTCAGGCGTTCGCGCCGCCGTCCACGGTCAGGGCGGCTCCTGTTACATATTGCGCGCCGGGGCTGGCGAGGAAGGCGACGGCGTTGGCGATCTCCTCGGGCTTGCCGTAGCGCCGCATCGCGATTTCCGGCACGAGCGCATCGTGGATGGGTCCCCGCGCAGGATTCATGTCGGTGTCGATGGAGCCCGGTTGAACGAGATTGACGGTGATTTCCTTCGGCGCCAGCTCGCGCGCCAGCCCCTTGTTGAAAGCGACAAGGGCGGATTTCGAGCCTGCGTAGACGCTGACGATGGACGTAGGCACGTGATCGGCAAAATAGCTGCCGATGGTGATGATGCGCCCGCCGGCCGGCAGGTGGGCCAGCGCCGCCTTTGATGTCACGATCGGGCCGCGCACGTTGACATTCAGCATCGCGTCGATATCAGCGACGGAGATATCTTTGAGATCGCCGATACGGATAATGCCGGCGTTGTTTACGAGTATGTCGAGGCCGCCAAGTTCGGCGACGGTCGCTTCGACCGAGGCCTGCGCCGAAGCGACGGCGCCGGCGTCGGCGCGTATGGCGACGCCCCTGCGCCCGAGCGCCTGGATGGCGCGAACCACCGTGCCTGCGTGTTCCGCAGAATTCTCGTAGGTGATCGCGACGTCCGCTCCGTCGGCGGCGAGCTTCTTCGCGATCGCCGCTCCGATGCCGCGGCTTGCGCCGGTGACGAGAGCGCGCTTTCCGTGCAATGTCATAATGTGTTCCTTTCAGAAGGATAGACGAGTCTATCGATCAGTAGGTAGCTATCGGATCGACGCGAGGCAAGCCGCGCGACGACAGGCGCCGCGCGCATTCGCGCCATGCATTCAGGCGGTCGCCAGCTTCTCGTCGTGAGCGGCGCGGTTGACGTTGTTGATCGCCAGCGTCGCGAGTTCGGCGAGCACGAGACCCAGCACGACGATGGCCGCGCCGACATAGCCGAGAGCGTGCGCGCCGAGCGTCGGGATGGCCAGCGCGCCGAGGACGCCGGCGGCAGTGACGCCGAGATAGGTCCCGAGGTGTTGAGGCCGAGCACGACCGGAGCTGAATGCGCGGCGACGGTCACCAGGCGATGCTGCTGCGGCGCGAGCAGACCCCAGGCGACGGCGCCCCAAACGCCCACGGCGGCGACGCTCGTCCAAAGGTTGGCGCTCGCCAGCGGAAGCAAGGCCATGGTCGCGGCGAGAACGATCAGCAGGGCGAAGATCACCCGCCGGCTGCCGATGGTGTCGGAGAGCCGCCCGGTGGCGAGGTTGGCGACGACGCCGCTCGATCCCCACAGCACCAGCATGGCGCCGATCAGCAGCGTGTTGTGGTTGAGCACGCGGTCGAAGACGACGGTGAAGTAGGTGTAGGCGATGAAGTGCCCGGTCTGGTAGACGAGCGTCGTCAGCAGGGTCAGCGCGACGCGGGGATCGCGGACAGGTCGCAAACGCTGGGCAAGGCTGATCTTCGGCGGCAGCGGAATGTGCGACAGCAGCGCCGCGACGCCGAGGCCCGAAGCAGCGGCCAGAGCCGAGACGAAGCCCATCGTCCAACGCCAATCGCTCAAGCCCCCGATGAGGGCGCCTATCGGCGTGCCGAGCGCCGTCGAGGCGCTGAGGCCGGTGATGACCACCGCGAGCGCAAAGCCGCGCTTCTCGGGCGCAACCATCGTCGCCGCCGCTCCCGTGGCGGTCGGCGCGAACATGGCCGCGCCGAGACCCGCCAGGACCCGGGTCGCGAGCGCGACGCCGAAGCTCGGAGCTAGCGCCGTCGCAAGATTGGCGACGACGAAAGTGGCGAGGCTCGACAACAGCAGCGCCTTGCGCGGCACATGCGCGGCGACAGCTGCGATGGCCGGCGCCATCAGCGCATAGGTGATGGCGTACACCGTGGTCATCTGGCCGGCCGCGCCGATCGGCACGTCGAAGCTATGAGCGATCTGCGGCAGCACGCCCGCCATTACGAAACTGTCGGTGCCCAGGGCGAACATGCCCAGCGCCAACACCAGCAAACGATTGTCCATTGCGCGTCTCCTTTGGCGCCAACGGACAGGAGGGCCATATCAGTTTCATGATGAAACTGATATGATCGGTTGCGTCATGCAACTGATTTCTGCTAGGATGCCCGCATGCAAAGAAAAAGCTTCGACGGCATGAACTGCTCGATCGCGCGGGCGCTGGACGAGATCGGCGAATGGTGGTCGCTGCTGATCGTGCGCGAATGCACTCAAGGGTCGACGCGGTTCGACGAGTTTCAGCGCGAACTCGGCATCGCCCGCAATATCCTGACCGCCCGCTTGCAGCGCTTGACGGAACTCGGAATCCTGGAGCGCTTTCCGCTCGAAGACCGCGTCAACACCGACGGCTACCGACTGACGAAAAAGGGCGAGGACCTTTATCCTGTTGTGGTCGCGCTGATGCAGTGGGGCGACCGTTGGTGCACGCGGACCGGCAAACCGCCGACGGCGCTGGTCGAAGATGCGACTGGGAGACCCATCGAGCGCCTCACGGTTCACGCCGAAGGTGGCGATCCTCTGTCGTTCCGCCAAGTCCGTTTCGCGCCCGGTCCCGGCGCCTCCGCAACGACGCACGCCGTCATCGACAATCGCAACCAGAAGGTGTTGGGCCGAGCCTGACTCGCTCGACGACGGAGGCCCGGCTGACCCACGTCGATGCCAAGAATGTGATCTATCGATAGGTATAGAAAAAGGATCTGCTCTCGATATCGTTCGCGCCGACGTCTATCTACTGAAAGGTAGCAGCCGGAAAATGACCTGCACGACGGAACGGTTGATGGATTTGGCCGAAAGCCACATGCGGCGGGCCGGCTATTCCGGGTTCAGCTTTCGCGACCTTGCCGACGAGGCCGGGATCCGGAGCGCCAGCGTCCACCATCACTTTCCGACCAAAGCGATGCTCGCCGCGAGGGTCGTTCGACGCGCCGCCGAACGCTTCGCGACGCGCGTCACGCCCACCGCGCATGAGACGCCTGAGGACGCCGTGGCGGCCTATCGTTCGGCGCTTCGAGCCTCTCTGGGACCCGATGGTCTGATGTGCCTTTTCGGCGTGTTGGGAGCCGAGACTGGCGGCCTGGCGACGGAGGTCTCCGACGAGATCCTGGCGTTCTCCCGCAACTGCGTCGCGGACCTTTCGCGTCGGCTGGGCGGCTCCGATGCGACCCAACGCGCTTTTCAGATCATCGCAGTCCTGGAAGGCGGCGTGATGCTCGCGCGAGTGTACCGAAACATGGAGCCGTTCGAGCACGCCGCTGCGGCTCTGGCGTGAGCCGGCGGACGCCGGCAGAGGAGAAACGAGATGAACAAGAACCTTTGGTTTTGGCTGATCGAGCCGCTGCAGTGGGAGCCGGCGTTGCCTTCGCGCGCGTCGAGGCCGTCGCCTCAGGAACTTCCGCTCGCGCTTTCCTGCAAGTTGCCTCGGCGATGACGACGAGCGCCCGCGCCGCCGGCCAGACACCAACTCGGGGTACGCGATGCTGCTTCTCAAGCCCAACTGCGAGTGCTGCGACAGGGATCTCCCTCCCGACTCGACGGACGCCATGATCTGCAGCTACGAATGCACGTTCTGTAGCGATTGCATCGAGACCCGAGTCAAAGGTCGGTGTCCCAATTGTGGCGGCGACCTGCAGCGGCGCCCGATCCGTCCGGCGGCGCGGTTGCAGAAGCATCCCGCTACTGAGCAGCGCGTCTTAAAGCCGGAAGGCTGTCCGCCCGCCTAACGCGTTTGGGGCGCGCGACGCCGGCCCGGGGAGCGGCTGCCCGAAAGCCTTATGAGGACTCGTATGCTTGATGGAAGTGCGCGCGTTCGAGCGCGTGGCGAGGCTCCGAAATTTTACGGATGGTTCGTCACGCTCGGCGCGTTTGCGGTGACCCTGGTCGGCTTCGGCAGCGCGTACACGTTCAGCGCCTTCTTTGAGTCGCTGGAGCGCGATTTCCACGCATCGCGCGGATCCGCTTCGCTCGCCTTCTCGCTTGCGGGTTCCTGTATTTCGCGTTCGGCGTCGTCAGCGTGCCGCTGGCGGATCGCTGGGGCTCGCGCCAGCTTGCGATCTTCGGCATGGCCATTACGGGCTTAGGCCTCGTGCTCGCGGGATTGGCCCAGACACTCACAGAGGTCTACCTCGCCTACAGCCTCGGCGTGGGCGTTGGCGTCGGCGCCTCTTACGTCCCGGCCGTCGGGGCGGTGCAGCGTTGGTTTCTCCGGCGCCGCGGCTTCGCGTCGGGCCTCGCCGTCAGCGGCATCGGCGTCGGAACGCTGCTGATGCCCCCGCTCGCGTCCCTGCTCATCGCCGAATTCGGTTGGCGGGAGGCGTATATCGCTCTCGGCGCGTTCGCGGCCGTCGTCGGGATCGGTTTCAGCTTCCTCATCGAGAACAATCCCGCCGACCGAAGCCTCGCCCCCGATGGCGGACTCCCGACAGCGGTAAAGCGAGGCGCCCACAGCGGCGCGTCTATCGGCGCCGCGGTGACGTCGGGCCGTTTCGTCGGCCTCTACGCTGCTTGCCTCGTTGGCTCCTTCGGCCTGTTCGCTCCCTTCGTCCACCTTGTGCCCTACGCCCGTGACCATGGCGTGCCGGCGTCCTCTGCGGTGTGTCTATTGGGGATGATTGGGATCGGCAGCACAGCGGGCCGCTTCGTTCTGGGAGGTCTGGCCGACCGCATCGGGCGGCTCCTCAGCGTCCTGGCGATGTTTTTGGGCGTGGCGTTGGCGCAGGGCATATGGGCGTTCGCTACCGATCTCTGGTCGCTATCCGCCTTGGCCTTCATTTTCGGCGTGTTTTATGGCGGCCTGGTCGCTCTGCTGCCGACCGTGGTGATGGACGATCTCGGCGCTAGGAACGTCAGCGGACTCATCGGCATACTCTATACCAGCGTCGCCTTCGGCACGCTGGTCGGCCCGAGCGCGGCAGGCTTCGCGTTCGACCTGTCCCACAGCTATTCGCTGCCAATCTGCGCCAGCATGATCGCGAACGTGATCGCCGCAATTCTGATTGCTGCAACCGCCCACGCCAGGGTTCCGCAGCACGAAAAGCCGTCGCAATGAGATCGCGTTCCAGGCTTCCAAAGGTGAAAACCAATCACGGGCCGAGCGAAGCACGCGGCGTGTTGATGGTCCTGGCGGCGACGCTTGCGTGGAGCTTCGCCGGCGTGTTTACACGCGCCCTGACGATTGACGCCTTCACTACAGTCGCGTGGCGTTCTCTCGCGGGCGGTCTCCTTTTGCTGGTCATATGGCTCGCGCAGCGGCGCTCGCGTGCGCTGTACGACTTGAGGGCGCTCCGGGGAGCAGATTGGATCGCAGTGGGTCTCGGCGTGATTGCGCAAGGCGCCTTTTCAGCCAGCCTCTTTTTCACGAGCGTCTCGCATGTGGCGGTGATCTATGCGTTGACACCGTTTCTCGCCGCCATTCTAGCCTGGCGTTGGCTCGGCGAACCTCTGAGGACGTCGACTTTGATCGCCCTATGCTTAGCCGTCGCCGGGGCGATCGCCGCTGCAACGGGTTCGCTAGATCGAGGAATGGCGGGAGGAGACGCGCTCGTGTTCGTGACGGCTTGCGCCTTCGGAACCCTTATCGTTTATCCGCGCGTCCATCCGGAGCTTAAGGTAGCGGAATCAACATTCATCTCGGCCTTCGCCACCTTTGCGCTGTTCGCGCCTTTCTCTCACACAGCCGACTTGAACACTCGCAACCTTATGCTGGTGTACGGGTATGGCTGCGTCAATCTCGTGTTCGCCTACTATCTGTTTGTGTCCGGTGCACGGCTCGTCCCCTCTGTAACCGCGGGGTTGATAATAACCCTGGAGAACGCATTTTCTCCGTTTTGGGTCTGGCTAATCATGGGTGAGACGGTGGATCGGGCGACACTATTTGGAGGCGCTTTGGTCTTATGCGCCGTGACCGGTCATCTGATTTACTCCACGCAATCGCCAGACGACGGTGAAGCGCTGTATACCGACGCGCGGAATACTCCCGATCAGGTTCCCAGGCGGCGACTATGACCCCACACAGAGTCTGTGTAATCATTTACCAAGGCTTCGCCTCCTATGACGTCGCCGGTCCGGTTCAGGCTTTCCGCGCGACCGGGGTGCACAGGTACAGCGTCGTCCTGACTTCCGTTGCTGGCGGCTTGGTGGAGAGCGATTGCCCGGGGGTCACGTTTTCGAGTTTGTCTATGTCGTCTGTCGTTGATCCGATCGACACCTTGCTCATCGTTGGCGGCAACGAGGCCCCGCAAGCATCGAACGATCCCTTGCTTATAGAGTGGGTCGAGCGCCTCGCCAATCGCTCCTCTCGCGTTGCTTGCGTATGCACTGGCGCTTTTCTCGCGGCGCAAGCCGGACTTCTGTCGGGCCGGCGCGCTGCGACGCATTGGCGGTATTGCGACGAGATGGAGCGCCGATTTAGCGACGTCAGAGTCGAACGTGATCCGATCTGGATAAGGGATGGCGGCATCTGGACCTCAGCAGGCATCAGCGCCGGCGTCGATCTTGCATTGGCCCTCATCGAGGAGGATCTCGGGGTCGAAACTGCGCTAGAGGCGGCGCGCGAGCTGGTTGTGTTCTTCAAGCGTCCCGGCGGCCAATCCCAGTTCAGTACGCTGCTTTCGAGCCAGATTGCCGACGCAAGAGGTCCGTTGCGCGGGTTGCTCGATTGGATAGCAGACAATCTGGCGGCGGACCTGCGTACGGAACTCCTGGCGGGACGGGCGGGAATGAGTCTGCGCACTTTCGCTCGCATTTGCATTGAACACACCGGAAAAGCGCCCGCCAAGCTCGTTGAATCGCTACGTGTGGAGGCCGCCCGCGAGTCCATAGAAAGAACCGAGGCGCCGTTCACCACCATTGCTGCGCGTTACGGGTTCGGCGACGAACAGAGGATGCGACGCGCCTTCGTGCGACAGTTGCGTGTTACGCCAACAGACATCCGAATGCGCTTCTCGCAGCGGATGGAGCGCGCCAGCTCATAACATACGTGTCGGAGTGGGCTTTACCGAGTGGACTCCCTCAAATCGACGTTTGGCAAAAAATGACGCTTGTCTGTCCTTTGATTCGTTTCGACCGCAGGTATTTTGTTGACGCGCCGCTCTCGGCAGCGAGCAGGAAGCCGGGGCGCGAAGGTCGGCGTCATACCTCTTACTGCGGAGTCCTACTGTGCTCACGTTTACGCACCGCAATCCCGACATGCAGCTTGACAAGCCGCGGACCGTCCTGGTGCTTGCGGACATTCAAAATGAATTCCTCGACGAGAAGAGCGGAAAATACTACCCGCTGATCGAAGAGGCGCTGAAGAAGCGCAATGTGATCGCCAATCTGGAGACATTGCTTTCGACTGCGCAGCAATTGAACTACTTCGTGATCCATTCTCCGCACTGGTATTATCCGACGGACGGGTAATGGAATGTGCCGCCCGGCGCCATAGCCGATTATCTCATCACCATCGGATTCGTCGGCCGCAAAGACCCTGTCGATCTCGAAGGTTTTCACGGCTCGCGGGCGGACTACTTCGAGCCGTTCAAGAAATATCTGATGGACGGGCGTACGTGCAACTGCTCCCCGCACAAGCACTTCGCGACGCAGTCGAACGATGTGGTGAAGCAATTGAGAATGCGTCGTGTTGAGAAAGTCGTCATGGCGGGGCCGGTCGCCAATCTTTGCCTGGAGGGACATATGCGCGACCTCATCGAGGCGGGGTTCGAGGTCGCCATGGTGAGCGACGCGGTGGCTGCGGGCGTGAATGATGTCGGCGACGGCTACGAAGCCGCGATGGTCAATTGGCGATTCATGTGCAACGCCGTGTGGACGACTGAAGAGACCATCGGGAAATTGAGAGCAGCAGCCGACTGATCCGAGCCGTCGCCGCCTTCGCGCCCGCGTAGCCTTGACGCTAACCTCTCCTTCTCACGCCCGCTTTCCGGTTCACAACGTTGCATCACCGCCGGCATTGCAGCGGCGTCGCATAGCCAATCTCCAACCCTATGGAGCATGAGCTTTGACCAAGACCGTATTCGTCACCGGATCGTCCAACGGCTTCGGAAACGACGTAGCCAAGACGCTGGCCGCGCTCGGCCATCGCGTGTTCGCGACCATGCGACGCCCGAATGACCGACATCGCGACGCGGCTGCCGAATTGCGTACGGTCGGCGTCGAGCCTTTGGAACTGGATGTAACGAGAACGCCCAGCGTTGACGCGGCATTCGCGGCCGTGTTCGAAAAGACCAGCGGAAAGCTGGACGTGCTCATCAACAACGCCGGCGTCGCTTCTGAGGGGCTCTCTGAGACTTTCACGCCGGAACAAGTCAGCGAAATGTTCGACGTCAACGTCGTCGGACAGCAACGCACCCTGCGGGCCGCATTGCCGCGGATGCGCAATAACGGCTCCGGTCTGGTCATCAACATCGGCTCAATACTCGGCCGGCTCACGATCCCTTTTCTCGGTCTATATGGGGCTTCGAAACACGCCGTCGAGGCGATGACCGAGAGCTAGCGTTACGAGCTTTCGCAGTTCGGCGTCGGCGTCGTTCTCGTGCAACCCGGTCCGTTCCCAACAAAACTGTACACCGCAATGCAAACGCCGTCGGACCCCGACCGCGCTAGGCAATACGGGGAAGTCGCGACGCTTCCCGGCGTGGTCGCCGCGGGTCTCGACGGGATCTTCAAAGCCGCCAACGCGCCGGAGCCTCATGAGGTGGCTGTCGCCATCACGAAACTTATCGACACCTCGCCTGGACGGCGGCCGCATCGCATTATTGTTGGCGGGGCCTTCGGCGCCGATCTCGCGAACGCGGCGATCGAACCGCTGCAACAGCAAATGGTGGCCGGCTTCGGGCTCGAACGACTTTCGATGCTCAAGCACGGATGACTCTAGGTGAGCGAGGTTCAGCATGAATGCAGTTCGGAAAGTCGTCGTCGTCACCGGCGCTTCACATGGCCTGGGCGAAGCTTTTGTTCAGGCCTATCGGGCACGGGGCTGGCGCGCTGTCGGCAATGCCCGCTCGATCGCTCCGTCCAATGATCCCGATTACATCACGGTGCGGGGAGACGTCGGCGACCCCGCAGTAGCGCGGAACGTCGTGGCGACGGCGATCGAGCGATTCGGCCGGGTCGATACGCTCATCAACAATGCCGGCATTTGGCGACCGGGTCGGATTGAGGACATCCCGGAGTCTTTATACCGCGAGGTCATGCGAACGAACCTCGACAGCGTATTCTTCGCGACGCAGGCGGCGGTTCCGGCGATGAAGAGGCAGGGCGGCGGCCACATTGTGCAGATTTCAACCAGTCTTGTCGAACATCCATTGCAGACCGTGCCCGCGGTGCTCGCTTCGCTCACAAAGGGGGCCGGCGTGGCGGCGACGCGCGGATTGGCGATGGAGCTGGCGGCCAGCAATATCCGGGTCAATACGATTTCGCTCGGGATCGTAGTGACGCCGCTGCATGACGGCGCCAACCTGGAGGAGCTTCGCTCCTTCTCGCCGCTCAATCGCAATGGCGAGATCAAGGATGTCGTCCGCGCGATCAACTACCTGGAAAACGCGGACTACGTGACTGGCGAAATCCACTACGTCGATGGCGGACGCACGGCGGGGCACTGATCTCGTCGAACAGCCGCGGATGAATAGGACGTTCCTCCGATTTCGGGTGGTCAGGAGAAAGAGAAAATGAAAGGTCTGGAACTCAGCGGGTACGGCGATCCCGCGGCCGTCGTCAAACTGGTCGACGTTCCCGACCTTTCCTCGCCGGAGCCGGATGAGGTCATCATTGAAGTCGAAGCGTTCCCCGTCGATCCTACGGACTTGTACGTCATAGCCGGCGTCTATGGCGAACTGCCGAGATTGCCGCATCTGCTCGGATGCGAGGGTGTTGGGCGGGTGGTTGCGACCGGGCGGGAGGTCAGACGGGTTAAGGAGGGCGACAGGACCCTGGTTCCTCCTTTCAGCAACGCCTGGGCGGAGCTGGTTCGGACGAAGGCGTCATGGCTTCGACCGTTGCCCGACGGCGATGTCGATCAAAGGTCGCTGCTCGGAATAAACCCGCCGACGGCCGCGCTGCTGCTTTCGGAGTTCGTGTCTCTAAAAGCGGGCGATTGGGTCGTGCAGACTGCCGCCAATTCGGCGGTCGGGCGCTCGCTGATTCCAATCGCCAAGGCGAGGGGCTTGCGAACCATCAATATCGTGCGACGGCCTGAGCTTGTCGCCGAGCTTGAACGGCTGGGCGGCGACGTTGTTCTCGTCGACGGTCCCGATCTCGCCGGCCGGATCGCCGCGGCGACGGACCGAGCGCCGCTGGCGCTCGCGCTCGACGGCGTGGGCGGCGGCGCGACGCAGCGTTTGCTGGATGCGATGCCGATCTACGGAGTGCTGGTCGTCTGGAGCGCCATGAGCGGAGACCCTGTTGCGTTATCGGGCCCTTTGATGGTGTTCGAAGGCCGGAGTGTTCATGGCTTCTGGATTGTGAACTGGCTCAAGCGTCCCGGGAACTGGGAGCGCTTCGGCGCCATCTGCGAAGAACTGGCGCCAATGATCGCGTCGGGCGAAATCTCCATGCCGATTGCAGGCGTCTACGGTCTCGATCAGCACACGGAGGCGCTGTCAGTCGCCTCGAACTATCGAGGCAAGGCGATCTTTCGGCGGAATGGCGTTATGCGGACGCCTGGACCGGATAAGGCGCCTTTCACGAGGTCGCGCGGTCCCCCGAATGCGCGCGCCGGTCTGCAGATTGCCAACCCGAAGAGGAAATCGACATGCAAATGAACGAGAAGGCGCTGGCGTTCGCGAAGCTGCACTCGAAAGGTTCGCCGCTTCGGCTGTACAACGCCTGGGACGCAGGATCTGCAAAGGTCATCGCCGAGGCTGGCGCAAATGCCATCGCAACCAGCAGCTGGGCCGTCGCCGCGGCGCATGATTATAGGGACGGCGAGCAAATCCCGCAGCGTCTGGTGGAGGAAATCACAGCGCGGATCGTCCAGGCGACGCCGCTTCCCGTGACGCTCGATTTCGAGGGCGGCTATACCGACGACGATGCGACTCTCGCGGACAATATCGGATGTTTGATCGACATTGGCGTCGTCGGCATTAATTTCGAGGACCGCGTCGTGGGCGGAGCCGGTCTCTATCCCATCAACCGGCAGGCCCGGCGCATCGCCGCCATTCGCGGGGCCGCGAAAAGCAAGGGCGCGGAATTCTTCATCAACGCCCGCAGCGATGTTTTCTTCGGCTCCGACCGTGACCACGCCAAGTTACTGGAGGAAGCGCAGCAGCGGGCGAGCGCCTATGCGTCCGCAGGCGCTTCCGGCTTTTTCGCGCCGGGGCTGCTCGAGGAGGGGCTCATTCAGCGCCTGTGCGCCGGCGTTTCGTTGCCGGTGAATCTCATGATGATGAAGGGCGCGCCGAGTGTCGAACGTCTTGGGGCCTTGGGCGTGTCGCGCATAAGCTACGGGGCTTCCCCCTATGCAGATGCGATGGCGAGGCTTCGCGAGGCGGCCGTATCGGCGTTTTCCGCAGGATAGCGGCTGCTTGCCTTTTCCGGCGACGCTGCGGATTCGCTCAGTCCTCGGCTCGAGTTACGCGGTTTCGTGTACGGTTCTGGCGGGGCGGCTCCAGAGTTGGCGCGACCCGCGGATCTCCACAATCACAGGATTGTGTCAACCTACCAGAAGATAGGCATTGACCCGCAAAGTCGCTCGCGCTACTTATTATCTACCAACTGGTAGGTAGATGTTGTCAGCCACTCCGAATGAAGCTGCGAGGGCGCCATGGATACCCTGTTCAACAACCTCGATCACCTCACGCATGCCGCCGAAATCAACTCCGACGTTCGCACCGCGGAGCGCGGAGCCGCCCCGCAGCCCAAAAAGTCCGGTCTCAAGTCGTGGTCGGCATCGCTCCTCGTCCTGGCGCTTGTCGCTGGCGCCGTGATCATGGGACCTGAGACCCTGTTCCCGCCGGCCCCGGCGGCGCCCGCGCCGCTTCCTCCCAGCGTCTCCGTGAGCCTTCCCGTCCAGCGGGACCTTGCTCCGCGGCTGGAGTTCCTGGGCCAGTTCTCCGCGACCGAGAAGGTCGAGATGCGCGCGCAGGTCGGCGGGACGCTGACGAAGATCGGCTTCAACGACGGGGCTATCGTCCAAAAGGGCGGTCTCTTGTTCGAGATCGACCCCACGCCTTACGAGATCAAGCTCAGTTCCGCGAAAGCGCAGCTGGAGGCCGCGCAGGGTCGGCTCGAACTGGCCAACCGCGAACTCGTGCGCGCCGACACGCTGAAGAAGTCAGGCTTCGGCAGCGTCGAAGTGGCCGACCAGCGCGCCGCCGAGCAGCGCGCCGCGCAAGGCGCGATCGACGCAGCTCAGGCCGCCATTCGCGACGCGCAGTTCGATCTCGACCATACACGCATTGTCGCGCCGTTCACCGGCCGCATTGGTAGCCATCAGGTCTCTGTCGGCAACCTCATTTCCGGCAGCCGCGCCGGCGCCGGCCCCAGCACGCTGCTCGCGACGCTCGTGTCCACCGACCAGATCTATCTGAACTTCGACATGAGCGAGGCCGACTACATGACGTTCCTCCGCGCTCGCGCGAATCAGAACGGACCGCTGGCCGACGAGGCGCAGATCGCGCTCGCCGACGAGAAGACCTTTGACCATCGAGGCACGTTCGACTTCGTCGACAATACGCTCGACCGCGCCAGCGGCGTCATCCACGCCCGCGCCACCGTCGCAAACGCCGACAGTCTGTTGACCCCGGGCGGCTTCGCTCGCCTGCGCTTCGAGGTCTCGAAGCCGACGCCAGCGCTGCTCGTGCCCGACGCCTCGGTGCTGCCGGACCAGTCGGACCACATCGTGCTGACGGTCGGCGCGAACAATGTCGTCACGCCGAAGCCGGTGCAGCTTGGCGACCTGCGCGACGGCCTGCGCGTCATCCGCAGCGGCCTCGCGCCGTCCGACCGCGTCATCGTGCATGGCGTTCCCGCGGCGCATCCGGGCGCGACCGTCGCGCCGCATGTCGAGGCGATCACGGCTGTCTCCCACTCGACTCAGGGCTGAACGGTCATGAAGCTGTCGCACTTCTTCATCGATCACCCCCGCTTTGCGGCGGTGATCAACATCTTCATCGTCGTGTTCGGCCTCGCGGCCCTGAGTCTGCTGCCGGTGGCGCAATATCCGAACATCGTTCCGCCGACGATCCAGATCACCACCGCCTATCCCGGCGCCTCTGCCGAGGTCGTCGCCCGCACCGTGGCGACGCCGCTGGAGCAGGCGGTCAACGGCGTCGAGAGCATGGACTACATTTCGAGCCAGTCGACCGGCAACGGCCAGCTCGCCATCACGGTTATATTCAAGATCGGCTCTGATCCCAACGTCGAACTCCTCTTGACGCAAAGCCGCGTGCAGGACACGCTGTCGCGGCTGCCGCAGGAGGTGCAGGCGCAGGGTGTGCAGGTCAAGAAGACCATCCAGGCGTTGCTGCTCGGCGTGCATTTCTATTCACCGAACGGCACGCGCAGTGTCGAATACATGTCCAACTACATGCTGAAGGTGCGCGATGAGATCGCGCGCCTGCCCGGCGTGGCCGACTTTCAGATTTTCGGCGAGCGGCAATATGCCATGCGCATCTGGGTCGACCCCGACAAGGCCGCCGCCGACGGCGTCAGCGCCAACGATATTCTGAAGGCGCTGCGGGCGCAGAACGCGCAGGTCTCCGCCGGCGTGCTCGACCATCCGCCGGTCGCGAGCGATGCCGCCTATGAGGTCAACGTCGAGGCGCTCGGCCGCCTCACCACGCCAGCGCAGTTCGGCGAGGTCATCGTCAAGTCCGACAACGAGGGTCGCGTCACCCGCGTGCGCGACATCGCCCGCGTCGAACTCGGCTCCGCGGACTACGGCTCCATCGCCTACGCCGACCGTTTCCCTTCCGCGCCGTGGTTCGCCATCGCGACGCCAGGCGCCAACGTCGCGCAGGTCGAGAATGCCATTTGGGACAAGATGGCGGAACTGAAAAAGACGTCGTTCCCGTCCGACATGGATTACATCAAAATCTACGATCCCACGACCTTCGTCAGCCAGTCCATTCACGAAGTGATCGTGACGATCTTCGTCGCCATCGCGCTTGTCGTCGGCGTCGTGTTCGTCTTCCTGCAAACCTGGCGGGCGACGATCATTCCGGTGATCGCGATCCCGATTTCGCTGGTCGGCGCGTTCACAGTGCTCGCCGCGCTCGGCATCTCCATCAACAACCTGTCGATGTTCGGCCTTATCCTCGCGGTCGGCATCGTCGTCGATGACGCCATCGTCGTGGTCGAGAACGTCGAGCGCAACATGGCGGCGGGCCTCAGCCCACGCGACGCCGCGCACAAGACCATGGACGAAGTGTCGACGGCGCTGATCGCCATTGCGCTGACGCTCTGCGCCGTGTTCGTGCCCTCGGCCTTCATCAGCGGCATTTCCGGTCTGTTCTTCACCCAGTTCGCAGTGACGATTTCGGCCTCGACCATCATCTCGGTCATCGTCTCGCTGACCTTGAGCCCGGCGCTCTGCGCGGTTCTGTTGAAACCGCATCATCATCAACCGCGTGGGATCGGCCGCCTCGTGCGGTTCGCGTTCCGCCCGTTCAACGCCGGCTTCGAGTGGCTGTCGTCGAGCTATGGGCGGATGACGGGCCGGCTGATCCGCGCGACGGCCATCGTCGGCGTCGTCTACCTCGCCCTCATCGCGCTCACCGGCTTCCAGATGTGGCGGATGCCGAGCGGCTTCATTCCGGAGCAGGACATCGGCTATCAGGCCGTCGCTGTCATCCTGCCGCCGGGATCGAGTCTGGAGCGGACCGACGCGGTCGTGCGGGAGGTTAACGACATCGTGCTCAAGGTTCCCGGCGTCGAGCACGACTCGCCGGTGACTGGGCTTGACGTGACGACCCGGACGATCGCGCCCAACGTGGGCACAATCTTCTATTCGCTGCCGTCGCTCTACGATCGTCACATTCCCGGCGTCAACGCCGCGGTGATGCTGCCGCGGGTTCGCGCCGCCTTGGCCGGGATCAAGGACGCGCGGGTCATCGTCATCAATCCGCCGCCGGTCCAGGGCCTCGGCGCGGCGGGCGGCTTCAAGCTGATGGTCGAGGACCGGGGCGACCACACGCCACAGCAACTAGCGGCGGCGACCAACGCGCTCATTGCGGCGGCCAACAAGGACTCGGCGTTCGGCGGCGTATTCACGCTTTACAATGCCGGCTCACCTTCGCTCTACGCCGACATCGACCGCGAGAAGGCGGAGAAGGTCGGCCTCACCCCAACGGACGTGTTCTCGACTCTGCAACTCTATCTCGGCTCGCAGTACGTCAACGACTTCAACTTCCTCGGTCGCACCTACGAAGTGCTGGCGCAGGCCGACCAGCAATTCCGCAAGACGGCGGAAGACATCGCCCGGCTCAAGGTGCGAAACGCCAGCGGCGAGATGGTGCCGATCGGCGCGGTCGCGACCTTCCGCGACCAGACTGCCCCCTATCGCCAGCCGCGCTACAATCTCTACCCCGCCGCCGACGTGCTGGGCTCGGCCGCACCGGGCGTCGCCTCGGGCACGGCGCTGGAGCGGATGGAACAACTCGCCAAAGAGGTTTTGCCCGCGGGCTTCGTCATCGAGTGGACGGAGCTTTCGCATCAGCAGGCGCAGCAGGGCATCCCGACGCTCGCCATCTTCGCCGCTTCCGCCTTCTTCGTTTTCCTCGTGCTCGCGGCGCAATACGAAAGCTGGAAGTTGCCGATGGCGATCGTGCTGATCGTGCCGATGTGCCTGCTCGCCTCCGCGACCGGACTAGCCTTCTGCGGCCTGCCGATCGACATCCTCGCCCAGATTGGCTTTGTTGTGCTTGTCGGGCTGGCGGCAAAGAACGCGATCCTGATCGTCGAATTCGCGCGGCAGCGGCAGGATCAAGATGGCGATACGCCGGAGGAAGCGGCGACGGCGGCGGCGCGCATCCGGCTGCGCCCGATCCTGATGACGTCGCTGGCTTTCATCCTCGGCGTCTTCCCGCTCGCGGTGGCGACCGGCGCGGGAGCGGAGATGCGGCAGTCGATCGGAACGGCGGTGTTTTCCGGCATGCTCGGCGTGACGATCTTCGGCCTCATGTTCACGCCGGCGTTCTATGTCTTCATTCGATCTTCGACGAGCGCATCGAGCCGCGGTCTCGCCGAGGCCGTGCGCACGGCTCCCCTGGCGGCGTCAGAACCGAAGACGGTCGACTGGGTTCCGTGAGCGAGATGATGCTTGCGCGCCATCCAGATCTGGTACTGAAGCCAATGGCGTCCGAGGGCGTGCCGCTCATCGTCCGCACATCCTATTCGGGAACAGGAGAGGAAGCCATGTTTGTCGTGATCTTCGAAGTGCATGCGGCCGAGAGAAAACGCAACTACTATGTCGCGCACGCGAAGGCGCTGAAACCCGAGGTCGAAGCTATTGATGGCTTCGTCGACAACGAACGGTTCGAGAACCGCCTTCGACCCGGCTGGGTGCTATCGCTTTCGACTTGGCGCGACGAGAAGTCCGTCATCCGCTGGCGCACGCAATCCAAGCATCATTTCACGCAGGAGAAGGGGCGCGCCAAAATGTTCTCCGATTACCGCTTGCGCGTGGCGGAAGTGACCACCGATACGCACCCGCCGCTGCCCATCCGCCAAATGCGCTTTGACACGACAGAGAGCGGCGGCTCCAAAGCCGGCTCTGTATTAGAATTCACGCCGCGCGAGGGCTTCGATGCGCCGCTTGATATGAATGCGCTCACCGCGACGCCACGCTCGGGCCGTACAGCAGCGGAGCCCAACGAGTTCGGAATGTATGATTCGATCTACAATCCAGGCAAAGCGCTGGCGCTTGTGCTTTGGTCTTCGGAAGACGACGCGGCCTCTGTTCCGCTTCCCACCGCGCAAGCGCGCGCTGAAACCCGGCTTCGCTCGCTACGCATAATCCGTGACTACGGCATGTTTGACCGCCGTGAGACTCCGCAATTCTACCCGGATAAAGTCCGGCGCTGACTAAATTGTTGTTGAGATTGCGCTGTTGACCATATTTCCGGTGCGGTGCGCGACTTACTGCCTCGCAGTTTTTCGCTCGCGGGCGACAGCAGGAGTTTAAGCTGGTGGAAAATGTCGTGACTAACCGGAGGTTCCCTCTTTCAGGTTCACGAAGCCGCTGATATTGCTGGCATAAGCTTCTTTTGGGCGCCATTGTGTACCCATGTAATGTAGCGAATTCGGTTGATTTTCGTTGCGGCGCTGGCAT
>Ga0181528_10000440_pt1 | contig 30092 bp, 31 predicted proteins | sample PEATcosm2014_Bin_47_FD_119742 | JGI IMG/M metagenome (GOLD analysis project Ga0181528, IMG submission 119742) | Peatland microbial communities from MTU Mesocosm Facility, Houghton, MI, USA - PEATcosm2014_Bin10_10_metaG | ecosystem: Environmental > Terrestrial > Soil > Wetlands > Peat | place...
ACGAATTCAAGTCCATCAACGATTCTCTTGGCCATCACGTAGGGGACGAATTGCTTAAGTGCATCGCGTTCCGCCTGCGCGAATGCGTGGATCCCAATGATCTGGTTGCTCGTCTCGGCGGGGATGAGTTCGCAATCGTCAAATCTGAGTTCATCGAGGCCGCGGAGTTAGCGACCTTCGTCGAGAATGTTCAACGCGCAATACGGACTCCCGCAACTTGCTGCGGACACGAAGTGACGACGGACGCCAGCATAGGGATCGCTGTTGCGCCCGATCACGGTTCTAGTCTGGAGCAGCTCGTCAAGAACGCTGATCTTGCCATGTACGACGCCAAATCGAGTGGACGTCGTACCTTCCGGTTCTTCGCGCCTGAAATGGGTGTCCGGATGCAAGCTCGTCGCGCGCTGGAACTCGACCTTCGCGAGGCGATCACCGCCGGCGGCTTTGAAGTCCATTATCAGCCACTCGTCGATCTCAACAGCAACGCCGTGACGGGTTGCGAGGCATTGTTGCGTTGGAATCATCGCGAGCGTGGAATGGTTTCGCCCGCCGAATTCATTCCATTGGCTGAAGAGACTGGCCTGATCAACGAGCTAGGTGATTGGGTTCTTGCGAAAGCTTGCTCAGATGCCGTTACCTGGCCGGATCACGTCCTACTCGCAGTCAATGTATCGCCGGTCCAGTTCAAGTCCAAGGCTCTCGCGCTAAAGGTGGCAAGCGCGCTCGCTCGGTCTGGACTTCCCGCGCAGCGGTTGGAGCTCGAGATTACGGAAGCCGTGTTAATCCGTGACGATGAAGAGGCGTTGACTACCCTACATCAACTTAGGGACCTAGGCGTTCGGATTTCGTTAGATGACTTCGGCACGGGGTACTCATCGCTCAGCTACTTGCAGCGGTTCCCATTCGACAAAATCAAGATCGACCGCAGCTTCGTCAATGATGTTTGCGAGGCGGGAGGATCGTCCCCGATCGTACAGGCCGTAGTCGCCATGGCCCTGGCCCGAAGCATGAGCACCACTGCGGAAGGTGTGGAGACCGAAGCGCAACGCAAGATGCTCCGTGAGCTAGGCTGTACCCAGATGCAGGGCTTTTTATTTAGCCCTGCGGTTCCGACGAGACGGCTCAAGGAATTGCTTGGTCAAGTCGCGTTCACTGACGTGGCTTGAGGAAAAAGGCACGCCGCGACACGGCTGCGCCAATTCCTCCAGCCGGCTATCAGTCGGGCTCGATAAAGCCCTTGCCATGACTTCGACGAATGCGATGCCGCGAAGGCGGCAATGACATTGGCTGACTTGGACCAGAAATCGATCTCCATGATGAGTTCGCTTTTTTTCGTTTTGACAAATTATAAAGTCCCGGTTTGTTCAGCGGATTTTCGCGGTTAGTTTAACCTACCGCTGACTGAAATATGTGCCGCTTCGGTGTCAATCGTGCTAAGATGGGAAAATCGGAGTTTTCCCGATTAGATTTCCTGATAAACGGGAATTTTGCGACGGAGACCGGTTTGTATATGACTACGCACACCACAAGTCGTTCAAACCCAAGCAGACCTCCCAGAACCAACCACCGCGGTTTACAGTTCAGCGGGCAGGTGGAAGACTTGGCCATCGGCGGAGTGATATGATTTATTATGACGTTGGTTGACGATAGTTCCGGTCCCTGGCGCGTCGGTGTATTGTTTTCACAGAGCGGCGTGACTGCGGCGATAGAGCGCACGCAACTCAATGCCACATTGCTGGCGATTGAGCAGATCAACGCAAGCGGCGGCGTACTCGGCCGTGCGATCGAACCTGTGATGTACGATCCGGTGTCGGATCCGAAAAAGTTCCGAGCGTTCGCGGAACGATTGTTTCAGGTCGACCGGATCAGATTGCTGTTTGGCTGCTACATGTCGAGTACGCGCAAGGCCGTGCTGCCGGTGGTCGAGGCACACCGGGGTTTGTTGTTCTACCCAACCCTCTACGAGGGGTTTGAATACTCACGGCATTGCATCTACACAGGGGCTGCGCCCAACCAGAATTTATTGCAGCTGGCCAGGTTCCTGCTGTCGGCCTACGGCAACCGGTTTTTTTTCATCGGGTCGAATTATATCTACCCGTATGAGTCGAACCGGGTGATGGGCGACTTCGTAAGCCAGGGCAAGGGCAGGGTCCTCGACGAGATCTACGTTCCGCTTTACCCGGATGCGAAGGATTTCGAGCGGGTCATCGCCCGGATCAAGAAGACGTCGCCCGACGTGATTTTCTCGACCGTGGTGGGCAGCGGCACGGCTCAACTGCATGACGCCTATCGGGCGGCTGGCTTCGATCCGACGCGGATGCCGATTGCGAGTCTTACGACCAGCGAGGCCGAAGTCGCCGAAATGGGACCGGAGGCGGCCGAGGGGCACATCACGGCCGCGCCGTTCTTCGAGACGCTCTCGACCTCCGCGGCACGGCATTTCGTCGCGAGTTTCAAGAAGAAATTCGGCAACGATGCGCCGGTCACGGCCGCGGCGGAGGCGGCCTATTTCCAGATGCACCTTGCGATGCGCGCGCTGGCGCGCAGCGGCTCGGACGATCCGGAGCAGGTTCTGAGCGAAATCAGGGATTCTGAATTCGACGCGCCGCAAGGGCGGGTGCGGATCGACCCGGAGAACAACCATACTTATCTCTGGCCGCGGATTGCACGGCTAGATCAAAACCGCAAGTTCCAGATGGTCTGGAATCCCGGCGTGCGGATCAAGCCTGATCCTTATTGCGTGGTGCAGAGTCTCGACGACTGGTCAGCCGACGATCTGCAGTCGTTGACGCACTGATGTCCCGGGCCTGAACATGGTGGCGATCCAGATCCTTCGCGATCTTCGCGGCCTGCGGGTCCAGGTGGTCCATCCACCGGACAACGAGCGGATCAGTCTGGTCGAACATCTGCGCCGGATCGGCTGCATGGTCGACACGCAGTGGCCGGTACCGGAAACCTGGTCTGACGGATTCGACGTGGTGCTACTGGCCGTGGAGCACGACGTGCGAAGCGACATCCAGCGGCTGCTGAAATCGGACGATGGTCCGCGGCCCACTTTGATTGCGATCGTGGGATATGAGGATCCTTCCACGCTGCAACTCGTGATCGAGGCGGGCGCCGTCGCGGTGATCGAGCGGCCGATCCGCCCGTTTGGATTGCTGACCAATCTCACGATCGCGCGCAGTCTGTGGCTGGAGCGGCGCGAGACCGGCAAGAAGATCCACAAGCTCGAACGTAAATTGTCAGGGTTGCAGCGGATCCAGAAAGCCAAGGCGATCCTGATGTCCGGCCAGGGTCTCAGTGAGACCGACGCCTATGAGAGTATCCGCCGCCAGGCGATGGCCAAGCGATTGTCGATGGATGACATGGCCGCGGCGATCATCCATGCCAATGAGCTCTTGCAGTACCGTGCGAAAGATGGTTAGCTTCCGCCGTCTGTAGTCAGGCAGTGTTGCCGTTGACGCAGTTTCGCCGAACCACCAATGACGTTGGTTCTGGCACTGGCTAGGTAGCCCGAAAGATCCGCGAGGATCTGTCGGGCTTTTTTTGTTTTGGCGGGTCTAAACGTTGCGACTGGATTGTCCATCAGCGGGAGAGCAAGATGCATCACGGCGATATTTCATCGAGCAATGACACCGTCGGCGTTGCCGTGGTGAACTACAAGATGCCGCGGCTTCATACCAAAGCCGAGGTGCTGGACAATACAAGGAAGATCGCGGACATGCTGATCGGCATGAAGAGCGGGCTTCCGGGCATGGATCTCGTGATCTTTCCGGAATATTCCACCCACGGCATCATGTACGACTCGAAGGAGATGTACGAAACCGCCTCCTCGGTGCCCGGCGAGGAGACCGAGATTTTCGCGGAAGCCTGCCGCAAGGCCAAGGTCTGGGGCGTGTTTTCGCTCACCGGCGAACGTCACGAGGAGCATCCGAAAAAGGCGCCCTACAACACGTTGATCCTGATGAGCGACAAGGGCGAGATCGTGCAGAAGTACCGCAAGATCATGCCCTGGGTGCCGATCGAGGGATGGTATCCCGGCAATTGCACTTATGTCTCGGAAGGCCCGAAGGGCATGAAGATGTCGCTGATCATCTGCGACGACGGCAACTATCCGGAAATCTGGCGCGATTGCGCCATGAAGGGCGCCGAACTGATCATCCGCTGCCAGGGCTACATGTACCCGGCCAAGGATCAGCAGGTGCTGATGGCCAAGGCAATGGCTTGGGCCAACAACGTCTATGTCGCGGTCGCCAACGCGTCCGGTTTCGACGGCGTTTATTCCTATTTCGGTCACTCCGCCATCATCGGCTTCGACGGCCGTACGCTCGGGGAGTGCGGTGAGGAGGATTACGGCATCCAGTATGCCGCGATCTCCAAATCGCTGATCCGTGACGCGCGGCGCAGCGGGCAATCCGAGAACCATCTCTTCAAGCTGCTTCACCGCGGTTATACCGGCAAGATCAATTCCGGCGAAGGCGATCGCGGCGTAGCGGCCTGTCCGTACGACTTCTATTCGAAATGGATTGCCGATCCTGAAGGTACCCGCGAAATGGTGGAAGCGATTACGCGCACCACGGTCGGCGTCGAGGAATGCCCGATCGAGGGGATTCCGAACGCTGCAACGAAGCATCGCTAAGCGGCCGGCAGCGGAAGGGGACGCCGGCAGTGGTCCGGCGCCCTTCGCTGATGCCGGGTCGGGAGGAATTGGGCACCGGGTAAGCTGGATTCAGTGCCGCGCCAGCCGGAAATAAACTTCGGACAAACGGCGCGGCAGGTCTTCGACGCGGTGCATCAGCATCGTATTGCCGCGGCCAAAAATCGCCGAAGCTGAACTGGTACCGCCGGGATCGAGCACGACGCCGAAACCGTCGATGCCGCGGCTTTTCAGGCCGGCCACGGCACGCCGGGCGTCCACGATCAGGTCCGACGATGCGGCATCGATATCCGAAGGTTCGCCATCGGTCAGCACGATCACGAGCTTCCGGAAGCTGCGGGATTGGGCGATGGTCGCCCCGGCGTGGCGCAGCGCGGTGCCAAGTCGTGTCGACAGGCCGGACGACAAGCCGGCCAGCCGTCCGATACAGGCCCGGTCGTAGGGCTCGTCGAAGGTTTTGACGGTCGTCAGCTTGACGTCTTCGCGCCCGTCAGACGCAAAAGCGAGCAGGCAAAACGGATCGCCTAGCGTGTCCATCGCCTCCGCAAGCACCGCTACCGCGAGCCGTTCGACATCGAGGATCGAGCGGCCGGAAGCAAGGCGGGTGCGCGTCGATTCCGAAATGTCGATCAGGATAAGCACCGCCAGGTCGCGGTGCTTGGAGGACAGAGAACGGAAGATTCTCGGGTCGCATTGTCGCCCCAGCCGCAACGCGATTCCCGCATCGAGGACGGCTTCGAAATCCAGATCGTAACCCTCGTGCTGGCGTTTCAGCCGGGTCGTCCGGCCGAGGCGCGCGCCGCGGACAAGCCGGGCGATCCGGCCGCGTAGCGCCTGCGCACCCTCCAGCGCCGCCTCGATGCGGCACGGATCGCCGGGCTGGGCAAGAAGCTCACGGACCGTGGTCCATTCCGGCCGCTCGAACCCGGCTGCTTCATCCCATTCGGGATATCTCGCGACGATCGCTCCACGCTGGTCAGGCGCGATGGGGGTCGCACGGCCAGCCGCCTCCGCGGTCGCGCCGGCATCCGGTTCCAGGCTTGCCCGCTCCGGATCATCTTGCTTTTCGATCCGGACGGCATCGGCGGTGAGTTCGAGAGCCTCCCTCGACATCGGCGCGTCCTTGCCGAAATCCCACAGGCCCAGGCCGTCATCGCGATAGATTGGTTCGACGACATGGGTCTTGGCGTTGAACTGCACCCGCATCTGGCCGAGGTCGTTGCCCAGCAGCATGCCGATCTCGCGGCTGATCGAGGGATCGTGAAGGCGCGAGGCGACGGCCTCGAACATGCCGCGGCCTTTGCCGACAAAACCATCGTCGTCGAGATAGCAGGGATCGAACAGCGCGCGAGCCAGCCGCGCCAGCAGGATAGGGACGGTCTTAATGCCGGTCGGCCGCGCCTGATGATACGGCGCCCACAGCCGGCGCAGGCCGGGAAAGCGGGACATTGCCAATGCCTCGACTCGGGCATCCTCGATCAGCGTGACCAGCACGATCTGCAGAGGCTTCAGTTTTCCGACCGCAAAACGTGGGCCGCCGAGCATCAAATGGGCTTGCGCATGCGCGGCTGCGGCCTTGTAGAGTGCCCGCGCGGTGTCATCGCTCACGCCGGCGTAAAATTCCGGCAGCTGGATCAGCGGGCCGGCAATGGCGGAACGACGCGGCTGCATCTGCTCGGAATCATATGGGCGGTTGCGGAGCAGAGGCGGCGATCCCCATAGTGCCGTGACGAACGTCTTCGCCGGACGTTCGGTCTCGGCAAAGCCGACACCCGCGGCATGCTCCGTCAGCCGCCGCGCCAACTCGTCCTGCAGCGAAAAAAATGCCAGCCGACGCTTTCTGTCGCCCGCTGCTGCCTTCAGTCCGGTCGCGACGAAATATTCAAAGCGGCCGATATCGGCCTGAGACAAGATCCGATCCATACGCACTGCGGCTGCCTCGGCCGACTCCGGCCCGTGACGGGCCAGATTGTCCATGGCACGCCACCACCGCGGCAGCGCCTTGACTCCGAACCGGCGCTGCGCGGTCGGGAAGGCGGAGATCGCCGCCGCTGCGGCCGGTGCGCCGGCGTGACGGCATATATTGGCGGCGGCGCTCGCCGCCGCTGCAAGGGTCGCGACCCCGTCGGATATCGACTGGTTGCGGCTGACGTCCCAAAGGGCGATGAGGCAGGAAGGGCCCGCATTGACGTGGACCAGTTCCAGGACCCCGGCCGACCAACTATCGAGTTCATTCGGTCCGAAGCGCGAAGCGAGAGTTTCAAAGGTCGTGCGAAACAACGGCCGCAGCGCTTCGCGTTGATCGATCAGGTCATGGAGCCTGCGCGCGGCGCTGTGCGATCCCGCCGCCGACCCGCGCAGCGCGGTGGACCCGGCCCTGCTCACGGCAGGCAGGCCTCGACGGCGGCACCGAGGGCTTCGCGGATATCGGGATCGTCCGTGATCGGGAGCAGGATACTGGACTGCACCGCCGCCCTCAGCGGCAAGCCGGCGCGGATCAGCCGGCCGGCATGTATCAGCATCCGGGTCGACGCACCCTCGTCGAGGCCATGTCCCTGCAGATTGCGAGAGCGCTGGGCGATCGACACCAGAATTCCGGCGAGCGCGCTGTCGGTGCCTGCCTCGCGTGCGACAATGGCGGCTTCGACGTCGGCTGCCGGATACTTGAAGTCGATGGCGAGGAAGCGCTGCTTGGTGGATTCCTTCAAGTCCTTCACGGCACTCTGATAGCCGGGATTATAGGAGATCGTGAGCTGGAAATCCGCGTGAGCGGGGACAATCTCGTTGTGCCGCTCCAATGGCAAGATACGTCGCGCATCGGTCAACGGGTGTATGACGACGGTGCTGTCCTGTCGCGCCTCGACGATTTCATCGAGATAGCAGATCGCTCCGTGGCGAACCGCGAGCGTCAACGGACCGTCATGCCAGACCGTGCCGCTCGGCTCCAGCAGATAGCGGCCCGCGAGATCGGCCGCGGTCATGTCCTCGTGTGCGGCAACTGTGATCAACGGCTTGCCGAGGCGCCACGCCATGTACTCGATGAAGCGGGTTTTGCCGCATCCGGTAGGACCCTTCAGCATCACCGGCAGACGTTCAGCATAGGCGGCCTCGAACACCGCGATTTCATATCCGACGGGTTCGTAGAACGGCTCTGCAGTGATGCGGTAGACATCAAGGCTCATCGGTGCCCCTGCGGCGGTCTTGTTGATTGAGCCATCCATTTCCGCGGAGATACCTCTGTTTACTTGCGTCCAGATTCTGTCAATCTCGCCCGCAACGTCTCCAAAAACATTAGACCGCGAATAGCAATTTTGTACAAGGGGAGTTGGATCAGCCGCCCGATTTCAGGAGATGCTGATCGATGCGTTGACGGTAGCGATGTCGAGCTGGCCGGCAGCGGCGATGTTTCAGCCGGCCAGGAAACCGCCGTCAACGGCGACCACGGTCCCGGTGGCGTAGTTCGACGCCGGCATGCACAGAAACACGACCGCACCGGCGACATCTTCGGGCTGGCCCCAGCGCTTGAAGGCGGTGCGCTCGGCGATGCGCTGATGATGCGCGCGGTCCTGCCGTCCGGCTTCGTTGATGCTGGTTTCGATGTAACCCGGCGCCACGGCGTTGACCCGGATACCCTCCGGTGCCCAGGACATCGCCAGCGCCTTGGTCAGCATCACGACGCCGCCCTTGCTGGCGCAGTAGGCCGGGATGCGCGGCAAGGCCAGCGTCGCGTTCATCGAGGCGATGTTGACGATCGAGCCCCTGCTGCGGGCCAGCGCCGGGCGAAATGCCATGCAGGTCCGGAATGTGCCGGTCAGGTTGACGTCGAGCACCTTCATGAAGGTGGCGATTTCGTACTCCTTGTCGCGCGCGAGAATGCCGGCGCAATTGATCAGCGCATCGACGCGTTCGTGGCCTCTCGCGAACGCCTCGACCGCCGCGTCATCGGTGATGTCGAGCGGCCGGATCGTCAGGCCCGCGCGCGGGCGAAGCTGCGAACGTGAGATAGCGTCGTCGTCGACCGCCGTTGCGGTGACCGATGCGCCGAGATCGCAGAACAGGTTCGAGATCGCAGCTCCAATATCGCCGGCGCCTCCGATCACGGCGGCATGAAACCCGGAGGGCAAAGAGAACGCTGTTGTCATTGGAATGGTCCTTCGAGACTTGTGTCAAGTGCGCGCCGGGGCCGTCGATTCCCGGACCACCAGCGAATAATCGACCTCGTGATGCATGATGGTCTGCTCGCCTGCGAGAAGACGCACCAAATATTCACCAGCGCGCTGCCAGGTCTCGCCGGTCGGGACATGGATCGTGGTCAGGCTTGGCCTTAAGTGGCGGCTCCAGTCGAGATCATCGAAGCCGACCACCGAGAGGTCGCGCGGCACCGCGAAGCCGCTGCGTTCGGCCTCGAGCAGCACGCCATAGGCGATCACGTCGTTGCCGCAGACGACGGCGGTCGGCCGTTCGCTCAGGCTGAGAAGCTGGCGCGCCGCTTCGCGTGCATCGTCGAGCGTGTAGGGCACTTCGACATGCCATTGCGGTGGCAGCGCCACGCCGTTTTCCGACAGCGCGCGGCGAAAGCCGTCGACACGGGCGCTGGCACGGTCGTTGTTCCGCTGCAGCGCCGAGACGATTCCGATGGCGCGGTGGCCGAGTTCGACCAGATGCAGGGCGGCGCGATAAGCGGCGGCTTCATTGTCCGCGCCGACGCAGGGGTAGGGCCGGTCCGGCCGATAGACGCCGACATTGATAAAGGGGATCGCGTTGTCGGCGAGCAGATTCCGCAACCCGTCGTGATGGCAGTCGCCGCGCAGCACGAGGCCGTCGACACCGCGGCCGATCAGGTTGCGCGCCTGCTCCAGTTCCACATCGAGGTCGTAGCCGCTGGTCGTCAGCAACAGCATATAGCCAACCGAGGACAAATATTTCTGCAGCGCCGCGATGCCGCGCGCGAACATCGTATTGTCGATGGTCGGGATGATCGCACCCAGCGTGCGGGTCCGGCGCGACGACAGCGCGCGTGCGGAGGCGTGCGGGATATAGCCGACCGATTGCACCGCCGCCGCGATGCGGCTGCGCAATTCGGCGCTGACGGAGTCAGGCTTGTTGAGTGCGCGCGACACCGATGCGGTCGAAACGCCGGCGCGCGCCGCGACGGCGCGAATGCCTTGTTTCGACGACCTCGCGGACAGTGTCTCCATTGAGGGTTGCCTTAACTCAAATATGTAACGTTACACACTCAATCATGGGGTCGATTTGGCCCGCTGTCCAGATCGAACGTATGCATATGTCTGGTATTCGCTTATTTGCCCGGAAAAGCGGTTGGCTTGACATCGTCGTCTCAGGGCGTAGTCTGTAACCGTTTACATTTGATCTGGCTAAACCAGACGTCGCCATCCAAGGGAGAAACGCATGTCCGGAAGCGCATTCGCAACGCGGGTCGCAGTTACCATCGTTGCGCTGGGGGCCGTGACCACGGCGGCAACCGCGGCCGGTTTCGACTGGAAGAAATTCCAGGGTAAGACGGTCACGTTCCTTGCCAACAACAATCCGGTGTCGCAAGCGCTGCTGCTCTACAAGGACGACTTTGAAAAGCTGACCGGCATGACCCTCAAGGTCGATGGCTACCAAGAGCAGCAGATGCGCCAGCGGCTGGTCACCGTGATGAATGCGCACAGCGATGAGGTCGACGTATTCATGACCTTGCCGTCGCGCGAAGGCGAGCAGTTCGCAGCCGCGGGCTGGTATGGCGATCTCACGGCGATGACCAAGAGTGAGACTGCAAAGGACTACGACACCGTCGGTCTGAGCCAGGCGCTGCTCAAGGCGGCGACTTTCGGCAGCAAGCTGACCAGCATGCCGATGAACATCGAGGGGCCGATCCTGTACTACCGCACCGATATCTTCAAGAAATGCGGCGTCGAGAAGCCGGCCACCATCAAGGATGTCGAAGCCGCGGCGCAAAAGATCAAGGCGTGCGACGGCTCGATCACGCCGTTCGTCTCGCGCGGCCTGAAGCCGGCGGTCGCCTACACCTTCAGCAACGTGCTGCACAATATCGGCGGCAGCTACATCGCGAGCGGCAAGTCGAATCTTTGCTCGGCCAAAGGCAAGGAGGCGCTCGATACCTATAGCGGCTTGCTGCGCGATTTCGGTCCGCCCGGCGTCGTCAATTACAGTTTCCAGCAGATATCGGCGCTGTATCGCAGTGGCCGCGCCGCGATGGCGTTCGAATCTTCCAACGAATTGCGCACGGTGATGGACGGCGGCGAGCGGCTCAAGGACACCGGCCTGACGCCGTTCCCGGCCGGCGAAGGCGGCCAGGTGCCGACCGCGATCGGCTGGGGCATGGCCGTCTCGGCCTACAGCAAGCAGCCCGACGCCGCCTGGTATTTCGTGCAATGGGCGACCAGCCCCGAGATTCAGAAGCGCATGGCGTTGCAGGGTATTGCGCCGCCGCGTCCGGCGGTCGCCAACGACCCGGAATACCGCAAATGGATCGATGAACAGCCGGTGCGCAAGGAATGGCAGGCGGCGCTTGACGTGCTGGCCACCAAGGGATCGTCCGAGGTCGGCTATCCCATCGTCGCCAATCCGGAATCGCGCGAGTTCATCGGCCAGGCCGTGCAGGATCTCATCCTCAAGCAAAAGACCGTCGATCAGGCTTGCGCGGACGCGGACAAGGGCCTCGACGCGCTGATCGCCCAGAAATAGCCGGCCTGCCGCCGTCGCAACCGGTGACGGCGGTGCGGCTTCGATCCTTCATCAAGCGGAACGTGTCATCGTGGCCCATGCCGCCAACACCATAACCCGGGACGGACAGCGCGCCGAACTTGCTGCGCTGTCGGCGCCTGCCGTTCTGTTTACGCTGGCGATGATCGCGTTTCCCGTCATCTACACCATATGGCTCGGCTTCCACTCGTTTTCCTCGACGGGCCGCCAATCCTTTGTCGGCCTCGGAAATTATTCGAAGCTGATCGCCGATAACGAATTCTGGCACGGGCTATGGGTGACGTTCGCGCTCTACGTTCTCTCGCTGGCGCTGCAACTAGTTCTGGGAATCTGGCTCGCGCTGCTGCTGTTTCACGCCAAGCGCCTGCCGGGCGCCGTCCGCTCGCTGTTCATTTCGCCGTTCATGATGCCGCCGGTTGTCGCCGGCCTGATGTGGCTGGTGATTCTCGATCCATCGCTCGGCGCGGCCAATTACATCTTGCAAAGCGTGGGACTGCCTCCATCGGACTGGCTGGCGTCTCCGGTCTGGGTGATTCCGACGGTGGCGCTGATCGACACCTGGCAATGGGCGCCGTACGTCGCGCTGATCGTATTGGGCGGTCTGCAATCGCTGCCGCCGAGCGTCTACGAGGCGGCCCAGATCGACGGCGCATCGGCATTCAAGACCTTCACCCGCATTACCTTGCCGCTGTTGTTGCCGACCATCGTCACGGCGACGATCCTGCGCAGCGTCGATCTCTTGCGCTTCTTCGACATCATCTACATCACGACGCAGGGCGGCCCCGGCAATGCGTCGAATACCCTCAACATCTACGGCTTCCGGGTCGGGTTTGAGTTCTTCAACATCGGCTATGCCAGTGCCTTGATGCTGACGCTGACCGCGATCGTGTTTGGCGCAGTCGTCGCGTTCAACCGCCTGCGCGGCGCGGTTGCGTGGTGAGGGGTGCCATGGATAACAGCTCGCTCAGCGATGCCTGGATAAGCAGGCTCAATGCCGCGCAACTCGTGGTGGCCGGCATCCTCATCATGTTGCCGACCGCGTGGATGGTGTTGTCGTCGTTCAAGCCGTCGTTCGAGGTTACCGCCTATCCGCCGACCTTGATCTTCTCGCCGACGATCGAGAACTACAGCCAGCTGGTGCGGACCACGCCGTTTTTCTCTTACGCAATCAACAGCCTCATCGTGACTTTGGGCTCGGCGGGGCTTGGCCTGTCGTTCGGGATTCCCGCCGCATTCGCCGTGTCGTGGACGCGGATATCCTGGCCGGCGATCCTGACGCTGGCGGCGCGAATGGCGCCGGGAACGTTGTTTCTGCTGCCCTGGTACATGATGTTCCGGCAGGTCGGAATGATTGGCTCCTACACGGCGCTGATCCTGAGCCATGCCGTCATCACGTTGCCGATCGTGATCTGGGTACTGCTGCCGTCGTTCGACAATATTCCGCGCAGTATCTTCGAGGCGGCGCAGGTCGACGGCTGCAGCGTCACGCGGATTCTCTGGAAGATCGCGATGCCGCTGGTCGGGTCCGGGATTGCGGTTGCCGCGATCTTGTCGTTCGTGTTCTCGTGGAATTATTTTCTGTTCGCGCTGGTGCTGTCGAACGGCGATAGCAAGACGTTGATCGCGGCGGCCTTCAACTTCGTCGGCGAAGGATCGACGCAATGGGGCGCGCTGATGGCGGCGGCGACGCTGATCGCCCTGCCGCCGCTGCTTCTCGCCTCGGTGGTGCAGCGCTGGCTGGTGTCGGGACTGACGCTTGGCGCGGTGAAAGGTTAGCAGGCATCGACATGGCAGCACGCGATCGTATCAACGCCAGCATGGAAGCCGCGGTATTTCACGGCAACGAACGGATCACCATCGAGCGCATGAGGATTCCCGACGTCAATCCGGGCGAGGTCCTGGTTCGGGTCTCGCGCACCGCGCTGTGCGGCTCGGATTTCAAGCTCTGGCACAAGGGCGCGGAGTTCACCGCCGGCCACGAGATTTTCGGCGTCGTCGAACAGCCCGGGCATCCGATGCATGGACGCCGCTGTGCCGTCTATATCCCCGTGCATTGCGGCCACTGCGACGCCTGCCGTCGCGGCGATACCCAGATGTGCCTCGAGATATCGAGCCTGATCGGCTGGAACAGGCCGGGCGGCTATGCGGAATATCTCCCGGTTCCGGAAAATTGCCTGCTGCCGGTGCCCGATGACATCGAGGATAGCCTGGCGCCGCTGCTCCTGGACACGATCGGCACCTCTGCGCATGCGGTCCGCTTCGTCGCGCGCGTGGTGCCGCCCCAGGAAGCCGGGCCGGTGCTGGTGACGGGCGCCGGGCCCGTCGGGCTCGGTGTCATCCTGGCGCTGCGGGACGCCGGCTATGGCGACATCCACGTATCCGACCCCAACGCCGAGCGATTGAAGATCGCACAAGCGTTCGGCGCGCGAAGCCATCCGGTCGGCGACACGAGCCAGCGCTTTGCACTGATCATGGAATGTTCCGGCGCGCACGCCGCGCGCAATCTCGGTATCGAACTTGTGCTGCCGCGCGGCGCGCTGGTGCTGGTCGGCGAAAACGCCGCGCCCTGGACCATCGAGGAAGGCAAGGTGTTCCGGCGCAAGGATTTTTACATGATCCGGACCTTCTATTTTCCGATTGGCGACTTTGAGCCGAACATCGCGCTGCTGCGCCGTTACAAGGATGAGTATCGCGTTCTGGTCGACGGCGAGTTCGGACTGCGCGACCTGCCGCAGAATTTCGCACGGTTCGCCGAGGGCAGACTGATCAAGCCGGTGCTGGCACTGGAGCCAGGCTGATGGCCGGGATCTCGATCCGCAATCTGGTCAAGCGCTACGGGAACCTGACGGTGATTCCCGATCTCAGCCTTGAGATCGCAGACCATGAGTTCGTCGTCTTCGTCGGCCCGTCGGGCTGCGGCAAGTCGACCTTGTTGCGGATCATCGCGGGCCTCGAGCCGATCACGAGCGGCGATCTTCTTATCGGCGATCGGCGCGTCAACGGCGTTCCGGCCGCGCAGCGCGACATCGCGATGGTGTTCCAGGACTATGCGCTTTATCCCCACATGCGCGTCTACGACAACATGGCTTTTGCGCTCGAACTGCGTGGCATGGCCAAGGCGGAGATCGACACAAGGGTCCGGCAGGCGGCCGCGCTGCTGCATATCGAGGCCTACCTCGATCGCAAGCCCAAGGAACTGTCGGGCGGCCAGCGCCAGCGCGTTGCCATGGGTCGGGCGATCGTGCGCAATCCGCAGGTTTTCCTGTTCGACGAGCCGTTGTCCAACCTCGATGCAAAGCTGCGGGCGCAGGTGCGCGCCGAAATCAAGTCGCTGTCGCAGCAGCTCAGGACCACCATGGTTTTCGTCACCCACGACCAGATCGAAGCCATGACGATGGCCGACCGGATCGTGGTACTGCAAAGCGGGATCGTGCAGCAGTACGACACGCCGGAAGTCGTTTACGAACGGCCGGCCAATCAGTTCGTCGCCGGTTTTATCGGCTCGCCGACGATGAACTTCTTCCCGGTCGAATTGCACGGCGACGCGGCCGTCTTCGGGCATGACGGCGGCGCCGCGCCGCTCGATGCGGCCGCGCAAGCGCGGCTCAGGTCCGCGGCGGGGAAGGCGATCCTCGGCGTGCGGCCGGAACATTTCGATGTCATGCCGGCGAGTTCCTGCGGCATCGCCATCGAGGTCAGGCTGGTCGAACCGCTTGGCTCGGACACGCTGATTCATTTCGACATGGCAGGTGGTTCGGCGATCGCGCGGATCAATCCGGCGCTGAAGCCGAAGCCCGGCGAACGGCTGTCGTTGTTGCCGCAGGCGGACAAGGTTCATCTGTTCGATAGCGCGACGGGGCGGATCTTGCCATGACCGGGAAGGAGTTGCCACAGCGGCGGACGGCGCCGATCGATCTTGTGGCGCGCGCGGGCACGACGCGGGTGATTTGCCTCGGTCTTTCCGCGCTCGATCAGGTCTGGCGCGTCCCGCGGTTTTTCTCCGCTGGAAGCGAGAAGATCAGGAGCCTCGAATTCGCCACCATGGGCGGCGGCATGGCGGCAACCGCCGCGGTCGCAATTGCCCGGCTCGGTGGCATCTCCGCATTCTGGGGACGCGGCGGCGAGGATTCGGCCGGCCGCCAGATGCGCCGGGAGCTCTTGAAGCAAGGCGTCGATGTCAGCCAGTTCAAGCTGTTTGAAAGCGGCCAATCGTCGGTATCGGGTATCCTGGTCGACTCGATGGGCGAGCGGCAGATCGTCAATTTCCGCGGGCAATTTCCCGAACCAGCCGACTGGCTGCGCCTCGAACAGGTTGGCGCCGCATCTGCCGTGCTGGCCGATCCGCGCTGGCTCGCCGGAGCGAAAGCGTTGTTCGAGGCCGCGCGCGCAAAAAAGATACCGACCGTCTTCGATGCGGATATCGCCGAACGACAGGTGTTCGAAACCCTGCTGCCGCTGGCGGACCACGCCGTGTTCTCCGAGCCGGCACTATCGGCTTTCGTCGGCTCGACCGATCAGGAGGCCCTGGCCAATGTCGCAAAATACGGCTGCCACGTGGCTGCGGTGACGCATGGCGCCAACGGCGTCAGCTGGCTCGAGAACGGTGTCGCGCATCGCCAGCCGGCCTACGATGTCAACGCAATCGACACCACCGGCGCCGGAGACGTGTTTCACGGCGCCTACGCCTTCGCCATCGGTGCGCGCCTCGATGTCGCCGGCGCGATGTCGTTTGCCGCGGCGGCGGCCGCGCTCAAATGCACCCGGCCCGGCGGCCGCGCCGGCATCCCGACACTTGAAGACTGTCTCGCATTTCAAAGGAACGGCCAATGACGACGATCGGAAAAACCCGCGGTCTTGCGCGACTGGCGGACGCGGATGGGCATTTTCGCATGGTGGCGCTTGATCAGCGGCCGCCGATGTTCGAAGCGATCGCGCAGGCAAAGAAGATCACCAGGGACCAGGTGGCTTACGCCGACGTGACATCGGCCAAACGCCTTCTGGTCGAGGCGCTGGCGCCGCACTGCAGTTCGATGTTGTTCGATCCGAATTTCGCGGTGCCGGCCGCGATCGACCTGTTGCCGGCGCGCTGCGGACTGATCATGACCCTCGAAGAGCATCGGGTGGAGGAGACCGCCGGTGGCCGCAAGTCGCGCGTGATCGACAATTGGAGTGTCGGCAAGATCCGCGCCATGGGCGGCGATGCTGTCAAGGTGCTGGCGTGGTATCGGCCGGACGCAAGCGCCGAGGTGCTGGCGCATCAGCAACGCTTCGTCCGAGAGATCGGTGAACAATGCCAACGCAACGATATTCCCTATGTGCTCGAGCTGCTGGTTTATCCGTTTCTCGGCAGCGCCAACCACACCGCGGACTATGTGGAATCTCCCGGAAAGCTGCCGGCGCTTGTCATCGACAGCGTCCGGGAATTTGCCAAGCCCGAATACGGTGTCGATCTGATGAAGCTCGAAAGCCCGTTGGCGGCCAACAGCCTGCCGGCCCGCGATGGCAGCGCTGCCGCGGGGGGGGCACAGCGCGCGTTCGACGCCATCGGCGAAATCTGCGCGGAGCATGCTATCCCCTGGGTTTTGCTTTCCGGTGGCGCGGCGCATGACAAGTTCGAGCGTGTGCTTGAATACGCCTATGCGGCCGGCGCGGGGGGGTTCCTTGCGGGACGCACGATCTGGCTCGACGCCGTTCGCGCGAATTTCCCCAGTCTCGCGGGCGTCTCGGCGGCGTTGCAAAAGGAGAGCGTCCCGATCCTGAACAGTCTCAGCAAATTGACGAAAACGCAGGCGCGGTCGTGGCAGACCAGCTTCCCGAAATTTGACTTTGTGCATCAGGAAGGCGATTTTGCCCGGGAATATTGCCGCTAGATCGGGGAATGCGAATCGATCGCCGTTTGCGCCCGGCTGTCGGCGCGCGGCTTTGATTGGATCCGATGGAACGTTTCGTGCGACGTGCTTGTGGTCGGCTCCGGTGCCGGCCGATTGTCGGCGGCGATCACGACACGGTATTTTGGCTGCCAGGGCCTTGTGATCGAAAAGCAGGCCGTTTTCGGCGGAACCCCACGGCGCGATCCAGCGGCCGGCTCCGGGTGCCGGGAAACCCACTGGCAGCGCGCGAACAACAGGCCAGCAATGAAACCTCGGCCGCAACGGGTCCACGACGCGCCAATTAATCCCCCGGCAATCCTGCAACGACGCGCCGTTATAAAACATGATCCGGATAGAGTTAGTTTCCCTGCTTGGAAGGCGTTTTCCGTGAGTCTGTGACAGCTATCCTTGCTGGCGGGATTTCTCCGTCCAACCAGTCCTGCTCTTCGGCCAAAGCCCGCCACGCCTCTTCCATGCGCTTGTACCGCCTGTGCGTGGGCTCATCTTCCGCTCGCTCGGCAAGCTGTGCGCAATTCTCCGCATCCTCCAAATAGTGCTGCGACTGCTTCATGGTGTCCTCCCGTTGGGGAGGAGGTGGGGGACAAAATGTCGGATTCAATTGGAACTAAATTAAGCTTCGGACAGCCTGATGACTATCCGTTCAGACTGATATGCCAACGCCGGTCGTCAAGCCGCATGCGGCAAGACAGGGAAAAATTCCCGGAAATGCCGCAACAACCCACGGTTTTGTCGCAGCAATCTTTGGTCTATGCTGATCGCGTTGGCATGGCCAACGCGATTCTGCGACAGGTCGAGTTTACACCGGCCTGTCGGCATCGGGAAAATCGACGATCGCGAACGCGCTGGAGGCGCTGCTGTTCCAGCACGGCATGCACAGCTAAGTGCTGGACGGCGACAACGTCAGGCGCGGCTTGACCGCGATCTCGGACTTACCACAGCCGACCGCGTCGAGAACATCAGGCGGGTCGCGAAGGTTTGCTTCTCTGGTGGCCGACGCCGGCCTCGTGGTGCTGGTCGCTTTCATTTTGCCGTTCCGCTGCGAACGCGCGATGGCGAGGGGACTGATGCGACCAGGCGAGTTCGTCAAAGTGTTCGTCGACGCGCCATTGGCGGTTTGCGAGGCGCGCGATCCCAAGGGCGTGTATCGGAAGGCGCGGCGGGGCCAGATCGCCAATTTCACCGGTCTGGATTCTCCCTGCGAGCCGCCCGGAAAATCCCGCAATCAGGCTGGATCGGTGCTGACGATGGAGCAGACCGTCGCGGGCCCGCTGGATTATCTTGAGCACGGCGGAAAGCTGAAGCACGCCGAGTGATCGGCGTGCTCACGCCGGCAGATGCGGCGTCGTATTCGGCTCGAGCGCTTCCTCGGCCTCGGCGTGGCTCGGCAGCTTTTGGTCATGGACGGGCAGGGGCGTTCCAATCCAGAACGGGTCGACAGTGTGGTCCCGGCGCGGATTTTCCGTGTTCGGGTGAATCAGGATGCTGAGGCCGAGATGGTTGAGCATCAGCCATGGCACCAGAGTGGCAAAGACGTCCCGCGCGAATGCGACCTGATACATCGGCTGGTCATGCGGGCCGACCCTCTTGTCATGCCAACCGCCGAGCCGGACCGTGAAACGTTCGGCGATCCATGCGCGCAATTGCTCGGCCGCCACTCTTGTTGTCGTGACGTCGTAATAGATATGGGCGTGATAGCTGGCGATCTCCGCGATCGGCCGTGGTGCGCATGGAGGCAGCGTTGCCATAAGATCAAATCCTCATTCATCGCGGCCGGGTTCTGCGGCCAGCACGCGCCTGTTCTGCCTGTCTCTCGAAGCATTCTATGATAGATTTACGGGGGAAACCCGCCGGAATAGCCGAAGCGCGTCCCGGCATGAGCGACCGGGCCAATATCCCGCCGCCGAAATAGGCCGGCTCGCGATACGCGCAGAGTATCGCTCGTTCCTAACAAAGTATTGGTGATCGGATCGGGCGCCCCCGAGGATGGCGCGCGCGCAACTCGCGCGGCAAGCAATAAGCGGGAGGAGCCGATGGCCGACTACATGGCGGGCCATATCGATGACTATGCCGATGGCGACCGCAAGGTCGTCGTGTGCGGCGAGTTCGAGGTCGGCGTTTTTCGCATCGGCAACGAATTCTATGCCTGGCATAACCGCTGCGCCCATCGCGCTGGACCGGTCTGCCAGGGCCGCATCATGAACCGCGTGCTCGAGCCGGTCGCCTCCGACATGACGGTGCGCACGCAGGCGTATGACGAGGCCGAGAGCCACATCGTCTGCCCCTGGCACGGCTACGAATTCAGCATCAAGACCGGCTATCACCAGGGCAGCACCCGGTTTCGGCTGCACAAAGCCGAGCTCAGCATCCGCGAGGGAGAGATCTATGTCAGCGTCTGAGCCGAACCGAACCAACGACGAACGCAACGATCAATATGGCTGGATCGATTCCATCGCACCGGATTTGCTGCGCGCCTCGCGCGAACTGGTCGAGACTGGCGAGGCCTCGCGCGTGTCGGATGAGGCGGTCGCGCAAATCCTGACCGCGGCGATCCGGCTTTATGTCGCGAAATCGGATGGCGAGGAGCGCACCTTTCCGCCGATCGCGGGCTCCCGCGACAGCGAGATGACGCCGACCGAACTGCTTTCGGCCGTTTCCGAGATGCTGCGCGCCATGCATCTCGGTCCGATGGAACTCGCGCTGTGGTACCGCCGGCGCCCGGATGAAGACAGTCACGGCCTGAAAGAACGCGGCCTGGGAGAACAATGATGAACATTCAGGGCAAGATCGGGCCTCAATATTCGCCGGTGCAGCAGATCGACGTTCATACCGACACCCGCGACATCCTGGCGCTCGCCAGGCGCAATGCGCTCAAGCGCGGCCTTCAGGACTGGTTCGTCTGCGACATCGACGCCCATCATGTCGAGACGGTGTCATGGAAGGAGATCGTCACCTACATCGAAGACCCTGTGGTGCGGGACAACGCCATGCGGTTCCAGGCGGAGCGGGTCGGCGCGCCGCCTTACGGGCTGAACGGCGATCTCGGGCTGCGTTACCAATCGGTCGGCGGCCGGATTCCACACCAGGACGGCCAGCGCGAGATCGTGGAAGACACTGGGGTTCATCGCGACGTCATCCTGACACGCCGGGCGATGGATACGCTCGGCATCGACAACATGGTGGTATTTCCGACCCCGATGCTGTTCCTCGGCATGCACCCGCAGCCGGAAATGGAAGTGTGGCTCGGCAACGCCTATAACCGCTGGCTGATCGACCGCATCCTGTCCGGCGACGACCGCATCAAGTCGCTGATCTACCTGCCGTTCAACACGCCGAAGGAGGCCGAGCGCACGGTTGAGCAGTTCGGCGACAAGAAGGGCGTGATCGGCTTCTGCGTCACCTCTACCCGCAACAAGCCGGTGCACCACAACGACTACATGCGGCTTTATTCCATGATCGAGGAGAGCGGCAAGCCCTTGGCGTTTCATGCCGGTTACCACTGGCAGGATCCGTCGCTCGCCACCGTCAATCGCTTCCTCGGCATGCACGCGCTCGGCTTCGTCTGGTGCAACATGGTGCACATGACGAATTGGGTGCTGAACGGAATCCCCGAGCGGTTTCCGAAGCTGAAATCCTTGTGGGTCGAAAGCGGGCTCGCCTGGGTGCCGTTCCTGATGCAGCGGCTCGACGACCAGTATCTGATGCGTCCCTCGGAAGCGCCGCAGCTCAAGCGGATGCCGAGCGAATACATGAACCACAATTGCTTCTACACCACGCAGCCGATGGAGACGACGCACCCGAAGGCGCTGCAAAATACCTTTGAAATGATCAGGGCCGAGACGCAGTTGATGTTCGCGTCGGACTGGCCGCATTTCGATTTCGACCTGCCGCAGGAGATTTGCGATTTGCCGTTCCTGGACGAGCAGGCCAAGCGCAACATTCTGGGGCTGAACGCGGCGCGGATCTTCAACCTCGATCCGACGCCGGTGAAGAAATTGATCGTCGACTGAGCGGGCGCAAGCCCGCCGCGAGTTGCGGGCCGCCTCGACAGAAAAAAACAGGAAAATTCGGAGAAGACCAGCCGTGACCACGATTTCCGTCGCAGATGCGGCGCCCATGGAGACCGATCGCACGGCAACGATCCGCAAGGTGTGCTGCGGCTGATCCCGTTCCTGTTCGTGCTCTATGTCTTCAACTACCTCGACCGGATCAATATCGGGTTTGCCGCGCTGTCGATGAAAAAGGCGCTGGGGCTGATCGTGACGCGGCCGTTTGAACGTGCCTGAATTCGTTCGTGTTTCCGCTGCCGATCCGGTAACCTGACCTCGCGGTCAAGTGCGGGGGCGTCGGAACAGGACATGATTGAGCTGCGTCAGTTACGACAGTTCATTGCCGTCGCTGAAGAACTCAGTTTCCGCCGTGCTGCCGATCGCCTGCACATGGCGCAACCGCCGCTCACGGTGACGATCAAGCAGATCGAGGAAGAAATCGGCACGCTGCTGATCGAGCGCACCAACCGGATCGAGCGCTTGACGCCGGCGGGCCTGGTATTCCTGGAAGAATGCAAACGCACGGTGATGCAGGCCGAGCGCGCCATCGCCGCGGCGCGCCGCGCCGGCGCCGGATTGTCCGGCGCGTTGCGGATAACCTTCGTGGCCAGTGCGGCCCGCGAAATCCTGCCCGCGATATTGCGCGCGTTTCGCGAGCAATATCCCGAGGTCGAGCTGACCCTGACCGAAGCGATGACGGCCCAGCAGATCGCGCAACTGAAAGCGGACGAAGCCGATATCGGCTTTGTCATTCCACCGCTCCGCGATGCCGACGGATTGAGCGTCGAGGTGCTGACCAGGAACCAGATGGTGGCGGCGTTACCGGAAAGCCATCCGCTGGCGCAACGTCAATCGATCGCGCTGGCGGATCTGGCATCGGAGCCCTGGGTGCTGTTTCCGGCGCGGCAAGGGCCGGGCCTGCATGAGAAGGTGTTGACCGCCTGCGCGCAGGCCGGCTTCGTGCCGCGCGTCGGCCAGGAGGCGCTGCAAATGGACACCATTGCAAGCCTGGTTGCCGGCGGCATGGGGGTCGGGCTCGTCACCCGCATCATCGCAACCGCCAACCGGCCCGGCGTGGTGTTCCGCGATCTCACGGGCACAGGCACGCCGGTCGAATACGAACTCGCAATCGCCCATGGCCGCTCGACGCCATTGTTGGATGCCTTCATCACTATGATCCGCTCGCGTGCGAACTGGATGGGACCCACGGTCGGGTGACGCGGAAGAGTGTATGTTGGTCCACTGTTCACCGCCATTCGCCTGAATTCGCCTCCAAAGTGTGGGTAGACGAGGGGGTAACAATCCGTCGCGGATGGAAAACTCAAGGCCCTGCAGGTCACCAAAACAGAGCCGCCGGGAATGTACGGCGATGGCAACGGGCTCTACCTGCAGGTCGCGCGCGGCGGCTCGAAGCCGTGGATCTTTCCGGTACCGATTCAAAGGCCGCACCAGCAAGCTGGGAAGCCGCTGGCGCGCGAAATGGGGCTTGGCTCGGTCCGACGCCTTCAGCCTCGCGGAGGCCCGTGAGCGGGCTCGCCTGCAGTGCCAGTCCCTGCGGACGGCATTGACCGATCGAGGCCCGGAAGAACCAGGAAGCCGCGGCCGCGCTCGAGAAGGCCCAGCAGGTGCCCTTCGAGCCTTGCGCCAAGGAATACATCAGAGTTCACCAGCTCGGGCTGGAAGAGCGCGAAGCCGATGTGGACGCCGCCCCTCGAACGCTGCGCCTATCCGATCATCGGCGAACTGCCGGTGGGCGGCATCTCCACCGACCTGGTGCCCCGGATCCTGGTGCAGCCGATCGGCCGCGAAAAGGATGCCCCGAGGTTCTGGGAAGGCCGGACCGAGACAGCGAATCGGGTCCGCGGCCGCATCGAAACCGTGCTGGGCGAGGGGGAATGAAGCTGCGCGACGGCGAAAACCCGGCCCGATGGAGGGGCCTGCTGGTTCGCACGGTCGAACCATTCAGACCGCGCGCCTAAAGTGGACCGACGCCCGCATTGATTCTTGGTTAGCTGGCGCCGTTCTCTCACGTTAAAAGATACTCGCGATCAGCCCGGCACCTCCAGCGCCGGGCTTTTCGTTTTTGGCTATTTCACGCTCGAGATTACGAGTCTCACGCGCGAGAACTGCGCGGATGCCAATTCGGAACTTTCCGCGACGCGGGGATCTGATCGAACCCGATCGTTCGAGGCAACCTGCAGGACCACGATAATCCCTAGCGCGAAACCTAACGTAGCCGTGAACACGAAAGCAGATGTCTTGTAAGTCATCGCATCCCCCGGTGGCTTTGCTTCAACCGCAAGATGTCATCATCAGCTGAGTCGCGAATTTCAAAAAGAGGAATTGCAAAAGAAGCCCGTCATTCGCGACGTTTAAGCCCATGGCGACGCAAAAGCTGCGTCGTATAACTAACGTGGCTGAATGTTCAAAAGTAAAACGCTGTTCACAATGGCAGAAGCGCCCACAAATAGCCGGGGAGCAAGAGGCAGCTGCGCGGTGACTAGCTTGCTCCCGTTTGTGAAAATCCGACCAGGGTCTGAATGAACTTGTCGGCCGGTTGCTATACCTAAAGACCTGGGCGTTGAGGCGCGGAGGGAGCCTTGATGGGCATTTACGGGGAAATCGAGATCGAGACCATGCAGCTCGGCCACGATCAGTGGCACGCCACACGCGCAGAATACCTAAAGCGAATGACCCCAGCGGCGGGGGGGCGCGCGCAGGGGCCATCTTGGAGTATGCCGATGGGGTTTGGTCACCGGCACTTTCTATGAATTCATGGGCTCACCAATCGTTCCAAGGTGCCCTTTGGTACGGCGTGATCTTCGAGCCGCTCTGTGAAATTCACCGAGACGTCTAAAGGACGGCCCCGGCGTGCGGGGCGCGCAACCGGGGCCGACAACAGCGGTGGGCAATGCATCTCAAGGAGATGATCCGCCGTCCTGAACAGTTACGGGGCGAGACGAACTCGGTTTCGAACGTGCCAAGAGCGGGCTACCTCCGGGCTATTGAACCTTTTGCCGATCTTCACGAACTTATTGAAAAGGTGGCCGCATGAAGGGATGAAGCGACGCGTTAGACGAAGGGACACTCAATGGCAAGGAAAGCCCCCACTGAGCCGATGGAATGCCAACCGGCTCAATATGGTGACGCGATACCTATGGCTGCCGCCCCGACGATAAAACCGCAAGACCTCCGAACGATGGCGACTGCGCTTGCCGACAATAAGGCAGATATCCAGCGACGACGATCCCTGCAGATACAGCGTCAACAAATCGAGACAGCTCGCAAGGTTGGCGGCTAGGCGGAAATCGGCGCAACGGCTCTCTCGATGAACGGGCATGATACCGAACCCGTGCCGATTGATGTCGCCCGATGCGCTCAAAAGGCGGTGAAGCGCCTCGCATGCCCGAGGGCTTCGAGATCGTGGATGGCAAGCGCGATTGGTTGCATTGAGCGGCCGTCAACGTCTTGATTGCATAGACACGGACCGGAGGAGGAGGTAGTCCGGCCCGTGCCGACCGCGACAGGCCAATCAGCAGAACGCCCGGCGCGACCTGAAACCAAGCAGTTACCCTGCAAATTCGTTCCACCGGCCCTATCGCGCGCTGAACCGCACTCATCGCAGCGCACCCTATCCATTAGCATGGTGCGGGTTATTGATCAGCGTGAACTCTACGACCGTGTAGACGTGGCTGTCGCTGATGGTGGTGACGAATGGAAAGCCCTGATCCAGAAAAATCCTGCGCGGCCCGCAAGGCATCATTGCGCGTGTCTTTGACCACCTTGACGATCCTCTCGGCCTCCCCGAGGCTTGGCCTGCACGATGAACACGACAAGAACTCCCGAGCAGCGGAGAGATTGGCGCGGGTTTTCGCGTGCCGGGATGTAGCCGGTCAGCAACCGTCAAGACCAATTAGCCTGGCGGCTACACGCCCGGAGTGTCGCCTGGTTGCACAGAGGTCAGCTGCTTCGGTGATCCGCTCCGATGACATCTCCGCGGCAAACGCGCTCGCCGCTGGCAAAAATCTCACGACAGCCGACACATTTGTCCATATCCCTACTGAATGAAGGCCCATCCCACGCTCCCGCACGGCGAGCTGTCAGCCCCACAAATTTTGATAAACGACCAAGCCCACTGCAAAGAGCAGGATAGCGGTGGCGCCGATCAGTTGTTCAATAGTGTCGCGATGCATTGCTGCCTCCGTGCTCCAGCCGCGACCATCCCACGCTGACGCCCCGGATGAGTCAATCACTCCCGTTCGAAAGATAGAGGGTTGACTCGGGGAGGAGTGACGATTGGGCACGGAACTCATTCTGTAAGGTTCACGTCAGCCAACGCCAATAAGGTTGCGCTATGCCTTTCGATTCCATGTACATCTTCACGAGCAACGACAGACCGCATTGCCCCCATTGCGAGATGCGGATGAATCCGGTCAGGCAGGAGTCTCGCACCTTTAAATGCCTCCGCTGCGGTCACGTCGAGACACGCGAAGAAACCAAGAAGCCAGTCTGAATGCCGGACCGGCACCGGCGTGACGCCGAACGTTACAAACAAAAAGACCGCCCGCCCTGGCCGTGTTCCAACGGTCTTGCGACGCCCCGTGTGTAGCTGCACGATGTCCGATGTACTGGTTCAGACGGAACGATCGAATGGACGATCTTTCGGGACACATGGCGCGAGCCCGAGATCAAGCCTATTTGCGCGGTGCCCATGAAGGCAAGATGTTCAGGCTTGCCGCAGGCAGTAGCTATCAGAGGCGACAGGCCCTCGATTGGCTTAACACTGTAATCGATATTCGAGGAAGGCCGAACTGAACTGGAAGCCCAGCGCGCTCTAAAACGCGAAGGCGAGGCATGGGATCTGTCGTGCAGGATCATGTTCTGGCTGATGTTGGCCTAGCCGGCCCTCAGACAAAAGCAGTGCTTGGCCATAGGAACGAAAACCACATTCGTCTGCGATTGCTACTTTCGCGAGTCCGATAACAATCTGGCGTGGGCGTCTGTTAGCGTCAACGGTGCGGTAGATGGCAGGCAGCCCATACCGTATGACAATCGCGACCCCTGCGAGATATTCTGGAGCCGTTCTACAGACGCCGATGAAGAAGGTTCACGAAGAGGCTGGCGAGAAATGCAATTCCCCCGAGTGGCGCCTGAGCGACGCCTTTATCGATCTCGCTCTTTCCGTGCGAAAGATAAAGGGTTGACAGGGCCAGCCAGCTGCCAAACAAATCCTTGTTCGCACGATAAAAGTGTTCCCACTTTCAATCGAATGGAGGTGACGATGTGGACTCTCATAATTTTTACGTTGTTCGGGAATGCGGGCACGGGCGGCGGCATGTCGACCACGGTGGCGACGGTTCAATTCGCCTCGCAAGATCTCTGCACGAAGGCTGAAACAGTGATTAAAGATCGCGCTGATATCGGCCCCGTCGGATCGTTCTACCAGATATTTGGAAAGTGCGTTCAGACAGAAGATGCGAATGCGTCTCGGCCGGCCGGTGCGCATTGACGTCAAACAGAAAGACCGCTCGAAAGCGGTCTCTATATAACCCGAGGATCGCCTGACTGGACCGATCGATGCTCTATCAATGCCGACTCGCGGCTGCAGGAAACGCGGCTTCGGATAGCAGCGGCGGGTGGGGCGGAGAAAAACAAAAAACCGCCCGACGGCGGCCTCCTGTCATTTCGTCCTGCTTCAGTTTCCGCTTGCCCCAATGCGTCTCTTTCCGATCGTTGCGGAAAATCCGCTCCCCCGGAGCGTCCGGCAGCCCGGAACGGGGTCATCGAATTCGTCGGACTACGGCACGCTTCGCGCCAAAGCGGCGATTAGTATCGGCACTGACGGAGATGTCCACCGTAGTCCCGATAACTTGCTGACGCTAAGTTGTACGTCCGATAGTGGGTGCATCCGGACGAGCCGGCGATTCGCTTGCGCCGTTCATGCTGGGTACGCCTTGACGGTCGAGCAGCTTTAACCGGAATTTCGATTGGACGTTTTTCGTCTTGGGGCGTTGCGGCCGTCTGCTTTTGAGCCGGCTGATCCGGTTGTTTTTCGGTTGACGGCTCCGGTTGCTTTTCAACTATTGCTTCATCTCGTGGTGCCGATTTCTCGTCCGAAGCAGCCCGCGCATCGTCAACATCCGGTTTGCGGGCCGCGGCAGTAGTTTCGTCGGCTGCGGCTCTGCCGCGCGTCTGATCGAGAAGCGTCTTGCACTGAAATGGAAAAACAAGGTCGCCGGCAGCGGTCACCCCGATCGGCATGCAGCTTCCAGCAGGCAAATCGTTCTTGTCAGCGGGCTGTGGAAGAGGGTTAGGATTCAAGCTGCCGGTGGTTTGGGCGAGCGCCAAGCCACCCGTCATCGCAAACACAAATAATATACGCAACATACGACCTTCGTCCCCAACTAAAGGAGATACGTTCGTGCCGAACCCGCGTTTATTCATGATCATTTTGTGGCCAAATCGGACAACCCGCCGATCGGGTCCGGTGGGAAGCCGCTACCGATTGCGATAGCGCCGGCGCCCCCGGGCAGCGGGTTGGTCAATAGACAAAAAGTCCGCCCGAAGGCGGCCTCTGCGTCACGCCTCTGCGCAGGATATCAGGCCATGCGGAGCGCCGATCCGCTCCGCTTCCGGCGACACGCGATGAAGCCGATACCGCAGAAAACTTGGCGAGTTGACTCCGTCGCCCAAACTTTATCGCTTGCCGGCATCAAGCGGAAAGACGAGTTCGCTATGACTTCAGCGCGGCGTTTACTAGGGCCGCATCACTGCGAACCTGCTGGCCTCCGCTCCGCCGGGTTGTTTTTTTGAGAAGACCGTTGGCATCCAAAAGTGAACGGCACTTGATCGATTCAGAGATATAGACCGGACCGGTCCTTTTTTCTCCGATCGAGCTAATAATGCCTTTAAACGGCCTACCTAGAACCACGCCCAGTTGGGAAGTTGGCGCGTGGTTCACAAGGGTAACCTCGCATTGACGCGGGGCGGTCACCATTCTCAGCGACCCGTCCTTGGATCACCTGCTGCAGAGAAGCCGTCGCTGACTTAACCCAGCGGCGGCTTTTCCCTTTTTCCGGGAACATTGAGCCAAATCATGATTTGTGACCCCGTGGCTGTCATCATGACTTATGGCCCATGTCGTCTTCACTTGCCCTTCAACGGCAATCAAAGTTCAGCACTGGCTGAACGATGGTGATGCGCGGGAAAACGAATACGAAGGGATCACCTGTCCGGCCTGCGCTAGAATGCACTTAATCAACCGAAGGACCGGTAAGCTACTGGGCGAAACAAAAAAGTAATTCTCAGCTGACTGCTTCTTTCATTCGTCCCGCTTCAGCTTCCGCTTGCCCCAATGGGTCTCTTTGCGATCGGAGAGCATGCGCCCATGCCCGTTATTTATCGCCCGCAGCATTCCGACGCGGGCATGGAGCAGCGGACCCCGACCTTCCGCAGCCATGATCAGCGCCTCTACGGCGGCTTGCCAGTGAGGCAATTGCTGCTGAGCCTTGGGTAGCTTCTGGATATAGTTTGCCGCATCGTGCAGCGTCCGGAAGCCGTAAATTGGGTCCTCGAATTCGTCCGACCAGCTCAATGCAGCCAGCCGTCGTCTTTATCGTCGTCAATCTCGAAGCCATCGGGCATACGGAGCGCTTTGCCATCTTCCGGAACGTTGCAGAGCGAGCAAGGCATCCCCGCCGCGCCGCAGCCGCAGGCTTTCGGGCCTGCCCAAGGCCGTCCGGGGTGTTCCTCGCAAACCCAGCCGATGTCGTGACAGAGCGTGCATTTGATCATGCAAACAGCTCGGCGCCGGCTTGCGTGAACTTCACATAGGTCCCGCTCTCGTGCAGCCACAGCCAGCCGCGCTCGACAGCCAGCTTCAGCCCGACGCCGTATTCCGCCGGTGATCCTTTGAATTCGAACAGGAAGGGCCCATTGATTTTTTCGATGTGGATGCGGCCATCTTGCACAGCTTCAACCGAATTGGCGATCTCGATCAGCTTGCGCGCGGCGGCTTCGGGGTCGACGAAGGGGCGGCCTTCAGCGAACTTCATTGCAGCTCCAGATGGGCGGGTCGACGTGAGCCCCGAGGCCCTTGTTATCGAACTCGATACCGCAAAAGCACCGGGCGCGACCAGATGCCGTCTGCGTCGGCAGGGGCAAGTTCGCCTCGTGCATGGCGTATTTCCACGCCGTCCAGGCCCGCTGACGGCGGTGCGCGTCGAAGTCCTCGGGTGTGAGCCGCTGCTCGATCTTCGCCCAGGCTGCGCTGAAAGCTTCGCGGGCCAGATCAAAGCTCGCGGCCGTGCCGACGGCCCTGATCCCGCGCGTCGAGCCAACCGTTAACCCACCGCCCCATTCCCATTGATCGACGTGAAGAGGCGCGCCGGCGCATTTTGCCGATCGAGCCGATGGCGATATCGCCGAAATAGATGTCCCAGCGATCGGGGCGATCCGGATCTTTGCGGCGGGTGAGGGCGGCCATGGGCACGCTGCTAATGGCCACACAAATCCACGAACGCGGCGGGCTGGGCCCAGTTGCCGGAGTGGTCAGCGGTAATTGAGCCGCCCCCATAGATAACGGCGGAATGCCGTGCATTCGTTTCGCCGACTATGAAGACGAAAGGCCTCGATCTATCGTCCGTCCCCGTGCGGCTGATCGCGGCAACATGACCACAAACGAATGTACGCCCGGTCTTCTGAACGAGGTGAACGTCGCTGAAGCGCGCCGTGTCGGGGTGGATGAGTTTGGCGGCAATCGCCGCCTTG
>Ga0181528_10000441_pt1 | contig 30069 bp, 16 predicted proteins | sample PEATcosm2014_Bin_47_FD_119742 | JGI IMG/M metagenome (GOLD analysis project Ga0181528, IMG submission 119742) | Peatland microbial communities from MTU Mesocosm Facility, Houghton, MI, USA - PEATcosm2014_Bin10_10_metaG | ecosystem: Environmental > Terrestrial > Soil > Wetlands > Peat | place...
CGCTCAGCAGCCAGAGTTGCTTGCGCTCGGCAAATTTTTCAGGAAAATCGGTGAGGATATCGGCGAAGACTTCGCCTTTGCGGCCTTGCGGGTGGCGTATGCGCGCCAACCAGACCCATTCATCAGGCGTGGTCATCGCAGCCTCCCGGCAAGAGCGGAAGCTCTGGCATCGCGGCCCTCAGGCTTCGTCTTCTTCAAGGATGTCAAGCGTGTAGCGGTGATGCAGCTTCATGCTGACGGCGCCCAAAATGGTGCGCACCGAGCGGGCGGTGCGGCCTTGTTTGCCGATGACCTTGCCGACATCCGAGGGTGCAACGCGCAGCTTGAGGATAGTGCTTTCGTCGCGGCCCACACTCTCGACCTCGACGGCCGCCGGCTCATCGACCAGCGCCCGCGCAATCTCGCGGACCAACTCTTCCACTTCAACCATAGCGTTTTGGGTCATGATCTTGCCCCTGACCGGATTCGTTCAGGAATTGGCGACTGCAAATTCGTGAGGAGAATCGGTGCGCGCATAGTAACAGCCGACACCCGCTGCCGTCAGCAAATAAAGTGCGCACCGGCGCTGAGGCCCGCACGCACGCTTCGGGGAGGATCAGGCCGCGGCAGGCTCGGCGGCAGGCGTCGGATTCTTGGCCACCAGCTTGGCAACAATGGGAGTCAGTTGCGCGCCTACGCCACGCCAGTAGGCGACGCGGTCCTGCTTGAGGTCGACGGTGGCGGGGTTGGTGCGCGGGTTGTAGGTGCCGATGACCTCGATCGAACGGCCATTGCGGGCGCGGTCCTTTTCAATGACCACGATACGGTAGAAGGGCTGCTTGCGAGCGCCAAAACGCGCCAAACGAATCATTACCACGGTTATACGGTTCCTTTCAGATTCCTGTGCTCTGTTGCAAATCTTCCACCCTGCGGACAAAAACCCCTCCGCGGGAACCCCGGTCCCTGGGGATAATCCCGGCGGTCACGGACGCGCCTGAGGTTTGAGGGCCAGACGGACGCTTCAGGCCATGCAAGGCACAACACCTAAGTATCGCCGAAAATGGGGGCTTGAGGCAAATGGCATCTTTTGCCGCACGGCGATGTGCGCTCACGGGCCTGAGCGTTAACATGAAGTTGAGCCTGCTACGGAGGTATGCAGACGATGGATCGTGCGTATCACAAGACATATTCGCGTCAACTGGGCCGGGAGATGGAGATGCTTGTCTTCGGCAGCGCTGGGGTGCCTGTTGTGGCCTTTCCCACCAGCGGCGGGCGCTTCTACGAGTTTGAAGACCGGGGAATGATTACCGCTGTCGCGGAGAAGATCGACGCCGGCCAGTTGCAGATCTTCTGCTTGGATTCAGTGGACCGCGAGAGCTGGTACAACCGGACCGCGACGCCGCGCGCACGCATTGAGCGCCATATGCAGTACGAGGAATACATTCTTCAGGAGGCGATCGGGCTGATCCGCGAGCGGAACAGGGATACCCGCCTGCTGGCGCTGGGTTGCAGCTTTGGCGGCTATCACGCGGTCAACATTGCGCTGCGCCACCCCGACATTTTCACCGGCTTCGTCTCCTTCTCCGGAGCCTTTGACCTGACGCAGTTTCTGGGCGACTACTACGACCAGGAGTGCTATTACCATCTGCCTCTGCATTACCTTCCCAACCTGAGCGCGCGCTGGTATCTCGACCGCTTCCGCGATGCGCGGTATCTGCTGGCGACAGGCTGGGACGACCATTGCCTGAGCCAAAACCAGCAGCTCGACTGGATCATGAACGAAAGAGGCATCACCCATCAGTTTCATATTTGGAATGAGTTGAACGCGCACGACTGGCCAACCTGGCAACGCATGGCGGCAGAGTACCTGTGAGACAGGGAACAGGGATTTAGGAGCCTGTTCCCTACATGATTGCAAGCGAACAGGCTTTAATTTCCGAGCTTATTCAGCAACCAGGCCATGTTCTGGCCCAGGATCTTCATGGTGCGGATACCCTCTTCATCCTGCTCCACATCGCCGGGGTTGAGGCCGAAGCCGATATTCCAATACGACGAGCCAGGGACGATCATCTCGCTGATCAGGAAGAAATGATTGAGGGAGTCGAAGGCATGAATGGCTCCGGCGCGGCGCACGGCAACCACGGCTGCGCCCACCTTGCGGCGGAAGAGGCCGTCATTCGACTTGGAGACCAGACAGGCGCGATCGATCAGAGCTTTGATCTCCGGCGAGATGTCGGCCACATAAGTTGGCGAGCCGAGCAGAATGCCGTCGGCGGCGATCATCGCTTCAATCAGCGCATTGCCGTCGTCGTTCTTCTGGCCGCAGCGGCCGTCCTTGTTGCGCGAGCATTCGCGGCAGGCCAGGCAACCGTGAATCTTCTTGCCGCTCAACTCGATCAGTTCGGTTTCAATGCCTTCATGCTCCACTTCCTTGAGAACCGTGCGAAGAAGGATGGCGGTGTTTCCGTCCTTGCGGGCGCTGCCGTTGAATGCAACAACTTTCATCGTGCTCATCTTTCACTCTCTCCTGATAGCCATAAAGTCCAACTCTCCATTCTCTCTCAATTTTGCAATTCATAAATGCCGAATGTGCGCCTGTCGTTGGCCCGTTTTTCCTCAATTCGGCATGATTTCAACCGGCTTTTGGGCGAGTGAAAGAGGGTGACTGACGACTAGAATCTAGGTAGCTATGAGCGAATTTACGCATTTGCATTTGCATACGGAGTACTCGCTGCTGGACGGGGCTTGCGACGTACATAAACTCGTAAACCGGGTGGCGGAGTTGGGGCAGAAGTCTGTGGCGATGACCGACCACGGGAATATCTATGGGGCGGTGCATTTTTTTGCGGCGGCCAAGGCCAAAGGAATCAAGCCGATTCTGGGCTGCGAACTCTATATCTGCAAGAACGAGGACCATCGCGCGCCGGGCGACGGGGATGAGAACAATCACCTGCTGGTGCTGGCGGAGAACGAGGAGGGCTACCGGAATCTGATCCGGATTACCTCGGAGGCATCGCTCTACGGCTTCTATCGCAAGCCTCGCGTAAGCAAGCGGTACCTGGCTGAAAATTCCAAAGGGCTGATTGGATTTTCCGGCTGCCTGAGCGGAGAGCTATGTGAAGAGTTGGTGGCGGGACGGTATGAGAAGGCTCGGAGCGTGGCGCAGCAGTATGAGGATATTTTTGGCAAAGGAAATTTTTATTTAGAGATTCAAGATCAGGGACTGGAGCAGGAGAAGCAGATTCACGAGGCGCTCTTCCGGATGGAGCGGGAGTCTGGAATTCCGCTGGTGGTCACGAATGACTCGCACTACTTGTGCGGTGAAGACTCCCATGCACATGACGTGATGCTCTGCGTGCAGACAGGCGCGAAGATCCACGACAAGGAACGCTTCCGGTTTGATTCCGATCAGTTTTTTGTGAAGAGCGCGGAGGAGATGGGGCGGGTTTTTCCGGATGCGCCCAGCGTGATGCAAAGGACGATGGAGATAGCCGAGCGCTGCAATCTGAAGCTGCATCCCGTGGACAATCCATTTCCGGAGTTTGCGGTGCCGGAAGGGCAGACCATCGACAGCTACTTTGAGCAGGTATGCAGGGAGGGATTGCGGAAGCGGCTGGAGACGGCGGTGCGGCAACTGGAGTTGCGCGGTGTGCGGCGTTCGACGCCGGCAGAGTACGAGGCGCGGCTGAATTACGAGATCGGCATCATCAAACAGATGAAGTACTCCGGATACTTTCTGATTGTGTGGGATTTCATCAAGTATGCGCGGGATCATGGGATTCCGGTGGGGCCGGGGCGCGGCTCGGCGACGGGATCGCTGGTGGCCTATGCGATGGAGATTACCAACATCGATCCAATGCAGTGCGTGCTTCTCTTCGAGCGGTTTCTGAATCCGGAGCGCGTGACGATGCCCGATATCGATGTGGACTTCTGCCAGAACCGGCGCGGCGAGGTGATCGAGTATGTGACGCGCAAGTATGGGCGCGAGCAGGTGGCGCAGATTATCACCTTCAATACGATGGCGGCAAAGGCTGCGATCAAGGATTGCGGGCGGGCGATGGATATGCCGTATGGCGACGTGGATCGGATTGCGAAGCTGATTCCGGCGACGGTGGGCATGACGATTGACGCGGCGCTGGAGGACGTGGACGATCTGCGAAAGGCTTACGAGACGGATGGGCAGATTCGTGAACTGATCGATACGGCGAAGAAGCTGGAGGGGCTGGTGCGCGGCTCGGGGGTTCACGCATCGGCGGTGGTGATTGCGCCGCGGCCTCTGACTGAACTGGTACCAGTGGCGAAGACGAAGAACGACGAAATCGTGACCGCGTACGACATGAAGGCCGTGGAGAAGATGGGCCTGCTGAAGATGGACTTCCTCGGCCTGGCGACGCTGACGGTGATCGACGATTGCCTGAAGTTGATCGAGAGCAACCGGGGAGAGAAGCTGGACATCGAATCGATTCCGCAGGATGACGAGGAGACATTCAAGAAGGTCTTTCACTCGGCGCTGACATCGGGAATCTTTCAGTTTGAATCGAGTGGAATGCGGGATATTTTGCGGCGGTATAAACCGGACAGCGTGGAGGAGTTGACGGCGTTGAATGCGCTGTACAGGCCGGGTCCGATGGATATGATCGACGACTTCGTCGAGCGCAAGTGGGGGCGGCGCAAGGTGGAGTATCTGCTGCCGGAACTTGAAGCTGTTCTCAAAGACTCGCTGGGTGTGATCGTCTATCAGGAACAGGTGATGCGGATTGCGAATGTGCTGGCGAGCTACTCGCTGGGCGAGGCGGATCTGCTGCGGCGCGCGATGGGAAAGAAAAATGCCGAGGCGATGGCGGAGCAGCGTGACCGGTTTTTAAGCGGCGCGGCGGCGCATGGGCATCCGAAGAATGCGGTGGATGAGATCTTTGACCAGATGGCGAAGTTCTCAGGATACGGATTCAATAAGTCGCACTCGGCCGCTTACTCGCTGGTGGCCTATCAGACGGCCTATTTGAAGACGCATTATCCGATGGAGTTCATGGCGGCGCTGCTGACATCGGAAACATCGAAGCCGGAGAATGTGGTGAAGTATATCGGCGAATGCAAGGAGATGGGCATACGCGTGGAGCCGCCGGATGTGCAGGTCTCCGGTGCGCAGTTTACGCCGCATGCAGAGGCGATCCGCTTTGGCCTCGCGGCGGTGAAGAACGTGGGCGGTAACGCGATCGAGTCGATCATGAAGGCGCGCGTGGAGGCGGGCGGACACTTCAAAAGCTTCTGGGAGTTCTGCGAGAAGGTTGATCTGCGCGTGATGAACAAGCGAGTGATTGAATCGCTGATCAAGGCCGGAGCGCTGGACACGCTGGGTGCGCGAGCCTCGCTGATGAAGGTTGTGGACAAGGCGATGGAGCGGGCGCAGAAGGCACAGAAGGATGCGGCGCAGGGACAGAGCGGTCTCTTCGGACTCTTCGACGAGGGGCCGAAGAGTGGCGGAAATAACGATCTGCCAAATGTGCCGGAGTGGGAAGAGGGCGAGCGGCTCGCGAATGAGAAGGAAGTGCTGGGATTTTTTGTCTCCGGACATCCGCTAGATAAGTACGCGGAGAAGCTGAAGAATTTGACGGGAGTAATTCCCGTGGCCGAAGCGCTGGAGCGCAAGCCGCCGGAGAAGACGTGGGGACGGCAGGCTGACCCGGCAGACGAGATTCAGGTGGCGGGAATGATCCTGGGATTGCGGGTGCAGAAGACCAAGCGCGATCAGAAGCTGTACGCGCAAGCAGCGCTGGAAGATGCGACGGGAAAGATCGAGGTGGTCTGCTTTCCGCGGGATTATGAACGGCTGCAAGGGCAGTTGAAGATGGAGGCTCCGGTGCTGCTGCGCGGAACGCTGACGGGCGATGAGGATGCCGCGCCGAAGATTGCCGTCAGCGCGATTCAGTCGCTGGAAGAGGTGCAGGTGAAACTGCCCTCTGGGGTCAGGATCCGCATTAACCTGGAGCGGGCGACGGAAGAGATGCTTGCGGGATTGAAGAGCGTGGCGGATGCGGCTCCGGGACCGGGCAAAGTGATGCTGCATCTGGAAAAGAAGGGCGAGTATGCGGTGATCCTGGAGCCGGAGGCTATGAGTGTGGCGGCAGATCGCGGCTGGGTGGAGCGCGTGGAAGAGTTAGTGGGCAGGGGAACGGTGCAGTCGGTGGGGTAAGCAGGGATGAAGCCGCGCCGCGATACCAGCTTAACAATATGGCTCAGTGCGCGGCATGGCTATTCATCTTTCGAATCTCACTGCCGGCGAGCAGAAATGCGCCCACGCCGTAGTTATAACTGGCGGAGGCCTTGAAGGGGGCAGGTGCGGCTCCCGTCTGCTGAATGCAGCCTAAGCGTCCATCGGCGTAGACATGGTGCAGCATCCCGGCCCAAGCCCTTTCAATCACTGGACGGTATTTTTTCTTATTCAAGAATCCTTGATTGACACCAGCAGCCAGCGCATAGGTGAAGAGTGCGGAGCCGGAGATCTCAGGCAGATCATAGTCTCCCGGATCGAGCAAACCTGCTCTCCAAAGGCCATCCGGAGATTGAATCGAGGCTACCTTCGCCGCCATCTCTTTTAACTGCGCAATATACTTCCGTCGCGCCGGATCATTCTTGGGAAGGTATTGGAGAGTGCGAATGATTCCCGCCATCACCCAGCCATTTCCACGCGACCAGAAGATCTTTTTCCCGTTGGCTTCGGTTCGGGTCAGATAGGTGGAGTCCCGCGCATACAAATGTTCATTGGTATCGTAGAGGCGCGCGGAGGTCTTGGCCCATTCTTCGTCGAGATACGCAATGTATTTTCTGTCGCCGGTAGCTGCGTACATACGCGCCCAAGTAGGAGGAGCCATGAAGAGCGCATCGCACCACCACCACGCAATCTCCTTGCCGGGAATCGTTGTGGTGCGTGGAGCTGCGAGAATCGCGTCCAATGCGTTCTGCGTCGGCGCGATCATTGCCGGGTCTTTCTTTTGCAGATACAGCTCCAGATAAAGCTGCCCCAGACTCAGCGCATCGGCATCCGGCAGATGAGCGGTATCGTCGGGAAAACGCGGTAATATGCGCAGCTTCCAGTCAAACTTTCGCCCCATGGCGATCATGGCATCGCTATACTTGGGATCGCCGAGCGAATCGGAGGCAGCCATCAATCCTGTATAGAGCACGCTCCAAGTCCAAACGCGGTCAAAGTAAGGCTCGGAGGTCTTGAGTTGCCAGTCCGCGACCTTGCGCATGGCAGCGGCGACGGCATCAGGCTGGATCGAATCGGAAAGGTCCGTGGCCAGAGGGCCGGGATCGTCGGGAGCATCGCCAAAATGACGCATCGCGTTGTTGGCGATAGTCGCATGATCTCGCGGTGTAGGCTGACGCTGCGCATTCGCGCATGGCTGCGACATCGAAAGGCAAATACCGGCCACGAGAGCGGCGATCGGCGAAATGAACTGTCGCAATAACATGATTCCACCCCCTTCAGATGACGCAAACAAATGCAACGGCGATTGCGCAGCAACTCGCATATCCGGCTCCGACTTCAGCGCTAAAAGTTGAGCGCCAAGAATGTATTAGAAAATGATTCTTCTCGGAAAAGCTATTATTCACTTTGAAATACACGAAAAAAACAAGGGCCAGTTGCATTTCAATCGATGCATTCCGGCCCTTGGGTTAACAATAATCAGTCAATCCTTCCATTGATGCGTACTGCGTTCGCCTAGAAGGTAACCTTCAGTGCAAACTGTGCAATGCGCGGCCCGCCTTGCGTTCCCGTGATGGATCCAAAGGAAGTGCTGCTAGGGGCGGGGTTCGAGACGGAAGGGTTGCCGAGTTCGGTGTGGTTGAGCAGATCGAAGTACTCGGCCCTGAACTCCAGATTGGTTTCGCGGCAGAGCGGGAATGTCCGGACGACGGCGCCATCCCAGTTCGTGAAGCCCGGACCGCGGAGCGAACCCTTGACCACATTGCCGTAGCCGGTGCCAGGGCCGGAGTTGACAGGGACCGAGAACGCAGCGGGATTCAGCCAGGCAACGCAAGGCTTACCCGCCTGACAATCGCCCGCGCCGACCTTCCTCAAGTAAGCCGGCAAAGCGAAGTTCCGCTGCGCGCGGTCCTGGGACAATCCCGTAAGAGAGTTATCGGTTCCCATATAGGCTGTCAGGGAATCACCAGAGTGATGAATGATCAGTCCGCTGGTGCGCCAGCCGTTGGCAACGGAACGGAGAATACGGTTTCCGGTGTTCAGAGTCGGCAGTTTATAGACATAGGAAGCGGAGATGACCTGGGGATGATCGATGTCGGAGATGCCGCGGTCGAGGGCCTTGTAATCTGCGACATACTCACCCGCCGGCATATTTTGCGCGCCTGCCGGATAGACAGGATAGACATACGACTCGCCAGCATTCAGATCCTCAGTGTTTGAAACCCTGGTTGCCTGCGGCAAATCGTCCAGCGACTTCGACCATGTGTAGTTGAGCAGCAGGGAGAGGCCGCGCGACATCTTCTTTTCCAGGGAGGCCTGGAGCGAGTCAAAGTGGGCCGCGCCGCTCATGCTGGCTTCGATAATATCGGAGTAATTCGCATTGCAACCAGCGGCCGCAATGCAGGGTCCGACGGTGGGAGAGGTATTGTAGACGCGCCGCTGATTGGTGCTGAGCGGATCCGTCCAGACTCCTTTGGAATTGAATGCGCCGCCGACATTGACAGCCGGGTTAAGTTCGAGGTTGACAAACTGATGGCGTGAAATGGAACCGACATAAGCCAGCCTTGCCGCCCAACTGGATGCGATCTGGTGTTCAATCGTCAAGTTATAGGCATAGGTGACGGGAGCCTGGAAGTTGCCGGAGGGATCGTACTCCACAACCGTCACACCATTGGGGAATGCCTGCGTGGACGGGAAGGGCAGCGTAAAGGGGAAGGGATTGGCAACCTTCCCGGCTGCGCAGAAGGCTGTTGTGGCGCAATACGGATCGCTAAATGGGCCGCCAGGGTTGGTGCCAGGGCCTGCCGTGCTATACATCCCGGGGTTGCTCAATGCCACGACCTCGGTATTGGGCACTTCACTGGCCTGACTGAGGTTGAAGAAGCCGGGCATACGATCCTGGTAGAAGATGCCGCCGCCACCGCGCACAACGGATTTGGTATTCCCAAAGACGTCATAAGCAAAGCCCACACGAGGCATGATCTGCGTATACAGATTTTTGACGCCATTCTTAGGCAAACCGGGATCGCCGGAGAGGACCATGCCGGCCGGCAAGGTGCTGAACTGGGCTGTTTTCGTGCCGGCTACGTAGTTGGCGGCGTTGAAGGCGGTCTGCGCACCGTTCAGGTTCCTCCAGGGCGCAAAGTCCTCCCAGCGCAAGCCGTAGTTCACGGTAATTCTATGGCTCATCTTCCAGCTATCCTCGGCATAGAGGCCGGGGAAGTTGTTGCGGTCTTTGACGAGCTCGAAGTTGCCCTGTTGGAATTCGTTGGATCCATCCATGAATCCCTGCTGGAAGTTCGCAAAGGCATTGGGATAAGCGGTTGACGTAGTGAAACCAAAACTGCCGTAGGATTGAAAGACGTTGGTCACGTCAAATTTGCTGAGTTCAATGTGCCCGCCAAAGGCAAAGTTGTGATTGCCCTTTACCCAGTGCAGATCGTCGTTGAGGGTATAGTTATTGCGCCCCCAGGCGGCGAAGGCAGAGGACGAAGCTCCAAAGTAGCCGGTGACCGTAGCGGCCAGATAAGGGCCGTCCGACGGCTGCCAGAGACCCTGTACTCCAAAGGCGGTGATGTCCTGGCTTCCCGGAGGTCCGCCGCGCAGGGATACTTCTCGCTGATAATTGAGGACCATGTTATTCAGAATGCTGCCAGTGAATGTGTGCGTTTCGGCAAGCAGCGCGTTCTGATAACGGGTGTTGAAGTACGACTGGTAGCTGGCAAGGTTCGTGGGAACGTAATCGGCAGCCTGCTGGTAATAATTCTGATAGTAGTGGCCGAAGAGGTGGTCGGAGTCGCTGAATTGATGGTCGACACGAGCGATGTACTCGTTGAAGAACTGCGTGGTGGGTTTGAAGTAGTTCACCGTGCCGCCAATCTTTCCTGCGGCCTCGGTTCCGGTAAATGTGGGAAAGACTTTTTCAAATGCGACAGCAGCCGGATCGAAGTTGGCGACTGGGATGATGTTATTAGCGTATGCCACTCCGGTGAATGGATTGCTGATCTGTCCGGCCTGATCGAAGGTTCCCACCAAAGGTCCGGTTCCGGTCATGTAATAGCAGGTGTTGGGAGTGGGAGCGGCGGGATTGAAGCCCAATCCGTAGGTGTATGCGGTCCCGGCTGTCGTCACGGTTGCGGTTCCGGTGCAGAGATTGCCCAAATTGGCTGAGGTGGAGTTGGGTCCGAGTCCCTCTTCTGCCAGGGTTGGAACCGTCGTCGTCGAGGCGTTTGAGTTCTGGTGAGCGATGGTGTGCTGGTAGCCGAAGAAGAACTGCGTTCTGACGCCGTTGGAAAAATGCGGGATGATCACCGGGCCGCCGATGACGCCGCCAAACTGATGGTGGTGATAGTTGTCAGCAACGGTGGCGAAGTAGGGCCGGGCGTCAAAGAAGCCGTTGCGCAGGAACTCAAAGCCGGCGCCGTGGAATTTTTCGGCTCCGGACTTGGTGATGATATTGACCACGCCGCCGGCGCTCTGTCCGAATTCGGCATTGTAGTTGCTGGTTTGAACGCTGAACTCCTGCACTGCCTCCGGGAATGGATACGGGCCGTTGACGTTGGTCATTTCGTCGACGTTGTTGCCGCCGTTGAGGAGGTAATTCTGCTGGGAGGGCAGGGTTCCGTTCGCGGTCGAAACCTGCACCGCTGGAAATGTCTTTCCATTGCCCTGATTCACTCCATTGCCTTCGTTGGTGGCGTCGGCAACACCTGCGACCAGCGTAATCAGCGCCGCCGCGTTTCTGCCGTTCAGAGGCAAATCATCAACGCGAGCTTCATCAATGACCTGCGAGAGGGTTCCCGATGTGGTGTCGACCTGAGGCGCATCGCCAACTACGCTGATCGTCTCGGAGGACGAACCGAGCGTGAGTTTGACATTCACGGTTGCGGACTGATCGGCCTCAAGCACAATACCGGTTTGCGCAAACTTTTCAAAGCCTTTCGCAACAACTGTGATCGAATAGCCGGAGGGAAGCAACGCGGGAAACACATAGGCGCCGTCCGTTCCCGTCTTGACTATGGTGACTGCGCCAGTGGCAGTCTGTGTGGCTGTAACGGTTGCCGCGGAGACGACCGCTCCGCTTGGATCCGTCACGGTCCCAATGATCTTTGCGTAACCTTGCGCGTGAATGCGAGCCACAGAACAGACAGCCATCATCAAAATGAATCCGGCAATCCGGGCATAACTACTGAAGGTCGATCTTCTCATTTTCATCTTTTTCTCCGGCAACTCCATGTCAAATCTCAGCCAACAACCGCCCAATGATGCTCTTTCACTAGACGGGAGGTTACCACAAAGAAACTTTGCGCACATCAAATTGCGCAAGGATACCCCGCCGGAAAGCTAGAACATTGACGGAGCTAATGTCAATAGAAAAATGTTTTTCGCTTGAGATCACTTCTATTTGCCGGGTTCCTGACTCTCTTGCGCGCAATATAGGCCGTGCGACGCTTTGGCCGCCCGCCAGCTTCCTAAAATCAGAGGAAATGTCCCCAAAAGCCGAAGCCGGATGCGCTGAAGACTCGCATCCGGCTCCGGGTTAGGAAGTGGTTGAATGGTTAGAACTTGATGTGGCCGGCGAACTGGAAGTCGCGCGGCCCCGGAGTACTGGAGACGCCGGTAATGCCGCCGAAGGTGGTCGATCCGGATGCCCAAGCACCGCTGGGCCCGCCGAAGGTCACATGGTTCCATACATTCGTCGCATCGGCTTGGAATTCAAAGGCCACATCCCCATGAATCGGGAAGGTGCGATGCAAGCCCGCGTCGAGGTCCCAAGTATATGGCTGACGCAGATGCAGCGGCGCCGACCGCGGCGCATTTCCAATCAGGTACTGATATGCTTTAGGCGCCAGAGACGCCGGAGCATAGGTGGTTGGAGTGGAGAATGAAGAGACGTTGATGTACTGGATCGGCTTGCAGCCGGGTTGACCGACCTTAGCAAGACCCAGATTGCATCCGATGTAACCGTCGGGGCCGCTTCCGTACTTACCATTGATCCGGGCAGGACCGGAGTATGCAGAATTCACATCCGGCATACACTGGCCCTGTCCGGGATACGTCGATGCGCTGCATCCATTCCATGTAACCAGGACCGGTAACCCTGAAGTGAAGGTATAGATCGACGAGAACTTCCATCCACCCGCCAGCGTGCGCACGATGAAGGAGTTGCTGCCGATATGCCCCTTTCCGAAGGGCAGTTCGTAGACGCCATAAGCCTTGATGCTATGTGGGATCGAGACATCGGTCCAGGAGCGGTCCATGCGATCCTGATGCCATGCTCGCGTGCCATTGGAGATTGCCGCCTGCGGGATGTTGAAGCCGCTGCGGAATGAGCCATCATCGCCAATGTTCTTCGAGAATGTGTAGCTGGCGTTGAAGGTCAACCCCTGGCTGAAACGCTGGTTCAAGGTCACCTGCAGCGAATGGTAGCTGAAGTTGCCCACATTCACACCCCAGGTATCGGTCACGCCGCTATATTGCGGGAAGGCAACCAGCATCTGAGCGATGGTCGCGGTGGAGTTCTTCGCGGCGCCCGCCGCCGCAGCCGTAAAGAAAGCGGGAGCCGGTGAGCCGGCCATGTTCTGTTGGAGAATCGTGACATTGGCCGCTGTCGCCGGCGCATTCAGGAGGGGCAGTTTGTTGGTTGAGTCCGAAACATTGCCAAGAACGGCCAGATATTTGGGATCCAACTGATTAGACCAGTATCCGCGCGCGTTGGCGCCGTTGGTGCCGGAGTTGATGATGAAATGGCTCTCGTTGCCCATGTAGTCCACTTCGAGGGTCATATTCTGAGTCAGACCCCGCTCGAAACCGGCGTTGAACATCTCGATCGTCGGAGCGCGTCCGGAGATATAGGGATCTGCGTAATTGACACCGCCCGCAGTGACGATGGTGTTATTGGCGGTGTTGAGGTAGAAGCCGGTCTGGAGCTCCTGTGCAGTAAGGCCTGGAGTGGGCGCGGCGGGATAGGTGAAGCCCGGTCCAAAGAGCGAGGTGTTCTGAATGCTGGTGCCGCCCGCTCCCGCCGTAGCAAATCCGGTGCTGTTGTTCAGATAGAAGGAGGGTCCGGCAGAGGCGCCTGTCGTAGCTTCTGGAGTCGCAAGGGCAGTCATGTTGAAGCCGGTTCCTCCGGTGCCGTTGGCAGCGCCGGCGCGTCCGCCAACTCCGCCGCCCTGAGAGAAGACCTGAGCGAAGCCGGCCCGTAAGACGGTCTTCTGTGTAATTTGATAGGCCAAAGAGACGCGCGGTCCCCAGTTCTTCCAGTAGGTCTGCACCGGCGTCTTGGAACCGATGCTTACCCCTGCTCCGCCCCAGTTTCCGGCAAATTGAAGCATACCGGGTGTATTCGTGAGCGGGTTGGTCAGGGCTGGATTAAGGAAGGTCCAGCGGTCCTTTACCTCGTGGAAGGGAGGCAGATAATCCCAGCGAAGTCCGACGTCGAGGGTCAGTTTGCGGGTCAATTTATAAATGTCTTCCACGTAGGGAGCGGCTGGCTTGAAGCGTCCGCCGGTTTCGCTGAGGGGCTGTAGAGCGAGGCTAGGCGCGGCGTTGGATGAGTTGTTTCCGATTGCACCCAACAAATAACTGGCATAGGGATAGCCGGATGGACCTGTGGCCGAGCCTGCGTAACCGGCGCCGCCGGTGCTGATTCCGGTGCCGGAGAAATTGGCCGTTGAGTTGGCGTTATAGGTGAAATCCATCACGCTGGAGTAGGTGGCCGGGTTGGCGTTATTATCCTCCTGCCACTGGTAGGTAAAACCAAAAGTCAGCGAGTGCTTTCCCTTCAGCCATTCGAGGTTGTCGGTGACGGCGTAGTTATTGGGCGTGGTGAGCTGCGTTGAGATTGAGCTGCCATTGCTTGTCCATCCCGTCTGCACGGTGCTATAGCCGGTTGTGGCCGTAAACGCCGCTCCAGGAAACTCCTGGCCAGCCTGGCCCTGCGGGATGTTAGTCATGCCGATGGCCGCGGGCTCCCATGCTGTTACGCCCTGCGTATCATTCTGAATATTCTGGAAGAATCTGGTAAATGACCCCTTCAACTGGTTAACCAGATTCGGCGAAATGGTATAAGTGTCACCAATCACATAATCTTTGGGAAAGACATGGGCCAGATCGCCACCGACGTACGGTCCCGCAATATAGGGAGCAGAGAAGTTGTTGATGTAATTTTGGGTGCCCATCAGTCCTTCCGACGAGAGCCGCTGCTTTGAACTCAGATCGAAGTCAACGCGCCAGTTGATCACATGGTTATCAAATCCACCGGGAACGCTGCCAAGATAATTGTTCGTGACCGAGGCAGTGTTGGTCGGCGCGGGCAGGAACTTCTGCATATATTGAGCGATCGGCGAGATTTTATTGGCGGGAATCACGTTGTTGGTCAGCACGTTATCCTTCATCGCCTGGAAGGGACAGCGGGTGTTGGCCACGCCATTGCAGCTATTGTTGGTGGGATCGTAGATGATCGGGGCGTTGTTGGCTCCGGTTCCGGTTTGACCAGTTCCGGGATTGCCGGTGGGGAAGGCGGCGTTCTGCACAATCTCGGTAAAATCGCCGCTCTGCATCAGCGTGGTTGGAATGGTGTAGAGCCCAGGCCCTTTTGCCGTGCGATAGTGGAATTTGGTGTAAGCGCCATAGAAGAAGAGCTTGTGAGCGGTGAAAGGAACCACGCCGCCAGCCGAGATCGATAACTCGTTCTGATGTTCAACGGGCTTGGGCGCCTGCACGGTTACTCCCTGCGAATTCTTCACGGTGTTGTAAGGAGCAGTGAAACCCCAGGCGTCGAAGGCCGTGTTGCGCACAAAGTCTGAAATCTGGCCGTGATATTTGATGCCGCCGGACTTCATGGTAAAGTTCTCAGCGCCAGCGCCGATGTACTCGGCCGGCGGCGTGCTGGTGACCATTTGGAACTGATCGACTGCGTCGAGATCCATCGTCAATGAGACGAGGCGGTTGTCGCCCTGCTGGCTGACCGTCTCTGCCGGCATGCCGTCGACATAGAGCTGGCCCAAGTAGCTTCCGGTTCCGCCAACGATCGGCATACGGCCGCCGTTATTCGCGCTTTGCGCGGCGGGAGTGAGAAGCGCGAAGGCCGTCGGATCGCGCTGCGATTGGTTCATCAGAATCGGCAGGCTCGAATAGTTCTCGTTTTCCATGACCATGCCGAGGGTTGCATTCTCCGTCTGTAACTGGGGCGGCGCCGTCGTTACGGTTACGGTTTGCGTCTCCGCGCCAACATTGAGCACGGCATTCACCGTCAAAACCTGGAGAGCATCCAGCGTGAGGTTCTCTTGCTTATAGGTGTTGAAGCCGCCGGCAGAGACCTCAAGGGTATAGCTGCCCGGAGGCAGTGGCGAGATCGTGTAGTAGCCGGCGGAGGTCGATGTGCGCACCGTGGCGATATTCGTGGCCGTGTTGGTCGCGGTGACTTTGGCCTTGGCGATGACCGCGCCGGTCGAATCGGTGACGAGACCGGAGATGGTGCCATCCCCAGCGGTTTGTGCCGCGGCCTGCCTGGCCGCCCAGCCCAGGCAAAGCATCAGCCCGAGCACGATCGTGACAACGCGTGGCCAGCTTCCGCTGCGCCTGCACCGGAGATCAAACGTCCTGCCAAAATCAATATTATTCATGTCTTCCTCACTGAGCCTCGAAGAAATGTTTAAAAAAGTGACCTGATCCTGGGAACTCTAAGTTTGAGCGCGCATTGAACCCGCGGTCAGGCACCGGAAGAAATCTAAGGCGCTCGTATTGCGAATGTCAATAGAAGAATTATTTATTTTGTAAATTTATTTTGGGATGCTCTGGGCAAGCGAAGTTCCCGGCCCTCAGTAACTGGGGGCCGAATCCTGGCTGCGCGAGAATCACACTTCTATGTATTTCTCGATAAATAATTGAATAAACATATGTTAGATCGATATTTTCGCATAAGGCCGTCGGGGTTTCTCTGAGAAAACGAGGCATCCTGGCGAATCTCAGAAGGCGCGCACAGGATTTGTGGGGGTGGCAGGAATCGCCTTGAGCCGAAGCTCCCCTGACTTGATCCCTGCCGAAGAGGCGTGCAGGCGGATGATGCCGGCGCCGGCTGTGGCCTGAAGGAATGCAACGGCTCTTCCTCCATAAAGATGGCGGCGCGGAAGAAGAAACGACTCATGCGTGGAAGCGCTTCCATTGTCCGTGGCGACGATACGCGCCGGCCCAGAGACGGAAAACTCGACTTCGCCGGAGGCTGCCGGATCGGAGGCGGGCACTGGCACACCGGCTTCGTCTACCAGCGTAGCCACCACCATGACGGCATCGTCGCGCCGCGGGGAGAGCGAAAGGCGCTCGGAGGTGAGCTGAAGACGCGCCGCCTTGCCCGCTGTGCGAAGTTCATCCTTTGCCACCGCATGGCCCTGGCGATAGGCAACAGCTTCAAGCTGGCCGGGAGTGAACGGCATCTGCCAGACGAGCGGAGTGGCATCCGGATGCAGCTTTTGCCGCCCCAGCGAGCCGCCATTGAGGAAGAGCTCCACCTCGTCGTAGTTGGCATAGACCTCGATTGTTTCCGTGTGCGGAGCGGTGTTGCGCGGAGACCAATCATGGATCAACGGCTCGCGCCTCGACAGTGGAACCAGCTCGTAGCCGGGGTCGGTTGCGGATTTCTCATCGTCGCCGACGCGGCGGACCATATGCACGGCGGGCGCATTCGACCACCAGCTCTGCCGCTCCCAAGCACGCGGGTGAGGCGCGGCTGTACGATCCAGCAGACCAGAGGAGTTGGCGATACTCGGCCACTTGCCGGCTTCGCCCAGGTAGTCGATGCCCGTCCAGAGGAACTGTCCGGAGTAAGGAGGGTTGTCTCGCAGCGCCAGCCAGCTCGCGCGATCATGAATGTTTTCCGTTCCCAGAATCTTGCGCGAGGGATTCTGCTGGTGAGCAGCCAGAATCTCATTGACGCGATAGTTCTGGCCGACTACATCGAGCAGATCGGCAAGCCCGTTGTCGTAATCGTGGCTGACGTTGGGACGGAAGAGAGCCTGCGTCACCGGACGGGAGGAATCGTTTTCATGGAAGACGGCGATGAGACGGACAAGGATAGAGTGCGCCAACTCGGCGTGGGGCGTGTCGTGAATCTCGTTGCCCGCGCTCCACAAGATCACGCTGGGATGATTGCGGTCGCGGCGAACCGTGTCACGTACATCGATCGACGACCACTGCTCAAAGTCGAGGTGATAGTCGAAGGGATTTTTAGCGACAGTCCAGCAATCGAAGAGTTCGTCCATCACCAGAAAACCCATGCGGTCGCAGAGATCGAGAAACTCCTGTGAGGGAGGGTTGTGAGCGGTGCGGATGGCGTTGACACCGAGGGCACGCAGCGCGATCAGGCGCTGCTCCCAGACGGAAGCAGGAACCGCGATGCCAAATGCGCCGCCATCGGCATGGAGAGCGACGCCTTTGATTTTGAAGTTGCGTCCGTTGAGCCAGAAGCCGGTGGCCGGATCGAAGTGAAATTCACGAATGCCGAAGGGAATCTGCTCATCGTCGGTTGCAGCGCCACCCGCGAGAACGCGAATGCGGGCGCTGTAGAGGACGGGATGGTCAATCTCCCATCGTGCCGGTTTGGAAACAGAAAGCTCCGCAGTATAGTTGACCGCCGCGCCCGGAGCGATGGTCTGCTTCGGTGTTCGAGCAGAAGCCACAGCATGGCCATCGGGCGCAATGAGCGTTACTTCGAGAGCCGCAATGCTGGGGCTTGAGGATTCGTTGACGACGGTGCTTTCCGTATGCACCGTGGCGCGTTCGACGTTGACGGAAGGCGTCGTCACGGAAGTGCTCCAGGGCTGCAAATGCAGTTTCTCTGTCAGCACCAGCCGTACGGGCCGATAGATGCCTCCGCCCTCATACCAGCGCGAGGCGGGCTGCTTGGAGGTATCGCAGCGGACAGCAATCACATTGCGCGCCGCCTTTCCAAATTGCAGATAGCCGGTAAGGTCGTAGTAAAAGCTGACGAAGCCGTTGGGGCGATGGCCGAGGTGAAAGCCGTTGATCCACACATCGCTGTTGGCCATCACGCCGTCAAAGACGGCATAAACACGGCGATGAACATCCTTCGCGGGCAAGGAAAAGCTCTTGCGATACCAGGCAACGCCGGCAGGAAAGTAGCCACCACCCTGGCCGCTGAGATTCTTCTCGTCAACCGGACCAGCGATGCTCCAGTCATGCGGCACAGAAACTGCTCTCCAGCCGGAATCGTCGAAGGCCGCGTCCTCAGCATGAGTTGGATCGCTTTGCAGAAACTTCCACTCCGCATTGAAATCGACGATGGTCCGCACCGGCGCCTGCGCAGACGCCGTCAATCCGGCAAGCGCCAGCCCGGCAAAAAAGATACGTAGCTTGAAAAACATCATGAAAAATCTCCAAATCCGCCGTGCAAATGTTCATTCATTCCAACAACGAAAATCTATCTCCCATTCCTCATTGCAACAACGCGAAGAGAATGGCGAGGCCCGCTCTTCGATCAAGGAGCGGCCTTGTAGATCTCCGTCTCCGAGACGGCCAGCACGGGCTTGATGGGCGGCCATGTGTGCGTACGCCCGGAGGAAGATGCGGCGAGTTCGACGATCGGATCGATTTCGCGCATGGGAGGACCGGTAAGCGCAATACGCAGATGTGTTCCCGATGCAGGCTTGAGCGGCAACGTGCAATAGCCGTAGTTGATGGGCGTAACACCTTCCCAAACCGTCTTTCCATCCAGCGTGACCCGCAGGGGATAACGCAGCATACGGAAATCGGCGAGCTTGAGGTCGATCTGACTCGGCTTCTCCGGCTTGGCAAAATCGTATTCGATCCAGGCATGGTCGAGCGTTTCATCGCTCGTCCATGTGGTGTAGTCGTCATCGTCCTGGCTCAATGCGGCATCGGCGGCATTCGAGCCTGCAAGGAGGGTTGCGACGGCAATGGAATACCGCGATGGATGGAAGGATGCTCCCAGAGGCGTTGGACCGCGCTTCAGGTTGGAAGGCAGTTTGGCATCGGGCATTGTGGTTGAGAGACCATCCTGCACGGTCACCGGCACGGACGCGAGTTCAATCTCCGCTGGCTTCAGACCATCGGCCTCCGCGCGAAGCGTAATTTTTCCCGCCGTGGGCAGAGAACGCAGAATCACGCGATTCACACCGTCTTCAACAGGCAGCGTCTTCGAAAGGATGTAGTTGTCGTAGTGAAGGAACGGAGTGGAAAACGTGGGAGACATTCCCTTGTTTTCCACGACGGCCGTATTGATCGGCGCGGGCACGGCCGAGCCTTGCGCGATGCCGCCGCGCCACTCCGCCGCGCCACTGAGCGTAAAGTGAACCGGATCGAGCGCCGTGGGGCAGCGCTTCCCCTCCCTGTCCACAACTTCGACATCCACCAGCGCCATGTCAGCGCCATCGGCACGCAGACCACCAGGCCCGGTGTGCAACGTGAGACGCAGCGCGGCGGGCTTGCCTGAAGTGCGCAACACGGCGGCAATCACCCGCCTGCCCTGCGCATCGTAGCCGATCGCCTCCAGCGTGCCCGGCACAAAATGAACGTTCTCGAAGGTGAAGAGGAATCCGCTGGATGCGACTCCATTCCCTAACGAGCGGCCATTCAGCTTCAGTTCGACGCGCTGCGCGGTCGAGACCACATAGACCGGCTTCACGGTCCCCGGCGCATAGTTCCAGTGGCCGATAATGTGAATGCCCGGATGCTCCACATCCACCCATCCATTCCACATCACCTGATCGGCAAAGTAGGAGTCTTTAGGCAGGCGCATGGCATCCACCTCGCCGCTGCGGCGATAGTTGTTGTCGCCGCGATAGTGGGTGTTCGAGTCGGAGAAGATGATCTTGGCCCCGCCGGAGTTGACTCGCTTCCCGGTGCCGGGACGGGCAAGATAGTAGTCGTACCAGCGGCGCACGTTTTCGATTGCCTGAGAATCCATGTTGCGGTTGTAGTAGGGCGAATCCTTGTGAAAGGGCGGCGAATCCTCATCCCAGAAGAGGCGCGCGCCTTCGTCGCGGGAGTACTCATGCATCCATACCGGCTTGGTTGCACTCTTGTCCACATAGAGCATCTCACCGCCGTATTCGGCCACTTTGCTGGAAAGCATCTCGCGCGCGCCGATGGCTCTGCCGCCATGCGGATCGTACTGATCGCGCACTTTTTTCATCTCCGCCATATGCTCTTCGCTGATGCCCTTGTTGCCGCATTCATAGAAGAGAATGCTGGGGTTGTTGCGGTTGTATAGGATGGCGTCGCGCATCAACTCGACGCGCTGCTCCCACTGCCGCCCCTTGGAATCCCCCTCCGCATCGCCCGCGGGCATCGACTGGATCAAACCGACACGATCCGAAGACTCGACATCCTGCTTCCAGGGAGTGACGTGCATCCAGCGAACCAGATTGGCGTTGCCATCGACCATCAGCCGGTTGCTGAAGTCGCTCATCCAGGGCGGAACGGAGAGACCGACCGCCGGCCATTCATTGGTAGTGCGCTGCGCATAGCCGTGAAAATCGATGACACGATCATTCAGCTTCACCATGCCGTTGGCGAACTCGGTCTTGCGGAAACCAGTGCGCGTGTTGACCGCATCCACTACGCGATGGCCGACAACGAGCTTGGTCGTCACGGTATAGAGATAGCCGTAGCCCCAGCTCCAGAAGTTGAGATCATGCACGAGAGCCGAGGCCGACAGCGTGCGCGTCTCACCGGCTGCCAGCGTTGTTGTGCCTCCGTCAAAACGGCTGACAATGCGGCCTGCCATGTCCTTGATCTCGACCTGATAACCAACCGCAGCAGGAGCGCTCTCCTCATTGCGCACCTCCGATTCAACGGTGACGCGGGCGCGGCGGCCGGGAATGTCAAAGCCGCTGGCCCACACGTAGACGCCGGTCGTTCCCAATTGCGAGTAGAGCGGAAGGGTCTGATAGAGCTTGCCGGTGACGTGAAGCCATACGCTCTTGCTGATGCCGCCGCTATTGGAATAAAAGTTGGTATTGTTCCAGTGATAGGACGCACCGGTGGCTTTTTCCTTGTAATCCCAGCGATTGTCGGTTCGCACTGCGATCAGATTCTCGGCGGGCGCGGGCTTGACGGCATCGGAAATGTCAAAGCCGAAGGCCATCACGCCGTCTTCGTGCCGTCCGATGAACTTGCCGTTCAGATAGACCTCGCCAGCCTGGCGGATGCCCTCGAACTCGATGAAGATCTTTTGTCCCGCGCTGCTGGCGGGCAGACGGAAGTGTTTGCGATACCAGGCAACGCCGGTGGGCAGATCGTGAATGCTCACGCGGAAGGCCGAATCCTCATTCCATGCATAGGGAGTGGTAACCTGCTTCCAAGCAGAGTCGTCGAACTCCGGCAGCTCGGCGCCATGCGGATCTCCAACCAGAACCCTCCAGCCGGAGTTGAAGTTGTATTTCACACGAGCTTCCGCGCTCTGCCCCAGGCAGCTCCCGCAGAGTAGATTCAGGCTCACCAGAGCCAGGACCAGCAAGCCAAACTTCTTCATCATTTCCCCCAAAGATGAAAATCCAGGCGCAAACCGGAAAGATCATAGTAAACTCGTTTCGATAGGAAACACAATTCCGTCGAGAAATCGGCTGCCCGGTTCTCCGCGATGTGCAACGGCTCCTTCGAAAGGTGATTCCCGTGTCCAATTTCAAACTCGCCACCGTATTTGCAACTTTGCTTGCTGCCGCGCTGCTCTGCACCGGCCCCGGCGCTTGCGCACAGACGCCAACCGTCAATTCCATGCAGCCGCCGCCGACACCTGCGCAGACCTCCGTCGCTCACGATGCGCCGTTGAACCCGGCGCTGCCCACGGTCTTCCTTGTGGGCGATTCGACGGCCCGCAATCAGGCCGATCTCGGCTGGGGCGATCATCTGGCACACTACTTCGATACCACCCGCATCAACGTTGCCAACCGCGCCTATGCCGGGCGCAGCAGCCGCTCGTTCATCCGCGAAGGCAGCTGGGAGAAGGTGCTGGCGGAGATGAAGGCTGGCGACTATGTGCTGATCCAGATGGGCCATAACGACGGCGGCGCATTGGACGGCACCAAGCCGCGCGGCACAATTAAAAGTCTGGGCGACGAGAGCAAGGAGGTCACCCTGCTGGACGGCAACAAGGAAACCGTGCACACCTATGGCTGGTATATGCGCAAATATATTGCCGACACGCGCGCCAAGCATGGGACTCCCATTCTGCTTACTCTTACGATTCGCAATATATGGACGACCGACGCCGATGGAAAGCCGCACATTGAGCGCGATATGGGCTACGATGCACTGATCCGCCAACTGGCCAGCGATGAGCAGCTCCTGCTGGTCGATATGGGCAACTATGAAGCCGACCGCCTGGAGGCCGCCGGAGCTGACAAGGTCGCGCCGCTCTTCCCCAAAGATCACACGCACACCAGCGCCGAGGGCGCGGAGCTGAATGCGCAATCCTTTGTCCGCGCACTGCGCGCGACTGAATCTCCTCTGACCGGCTACCTTGCGAAAAACCCATCCTGGCCGGAGATCGCGCAGCCGGTTACGCCGGTTGCAACTCACAGCGGGGATGCCGCCGTCCAATGAAAGGCCGTGCCCGATGATTGCGGCTCACTTTGCTCCCGAAGATCGAAAGAGGAAGCCATGCGCGTATGTTTTTTGTTGAAGGTCCGTCCGGATCGATTGGATGAGTACAAGAGCCGCCATGCACAAGTGTGGCCGGAGATGCTCGATGCTCTGCGCCAGTCCGGATGGCGCAACTACTCTCTCTTTCTCAAGCCCGATGGCCTTCTGATCGGCTATCTTGAAACAGACAACTTTGAAGAGGCCTGCGCCGGAATGAAGAACTATCCGGTCAATGCGCGATGGCAGGCGGAGATGTCCGAATTTTTCGAGGCGATGCCGGGAGCGGCGGATGAAAATATGTTTCCGCTCGAAGAGGTCTTTCATCTGGACTGAAAAATAGCCGATGAGAGATTTTCTTGCCAGGATACAGAAATCGACAACAGATCAGGAGAGGAATTCATGAACACATTCAACACGCCGCGGCGAGATTTTCTGCGCACCGGCGGTATCGGCATGGCGGCAGCCGCGCTTCCTGCCGTCTCTTTCGCGGCCTCGGCAAAGGAGAAGCAATCTGCCGCCGGCGCACTCTTCTTCGACGTTCGCAAGTACGGAGCGGCGGGCGACGGCAAGACGCTGGATACAGCAGCCGTCAATCGTGCCATCGAAGCGGCGGCCGCAGCCGGAGGCGGCACGGTCTTCTTTCCGGCGGGAAACTATCTTTGCTTTTCGATCCGCCTCAAGAGCCTGGTGCATCTTCACCTTGAACAAGGGTCCACGATCATCGCCGCCGACTCGCCGCGTGAGACTGAGCAGACCGGCTACAACGGCGGCACTTACGATGCTGCCGAGCCGAAGACCGCATGGGATGCGTATCAGGATTACGGCCATAATCACTGGCACAACTCGCTGATCTGGGGCGAAGATCTTCACGACTTCAGCATCACCGGCTCTGGGCTGATCTGGGGCAAGGGCCTGTCAAAGGGCTACTTCCGCCCCGGCGACCTTGCCCCCTTCAAAGCCGAACAGGCGGGCGTGGGCAACAAGGCCATCGCGCTGAAGAACTGCCGCAATGTTTTGTTGCGCGATTTTTCGATTCTCAAGGGCGGCCACTTCGGTTTGCTTTTGACGGGCGTCGACAACCTCACCATCGACAACCTATTGATCGATACCGACCGCGACGGCATGGACATCGACTGCTGTCAGAATGTGCGCGTCTCCAACTGCACGGTCAACTCGCCGTGGGATGATGGCATCTGCCCGAAATCGAGTTATGCGCTGGGTTATGCGCGGCCAACCAGGAACGTGACCATTACCAACTGCTGGGTTGCCGGATGTTATCAGTTGGGAACGGTGCTGGATGGAAGTTACAAGAAGTTCACGACCGAAACGCGCGTTGGGCACACCGGCCGCATCAAGTGTGGAACGGAGTCCAATGGCGGCTTTATCAATATCACCATCTCCAACTGCGTCTTTGAAGGCTGCCAGGGCTACGCGCTGGAGACTGTGGATGGCGCGCTGCTGGAGGACATCACCATTACCAACACAACGATGCGCGATCTGGTCTCAGGACCCATCTTCATGCGGCTCGGAGCGCGCCTGCGCGGGCCTCAGGAGAGCACGAAAGTGGGAACGCTGAAGCGCATTCTCATCAGCAATCTCGCCTGTTACAACGCGCCGCAGAAGGTCAGCTCGGTTTTGAGCGGCATTCCCGGCTATGCGATTGAAGATGTGAAGCTCTCCAACATTTACATCGAGACCGTGGGCGGTGCCACGCCCGATATGGCCAAGATCGAACCGCCAGAGCTGGAAAACAAATATCCGGAGCCGTCGATGTTCGGCGCGATGCCGGCTTCGGGATTTTTCATGCGGCATTTGCGTAACCTGGAGATGAGTCATGTGGAGATCGCCAACACGACGCCCGATGCACGACCAGCCTTCTCTTTGACCGATGTGGAGCGCGCTGATTTCTTCGCGATCACGGCTCCTCGCGGGACGGATGGAGCCTTTGCTCTGCGCGGGGTGAAGGATCTGCGCATCGGCTGGAGCAGAGCGGCAGCGGATACAACACTCAGCAGCGCCGACAGCAAGATGCTGTAACAGCACGCTGGGCCAAGCCGCAACGGCATGGCCCAGCATATCGATCGAGTCAGCGGACCACGATCACACGCGTTTCATAGGGTTGAAGCTCCATCTTCACAACGAGATTTTTACCGGTGCGCGTTGACTTCATCGGCGTGACGGTTCCGATTTGCGGATCCCACACTTGCGCGATCCGTCCTTTGCTCATCAGCGTGATTGTGTGGCTGCTGGGCTGCGCGCCTTCATTGAAGAAGAGATACAGATCCGCATCCTTCCATCTCCGCTTCATCACCCGCAGCGCCGAATCCGCCTCATCCAGCCGCACCACCGGCGCAATCACCGCCGCATCGACCGCTGCGAGAATCTCATTGGGAACCAGTTGCGGCCCCGGCGGCGCTTCGGGCGGATTCATCGGCGGCGTCGGCGTTGGCGGCAACTGCGCGTCCACTACTGTCGCCCACGAAAACTCCGCCGCGGTCGCTGGCTTTGCGTCGCGGATGGTCCGGCTGGAAATCCACTGGGGCGCACCGCCCAGAAAGACGACCTTTCCGCCGCGTGCCGCAAAGCTCTTCAATCGCGTGAGCGCATCGCTGGAAAAAACCAATGGCGCGGGCAGAATCACCGTGCGATAGCGATTTCCGCTGAGTGTCTCAAAGCTGCCTCTGAGCGCCTTCAGATCCCGGTCCAGCGCATCTTCATCGACGATGTCGAAGTCAATCTGATGCTCGCTCAGCAGCCTCTCGGTCGAAACAAAGGCCGTGTCCGAAGCCGCGCCGCCCATCCACATCGAACTCGATGGCAAATACAGCGCGACCGAAGCATCGGGCCTTCCCATCGCCATCAGATAACTCAAGCGGCGCACATAAGTGAGCAGCGCGGGAAATCCCGGCTCTCCCATATATCCGGAGGGGGCACGCGCGCCTGCCGAGGTTGCCGGAAAGTACATCGTCTCAATCAGGTTCACACCGCGCACCATCTGCTCATTCAGGATGTAGCGCGCCATCTCCACATCGGGAGCGGGACGGTAGGCGGCAAAGCTCTCGGTAAAGGCGCGCGGCTTGCCGTAGACGTGCGCGGCGGAGCTGGCCAGACGGGGATAATCGGAGATCGTGTCCTTCCATATCTGATGCCAGATGGCGTCGATGCCGGGAAGCTGGACCGCGCGCATATCGCGGAAGAATGAGCCCTCGCTGCGCACCAGCTCCATCTCCAGCTCTTCGTGATTGAGATGAACCTGATACTCCAGATGATTGGCCGCGCACCAGTCGCCCTGCGGCTTGAAGAATCCGGCGGCGAACAGTTGCGAGAAAACATCATAGTAATCGGCTTTGATGCGAAGCTGCTCCGGAGAGAGATGGATGGCGATGCCGGGATCGCGGCGCGCTGGCGTCTGCGCGAAGAGAGCGACGTAAGGTTCAACATCGTAGCCCTTGATCTGCTTGAAGCGCTCGAAGAACTCCGGCGTCCAGGGCAGGCCGGGGATTGAGTAGTCAGGCTCGTCGCCACGAAAGCCCATTACGGTCTTGCCGAACTCGTCGCCAACGGCTTTCTTGTATTGCTCGTGCGTGAAGCGGAGATACTGCTCCGTCGCCGCGGGATTCATATAATCCTCGAGCGATTGCGAAGTGTCTTTGACCCGCTGCGGATTGGTGTCGGAGCGCGTGGGCGAGGTGCGGAATTCATGATCGGCGATGAGCACCGTCCAGCTTCCTTGTGGCGCGCTCCAGTCCAGCGTATTGCCATGCAAGGGAAGCACAATCGCCACGCCGTCCTGATCCACCGCCGCCGCGCTCACCGTGCCGGAGGCAAGCTCGCGATGCAGCGCCGTGCCTCCGGCGACGGGAATCTTCTCTGCAATTTCAAGCGCCTGCATCCGCAGTTCGGGCTTCTCCGCGGTGAATTTGCCGCCGGCGAATCCGCTGGGATAACCTGCGTCATCGACGATCCACACGCGCATCTCCCGCTGCTTCGCTTCTTCGACCAAATTGCGAAAAAAAGCCAGGTACTCAGGCGAGAGATACGCAAACGGCATATTGTAGCCAGCCTGCACGGTGACCGTCTGGAAGCCGAGTCCATGTAGCGTGTCCAGATCGCGCTCGACCTGCGGAATGCTTACCGGGCCGTTCAATCCGTAATACGGCTCTGGCCCGTACTCCGGCGGGGGCGAGTTCCACTGCGCCGCTACTTTGGCCGCCTTCAGGTTCTGCAACTGCTGCCAGGGCTGTTGTGAATGAGCCGCTGCCGCTGGCAGTAAACAGGCCGCCGCCAACAGAGCAGCGCATCGATGCATCCTCATGGATGAACTCCTTTTCGTGAACGGGGCTAAATTGCAGCCAGCGCCAACGCGCGATCCATCCGTATGGTACACTTTTTCGGTGTTGGAATGCCGTTCCCGCGCTCCTCCTCTGCAAAGATCGCGGGATGCGCTGCCAAGCGGGCCAGGCCCCAGGAGAGAATCCCGTGCAACGTTCTTTCAAGAGATTTGGAAGCAGTCCTTTTATCTTGCTGCCAGCCGCGCTCATGATCTTCTGCTCCAGCACCTGCGCCGCACAGTCGCAGCCGGCCCCGGCGCAAACCCCGGAGCTGGCCGGCATCGCTCATGCGGCAATTCGCGTGGCTGATCTGGGCAAATCCCGCGACTTTTATGAAAAGCTCGGCTTTCAGGAAGCCTTCTCGATGGCTCCCAACAGAACTGTGACGCAATCGTTCATCAAGGTGAATGATCTCCAGTTCATCGAACTCTACCCGCAGAGAAATCCCTCGGACACCGCCGGCTTCATGCACATCTGCTTTGAATCCGCCGACATACAAAATCTGAATCAGATTTACGCGTCGCGCGGCCTCTCGCCGATTGCGGTTCGCCGCGCTGGCGCAGGCAATCTGCTCTTTACCATGCAGGGACCGGAAAAGCAGAACATCGAGTATACGCAGTATATGCCCGGCTCCAAACATACCAACGACCGGGGATTGCACCTGGGGGCCAAACGCATCTCGCAGCAGATTGTAGGGATGGGCATCGAGATGCAGGACACGGGGGCGGCAGAGGCCTTCTATCGGGAGAAGCTCGGATTCAAGCCCATCGGCTCATTGCTGCCGGGGCAGATTGCGCTTGCACTTCCCGGTTCATCCGGCCAGCAGATCGAACTGGTTCAGCACGTGCAAGGCTCGGCATTCCAATTCTTCTTCGCGGTTACCAGCCTGCGGAGCACTGCCGCACAACTGAAGTCGCTGCAGATTCCCTTCCAAAAACAGAGGTCCACTCTGTGGATTCAGGATCCGGATGGAAATCGCATCTTCTTCGTGAAACTCCGGCAGAGATAAGCGGAAGGATATTGACTCCGGCTTACAAATTGCCATCAAACGTCCATTGCCGGCTGTCTGAAGTAAACGGGTGCGATCAACTGCGTTTTTTGCGGTTGGGATCTGAATTCGGCGGGCAGGTCGACTCTCGAATCACCAATTCCGGCAATATCCGCACGGTTTCCTGGAAGGTCTCCTGACCGCGTATCCGCTGCAAGAGGGTGCGTGCGGCCACCATTCCCATTTGATTGAGCGGCTGACGAATGGTGGTCAGACTTGGGTTGTGGAAGACCGCGCTCTGAATGTCGTCGAAGCCCACCACGGAGATATCCTCCGGTACACGCAGGCCGTGATTCATCAGCGCGCGGATTGCTCCGATCGCAGCCTCGTCGTTGTAACAGACGATGGCCGTAAAATCGCCGCCGCGGCCGAGCAGTTCATTGGCCGGTCCAAAGCCCAATTCCGGAGTGGAAACCCGCAACTGCACTTGCACGGTCAGCTTGGGCAGCACCTCCAGCTTCATCTCCGCGGCAACTTCCATCAGGCACTCCCAGCGCTCGTCGGCGTCTGAACTATGGCTGCCGCCGCGCATGAAAGCGATCTTGCGATGTCCCAACTGATAAAGGTGCCGAAGAGTCAATTCCGCCGCCCGGCGCTGATCGAGCACCACGTTCGTGACTCCCTCGATCTTGCGGTGCCCGGCCACGGCCACTACGGGCAGCGTCATGCTGTGCTCCAAGACAGTGTCAACCAGAACGAAGCCTTCAACACAGCGGTCCATCAACAGCCGCGGATACTCTTCAATCAGATCCGGCTTGCGGCGATGGCTGGCGGTCAGATAAAAATAGCCCTCCTCGATCAGGAACTCCTCAACGCCGGCCAGCACCTGCGCGGCATAGTGATCGTTCAAATCGGGAACCAGGACACCGACGGAAAAGGACTGCCGCTTGCGCAGCGAGCGGGCATAGAAGCTGGGCCGGTAATCGAATTTCGCCGCCGCGCGGGTGACCCTGTCGCGGGTCTCCTGCGGAATCGAACGCACGCCGGGAGCGTTATTGAGCACCAGCGAGATCGTGGCTGGCGACAAATTCAGATATTCACCGAGGGTGCGCAAGCCGATGGGCTGCCCCGGCTGCGCTTTCACTGCCGGTTTAGCTGCCGTTGTCGTTCGCTTGGCCATACATCTAGTTTGTATCATTCTCCGGCTAGATATGGCTATCGCATCCCGGATCAAAGTCACTAATCGTACCTTATCGAGAAGGTGGTCTCGACTACAAACAGCGAGTTGGCGATCCGTCTGTGATTCTTTGGCCGGATCGCCAACTCGTGATGCTTCACTGACTGGTGTTGTCTTTTAGAACTGCAACTTCAGCGCAAACTGGAGCTGCCGTGGAACATAATTCGGGTCCATGCTGGTGATCTGCCCGAATTGACCGTTGCCCAGCCGAGTTCCTGGACCGCTGTTAACATTGTTGGGCATATAGAAGTTCGGCGTGTTGGTAATGTTGAAGGCCTCTGCCCGGAACTGCAACTTCAGCATCTCAGTGACGGGGAAGTCCTTGAAGAGAGAGAAATCGACGTGACGGAAGTGCGGACCGTAGAGAGAGTTGCGGGCCGTGCTGCCGACCGTTCCCAATGGCTGAGGCACGAATGCCGTTACGTCGAACCACTCGGCGAGCGTGCGTTTGGCAAGCTTGGGAGATTTGACCTGGTTGGGGCGATCAGGACCGCCATTGAAATTCGGACTGGCGCAGTTGCTTCCGCCGTTGCAGCCATTGTTGTTGGTCACGGAAAAGTCCTTGCCACTTTGCCAAGCAACAATCGAGTTGACCTGCCAGCCGCCGAGAGCGTATTTCGCCGGACCCTCGAATTTTTTGCCGGGCAATTCGTAGTTGATGGAAAGAGCGAAGCGATTGCGGATGTCGTTCTCTGCATTGCCGTAA
>Ga0181528_10000442_pt1 | contig 30036 bp, 28 predicted proteins | sample PEATcosm2014_Bin_47_FD_119742 | JGI IMG/M metagenome (GOLD analysis project Ga0181528, IMG submission 119742) | Peatland microbial communities from MTU Mesocosm Facility, Houghton, MI, USA - PEATcosm2014_Bin10_10_metaG | ecosystem: Environmental > Terrestrial > Soil > Wetlands > Peat | place...
AGCGTCCGAGGTGCCGAGTATGGCGCTGGCGGTAGCGAAATTCATCGGGCAACTCCTTTCGACGCTGACGTGATGTCCGAGCCGTCATGGTAACAAGCATCGGACCCGGAGACCAGTGTCTTTTCGACCGCTGCTCGCCGTCGACGAAGCAGACGGATCGTGAACAACTCCCGAGTCCGCCGTCCTCGGGGCATACGTCCATGTCGTGGGTAACCTCTGCGTGACATGACGCCGCTGCCGCCGGGCCTCCCCACCATCGACCACAAGGTCGTCCAACTCTTCGCGCTGGTGTCCGAGGCGCTGTCGCGGGCGACCCACGCCCTGCTCGGTGGCGATGTCGTACTCGGCCAGGCGGTCATCGACGGCGACCAGGCCGTCGACTCGCTCACGTCCGAGGTCGAGCTGCTCATCTGGGAGGAGCTGCAGGAGCGGCCGGTCCTGGGGAACGAACTGCGCTACCTCGTCGGACTCCTCCTCATCATCCCCGAGTTGGAGCGCAGCGCCGACCTGGCCGAGCACGTCGCGCAGCGTGCCGTCGAGAACCTGGGCGCGGAAATGACCCCGAGGAGCCGCGGCATCATCCAGTTGATGACCGAGGTCGCCAACGAGATGTGGCAGGAGGCCGCCGACGCCTTCGGCGACCGGGTCCGCGTCGCCGATCGGCTCGCCACCGCGGACGAGGAGATGGACGTCCTGCACGATCAGCTGACGAGGGAGGTGGCCGAGGAGGGGATGACCGCGTCGACCGCGGCCCAGGTAACCCTCCTGGGCCGCTTCTACGAGCGTCTGGGCGACCATGCCGTCAATCTGGCCCGCCGGATCGAACTGCTCGCCGACACCCGGCCGTAGCCGCACCGTCCGGTGGATGCCATAGTGGGCCCATGTCCACGCCGGACGACGCCGCCGGCCCCGGGCACCGGGAGTTCGCCCGCGTCATCGGCGAGCGGTGCCGCCTGACCGGCACGTTCACCCTGCGCTCGGGTCGGGAGTCGTCGACGTACTTCGACAAGTACCTCTTCGAGGCCGACCCGGCCCTCCTCGCCCGGGTCGTCGAGCACGCCGTTCCCCTGATCCCGGACGACACCGAGGTCCTGGCGGGCCTCGAGCTCGGCGGGGTGCCGGTGGCCACCGCCCTGTCGCTGGCGACGGGACTGCCCGTGGCGTTCGTCCGCAAGGAGGCCAAGCGGTACGGGACCGCCCGGCTGGCGGAGGGGGCCGAGGTCGCCGGCCGGCGCACCCTGGTCGTCGAGGACGTGATCACCACCGGAGGCCAGGTCGCCTCGTCGACCGCGGCACTGCGGGACCGGGGCGCGCTCGTCGGGTCGGTGCTGTGCGTCATCGACCGGAGCGACGGGACCCACCCCGAGCTCGACGCCATCGGCTGCACGGTGATCCCGCTCCTCTCGGAGCGGGAACTCGGCTGACCGCCCGGGTCAGCCGGCGACGGCCGCCTTGGGTTCCTTCGGCAGCCCGAGCACCCGCTCACCCACGATGTTGCGCTGGATCTCGGCCGTGCCGCCCCAGATGGTCTCGGACCGCGAGAAGAAGAAGGACGCCTGGAGCGGGCTGACCGGGTAGTCGTCCCGGCCCCGACGGAACTGCTCCTCGGCGACCGCCGAGGGGTCGCCGGTCAGGATCTGTCCCTCCATGCCCAGGATGTCCATGGCCAGCTCCATCGTCTGCTGGTGGAACTCCGACCAGTTCATCTTGTTGGCCGCCCCGAGGGCCGCCATGTGGTGCGTCCCGTTCAGGGTGTCGGTCAGGGACCGGTAGCCGTTGATCTCCATGATCTTGACCTTCGACCACGCGGCGGCGAGGCGCTGGCGGATCAGGGGATCCCGGCTCTTCCCGTTCTCGCGGGCGGCGGCGATGATCGTGTCGAGCTCCCGCTGGAACCGGCGGTGCCCGGTGGTCGCCGACGAGCCCCGCTCGAACCCCAGGGTGGTCATGGCCACCTTCCACCCGTTGTTGACGCCACCGACGACGTTCTCCTTCGGACAGCGGGCGTTGGAGAAGAAGACCTCGTTGAACTCGGCGCTCCCGTCGACCTGCTCGATGGGGCGCACCTCGATCCCGGGCTGGTGCATCGGCACGAGGAGGTACGAGATGCCGGCGTGCTTGGGGGCGTCGGGGTCGGTGCGGGCCAGCAGGAAGATGTAGTCGGCGAACTGGGCCTGGGTCGTCCACACCTTCTGGCCGTTGATGACCCACTCGTCGCCGTCGAGCTCGGCGCGGGTCTTGAGGCTGGCCAGGTCGCTGCCGGCGTCGGGCTCGCTGAAGCCCTGGCACCAGGCGATGGTGCCCTTCAGGATGCCCGGGATGAACTGCTGCTTCTGTTCCTCGGAGGCCCACTGGAGGATCGTGGGCCCGACGAGGGTGTCACCGAAGAAGTCGGCGCGCAGCGGCGCCTCGGCCCGGGCGAACTCCTCGTTGAGCACGACCGACTCCATGAGGCTCAGGCCCTTGCCGCCGTACTCCTTGGGCCACGAGGCGCAGATCCAGCCGCCCTCGAAGAGCTTGGCCGTCCACTCGTCGAGGAACGCCTTGCGCTCCTCCTTGGTCATCGAGAACTCGGGGGTGCCCCACCCCTCCGGCAGGTTGTCGGCCAGCCACTGGCGGATCTCGGCGCGGAAGGGCTCGGTCTCGACGGGGTAGTTCAGGTCCATGCGGCCGAGACTACCTGCCGTCCCACCGGGGCGGCCATGTCGGGGACCGGGGCCACGAGGGTGCTTGTGGCCCGAAACCCCTGGTGGGGGAGGGTTGCCCGGGCTGCAGCCCCGGTTGCTCCGGGCGGGGACGGGGTACACTGGTTCGGTCCGGAGGGGCGGTGCCCGCGGGTCCTGCCGGTTCCGGGCGTCGTGACCGACGCAGTCGTAGGGAGTGTTGAGGAGGTGTGGCCGATGAAACGGGGAGAACCCCCCAGTAGCCCGGGATCGTCACCACGCCCTCCCGTGTCCGCTCGCTGACGCGCTGACCGGGTTCCGGTCCGCCTTCACGGGGCGCGAGCACCGACGGGAGGGTGATCCCGCCGTCAGATCCGTCCTGCGCACCACCGCCGCCCGCCCGGGCCCGTCCACGACGGGGCCCGGACGGGTCGTGCCGGGTGTGCGCCACCACGACCGAGGTGCCCCATGGCCCGACCATTCACCCGCCTTCCCCTGCACCCGACCCGCAGGGCCCCCGAACCGCCCGAGGAGGGCGCCGCCGGCCCGTCCGCGCCGTCGGGCACGACCGCCCGTCCGGGCCACCACCCGTCGCGCGTCGCCGTCCGGCGCCGCCAACGCCTGTTGGCCAACCGCGCCGTGCGCGATGCGATCGTCTCGCTGGCCGGCATCGTCGGGAGCCCGGTGCGCAACCAGGCCGGCGCGGAGATCGGCCGCCTCGCCGACGTGGTGTGCCGGTGGTCGGGAGAGGAGACCTACCCGCCGGTCACCGGACTGGTCGTGAAGGTCGGTAGGCGACTGGCCTTCGTGGGCGCCGCGGCCATCGACACGATCAGCCACAACGTCGTCGTGCTCAAGTCCGCCCGCCTCGACCTCGTGGACTTCGCGCCCCGACCGGGCGAGGTGACCCTGTTCGACCAGGTGCTGGACCACCAGCTGGTCGACGTCGACGGCGTGCAGGTCATCCGCGCCGCCGACCTCTACCTCGCGCCGCTGTACGGGCGCTACCACCTGGTCGGCGTGGACATCTCCGCCCAGAGCCTGCTGCGCCGCCTCGGGCCGTCCCGCTGGCGCCACCACCCGACCCCCGACCGGGTGATCGACTGGGGGGCCATCCAACCTTTCGGCGACACCGAGCAGGGGGAGGCCCCCGAGGTGCGCCTGCGCACCACCAACGAGGGCCTCGAGCGGCTGCGCCCCGGTGAGCTGGCCGACCTGCTCGAGGACCTCATGCGGCCCGAGCGCCAGAAGCTGCTCGACTCGCTGACCCCCGAGGAGGCGGCCGACGCCCTCGAGGAGATGGACCCCGAGGAGCTGGCGTCGCTTCTGCGCGAAGCCGAGCCGTCCCGCGCCGCCGAGCTCCTCGGCGACATGGAGCCCGACGAGGCCGTCGACGCCCTCCGCGACCTGTCGGGGGACGAGCGGAGGGGCATCCTCGGGGTGATGGACCCGGTCAAGGCGGCGGACCTGATCCGGCTCCTGGGCTACGACGAGCACGAGGCCGGCGGCTTCATGACCACCGCCTTCCTGGTCGCCCCGACGACCGAGACGGTGGCGTCGCTGGCCGACCGGCTGGCCGGGCACGAGGACTGTCCCGAGGAACTCGACGCCGTGGCCCTGGTGGACCACGACGGACGCATGGTGTGGGACCTGCCGCTGCTCCAGCTCCTGGTCAACCCGGGCGACACCGAGCTGGCCGAACTGGTGGGGGAGTCCGCCCCGGTCACGGTCGGGATCCACGCCCAGGTCGACGAGGTGGCCGCGCGGCTGATCGACGCCCGGCGCATGTCCGTCGTCGTGGTGGACGAGGAGGACGTGCCGGTCGGGCGGATCCTCGCCGACGACGTGATCGACGCACTGATGCCCGAGCGCGGCCGGATCCACTTCCCGAGGCTGCTGCAGTGAGCCCGGGCGTCCCGGTGGCCACCACATGAACGCGGCGGGCCTCACCAGCGCCATGACCCGGCGCCGGCGACGCTTCTTCGTCTACCTCGCGGCCGCCGGCCCGGGCATCATCGCGGCCAACGCCGGCAACGACGCCGGTGGCGTCGCCACGTACGCGTCGGCCGGGGCCCAGTTCGGCTACTCGATGCTGTTCTTCATGGTCATCGTGACCATCGGCTACGTGTGCATCCAGGAGATGGTGGCCCGACTGGCCGCCCACACGGGCAAGGGACTGGCCGCCCTCATCCGCGAGCAGTTCTCGTTGCGGCTCTCGGCCTTCGCCGTGCTCGCCTTCGCCCTGGCCAACCTCGGCCTGGTGGTGACCGAGTTCGCCGGGATCGCCAGCGCCTTCGGCCTGTGGGGGGTGTCGCGCTACATCTGCGTGCCCATCGCCGCGGTGGCCATCTGGATGCTCGTCATCGTGGGCTCGTACCGGTACGCGGAGCGGGTGTTCCTGCTGTTGAGCCTGGCCTTCGTCACGTACCCGATCGCCATGATCCTCGGGCACCCGGACTGGAAGCAGGTGGCCCTCCACACCGTGCTGCCCCACGTCTCGCTGACCAAGGCCTACCTGCTGACGGCGGTGGCCCTCATCGGTACCACGATCACGCCGTACATCCAGCTCTACACGGCCGGCGCGGTGGTCGACCGGGGAATCGGCCCCGACGAGTACCAGTACGAGCGGGTCGACGCGGTCAGCGGGGCGATCATCTCCGACCTCGTCTCGATGTGCATCATCATCGCCACGGCGACGGTCTTCCTCGGGAACCCGATGGTGCTGAACTCGGCGGCCGAGGCCGCCCGGGCCCTCGAGCCGCTGGCCGGCCGGTTCGCGTCGGTGCTGTTCGGGATCGGCCTACTGGGTGCCTCGGCCCTGGCCGCGGCCGTCGTCCCCCTGTCGACCTCCTACGCCGTGGCCGAGGCCGTCGGGGTCGAGCGCTCGGTGTCCAAGAGCTTCCGCGAGGCACCGCTCTTCCTCGGGCTCTTCACGGCCCAGATCATCATCGGGGCCGGGCTGGTCCTGCTGCCGGGCAATCTCTTCCGCCTGATCATCAACACCCAGGTGCTCGAAGGCGTCGTCACCCCGATCACGCTGGTCTTCGTCCTGCTGCTGGCCAATCGGAAGGCGTTGCTCGGCGCCGCGGCCAACGGTCGTCTGGCCCGGACGGTGGGCCTCATCACCGTGATCGTGGTCGGTGCGTTCGCCAGCTTCCTGGTGATCGTCACGGTGCTCGGCTGGCTCGGGCTGAACATCGGGTGATCGGATCGTCCGGGAGGCCGGCTCCGGGCCGCGGGTAGCCTGATTCCGTGAGTCCGCCGTGACGCCGGGACGCGTGCCCGAACCCACCGACCCCGGATCGACCCCGACACCTCCACCCGACGAGGTGACGGCCGTCGTCCTCACCTTCCGCCGTCCCCGACTGGCCAGCGACGTCGTGCGCTCGCTCCTCGACGTCGAGCGGTTCCGACCGGAGCGCATCGTGGTGGTGGTGAACGGCGACGGGGGCCTCGACAGTCAGGACCTCGAGGATGCCGTGCGGATGGTGCGGCTACCGACCAACCTGGGGCCCGCCGGCGGGTTCCGCGCCGGCCTGGTCGAGGCGTTCGCCGACCCCCGGTGCGAGTGGGCGTACCTGTGCGAGGACGACATCGGGCTCTTCGACCTGCCCGCACCGCGGGTGGCGGACCTGGTGGCCCGCGTCGGGGCCGACGGCGCCCACCCGGCCGTCGGGGCCGTGGTGGCCTACGGTCGGAGCTTCGTGGGACGGGGCGCCCACACCGTCAACGTCGTGCCCGGGTCGGCCGACCTGGTGCCGGTCGACGTGGCGTGCTGGGGGGCGACGCTCGTGGCCCGTCGCGTCGTGGACGCCGGGGTCCTGCCCGACGACGAGCTCTTCTTCGGTGTCGAGGACTTCGATTTCTTCTGCCGGGTCCGGGACGCGGGGTGGGAGGTCCTCCTCGACGGGGTGGCGGCCCGGTCCGTCGCCGACCAGCAGACCACCGCGGGTCGCGACGAGGCCATCCGGGAGGCGAGGCCCAACGACTCCGCCGAGGCGTGGCGGGCCTACTACCACGCCCGGAACTCGGTCGAGCTGTCCCGACGCCACGGCCGACCCAGCTGGTACGCCTGGCACCTGGCCTACTCGGCGCGCCACCTCCAGGCCTCCCGCTCGGCCGACGAGCGGCGCGCCATCGTCCGGGGCCTGTGGGACGGCGCCCGCGGTCGGCTCGGTCGGCATCCGAGGTACGGGCGCGGGGCCGGCGAGTACACGCCCGAGGTCACCCCGGACGGGTGAGTCCGCCCGGCGTCAGGCGCCGGGCGACGAACGCTCGAAGTCGGCGTCGCTCCAGGTGGTGATCGGGAAGCGCGCCAGGATCCGCCGGAGGGTGGCCAGTTGCTCGTCGGAAAGGCGCCGCTGCCAGGAGCCCGGGATCTCCGTGGCGACGCGACGGTTGGCGAAGCCCCTGCCCGGCGTGTCCCACTCCTCCAGGAAGGACTGGGTGGTGTCGCCCCAGGGGAGGTCGAGGTCGGCGAACAACGTCCGGAACGTCGACACCGAATCGGTGCACAGTTGCTCGTGGGTGCGCATGTGCCACTCGGGATGGCGGCCCAGGGCCTCCTCGAGCGCGGCGATCAGGAGCCCGATCCGCCAGCTCATCTTCTCGATCGGGTCCGGGCCGGGCGGGGGCACGTCCCAGCGGTCGGCGTAGCGGGTCCGTACCTCGGGCCGGGACTCCAGCGTGGAGTTGCGGCCGTCCTTCAGCTGGACCTCCATCCAGCTGGCCAGGACGTTGGCCGGGTGCCGCAGGAGGATCAGGGGGCTGACGTCGAACTCGTCCGCGATCCACTCGACCGACAGTTGGGCGTGGATGGACTTCGCCACGACGCACGCCGGAGGGTGGGGATCGGGCCGGGGGTCGCGGGCCAGGGTGGCGGCCACCCAGGTGGTCAGGTCCATGTCGCCCTCGAAGATGCGGTCGGCCGCCCCTCGGGCCAGGATGCGCCGGGCCTGACGGGCCCGCCAGTCGCGCGGTGCCCCCGAGAGGATCCACTCCCACAGCCGGTGGTAGGCCGGCGCCGATTCGCCGGGTCGGAGCAGGGGATACCGGCCGAGCTTGGCCTTGGCGTGGATGGCTGCCGGACGGGTGTCCTCGTTGTCGGCCTCGGGGACCTGCATGGCCCCGGGGCTGGTCCGGAGCACCCGCATCGTCCAGGTCGTCCCCGAGCGTGGCAGTCCCACCACGACGATCGGCCGTCGGCTCGTCATCGGTCCCCCGACGCCTCGGGGACATCCATGGACGAAACGTCGGGCATGACGCGTGAGAGTAGTCCAGGAATCTCCCGACCCACCCCCTGGTGACCGCGGCGCCGCCGTGGTCCCGACGGGTCCCGTGGACGACCGGCACCCGTGGTCGGACCGACGCCCGGACGACTCCCGCGGGCCCAGGGTTTGCGCATCCGGCCTGCTCGCGAGAGTATCTGTCTCTTATGAGCCCGCCCGCGCCGGACCGACATGCCTAGTCTCTGGTTCCGTCGCAACAAGGTCAAGGGCCCGAAGAAGCCACCCCCCGTCCCCGAGCGCATCCCACCCCGTCCGCCCGCCCCGGGTGGCCTGCGGATCGCCTTCCTCGTCTATCGCGGCAACCCGCGCTGTGGGGGCCAGGGTGTCTACACCCGCCATCTGACCCGCGAACTGGTGGCCCTCGGTCACTCGGTCGAGGTGTTCGCCGGGCAGCCGTGGCCCGAGGTCGACGACGGGGTGGGGTTCACCCCCGTCCCGAGCCTCGACCTCTACCGCGAGCCCGATCCGTTCCGGGTCCCGTACCCCGCGGAGTTCCTCGACTCGTACCCGACGTCAATCGCCGCCCTCGAGTTCGGCGTGATGTGCACGGCGGGGTTCCCCGAGCCGTGGACGTTCTCCCTCCGGGCCCGTCGGATGCTGGCCGCCCGCCGCCACGAGTTCGACCTGATCCACGACAACCAGTGCCTGGGCTACGGCATCCGCGGGATGATGGAGGACGGCTGGCCGGTGCTGGAGACCCTCCACCACCCGATCACGGTCGACCGGCAGCTCGCCCTCAGCCACACCACGAACCCGTGGCAGCAGTTCAGCCAACGCCGCTGGTTCGGCTTCCTGCGCATGCAGGTGAAGGTGGCGCGGGAGCTTCCCCGGATCATCACGGTGTCGCAGTCGTCCAAGACCGACATCACGGCCCAGATGGGTGTGGCGTCCGACCGGATGACCGTCGTCCCGGTCGGCGTCGACCACACGGTGTTCCGTCCGCGCGAGGACGTCGAGCCGGTGCCGGGCCGCATCATGGTGACCTCGTCCTCCGACGTGCCCATGAAGGGGCTCGTCCCGCTCCTCGAGGCCGTGGCCAAGCTGCGGACCGAGCGCGAGATCGAACTGGTGGTGATCGGCAACCCCCGGCCGGAGGGCCGGGTGGCCAAGGCGATCGAGCGCCTCGACCTGGGCCCGATCGTCCGGTGCGTGACCGGGATCAGCGACGACGAGCTGGCCCGCAACTACGGCCACGCCCAGGTGGCCGTGGTCCCTTCCCTCTACGAGGGCTTCTCGCTGCCCGCCATCGAGGCCATGGCCTGTGGCGTGGCCCTCGTCGCCACGACGGGGGGTGCCCTGCCCGAGGTGGTGGGCACGGACGGCGAGACGGGCCTCCTCGTGGCGCCCGACGACCCCGGAGCGCTGGCCCAGGCCATCGGCCGCCTCCTGGACGACGACGCCCTCCGGGCCAAGCTCGGTGCCGCCGGTCGCGAGCGGGTCCTCGGTCGGTTCACGTGGCAGGTGACGGCGGCCGGCACGGCCGCCGAGTACCGCAAGCTGCTCGAGGACAAGGAGGCCGGACGATGCTGACCGTCGACTACGGGCGTCTGGGCGTACGCGCCGGCGACAAGGTGCTCGATCTGGGCTGCGGCTTCGGACGGCACGCCTACCAGGCGGCGCGGCTCGGCGCCGAGGTGGTGGCCTTCGACTTCGGGGCCGACGAGGTGCGAAACGTCCAGGACACGTTCGGGGCCATGGCCGTCGCCGGTGAGCTCGACCCCGTCGCGTCCCGGGTGGGGGCGGTCCAGGGCGACGCCCTGGCGCTGCCCTTCGCCGACGGGGCGTTCGACCGGGTCATCGCGTCGGAGATCCTGGAGCACATCCCCGACGACGAGCAGGCCATGGCCGAGCTGGCGCGGGTCCTGCGACCCGGCGGCACCATGGCCATCACGGTGCCCCGCACGGGGCCCGAGTTCGTCAACTGGGCCCTGTCCGACGAGTACCACAACGTGCCCGGCGGGCACATCCGCATCTACCGTCAGCGCCAGCTTGTCGAGCGGCTCGAGGGCACCGGCATGAAGGCGACGGGCCACCACCACGCGCACGGCCTGCACGCCCCCTACTGGTGGCTCAAGTGCCTGGTCGGCACCACCAACGACACCCACCCCGCCGTCGCCGCCTACCACCGGCTCCTCGTGTGGGACATCGAGAAGGCACCGACCGTGACGCGCACCGCGGAACGGGTACTCAACCCCCTGGTCGGCAAGAGCCTCGTCGTCTACCTCGTCAAGCCCCGGGGGACGTCCACCGCTCCGGCGCAGCAGCCCGTGGGGGTGGGCGCATGAGGGTGGTCCCCGAGGTCCCGGGCGTCATGACGGCGACGCAGGTCATCGAGACCGCCCGCTCGATCGCCGCCCTGCAACGGCCCGACGGCATGATCCCCTGGTTCCCGGGGGGCCACTGCGACCCGTGGAACCACGTCGAGGCGGCCATGGCGTTGACCGCCGTGGGCCTCGACGACGAGGCGGACGCCGCCTACCAGTGGCTGGTCGACACCCAGCTGCCCGACGGCAGCTGGTTCAACTACTACCTCCACACCGGCGTCAAGGATCCGCGACTCGACACGAACGTCTGCGCCTACCTGGCCACGGGGGCGTGGCACCGCTACATCTCGACCGGCGAGCTCGACGGACTCGAGCAGCTCTGGCCGACGGTGGCGGCGGGCGTCGACTTCGTGCTGCGGTGGCAGCGGCTCGACGGCTCGATCCACTGGTCGCTCGACTCGGCGGGGGTCCTCGAGGAGTACGCCCTCCTGACGGGCTCGTCGTCGATCTACCACAGCCTCCGGTGTGCGATCGCCATGGCCGAGCGCCTCGGCGAGGAGCGGCCGGACTGGGAGCTGGCCGCCGGCCGTCTGGCCCACGCCCTGGCCCACGACCCCGGGGCCTTCGCCCCCAAGGTCGAGTTCGCGATGGACTGGTACTACCCGATCCTGTCCGGGGCGATGAGCGGCGACGCCGCCCACCGGCGCATCGACGGTTCGTGGTCCACCTTCGTCCTGGAGGGACGCGGCGTGCGCTGCGTGTCGACCGGCGAGTGGGTGACGGCCGCCGAGACGGCCGAGTGCGTCCTGGCCCTCGACGCCCTGGGCCGGGACGAGGAGGCCCATCGCCTGTTCCGATGGGTCCAGGCCCTCCGCAACGAGGACGGCTCCTACTGGACCGGCATGGTCTACCCCGAGGAGGCGACGTACCCGCCGCTCGAGCGCTCGACGTACACGGCCGGCGCCATGGTGCTGGCCGCCGACGCCCTGGGTCGGTGCACCCCCGCCTCGGGCCTCTTCCGGGGCGAGGGGCTGCCCAGCCACCTCGACCTCACCGAACCCGCCCCCGAGGCTCCGGTGGAGCCGGCGCTGCGGGCCCCGGGCACCCCCGGCACCCCCTGACCGGGCGGTCCTCGGACCGGATCCTGACGGTCCGTCCCTACGCCGTCGGCGTGAGCGTGAACAGGGTGACCCCCTCGCCCGACAGGTCGAACTGGGCCGTGGTGGTGGGTCCGGTGGCGGTCGACGTGCCCACCACCGTGTCGTCGTGGCTCCCGTCGACGAGGGTCTGGCCGACGGTGTAGGAGTCGGCGGGCAGACCCGAGACGTCGAGGGTGACCTGGTCGTCGTAGGGCGTCGGATCGGTCGAGCCGTATCCGCCGGAGGGGTCGTAGGGCTCGAAGTTGTAGACCAGCACGTGGACGGTCCCCGACGGCGTCACCGAGGCGACCGCTCCGACCTGGGGAACCCCCGGCCCCGGGTCCTGGGCGGGGCTGACGGTGACCGGGAGCGAGGATCCGGCCAGCTGTTGCCACATGGCGAAGGCGTAGTAGACGGGCTTCGGGGTGAGGTCACCGAACAGGATCCCGAAGTTGTCGTACACCGACGGTGTCGAGGGGTCGGCCACGTCGTAGTAGCTCATCCGGTCGATGCCGGCCTGCTGCGCCCCGTCGAGGGCGGCGGCGACGAAGGCCGCCCCGAAAGGCCCGCTCTCGCGGGCGTCGTTGCCCGAGTCGGGGGCCCATTCGTCCACCCACAGGAAGGGGTGCAGCGTCGGGTACCGGGCCAGCGCGGCCCGGACCGAGGCGGCGCCCCGCGCGTAGAGGCTGACATCGAGGCCGGGGTTGTCCCAGCAGGGCTGGCCCCCGAGCGGCGCGCCCGTCTCGCAGATGCCGTCGGGGAGGAAGGACTGTGGACCCTCGTCGGGGTCGTTCGGGTACTGGTGCCAGGAGACGAAGTCGAGCGGGAGATGGTCCTTGACGGCCTCGCCGGCGAGCGCCGTGATCCAGGAGTTGTCGATCTCGCCGAGTTCGTCGACCCCGGGACCTCCCACGTCGATCGGGGTGCCGAGCGTCGCGGCCGCCTTCTCGAGCGCGGTCGCCGTCAGCTTGTAGAGCGTGAGGTAGCCGGGGTCGTTCCCCACGTCGTCGAGGGCCATGTAGAAGCTCGGCTCGTTCCACACCTCGAAGGTCGTGACGTGTTCGACCCCGATCTCGTGGAGGGCCATCTGGTACACGAGCGCCTCCCACTTCTTCTCGTCGGCCGCCACGGTCTTGTGGCTGAGGCCGCTGACCTGGAAGTCCAGGCACGAGGGGAAGTAGTCCACGATGAGCTCCGGCTGGGCCCCGGCCGCCCGGTCGATGGCGATGTTGCCGTCGAGGTAGGTCGGGTCCCACGCGCCGGTGGTGCAGTCGTAGGCCGCCTGGGCCGTCCCCTGGTCGACCTCGAAGGAGACGTCGGTGCGCGCCCACGTCGTGCCGATCGCCGCCAGCGCGGCGGACGAGCCGGCCACCGGATGGTTGAAGCCGAGCAGGTCCTGGTCGACCGCGGTGCCCGGATCGGAGGCGTCGACGCCCACCGTCACCGGTGGCGGCGGCGACGGGTCGGTGGGCGGGGTGACCGCGGCCTGACCGACGGTGAAGGTCGAGGCCCCGTTCGTCCCGGTGAACGTGAAACCGGTCAGGCCCTTGGTGGTGTTGTAGCAGCCCGCGGCGAACTCGGACACCGACTGGTCGGCCACCAGGGACATCGTGGCCGTCTCGTCGGCGAACGATCCGGTCATGGACGTCGTGCCCGCGGGCGGGGTCGGTCCGGTGCTCGGCAGGATGATGCTGACGACCGAACCGGAGATGGCGAAGTTGCCGTTGGAGACCACGATGGCGGTGGGGTCGAACTTCCCCTTCCATCTGATGGTGCCGGTGAGGGTCGGGATCCCGGTCCCGGCGAGGGCACCGCAGTCGTTGCTGGCGCCGGTTCCCGAGGCGGTGATGGTGCCGCCCTTCACTCCCGACGTCCCGGTGGCGCAGTCGAGCTTCGCCGTGAAGGAGAACGTCACCGAGGTGGCCGTTCCTCCGAAGTACAGCCCGGGGGACATGGCCATGGCACCCTTGGACATGGTGCAGCCCAGCGTGCCCGAGGCCGCGACGACGCCGCCGGCGCGGGCGGCTCGTCCGGCCGCCGCCAGGGCCGAGGCCGGTCCGGACCCGGCCGCCACGCCGATGACGAGCGTCGACGAGGCGACGATGACCGTGGCGAACCTCCGCAACATCGCTACCCCCCCGTACGATCCCCCGACCCCCGTCCACCGGCGGGAGCCCGTCCGGCCACGCTACCCGGTGGGGCCGTGGCGCTTCCAATGCCCTGCGGGGCTTCCGATGTCCCAGGTGGCTGCCAGCGGAGGATCACGGAGGTCCCAGGAGGCCTTCGTACCGTCGTGGTCGAAGGAGGTGGACGACGGCGACCGACCCCGTCGTCCGAATCGAGATGCTGCTACTCGTCATGATCGTGTTCTGCGTGCTGGGCTTCACCATCGCCGTCGTCCCCGTGCTGGCGATGACCGTCCACGAGCACCGGGCGCAGGCCCGGGCCGTGCTCGGGGCCGAGCGTCGGCCCGCCGTCCGCCGGGGCCCGTCCCACGCCACCACCCGGGCCGGCCGGCGTGGACCCGTGGGCGTCACCTGATCGGGGTGCCGCCTCAGAGGCGCCGCAGGACACGGAGCGACCCGCAGGCGCCGTCCTCGGTGAACTGCCCCGAGTCCAGGGCCGCCCGCCAGATGTCGAACGGCGGCCGGCCGCCGTCGGCCGGGTCCGGGAAGACGTCGTGGATGGCCAACCAGCCACCCGGCACGACGTGGGGCGCCCAGCCCCGGTAGTCGGCCCAGGCGGGCTCGTCACCGTGTCCGCCGTCGATGAAGCAGAACGCCAGTGGCGTCGTCCACCGGGAGCTCACCGTCGGCGAGTCACCGACCAGACCGACCACGGACGACTCGAGCCCCGTGGTGATCATGGCCCGGCGCCAGTGGGGGAGGGTGTCGATGCGCCCGGTGCCCGGGTCGACCAGGGAGCTGTCGTGGTGCTCCCAACCGGCCTGGTTCTCCTCGGAGCCGTGGTGGTGGTCGAGGCTGAAGAGGACCGCGCCCGTCTCCTCGGCGGCGGCTCCGAGGTAGGTGGTGGACTTGCCGCACCAGGCGCCGATCTCCACGAAGGTGGCCGCCGGCACCGAGGCGCCGGCTCGACGGGCCGCCTCGAACAGCGCCTCCCCCTCGTCGTCGGGCATGAAGCCGGTGGTCGTACGGGCGAGCGCGAACAGGTGCTCGCGACGGACCTCGGGCACCGAGAGGTCGGCACCCGGTTGTGGTGCGCTGGTCGATTCCATCCGTCAACTCTCCCACGCCTCGCGGACCCCCTCCGTGCGTGGGGGGCGCCTCCCACCCCCACCCGGCCGACGTGGGGCGCCACCGCGTCCCGATCAGGGAGCCACGCCTCGGCGCACCGGTAGTCAGTCGGGTTCGAGGCCGTAGACGAGGGAGCCGTCGGGTCCGACGTCGTAGACCTCGACGCCCTCCTCCACGTGGGCGGCGTCGGCACCGAGGGCCACCGCCACCTTGTTGAGGGCGTTGCGGGTGACGTCGAGGACCAGCTCGACCTGTTGGTCCGGGGTCGCTTCCGCGGTCAGGGCGACGACGACGCCGGGGTCGATCCGCCCCGGGGTCCACACCATGGCGTCGGTGAAGGCGAGCGCCGCCCGGGCGACGGCGGCCAGTCCGCTCCCGGCGTGGTCGTCGACGGCGGCGAAGTCGGCCTCGGTGGCCCCGGCCCGGAGGGCCGACCGACTGCGGAGCGACCGGCAGAGGCGGCAGTTGTGCTGGCGGGCCCCCCGCAGCCGGACCAGTTCGGACGTGACCGGGTCGAGTGCGTCGAGGGCCGGCACCACCCGGACGAGGTCGTCGAGCGCTCCCCACAGTCCCCCGGCGGCCGGGTGCGCCGACGACGGCGGCCACGGACCGGCCCCGAACAGGGCGTCGAGGGCGGCCCGCGTGCGCGGCACCACGTCCACCACCCAGAGGGCGGCGGCCAGTGAGCCGGCCAGGGGGCCCGCAGCCTCGAGGAAGGCGGCGCGCTGGTCGGCCGTCACCGAGGCCACGTCGAGGGTGCACTGGGTGGCGAAGTCGAGCACCGCGGCCTCGTCACCGTCCCACGGCGCCGCGGCCCCACCGTCCGGCGGTGGCGGACGCAGCGGCACCAGGTCGAGCAGCCCGGCCGACCGGGCGGCGGCCGCGGCGACGGTGGTGGTGGTGCCCGATCCGGCCGCTTCGGCCCACAGCGCGTCGGTGACGGTGTCGAGGGCGGCGGCGGCGGCCGGCGCCCGGCGTCGCAGCGCTTCCGCTCCGGTGGTCATGGCCTCGACGCTATCCGGCGGGCGCGCCGGTCACCCGACGACGAGCGTGACGACGGTGTAGACGGCGAATCCCGCGAGCAGGACGCCGCCGGCCTTGCGGATCACGGCGAGGGGCAGCACCCGCAGCAGCACCCGACCGCCGAACGCCCCGAGGGCGGCGACCGAGGCGAGGGCCGCGAACGCCCCGACCCACACCGACCACGGGCTGTGGTACTTGGCGGCCAGATTGGCCGTCAGGATCTGGGTGAGGTCACCGAACTCCCCGACGAAGATGACGGCGAAGGCGGTGGCGACGGGTCGCAGGCCACCCGGCGCGCGTTCCACCTCCTCGGCCCCTTCCTCCTCCTGTTCCTTCTCGGGCACGAGGAGGAGGTAGGCCGCCCCTCCGGCGAACAGCACCGCGGTGACGACCTCCACCCAGCGGTGGGGGAGCAGGGCGAGGAGCCGTCCGGCCAGCACGGCGATGGTCACGTGCACCCCGAAGGCGGCCGTGGCCCCGATCCAGATGAGCACCGGCCGGTAGCGGCTGCCCATGATGAGGGTGGCGATCATGGTCTTGTCGGGCAGCTCCGCCACGAAGACGAGGGCGAAGACGCCGAGGACGAGCCCGATCTGCACCGGCACAGGCTAGGGACTCCTGGGGGACCGGACGGTGGGGCTCGGCCGGACGGTGGGGCTCAGGTTCCGAGCACGTCGGTGAGGGTGGCGGCGAGCCCTGGGCCCTCCCGTCCGGCGAAGGCCACGCTCATGGCCAGCCGCTCGAGGATCTGCTCCACCGTCCGGCCCCCGGCCGCCAGCGGGTGCTCGGTCACGAACCTGGTGACCTCGGCGGCCAGCTCGGGAGGCGCGCACAGCCCGCGGACGCCGTCGAGCATCCGGGGGAGCGTGTTCGACGGGAACTTCTGGGGGAACTCGTCCCACGCCGCCACGATGCGCTCCCAGGTCGCCGGCCCCGTCTCCCGCTTGGCCAGCAGGAGGCGGATCAGGTAGGGCGCATCCTGGCTGCGGACCTCGGTCATCGCCAGCTCGAAGGTGCGGGCGGCCAGATCCGGGTCGACGAAGCTGGCGAGGGCGTCGAGGTAACGGGCCTCGTCCTGGGGGGTGGTGGCCGATCGGTAGGTGGCCAGACAGGCCTCGTACTCGTCGACGCCACCCTCGGTGGCCACGATGTCGAGCACGGCCGAAGCGATGTCACCGTGGAGCGGAGCGGTGCCGCGGGCCGCGAACCGGGCCGCCGCCTCCGCCCGGACACCGGGGTCGGCGCCGATGGTCCCGAGGGTGCGGAGCACCGCCGACCGGAGGGACGGGGTGCGCTCGTCGTCGGTTTCGGACCGTTCCCATCCGAGTCGCTCGCCCAGCGGGCCGAGCAGGGTGCGCACCGCCGCGGCCAGCGTCGGTCGACCTTCGTCGGGGACGATCCGGTCGAACAGTCCGATGGCGCCGACCACCACCGACCAGACACTGGGATCACCCTCGCCGGACTCGACCAGGGCCTTGGCCAGGGCCAGCAGGTCGGCCACCCGGGCGTGCCCGGCCAGGGTGGCGGCCCAGGTGTCCGACACCAGGTTGTAGCGCTCGAGGGGCGCGAGGTCGCCCAGCCGGCCGGCCAGGTGCGCCACCCGCTCGGCGGAGTAGGCCACCCGGTAGTAGCCCGAGCCGCCGGCGTTGACCACCAGGTCGCCGGCGCCGCCGACCTCCTCGGACGCCTCGGTCAACAGCAGGGCGTCGCTCCACCCCTCAGGGGTGTCGAGGGAGCGGTGCAGCACCGGCACCTGCCAGCGCGACCCGATGGCCCCGCCCGGGGCGCCCGAGTAGCAGAAGGGCTGCTGGCTGAGCGTGCCGTCGGAGCCCACCGACACCAGCGGGTAGCCACCCTGGTCGATCCAGGTGTCCATGATCCGGGCCACGGGCCGGCCGCTCGAGCGCTCGAGGGCGTCCCACAGGTCCTTGGTCTCGGTGTTGCCGTAGGAGTGGGTGACGAGGTAGTCGTGGATGCCCTCGCGGAAGACGTCGGGGCCGATGAACTGCTCCAGCATGCGGAGCACGCTGCCGCCCTTCTGGTAGGTGAGGACGTCGAACATGCCCTCGGCCTCCTCGGGCCGGCCCACCGGGAACTCGACCGGACGGGTCGCGTGGAGCCCGTCGACGGCCAGGGCCGCCTCCCGCTCGACGCCGAAGCTCACCCAGCGCTGCCACTCGGGCCGGAAGGCGTCCACGGCGAGCACCTCCATGAAGGTGGCGAAGGCCTCGTTGAGCCAGATGCCGTTCCACCACTTCATGGTCACGAGGTCGCCGAACCACATGTGGGCCATCTCGTGGCAGATGACGTCGGCGACCCGCTCGAGCTCCACCCGGGCGGCGGTGGCCGGATCCACCAGGAGGGCCGTCTCGCGGTAGGTGATGCAGCCGAGGTTCTCCATGGCCCCGGCGGCGAAGTCGGGGATGGCCACCATGTCGACCTTGTCGCCGGGGTAGGGGATGCCGAAGTACTCGGTGAAGAACCGCAGGGCGTGGGCCCCCACCTCGAGGGCGAACTCGCACAGGTGGCCCTTGCCGAGCGGGTGGGCGATCCGCAGCGGTACGCCGTCCACGTCCACCGGATCGGTGTGCTCGAGCGGTCCGACGACGAAGGCCACGAGGTAGGTGGACATCACCATGGTGGGGGCGAAGTGCACCCGCTTGCGGCCGTCGGCCTCGGGCGTCTCCTCCAGGATGTGGCTGTTCGAGTAGGCGGCGAGGTGGTCGTCGACCACCAGGGTGATCTCGAAGGTGGCCTTGAAGGACGGCTCGTCGAAGCAGGGGAACGCCCGCCTCGCGTCGGTGGACTCCATCTGGGTGGTGGCGATGACGTGTTCGGCCCCGTCCTCCCCCGTGAACGTCGACCGGTAGAAGCCCCGCAGCTTGTCGTTGAGGATGCCGGTGAAGGCGAAGCGGAGCGTGGCCGGCCCGGTGGGCAGCGCCGAGGGCAGGGTGAGCGCCACCCGTTCCTCGGTCGGGTCGAGATCGACCGAGGTGGGGGCCACCGGGTCTCCCCCGCCGGAGCCGACCACGTCGGCCGCGGTGATCTCGAGCTCGGCGGCGTTGAGCACGATGCGGTCCGTGGGTACCCCGACGGACACCTCGATCTCGACCTCGCCGGTGAACGAGGCGGCGCCGAGGTCCGGGACGAGCGTCAGCCGGTAGGCGGTCGGGAGGACGGTCGTCGGCAGGCGGTAGGACGACGTGTCGTCGGCGGCTGCACCCGGAGTCGAATTGCGCATGCCGGGCAGGCTACCGTCGCACCGTGCCCTCCGACCCCACCCCCGACCAGATTTCTTCCGCGACCGACGACGACGCCCCCGCGACCCGGCTCGACGTGGTGTGCATCGGCAACGCCCTGGTCGACGTCCTGGCGTCGGCCACCGACGCCGAGCTCGAGGAGCTGGACCTGGTGAAGGGGACGATGGTGCTGGTGGACCACGTGCGGTCGGCCGCCATCTACGACCGCATGGGCGCCACCACCGAGGCGTCCGGCGGGTCGGCGGCCAACACCGCGGCGGGTGTCGCCGCCCTCGGTGGCCGGGCCGCCTTCCTCGGCCGCGTGGCCGACGACGGCCTCGGTCGCTCCTTCACCCACGACATCCGCTCCATCGGGGTGGCCTTCGACCCCACGCCGACCCCGGCCGTGCCCGGCGAGGTCGTCAGCGGCCACTGCCTGGTCCTGGTCACCGACGACGCCGAGCGGACCATGGCCACCCACCTCGGCGTCGCCTCGGAGTTCGGGGCCGTGGACCTCCACGACGGCCACCTGGCCTCGACCCAGGTCGTCTACCTGGAGGGCTACCTGTGGGAGCAGCCCACCGCCAAGGCGGCCATGCGGGAGGCCATCGAGGTGGCCCACCGCCACGACGCCGCGGTGGCGCTCACGGTCTCGGACCCGTTCTGCGTCGAGCACCACCGGGCCGAGTTCCTCGACCTGCTGGCCGGCGACCTCGAACTGGTCTTCGCCAACGAGGAGGAGGCGATGATGCTCTTCGGCACCCCCACCTTCGACGCGGCGGTCGACGCGCTGGCCGAGACGGGTGTCCTGGCCGTGGTGACGCGGGGGGCCAAGGGCTCGGTGGTGGTCACGGCGTCGGGCCCGGTCGAGGTGCCCGCCGCCCCGGTCGAGCGGGTGGTCGACACGACCGGCGCCGGTGACCTCTTCGCGGCCGGCTTCCTCTACGGCATCACCAACGGGCTGCGACCCGAGGAGGCGGCCCGGCTCGGCGGGGTCTGCGCCGCCGAGGTCATCTCCCACGTGGGTGCCCGACCCCAGGCCGACCTGCGGGCGCTGGCCGTCGAGGCCGGACTCTTCGCCTGACCGTCCGGCGCCGCCGGTGGCCCGGGCGGGCTCGGCTGTCCTAGGGTCACCCCATGCCTCGCACCCCCGGGCGACCCGTCATCTCGAGCTTGGTCGGCCTCGGCGCCGCGCTCGCCGTGGCCGCAGGCCTGGCAGGCCCGGCCGGGGCGGCCACCGCACCGACCCCGGCCGCCACCGCGGCACCACCGTGCGACGTGTACTGCCAGGACATCACCACCGAGGGCCAGGCGCTCGCCGGGAGCGACGGTGGGCCCCCGGGACTCTTCGTGCTGGTCGACCGGAACGGCTCGGACGCCGTCTACAGCTTCGGCACCTCCGAGATCGGCGACCACACGCCGATCACCGCGTCGGACCACCTGCGCCTGGCCAGCGTCTCCAAGATGTACAGCGGGGCGGTGGCCCTCGCCCTCGTCGCCGACGGCACCCTCCACCTGTCGGAGCCGGTGGGCCGCCTCGTGCCCGGCCTACCCCGGTCCTGGCGGCGGGTGACCCTGGCCCAGCTGCTGCGCCACGAGAGCGGGATCCCGGACTTCATCCGGGCCCCGGCGTTCGGACGCGACCTCACCGCCAACCCCTACGACCCGCCGTCCCGGTTCGGCCTGGTGCGACTCGCCTTCGGCCTCGACTACCGGACCGGGCACCACTACGGGTACTCCAACACCGACAACGAGCTCGTCGCCCTGATGGTCCAGGCGGCGGCCAAGCGCTCGTACGAACACGAACTGGCCGTCCGGGTCACCGGCCCCCTCGGGCTGGCCGACACCACCCTGCCCCAGACCGAGGACCTGCCCGGGCCGTACGCCCACGGCTACGCCGTGGGAGCCGGTCAGGCGCCCGAGGACGTGACCAACGCCTTCTCGGCCGGGTGGAGCTGGGCGTCGGGGGGCGTGGTGGCCACCCCGACCGACGTCGACCGGTTCGTGCGGGCCTACGCCAGTGGCGCCCTCACCAGCCCCGCCGTGCACGCCGAGCAGTTCAGCTTCGTCCCCGGCTCCTCGGAGCCGCCGGGACCGGGTACCAACTCGGCCGGCCTGGGCATCTTCCGCTACGTCACGTCCTGCGGGACGATCTACGGCCACACGGGCAACACCCTCGGCTACACGCAGTTCGCGGCGTCCACCGAGGACGGCACCCGGTCGGTGGTGGTCCAGGTGAACGGTCAGATCACCCCGGCCGAGCACACCGCCGCCGCCTTCGCCCGACTGCTCCGCGTCGAGTCCTCGGCCGTCTGCGCCGCCCTCGAGCCCTAGACCTCAGACGTCGTCGGGCTCGAGCGGCCGGAAGGTGAACGGCAGGTCGCCGATGCGCACCAGCAGCGAGGCGACCGCCCGACCGAGGGGGGCCAGCGCGTCGTCCAGCGTGGTCAGGTCCTCGAGCGCCGCCTCGTCGATGGCGCAGGAGCCCTCGTAGGCCACCTCGATGGCGCACTCCGGGTCGCCGTCCTCCAGGAGCATCTGTTCGATGGTCGCCGGTCCGCGTCCCAGTGGCTCGCCCAGGACGTCCAGCGTGTCGGGCAGGGTGGCGAGCAACGGGGCGGCGTCGGGCACGCCCTCGAGCCCCTGGACCCGGAAGGCGATCTCGACGAGGACCTCGGCCTGCTCGTCGGGCTCGTCGCCGATGGCCCAGCTGCGGTAGGCGGTCTGGCTCCAGGTGGGCCAGTCGAGGCTGGTGTCGACGCGGATCCGGGCCGGACGCTCCTCGCCGGGGAGGCTGTACGAGGTCTCGAAGCTGACGTCGCCCAGGAAGACGTCCACCTGGAAGCGCTCCTCCACGGCCTGGCGCTGGAGGAGCGCGGCCTCGAAAGCGCGGCGGTGCGACGCGACGAGGTGGGTGAAGACGTGGTCCAGCATGGCGGGGCAGAGGCTACCGTTCTTCCGTGGCCACATCGTCCGGAGCACCGACGTCCCGCCCCACCCCGGTGTGGCCGGAGCGTCGGGTCATCGCCTACGCCCATCAGGGCGGGGCGTGGGAGGCGCCGTCGTCCACCCTCCACGCCATCGCCGCGGCCCTCGCGGCCGGGGCCACCGGCATCGAGCTCGACGTCCACGCCACCGCCGACCACCGGCTGGTCGTGTGCCACGACGCCACCGTGGACCGGACGACACCGTCCACCGGGGCCATCGCCTCGTTCACCTACGAGGAGCTCTCCCGGCTCGACAACGCCTACTGGTGGGCCCCCGGCGCCGATGTGACGCCGGGTCTGGCCGAGGACGGGTACCCCTGCCGGGGCCGGGCCCCCGACGACCACCGGTTCGGGTTCGCCCTCCTGGAGGAGGTGCTCGAGGAGTTCGGGGGGACGGTGCTCAACCTCGACATCAAGCAGACCGCCCCCGTCGTCGACCCCTACGAAGAAGCACTGGCTGACCTGCTGCGACGGTTCGACTGCGCTGACCGGGTCATCGTGGCCTCGTTCCTCGACCCGGCCACCGACCGCTTCTCGGCCTACGCCCCCGAGTTCGCCACGTCCGCCGGCACCGTGGCCACCGCCGACTTCTACCGGGCCGTCCAGGCCGGTGAGCGGCCCGGGCCCATGCGCCACGTCGCCCTCCAGGTGCCGGCCAGCTACGGCGAGCTCACGCTCGTGGACGCCCGGTTCGTGGAGGTCGCGCACGAGGAGGGGATGGCCGTCCACGTATGGACGATCGAGGAGGAGTCCGAGATGGAGCGGCTGTGCGGGCTCGGCGTGGACGGGATCATCACCGACCGCCCGACCGCCCTGGTCGGGGTGCTCGGGCGGCTGGGTCTGGCCTGGGTGTCGACGTGAGCGGCCCGTCGGCGCCCACCCGGTCCGCGGGCGCGACCGTGCCCTGGGGCGGGATCGCCCAGCAGCACGGACGTGAACGGCCCCGACCGGTCACCCGGGACGGGAGGGGGGACGGGGCGGCTGCGCCCGGTCCCGGGGGGCGACGGTCAGCCGCGCCCGCAGTTCGGCTTCTTGCCGTGGTTGGCCTTCTTCTTGGCCCGGAGCTTGCGCTTGTTGGTTCGCTTAGACACAGTTCGTCAAGGCTACTCGGTCGCCGGGCCCTGCGGCCAACGGGGTGCCCCCGGCCGACGGGCCCCGGCCGCGTCTACGGTCGCGGCCCCGGCCCCGCGCCGCGGTGAGTTGGCTGCTCCGCGACGGCGACGTCCTGGCCGCCGCCGAGGTGATGGACGGATGGTCGGGTCGGGCCCGGGGTCTCCTCGGGCGTGACGGCTACGACGGCGCCATGGTGCTGCCCCGGACCCGTTCGGTGCACACCATCGGGATGCGCTTCCCCCTGGACGTCGCCTTCTGCGACCGCGACCTGGTCGTCCTCGACACCGCCCGCGTCCTGCCGCTGCGGATGACCGTGCCCCGGCGCCGGTGCCGCCTCGTGATCGAGGCCGAGGCCGGGGCCTTCGAGCGGTGGGGTCTGCGGGCGGGCGACCGCCTCGAGCTGCGCGGATGAGCGGGGCGGGGGAGGGCGCGGACACCGGGGGCGACCCGGACACCGGGGGGCCGGCCGCCCCGGGTGTCGGCACCCTGGTGGTGGTGGGCACTCCCATCGGCAACCTCGGCGACCTGTCACCCCGGGCCGTGGCCGCGCTGGCGTCGGCCGACGTCGTGTACTGCGAGGACACCCGGCACTCCCGCAAGCTGCTGACGCACGCCGGGATCTCGGGGGTGCCGCTGCGGTCCCTCCACGAGCACAACGAGTCCGACCGGGTGGACGAGGTGGTGGCCGCGGTGGCCGGGGGGCGAGCGGTCGCCCTGGTCAGCGACGCCGGGATGCCGGCGGTATCGGACCCCGGCGCCCGGGTGGTCGCCGCGACGGCGGCCGCCGGGCTGACCGTCACGGTGATTCCCGGACCCTCCGCGGTCCTGGCCGCCCTGGTGGGGAGCGGGCTCGCCACCGACCGGTTCTGCTTCGAGGGGTTCCTCCCGCGCTCGGGCCGCGACCGGGCGGAGCGACTGGCCGTCGTGGCGGCCGAGGCCCGGACCACGGTGCTCTTCGAGGCCCCGGGCCGGGTGGGCGCCACCCTGGCCGATCTGGCCCGCGAGTGCGGGGGCGACCGTCCGGTGGCCGTGGCCCGGGAGCTCACCAAGCTGCACGAGGAGGTCTGGAGGGGTCCGCTGGACGGTGCCGTGGCCTGGGCCGCCGGGGGCGTCCGGGGTGAGGTGGTCCTGGTCCTCGCCGGGGCGCCCGTCGCGGATGCCGTCGAGGTCACCGACGATGTGCTGGCCGCCGACCTGGCCGCCGCCCTCGCCGCCGGGGCCCGCACCCGGGGGGCGGTCGACGAGGTGGCGGCCCGCCACGGGGTGCCCCGCCGACGGGCGTACGAGCTGGCCCTCCGCCTCCGCGAGGTGGACGACGGGGACGGGCCCGGGGGTGGCGTGGAATGAGGGTCGGCGGGGTCGTGTCGACGGCCCCGGACGTTCCTCGCAGCCGGATCCCGACGTAACGCCGGGTCCGGCTGCGAGGACCGTACCCGTGACGGGCCCCCGGGGACCGCCCCGCCCGCCACCGCCCCGCCCGCCAGCCCGACGATCCAGGAGGAAGCAGATGTTCGGACGCACCCGATCCGACACCACCCGACCCGACGCCACCCAGGCCGCCCCGATCGGGCCCGACGACGTCCCCGAGGGCACCGACCGGGCGGCCTTCGCCGCCGGGTGCTTCTGGGGCGTGGAGGAGTTCTTCCTGGACGTGCCCGGGGTCCTCGACGCCGTGTCGGGCTACGAGGGTGGGTACGTCGACCACCCGTCGTACGAGCAGGTGTGCTCGGGGCGCACCGGGCACGCCGAGGCCGTGCTGGTCACCTTCGATCCCGCCCGCGTCACGTTCGAGCACCTGCTCGAGGAGTTCTGGAGGCATCACGACCCGACGACGCCCGACCGCCAGGGGCCCGACCGCGGGACGCAGTACCGTTCGGCCGTCTTCGTGCGCGACGAGGCCCAGGCCGAGGCGGCGCGGGCCTCTCTCGAGGCGTTCCAGGCCCGGTTCGCCCGGCCGATCGTCACCGAGGTGACCCCGGCGTCGACGTTCTGGCCGGCCGAGGCGTACCACCAGCGGTACACCGAGCGCACCGGCCGGGGTGGCTGCCACGTGGCCAACTGGTAGGACCCCAGGACCGCCCCGCCGACGCCGTCGCCGCCTCCCGTGTCCGGTGGGGCGCGGCCGGGTCGGTACGCTGGCGGACAGTGTCCCGTTACTTCATCACCACGCCCATCTACTACGTCAAGGACGCACCGCACGTCGGGCACGCCTACACGACGGTCAACGCCGACGCCCTGGCGCGCTGGCACCGGCTGGTGGGCGACGACGTCTTCTTCCTGACCGGCACCGACGAGCACGGCCAGAAGGTGGCGCGGGCGGCCGAGGAACAGGGCGTCTCCCCCCAGGAGTGGACCGACCAGCTCTCGCCCCGGTTCGCCGAGGCCTGGGCCGGCCTCGACATCGCCCCCGACGACTTCATCCGGACCACCGAGGCCCGCCACGAGGTGGCCGTCCAGGAGTTCCTGAGCCGGGTCCACGACAACGGCTTCATCTACAAGGACACCTACCGGGGCCTCTACTGCGTCGCCTGTGAGCGTTACTACGCGCCGGACGAGCTGCTGCCCGGCGGACTGTGCCCGGACCACCGGACGGTCCTCGAGGAGCTCGAGGAGGAGAACTACTTCTTCCGGCTGAGCGCGTTCCAGGAGCGCCTGATCGACTGGTACTCGGCCGATCCCGACGTCGTGCTGCCCGAGTCGAAGCGCAACGAGGCGCTGAGCTTCATCAAGGGTGGCCTCAACGACATCTCCATCACCCGGACGTCCATCGACTGGGGGGTCAGGGTCCCGTGGGACGACGCCCACGTCTTCTATGTCTGGTACGACGCGCTGATCAACTACGTCACGGCCATCGGCTACGGCGAGGACCAGGAGCGCTTCGACGCCTGGTGGCCGCACGTGCACCATCTGATCGGCAAGGAGATCATCCGGTTCCACTGCGTCTGGTGGCCGGCCATGTGCATGGCCGCCGGCATCGACCCGCCCCACCGGGTACAGGTCCACGGCTGGTTGCTCCTGGGGGGCGACAAGATGTCCAACTCGAGCGTCAACCGGATCGCACCGGCCGACCTCGCCGAGGAGTACGGCGTCGACCCGCTCCGCTACCACCTGCTGCGCGACGTGCCGCTCGGCAGCGACGGCGAGTTCTCGGCCGAGGGGATCTCGGCACGGTACAACGCCGACCTGGCCAACAACCTCGGGAACCTGCTGTCCCGGGTGTCGACGGTGGTCGACAAGAAGTGCGCCGGGGTGGGCCCGTCCCCCGACCCCGCCAGCCGACTGGCCGGGGTGGCCCGCGACGTGGTGGCCGAGGCCGCCGCGGCGTGGGGCGCCGGCGCCCCCCACCTCGGACTCGAGGCCACCTGGCGACTGCTGCGCGAGACCAACGCCGAGCTCGAGGTGGCGGAGCCGTGGAAGGCCGAACCGGGCCCGGACGTCGACGCCGTGCTGGGGAGCGCCCTCGAGGTGCTCCGGATCGTGTCGGTCCTCGTGGCGCCGGCCATGCCGTCGACGGCCCGGGAGATCTGGCGACGGATCGGCCTGCCCGGCCGGCCCGAGGACCAGCGGCTCCCCGACGCCGCGGCGTGGGGCGGCTACCCCGGCGGCCTGCCCGTGGAGAAGGGCGCCCCGCTCTTCCCCCGCCGGAAGGACTGAGCCGTGTCCGACGACGCGGTGGTGGAGTGGTTCGACTCGCACTGCCACCTCCAGGACGAGTTCGACGAGCCGGCCGACCGCCCGGCCGAGCCCCACGCCGACCGGCTGGCGGCGACCATCGCCCGGGCCTCGGAGGCCGGCGTCACCCGCCTCGTGTGCGTGGGCACCGGGCGCGACTCCTCCGCGGAGGCCGTGTCGCTGGTCCGCTCGTTGCGACGCCCCGGGGGCCCGGCGACGGCGGAGGGCGTGGCCCTCTGGGCGACCGTCGGGCTCCACCCGCACGACGCCGTCGACGGGGTGGACGGGCTCGACGCCGTCCTCGCCGCCGAGGTGACCGGGGCGGATCCCGCGGACCGGGTGGTCGTGGCCATCGGGGAGTGCGGGCTCGACTACCACTACGACCACTCGCCCCGGCCCGTGCAGCGCGAGGCCTTCGCCCTCCAGATCGAACTGGCCCACCGACACGGGCTGGCGCTGGTGATCCACACCCGGGAGGCGTGGGACGACACGTTCGACGTGCTGAAGGCCCACGGGGTGCCCGAGCACACGATCGTCCACTGCTTCACCGGGGGGACCGGGGAGGCCCGCCGGTCCCTCGACCTCGGTGCGTCGCTCTCCTTCAGCGGGGTGGTGACGTTCAAGAACGCGGCCGACGTCCGCGACGCCGCCGCCCTGTGCCCGATGGACCGGCTGCTCGTCGAGACCGACTCACCCTTCCTCACACCGGTGCCCCACCGGGGCACGCCCAACGAGCCGGCGCGCGTCCCGCTGGTCGGGGCGGCGGTGGCCCACGTCAAAGGGGTCACGAGGTCCGAGGTCGCCGAGGTCACCACGGCCAACGCCCGGCGGGCCTTCGGCATCTGAGCGGAGCCGCCCCACGGTGGAGGGCGGCCCGGACGCCGGTCAGCCGGCGGTCACCACGGTCACGAGCTGGGGGAACGGCGCCGGCAGGCCGACCCGGGGCGGGAGGCCCGACACGCTGAGTTCGGACTTCTTGGCGGACTCGGGGTGGTAGGTCACCGTGACGGCCCAGTTGCCGGCCGTCGGGGGCCGGAAGGCCGTCGGAAGGTGGTACGTGCCGGCCCGGGACACCGACTCCTGCTGGGTGGTGGCCACCTTGCCGGTGCCGGCCGCCGCCGCGTCGGTGATCTGGAACTCCAGGTGGGCCTGGACGACGGACCCCTTCAGCACGGCCTCGACGGACATGGTCGTGGACCCGACGGTGCCCGTCAGGGGCGACGACGTGACCGACAGGGTGACGCCGTCGACCGCCCCGGTGGCCGGCAGGTCCAGCGGGTTGGCCACCGTGGTGACCGTGGTGGTGGGGTGGGGGGTGCTGGTGGTGGTTGTGGTGGTGGACGAGCCCGAACACCCGGCGGCGCTCGCCAGGGCCACCGACAGGAGCGCGGACGTGATGAGGGGTGCGGTCCGGGGGGAGTGCATCCGGTCAGCGTACCGCCGCGGAGGTGCCCCTCCGGGGCGATGAACGGTGGAGGTCGCCAGGGGTGTCACACTGATCGGGTGACCCACGGGCGCGCCGAGATCCACGAGCTGCTCCTGGCCAACGACCTGCGCCCGAGCCGGGCGCTCGGGCAGAATTTCGTGGCGGACGCCAACACCGTCCGCCGCATCGTGAGGCTGGCCGGGGTCGGGCCCGGGACCCGGGTGGTGGAGATCGGCGCCGGCCTCGGCTCCCTCACGTTGGCCCTCGTCGAGGCCGGGGCGGACGTCACCGCCGTGGAGGTCGACCGCCACGTGCTGCCGGTGCTCCGTTCGGTGGTCGAGCCCGTCGGGGTCCGGGTCGTGGAGGCCGACGCCCTGCGCCTGGACTTCGCGGACCTGCTCGACGACGGGCCCCCGTGGGCGCTGGTCGCCAACCTGCCCTACAACGTGGCCGTGCCCCTCGTCATCCGGGTGCTCGAGGAGGCCCCCCAGGTGGGGTCGCTGCTCGTCATGGTCCAGCGCGAGGTGGGCGAGCGCCTGGCGGCCGGCGCCGGGGACGAGGCCTACGGTGCCGTGTCGGTCAAGGTCGCCTACTGGGCCACCGCCGCGGTGGTGGGGAAGGTGTCGGCCAGCGTGTTCATCCCCCGTCCCCGCGTCGAGTCGGTCCTGGTGCGCCTCGACCGCCATCCGGGCGGACCGCGGCCCACCGGCGACGGCCGGGTGGGTCCCGGCGCGCCCGAGTACGAGCGGCTGTTCGCCGTGGTCCGGGGCGGCTTCGCCCATCGGCGCAAGATGCTGCGTCGGGCCCTGCTCGACCTGGTCGACCCCGAGGCGTTCGTGGCCGCCGGCGTGGACCCGACGGCCCGGGCCGAGGAGCTGGGGCTGGAGGCGTGGGAGCGGCTGGCCTGGTGGCGCCCCGGTGTCGCCCTGGCCTCGTGACCGGCGGCCACCGGTGACGGTGCGGTGCGAGGCGCCGGCCAAACTGACCCTGTCGCTGCGGATCACCGGCGTCCGTGCCGACGGCTACCACCTGCTGGAGTCCGAGATGGTCACGCTCGACCTGGCCGACACCCTCGAGATCGATGAGCACGGCGGTGGGGGCGGCTCCGACCTCGAGGTGGTCCCCGCCTGGCCCGCCGACGGGGTCGGGAGCGACCGGGACGCCCTCGGACCGGTGGGGGACAACCTCGTCGTGCGGGCCCTGGCCGCCACCGGACGGTCGGCGCGCGTGCGCCTCGTCAAGCGGATCCCCCCCGGGGCCGGCCTCGGCGGCGGGTCGGCCGACGCCGGTGCCGTCCTGCGGTGGGCGGGATGCGCGGATCTGAAGGTGGCCGCCGGTCTGGGGGCCGACGTGCCCTTCTGTGTCCGGGGCGGGCGGGCGCGGGTGACGGGCATCGGCGAACGGCTCACGCCCCTGGCGTTCGAGGCGCGTCGCTTCGCGCTCGTGCTGCCGCCGTTCGGGGTGGACACGGCCTCCGTCTACCGGGCCTGGGACCGCCTGGGGCCCGACGCGGGTGCCACCGGTGACGACGGGGTCAACGGGCTGGAGGCGGCCGCCCTGGCGGTGGAGCCCCGGTTGGCGGGCTGGCGCCGGGCGCTCGAGGACGCGACGGGACGCCCGGCCCGACTGGCGGGGAGCGGGTCGACGTGGTTCGTCGACCTGGGGTCGGACGACCTCGGCCTCGAGGAGCGGGCGTGGCTGGAGCGGGACGGGGAGCGTGCTCCCCTGGTGGTGGCTCGGACGGTGCCGGCGCCTACCTGACCCTGCTCCGTACCCGGGGCCGGATGACGGCTCCCGGGGTGACGGGACCTACTTGCCCGCCGCCCGCCGCTGCCAACGGGTGGCCTTCAGCATCTTCTTGTGCTTCTTCTTGCGCATGCGCTTACGGCGCTTCTTGATCAGAGATCCCATGTCGGGTGGCACCCTAGTCGACCAGGGCATTTGACGCCAAAGGGCGCCCCGGGACGC
>Ga0181528_10000445_pt1 | contig 29966 bp, 27 predicted proteins | sample PEATcosm2014_Bin_47_FD_119742 | JGI IMG/M metagenome (GOLD analysis project Ga0181528, IMG submission 119742) | Peatland microbial communities from MTU Mesocosm Facility, Houghton, MI, USA - PEATcosm2014_Bin10_10_metaG | ecosystem: Environmental > Terrestrial > Soil > Wetlands > Peat | place...
CGAGTTATCCGGAAAGCTTCGGGTCAATGACAAAGGTGAAATTGCGGTACCCATTGCGGGGGACATTCGCGTTGCCGGGATGACGGCGGAAGAGGCTGCTGTCGCAGTCGAGGAAAAGCTTCGCAAGGCGGATATCATGAAATTTCCGCATGTCTCAATCTTTATGGCCGAATACGCCACCCAGGGAATCACGGTTACCGGAGAGGTCAGAAATCCAGGCATCTATCCCTTGCTGGGAAACCACGGAGTGATCGACTTGATCTCCTCGGCGGGCGGGGTTTCGGCGTCGGCGGGCAAGGCCGTCACGGTCACTCACCGGTCTGATCCTGGGCATCCGGAAGTAGTGCTACTGGACAATCACCCCGGCAGCGTCGCCCCGAGCGTCGATATCCGCCCCGGCGACACTATCACCGTTTCCCGGTCCGGAGTCGTGTACGTGGTTGGGGACGTCGGTAAGTCAGGCGGTTATCTCATCGACGCCAATGAACGGCTTACGGCGGTTCAGGCACTTGCGCTCGCGGGAGGCGCAAATCGCTCGGCGGCTGAAAACAAAGCCCGGCTGATCCGCAAAACGCTCACGAGCCGGGTGGATTTTGCCGTCCCGTTGAGGCGCATCCTGGACGGCAAGATGATCGATCCGCAGTTGGAAGACGGCGACATTTTATTTGTCCCAAGCAGCAAAGCCAAGACCACCGCAACTCGCAGCATGGAGGCAGCGATCGCACTCACGACCGGCGTGATCATCTCTGGACGGCTCTAGCCGTGACTGCTCCCGCAACCAACGGCGCCGCCGGACCAGACACCGCGAGCAGCCTGCACGGCAGGCTCATTCGCGGATTCGGAGCCAGCGCGCTCGGCCCGGTTGTGACGGTCATCATCCAGTTCGTCAGCGTGCCGGTGTTTCTGCATTTTTGGGGCGCAAAGCTCTACGGTGAGTGGCTCATCCTGAGCGCGATTCCAAGTTACCTGGCGCTCAGCGATTTCGGCTTCGGCAGTGTAGCCGCCAACGATATGACCATGCAGGCCGCCAAGGGTGATAGGCAAGGCGCACTACAAACGTTCCAAAGCGCCTGGGCCTTGACAAGCGGCATTTCGCTGCTGGTCGCGACGATAAGCGCAGTCCTGGTTAGTATGCTGCCGTTTGCGCGCTGGCTTCACCTCACGGTTCTTACCCACGCTCAGATTCCAATCACCCTGTTCATACTTGTTGCTTACGTGCTGTTCGGATTCCAATCCAATATGATTGCCGCCGGGTTCCGCTGCGACGGCAACTTCGCTTTGGGAGTGTTGCTCGCCAACATTTTCCGTCTGGCGGAAACCTCGGCAGTGATCGTCGCCGTCGCTGCGCACGGCAGCTCCGTGGCTGCGGCTTTGGCTTTGTTGGGCATGCGGATATTCGGCAATATCTATATGCAAACTGTGCTCCGTAAGAAAACGAAGTGGCTGCACTATGGTTTCTCGCACGCTACTTGGAGTGTGGTGCGCCGGTTGTTTCATCCGGCAATTGCATATATGGCCTTTCCCGCAGGCAACGCGCTAAGTTTTCAAGGCATACTGCTCGCAGTTGGTGCGATGCTCGGCCCGGTAGCCGTGGTGGTGTTCTCAACTTTGCGGACGATGGCTCGCTTTGCCACTCAACTGATGGTTGCGATTCAGTCAGGCGTCTGGCCTGAGCTGTCCCGTGCCCACGGCGCCAGCAACCGTCAGGTGGTTCGGGACCTTCATCGCTATTGCTGCCAGGCCTCGGTGTGGATCACTGGGACCGCGGCCATCGGGTTGGCCGTTTTCGGCAATCGCATCCTGATGCTCTGGACACACGGCAAGGTTGCAATGGACACACCCGTCTTCCTCACCCTGCTGCTGGTAGCGGTGGTGAACTCGCTCTGGTCTTCGAGTGTGGTGGCACTGCTGGCTACCAACCAGCATGAACGTGCCGCGGTCGTGTACCTGATCGCAACGGCAATCTCGCTCCCCGCCGCGTGCCTGCTAATGCACGCCGTTGGTCTGGTTGGAGCTGCGCTTGCAATGCTCGGCGTTGACCTGGTGTGCGCCGGGTTTGTAGTGCAACATTCGCTGGCACTGGTGGAGGATGCGTTTGTGCCATTCTGCGCATCTCTGGTTCGCTGTCCGCCAGCACTGCGGGCGCGCTTTTTCACAACGAAGTGACGGTTCCGCGAGAACCATTTTCCACGCCCACGCGTTTCCACCCAGCTTGGGGTGGGTACGCCTGGCGGCTAGCGCACGTTGGCGAGATCAAGAAGAGCAGTATTCTCGCAGGGAACGATGAGAATCTCCTTACCGTTCTCAAAGTCGAACGGCCTTGACCGATAGGACGAAGAAATATTAACCGCATCAACTTCGAAAATCGCCGCATCCGGGTAAAGATGGCGGCGCAATACCGATTCACTCACCATCTCAGTTCGCGTCGCGGATGAAATCTCCATCAATATCACCGGACGATCTTTGTTTAAGCGCTCACGCAGCCCGGATATAACACGGAACTCAAAACCTTCCACGTCGATTTTGATGATATCGATCCTGGGCAGGCCATTGTTCTTCAGAAACTCGTCCCCATTCCACACCGGTAACTTTTGCACCCTGCAGTCCGCCTGCGGAGCAACAATAAAACTACCGAGACCCTTACCTGCGCCCGACGGTTCAAAGAAATCCAACTCCGTACTGACATTACCCAGCCCTACTGGGAAAATAGTCACGTTTGTAAGATTGTTAAGCGTTATTTTTTCCAGAAGCTTCGACCGCACCCCGGCAAACGGCTCAAACGAATACACGTGATCGGCGTGCTGCGACATAAACAGGCTATGCTGCCCCACATTCGCCCCAATGTCATAGAAGTTGAGCGGAGTACGGTCTTGCTTCCTGAGTACAGCGGCGGCATCGCGTAAGAGGTCTAGTTCATTACGCGAAAATGCTCCGTAGAAGAAGACGCTCCAGTCGATGAAATCATTCAGATTCCCGGCATAACGCATCCCAAAGAATGGAATCTCAAAGGGTATAGATGGTGATGTGTCAGGATGTTGAAACGTACGGAGGATTCTATCCCGGCCACGCTTGATGTAGTGTTGGTGCCCGATGAAGCGAAGCGCAGCTAACTTCCAACTGCCTATCATGGACTCCACCTTTTATCAGTTCGATTCGCAATTTGATCCGACGACGGCGTAGCTTTCTTATATCAAATTCCACATTTCAAACATAGCTGTGATGTGGTATGGACTTTTGAAAACCACAGCCCTGCGGGGCGCGCCCGGCATTCCTTTGGTGTGCTAAATTAGGACGCTCATGAGAATTCTCCTCTCGTCCTACGTTTTTCCACCCAGTGTCGGTGGAATCGAGGTGGTTTCCGCTTTGCTGGCGCACGAGTTCCACAGATGCGGCCATGAGGTCCGCGTCGTAACCGCAACGCCCGCGGGCGGCGGTGAAGACAGATTCGCCTACGAGGTCATACGACGGCCCCGGCCTGCCCAGCTGATCGAGCTGGTGCGATGGTCTGAGTTGGTATTTCACAACAACATTAGCCTGCGCATGGCATGGCCCATGCTGTTCATGCACAGGCCATGGGTCGTGACGCATGCTGGGTTTATCGAGCCTGGAATGGCCGGGATGGTCAAGCGATTCGCCTTGCAAGCCGCAACCAGTATCGCGATCAGCCCCGCAATTGCGAATGGCCTTGCGCTTCCGTCCGTACTGATCCCGAACCCATACGATCCCGAACTCTTCCACGACACGGTGCAAGCGCGCGACCGCGAGCTTGTCTTTGTTGGAAGACTGATAGCCGGCAAGGGCGGTCATCTTCTGCTACAGGCGCTGGCGAAACTCGCCAACATGGGCCTGACGCCTCGACTGACAATTGTAGGCAGTGGCCCGGATGAAGAACCGTTGCGACGTCTGGCTCACAAACTCGGACTCGCGTCGCGTGTATGCTTTGCGGGGGTGAAGCACGGACGCGCCCTGGTTGAGGAGATTGGACGGCACCTCATTATGGTTGTACCGTCGCTTTGGAATGAGCCCTTCGGGGTGGTTGCCGTAGAAGGCATTGCGTGTGGCTGCGCCGTAGTCGGTTCCAGCGGCGGCGGACTGCCGTATGCGATCGGGCCTTGTGGTTTGACCTTTCCAAACGGTGACGCCGACGCCCTCGCCGGTTGCCTCGCGCGCTTGCTGTCATCTCCTGAAGAACTCATAGCCCTTAAGCGCGGCGCTCCAGCTCATTTACAAAAACATACCGTTGAGAGCGTCGCGAGGAGATACTTGGAAGTGTTCACGCAACTACTGGAGGCAGACCGGGGAAACGGGGAATGAGCATGGTACTGCTTTCACATGTGACAGGAAATGCGAATTCGCGGCAGGCGCTTCTGGCGTTCTACGAAAGGAATATGCTGGATGCGTTTTACACCACGTTGGCCTGGAATAGCCAGAGCGCGTGGAACAGACTGCTTCCGGCAAGCGTGAGCAAGGAGCTGAATCGCCGCGCATATCCCGGCATCCCCATGCGGTTGATCCATACTTCGCCATTCAGGGAAGCGTGCCGGTTGCTCTCGGTGAAATGCCAACTCAAGGCTCTGTACGAGAAACACAATTCGCATTTCTCAATCAGTCGTATCTATGCGCACGTCGATGAGTGGGTCGCAAAGGCCATCTCTGCCCGACCCCCCACGGCGGTGTATGCCTACGCCAGCGCAGCATTGGAAACATTCCGCGCCGCTCGAAAATATGGCGTAAAAACGATCTACGAGTTGCCGACTGCATATGCGCAGTACCGTAGCGATTTATTTGCCGAAGAAGCGGCGCTACAGCCCGATTTTGCCGATACCATTCACGAGTCCCTCGTCGACCCGGGGTGGACACACCGGATTGATGAGGAACTCGCCCTCGCCGATCAGGTAATTGTGCCGAGTGGATTCGTACGATTGACTCTTCCGGCTGGCATCCCCGGCGAACGGGTTCAGGTCATTCCATACGGAGCACCAGCCGTCGCTTCCGGACGGCCCTCGCGCCGGAGCGAGGGAAATCGCAAGCTTCGCGTCCTCTATGTCGGTGCCCTCACTCAGGGCAAAGGACTGTCATATCTGTTGGAAGCAATTCACAAAGTCGAACCGACGGTGGAGTTTACGATCATTGGAAGCAGGCTGGGTACATGCAGGCCTCTGGACGCCGCTCTGCAACGTTATCAATGGACGCCGAATGTTCCACACGGCGACGTGCTCGATGCAATGGAGAGCAACGATGTGCTAGTGCTTCCAACCCTGCTGGAGGGTTTTGCGCTCGTGGTTCTGGAGGCCATGTCTCGCGGCATGGCCGTCATTACGACCCCGAACAGCGGCGCGCTCGACGTGATCACGAATGGCCAGGATGGATTCATCGTGCCGATCCGTTCCTCGGACGCGCTCGCAGAGAAACTCTCGCTTCTGGCAAATGATCGCGAGCTTCTTAAGTCTGTCTCGGAGTCTGCGTTGAGGCGAGCACAGGAATGCACCTGGCAGAGCTATCGAGAACTACTCGCATCGACCGTCAATCAGGTTCTCCAGCCGGCAAAGGAATTCAGCCATGCGTGATGCCGCGGATTTTGCAGTTGCGAAGTTCGAGAGCTAATTATGCAACGGGGGTCGAATCCAATCATCGTGATTGCGCCCTACTTGCCGGAGTCCGTTCCCGGCTTCGGCTCGCTGGCAGCCGCGCACAAAATAGAGTCCGTCGTGAGAATCCTGGCCAGATCGGGCCGAAGAATCATCTTCATTAACTCAGCCCATCTCCATTGTGACTTTGCGCCAACATCGGCAAGCACGCAGACGATTGGTGGAGTGAAAGTCGCGCAGCTCACTCCATTCACCGCGAGGTGGCGTCCCGTCGGCAAAGCCCTGAACATCCTTGCAGCTTCGAGATTGGCAAAGCGTCTCGCCCGGTTGCAACCTTCGCTGGTGTGGATCTACAACAGTTACGCTTTCGAGGCCCGAACGGCGCTGCTGCTAGCGCAGCGCACAGGTTGCAAGATTGTCCTTCAATTGGAGGATCTGCCTCGGGCGCGAAGGCGTGGCTTATTGGATATGAAGCCGCGGCTTGACTCGCGTTACTTGCACCTGCTGGAGAGTCGCGCCACGCTTATCACGTGCGTCAACTCCAGCGTCGAGTCAATATTGCAATCGGTCCGCACGCTGATGCTCCCTTACATCATGAGCCCCTTCGTAAACACCAATGGGATACACCCCTTCGAGAGCCAGCCCTATGTTTTGGGATACTTCGGTGGCCTGACCCGGGAGAAGGGTGCCTCGATTCTCGCCGCGCTCTGCAGCACTCTGCCCGAGCCATGGAGGATGATGGTGACCGGGCGCGGAGACCTCGCCCCCGCGCTTCGTCGCTGCGCGGAACAATCCGCCGGCAGGATGCAATTCTTCGAGAACGTTCCGGATAAGAAGTTGTTCGAACTATTGAGCCAATGCGATGTGGTAGTAAACCCTCATACGTCAATTGAAGCGATGGGACAGGGTGTCTTTCCATTCAAGGTGCTGGAGGCAATTGCGGCAGGACGGCTGGTGATTTCAACGGAACTTCCCCCATGCGGTTTTGACCTCTCGGAAAACGTGATCCCCTTTGACGGCACGCTTAGCGGACTGCTCAGCGCCTTGAAATGCGCGCCGGAGTTCTTCGTGCGGCGCCAGCCTGGCTTGATTTCCATTGTTGGCCAGGTTCGATCCACGCTATCGGAGGATGCTGTCTATGCGACACTAAGAGGCATGGAGGTTTTGCCATAGGCTTTTCGCGCACGGCCAGGTCGAGATTTACTGAAAAGACTCTATGAAAATACTCCACCTTATCAGTTCGGCTCATCCCTCCACCGGCGGCCCGATCGAAGGCATTCGGCAGTTGGCCTTCTCCAGTCAATCCAAGGGGCACCATATCGAGGTAGCTTCACTAGATGCGCCCAACGACGAGTTCATACAGCAATTTCCCTTGCCCCTTCATCCACTCGGACCGGGATTCCTGAAGTACGGCTATACCAGGCGCCTTGCTCCCTGGCTGCGTGAAAACGCCCGTAACTACGACGTTTTAGTTGTAAATGGTGTTTGGCAGTATCACAGTTTTGGAACTTGGCGCGCTCTGCACGATACAAAGACGCCTTACGTGCTGTTTACCCACGGTATGCTCGACCCATGGTTTAAGAGGACCTATCCGCTCAAGCACTTGAAGAAGATGCTGTATTGGCCATGGGCTGAATACCGGGTGTTGCGGGATGCAGGCGCCGTGTTATTCACCTGCGAAGAAGAGCGCAGACTCGCTCGGCAGTCATTCCGTCCCTACCGTTGCAACGAGGTTGTGGTGAATTATGGAGCGGCTGGCCCCAATGGCGATCCAGAGGTTGAACGGGAGACGTTTTTCGCGAGATTCCCGGAATTGCGCGGCAAGCGGCTCGCGACGTTTCTCGGGCGCATCCATGAGAAAAAAGGCTGCGACCTGCTTATCCAGGCTTTTGCAAGCGTGCTGGCCGCTGACCCGGAGTGGCACCTTGTGATCTGCGGGCCCGATCAACTCGGTCTGCAGGCAACCCTACAGGCAATGGCCGGGCGGTTCGGCATCTCGGACCGGATTACCTGGGCTGGTTCGGTGAGCGGGGAGCTTAAGTGGGGCGCGCTGCTAGCCTCTGAGGTCTTCGTGCTACCCTCGCATCAGGAGAACTTTGGAATTGTAGTGGCTGAAGCGCTGGCCTGCGGCGTGCCTGTCTTGATCTCGAAACAGGTCAATATCTGGCATGAGGTGGAGCGGGACGGCGCGGGAATTGTCTCTACAGACGACGCGAAAGGTACCTGCACGATGCTGAAAACGTGGCTGGCAATGTCAAGCCTGCAGAAGTCGGATATGCGCAAGAACACACGTGAGTGTTTTTTGCGAAGATTCGAAATTCATCATGCAGCGAACACGCTGATCGAAGTGCTAACCAAAGTCGTGGCAAAGCGCCACGTTTATACTCATGCGTAATTCCGATCCATATCTTGCTCCGGCGTTCCCGCTGGGGAACAGGCTGCGACGACTCGCATGGGGAATCGCGTACGCATTACTGTTTCGGCCATCGCCGCGTTCATTGCACGCATGGCGTAGTTTCCTACTGCGTGCCTTCGGCGCAATCATAGGGAAGAATTGTCATATCTATCCGGGAGCGCGTATCTGGGCGCCATGGAACCTATGCTGTGCGGATCAGGCTGCGATTGCGGATGGCGTAGTCGTCTACAACCCAAAGCAAGTGACCCTGGGTAGCCATGCGATAATTTCACAAGACGCATACTTATGTGGAGCGACCCACGATTACGAGGATCCTGAATTCCCCCTCGTATCGTCGGAGATCTCCGTCGGCGCGTACGCATGGGTTTGTGCGCGAGCGACCGTGCAGTCTGGAGTCTCGGTAGGAGAAGGGGCGGTCTTGGCACTGGGCGCCGTGGCAACGCGGAACCTTGACGCCTGGTCGGTTTACGCCGGCGTTCCGGCTCGCAGAATCAAGGCAAGAGTCTTACGTGTTCCGTGATTGTTGCCGCGCCGAAGAAGCGATTCGAAAGTCTAAGTTATGATTTCTGTTCTTATCCTCACCAAGAACGAAGTACAGGACCTCCCAGGCTGCCTTGAGTCGGTCGCCTGGTCGGATGACTTGCACGTCTTCGATTCGGGAAGTACGGATGGAACCTTGCAGGCGGCGAAAAGAGCTGGCGCATCGGTGACGATTCGTACGTACGGCGAGGAGCGGACGATATTCGGCGGCGATGAAGCCGAGCACCGGAATTGGGCATTGAGGCATATCCCATTCAAGTATCCCTGGGTTCTGTCTCTTGACGCGGATGAGCGAATAACACCTGGGTTGGCCGCCAATCTCATGAATGCCGTTCAGTCAAATCCAAAAGCCGTGGCCTTTCAAATACAGCGCCGCGACTTTTTTCTCGGAACCTGGCTCAAGCACGTGCAAACTTCGCCGTTCTACATTCGGCTTTTTCGTCCTGAAAGGATGCATTACGAGCGGCTGGTCAATCCTATTTTGATTTCAGACGGTCCCGTCGGAGAATTGGGCGGCTATCTCGACCACTTCCCTTTCAGCAAAGGGATGGAACGCTGGCTCGACCGGCACAATTCCTACAGTACGCTCGAAGCCGAGCAGATCATGCGGAACCGCGCCGTCCACAGTTCGTTCAGCTTCAAACAGGCTTTCCTCGCAAGAGATTTCCACGAGAGAAGATTCCACCAGAAAGAACTGTTTTATCGCATCCCCTTGCGCCCGGTGTTGAAATTTATCCTGCTGTATTTCGGTAAACGAGGATTTCTAGATGGCACCGCCGGGCTCACATACTCGGTGCTGCAATCCTTTTACGAATACATGATCGTGTTGAAAACGCGAGAACTGGAGAGCAAGGCAAACGGACATCTCGCTGATGGGGGCGCCGCGTGATAAAACATCCAAAGACACCCGCGATGAATATACTTCCAATAATCAAGGCCGCGTCCAGAAACTTCTCTTACGCTTTGGCGCTGCTTTCGCTCGGGGCGGCGGCTTCCCCGGCGCAGGAAGTCAACCCAAGCGTGGGACAGTCTATCAATGGTGTAGATGCCCGGGTCCACGCCGATGTCACCGGCCAGGCTCCAGATCAAGCCGGTTCGCGATCGCGATCTCCAGCAACGTCGTCGGCGTGGGCACCAACGCGAACCACAACGCCCTCCGGGCAGCCTGCTATCCCTGCAAACTCCCGATCGAGTCAACCTGCCGTGCCGCCCGTTTGGTCGAGTCCAGCCAACAAAACTGCAGATACGAGTGCAAAGAGCGAGCGCAAAACCACGGCGAGCGGTACGAGTGGAGCGAACGAGCCGAGCTCGAGATTCACGCCCACATTCGGGCATTTGGGAGACACGCATTCCACGATTGGAGCCGGATTGCGATCCGCCGGTCACAGCACCCAGAGGGCTTCGAACACACGGAAACACTTATCACGGCCGTCTCCATCCCATCGCAAGACAAGAGCCAAACTGCAGATGTCGCGCGGCACGCGCAGAGGTGGATCGTAGGAGTGGACATCCGACTCACGATTTGAAGCCGCATGTCTTGTCCCGGCCCGATCTTCAGAACCCACGTGTCTCGAAGCAGTTCGCCAAAAGCTGTCCGCTGGGCTAAAATCAATTTGCGCGCCTGTAGCTCAACTGGATAGAGCACGAGTCTTCGGAACTCGCGGTTGCAGGTTCAACTCCTGTCGGGCGCACCACTCCCACCCTTGTTGCATGTCCTTCTGTTTTCAAATGCCCTCCCATGAAGCCAATCCACTGAGAACGCAAAATGCGTTCAACCTCTACATATAATTTCTATGGGCCCGATTCGCTTTCTTTATCGCTTCATCAAAGCAGTGGGTCCGTATAGCGTTCGCCCGTCATCGCGCACAATGAAGGATAGCCGTGTAAATAGGGCCGTTTTGTGAAAACCAAGCCTGCTGTCGCACTGAGCCGTATGCGTTGATCAGCCTGCAATCAGGACGTATAGAAAGTTATGTTATCGGCGCGATAAATAAAAGGAATTGGCCTTGTGAATCAAGCCCAGCTACTCTCAGCACAACCTAAACGGATATTTAGGTCGCCCCGCTAATTGCTGTACTGAATACAAAACTGGGAGAGACTTCATGCAGGTAAAACGCCTTTGTTCAATGGCGCTAGGCTTCGTATTCCTCGCGTGTGCGCTGTCTGTCGGAGTAACGGCTCAAACGTCCAGCGCTGAAACCGACAGGAGGATCGCAGACCTTGAAAAGCAACTCGAGGCGATTCGCACACAGCTCGATGCTCTAAAAACCGCGCCAATGGCGCCAGCCGCAGCACCCATGACCCACGAGGCCGCTGCCGCAACGCCTGCAGCTGCCCCTGCGCCGAATCCGCTAGCCGGAATCACCAGCGTGCTTGGCGGCGTTAATCTAACCGGCCTTGTAGACGCCTATTATGGCTACAATGCGAATCATCCAACTGACGGAACATCCACGGAGCCCTTTCAGTTTGAAAATGGCCAATTCAATCTAAATTTACTTGAACTCCAGTTGGACAAGCCCGTCGATAAGACGACTCCGCTCGGCTTCCGCGTCGCATTGGGATTTGGCCAAGCGATATTAGCCGTGAATGGCACTCCCTTTGAATTGGCTCGTAACCTCCCCGCCGCGCAGTATCTAAAGGAAGGGTACATGTCTTACATGGCCCCCGTCGGCAAGGGCTTGCAGATTGACGTGGGCAAATTTGTAACTTCAGCTGGTGCGGAAGTCATTGAGACTAACCAGAACTGGAACTACTCACGCAGCCTGCTGTTTTATTACGCAATCCCTTACTACCACATGGGAGCTCGCGCGAAATATACATTTAACGACAAGTGGTCTGTAACCGGATTTGCGATGAACGGCTGGAATAACGTCGTAGCCACAAACACTGGCAAGACCGGCGGCCTCAGTATCGGATGGAATCCGAACAAGAAGCTATCCATCACGGAAACCTATCTTGCCGGCCCGCTGGATCGCTTTGGGACCGGGAACAACGGGCCATGGAATCATCTTTCGGATACGGTCGTTACCTACAATCCCAATGCCAAGTTGTCCTTGATGGCAAACGTCGATTACGACTTCGATACAGGAGCGCTCGGGGAGAACAAGTCCGGGGATTATGCCGGTCTCGCAGCCTACGCCAAGTATGCCTTGACTCCTGTGGTGGCAGTGGCTGGACGTTACGAATACTTCAACGATCATGACGGCTTTGCCACCGGCATCCCTAACTACATCACTACCGCCAAGGGGCAACACCTGAATGAGTTCACTGGAACCATTGAGCGCAAGATCGCCGGTCACCTGCTATCCCGTCTCGAGGTTCGCCATGACGAATCGAACCAGCGTTTCTTCCAGCGCGGGTCTCTATCGGCAGTGAAGGGACAGACAACGGTTGACGCCGGCCTGGTGTTTGTACTGGAGCCTAACGACACCAAGTAAGCGACGCGATATCCAGAGAGGTTCGTAGCCGGTCTGAATGTTCGGTCGGCTGCGAACCGATGAAGATAACCCCAGTAACCGACTTAAGACGAGGAGATTCGGATGCCCGTAGAAAACACACACGTTGAAATGCAGAAGACCCTGGGCCTGACCGGCCTGACCATGAATGCGATGGCGCTGATCGCTCCCGGCGCATTTCTCTGGCTAACCTTCTATATCCAGGCGACGACGGGCAGCACCGCTCCTGCAATGTGGGCGGGCATCGTGCTTGCCCTGCTGCTCTGCCTGGCGACTGCCGTTTGTTATGCCGAAATGGCGAAACTGTACCCCGGCACTGGAAGCTCTTACTACTTTGCCGAACAGTCTTTCCTGAACCACGATAAGGTGTGGAAATACGCGCGCCTCTCGAAATTCATCGTTGGCTGGGGCTCGCATCTTTACTACTGGATTTACCCCGGCGTGATGGTAGGCGTCATGGGAATCCTATGCGGATACCTTGTTGGTACCATTTGGCCAAACTTCATGAGCGCCTCCAATCCCGGCCCTGCATTCATGATGCTCGTGGCCGTACTCTTCTCGTTTGCAATCGCCTACATTGGCTACCGCGGCGTAAACGGATCTACAGCAGTAAATATAGCCATCAACGTGATTCAGATCTCGGCACTCATTGTGTTTGCGGTGCTGGCGCTTGGCTATCGTGCGAATCACCCGGCAGGTAGCCAGGGATTCCAGTTCGACTCGACCTCCGGCGCGTCTTACTCCTATGAGTTTGCAACAACAAAGACCACGGCCAACGGCGTTGAGACCGAGAACATCGTTCGCGATGCCAGCCAGGTGCCACAGCCTAAGTTGGACGCTGCAGGCAAGCCTGTACCCTTCATCATTGCTTATCCCACAGCCGACGATAAAGGTAACTTCCTTACCCACGACAAGGCATCCTCTGTGGTAAGTCCGCATAAACTGAGTTGGACATTCCTGCAGGCAACGGTCGCCATTCTTATCCTCGTCGGTTTTGAGTCCGTCACTTCCATGGGCGCTGAAGCTAAGAATGCGAAACGCGACATACCCATCGCAGTCATCGTCTCGCTGCTAGTACAGGGCCTGTTCTGCTACTTATTTGAGTACTTCGCTGCGAACTACTTCCTGAATAGCGGTTATACAATGCAAAGCGCGTCAGGATCGGCAGCGCCCATCGGCGACATGATGATCATCGTAGGTGATGCGCTGTTTGGCGTTGGCCGCGGACGTATCTTCATGCTGGCGGAAGCCTTCACGGTTTTCCTCGCCTTGATTGGCACTACGCTTTCCTGCATGAACACCGGCGCTCGCGTTACTTACGCTATGGGCAAAGATCGTGAAGTTCCCGAGCACTTCGGTCTTCTCCACGGCGACAATCTCACGCCTCACCGCGCAATCTGGACGCTGGCAGTCATCTCCGCCATAGTCGGCTGCGTGGCTGTAATCATGCCTTTCGGAAATGCCGGAGCTCCGGCGGACTCGGTCATCCAGGCTCTGCCCCACGGTTTCTGGTCGAGCTTTGGTTACACCACCCACGACAAAATGGCGGCGTTGCCGAATTCCCTGCTGACGGTAACGTTGGCTTCGAACTTTGGAACGTTTGTCCTCTACGCACTGAGCTGTGTTACTTGCATGGTAGCGTTCCATAAGCATCCTAAGTTCAGCGTCGTGCGCCACTTCTTCATCCCGTTATTCGGGCTGCTTGCCAATCTGGCGTGTATGTTGACTTACCTGGTGGGTCCATTCCTGGGCATCGGCACCAAGGCAGAGCCGCTGCTGGCCCTTGGCATCGCGTTGGTATGGGCAATCTACGGCGGAATCTACTTTGTTGTTTCTTCCCGCGCCACGGGCAGGTCAACATTGGTTCACAGCCGCGTTGCATAGTTCTACGCGCGCATTTGTAACTGAGGAGCAGGCGGGTTCTCGGCTCGCCTGCATCTCAATGTAGGAGGGTTTCCATTTTGCCGCGCAATCGGGTAAGCGACGAGCTCCCTACCATTCAGGCGCCGGAATCAATATCGCCCATGCTGGACATCGAGTTCGCAGAGATCAGCGATTGTGGTCCAGTCCGTCCGCACAACGAAGATTTCGTTGGGCATTCGCTGCCGTTAAATCCAGAGCAGGTTCGCAATCGAGGCTGGCTATTTACGCTAGCGGATGGCGTAGGAGGGCAGGACCGTGGGGAGGTTGCATCGCGCCTTACCGTGGAGACAGTGCTGGCAGAGTGCGCAAAGGCCGCTCAGGGAGAAAATTCCTCATCACTACTCACTCGGGCGATTCAAGCAGCGAACGCCAAGGTATACGAGGAAGCTCACGGGGGAATTGCTACTACCCTGGTTGCCTGTGCATTACGCTATGACCGGGCAACGGTAGCGCATGTAGGCGATTCGAGATGCTACCTGATCCGCCATGGGCGGCACAGGTTACTGACACGGGATCATACGGTCGTGAATGAACAAATTAAGCTCGGAATTTTCACCGAGAGAGAAGCACGCAACTCCATCGCAAGAAATGTCTTGAGCCGTTCGATCGGCAACGATCTTTTTGTTGCGCCGGAAATAAGTCAGCACAACGTAAGACCTGGAGATCTTCTGCTGCTTTGTTCCGATGGGCTGCACGGCGCGGTATCTGACGATAAGATCGTCCGCATCGCAACTTCGGGCGCTAGCCTTAACGAGGCCGCCCAGGAACTGATCGCGATTGCCAACAAGAGCGACGGTGGAGATAATGTGAGTGTTCAACTGATTCGGATAAAGAACGTCGAGGCCGTTGGAATGTATCGCGGACGACCGTACCGGCTGCATTGATGAACTGGGACGCACCTCCCACGGAGGCAATCTTCTAACCATGATCAGCGTCCACGCTGGCGAAAAGCTCGACAACTTTCAGATTGAACGGCTGGTTGCCCGCAGCGGCATGGCTTCGATCTATCAGGGTACCGACCTCCGCACAGGCCAAACTGTCGCCATCAAGATTCCACATCCGGAAATGGAGTGCGATCCGATCTTCTTTGAACGCTTCCAGCGCGAAGAAGAGATTGGAATAAAGCTCAATCACCCTGGCGTGATGAAGGTCTTCCCCAACAAGGAGCGCCACGATCCCTATATCGTGATGGAATGGGTGCCAGGGCGATTGCTTCGGGAGATCATCAACGAAAATCGCAAGATGCCGCCTGAGCGCGCCATCAAACTCGTGGAACTGATATGCAAGGCGCTTGACCATATTCACAGCCATGGCGTGATCCACCGCGATCTGAAGCCGGAAAATATCATGGTCGATGAGAACGATAATATTAAGATCATCGATTTCGGCATCTCGGCCAACAGCGGCTCGCGGCGTATTACGTTCGCCAAATTATCTGACACCATGGGCACCCCCGATTACATTTCTCCAGAACAGGTACAAGGTGGCAGAGGCGATGCGCGCAGTGACGTTTACGCGGTAGGCGTGATGCTTTACGAAATGCTGACGGGCGAAGTTCCCTTCACCGGTGCCAACGCCTTCGTCATCATGAATAATCGCCTGCTGAACGATCCAACGCCTCCACGCGTATTGAACCCCGAAATTTCTCCGCAAATGCAAGAGGTTCTATATCGCGCCCTGGAGCGAAATCCGCGTAACCGCTACGGCAGCGCGCGGGACTTTGCCCACGATCTCGAACACCTGGATCAAGTGGGCGTCGCGGACCGGCCTGAACTCCACAACTGGAAGAAGCGCCGCGATCCGTGGGCGCGCAGGATTGCAATGTACGTTGGCTTGGCGTTGATTCCCGTGATCATCTTCGGCATTTTGCTTTACGTTGCGCGACACACTTAGCAACTCGAAAGTCGCCGCAATGCCACTTGAAAACGGGCCTCTGCGCTCGCTGAAATCTTCTACTGGAACTCATTCATGAAGGCTGCTGGGTTATTTTTGTTGATCGCGGGATTCGTTCTTGTGGTGAGCGCACTCGTTTTGCTCTCACCGAATGCACCGCGTGGTGCGTTCGTGGTTGCCGGGATTGCCGTGCAGATTCTAGGACTGGCTCTCACCTTCCGCGCCCATCTCAGTCCAGACGAGGGGCGCTAATGCAGCTACATCCAGCGGCACTCACTGAAACCGGAATGGCGATCTGTATGTTGTGCATCTTTCTTGTTCCGCTGACTGGAGCAGGTCTGGCGCTCATCAATACCGGATTCGGACGCTCGCGTAGCGCCGCCCATTCCATGCTTGGCGCATTATGCGTCTTTGCCGTCGCGGTACTCGTCTATCTGCTGATTGGATTTGCTTTCCAGGGATACATCGGACGGCCTGCCCACCTGCTGAGCTTCGGCGGGAGGCAATGGAATCTTCTTGGAGCCGACCGGCTCATGATGCGTGGAGTTGTTTTTGACGGCTCAGCCGTTTCCCTGGTCGCCTGCCTGCAATTATTCAGCGTCGGCATCGCCGCGATGATTCCGCTCGGTACGGGTTCGGACCGCTGGCGGTTGGGCGCAAGTTGCGCATCGGCCGCGCTGCTAGCTGGCATTACATATCCGGTCTTCGCACATTGGATTTGGGGCGGCGGCTGGCTCGCACAGCTAGGCGGGTTGGCAAATTGTGGGAGCGGTGCCATGGACGCGGGCGGAGCTGGGGTAATCCAGGCCGTTGGAGGACTTGCGGCGCTATCGATCACATGGATTCTCGGACCGCGGCTGGGCAAGTACGAAACGAGCGGGATGGCAATTCCTGGCCACAATATGGTGATGGTTTTGTTTGGCTGCGCTCTGGCCTTTGTCGGATGGCTCGGATTGGATGCGGCTGGCGCAATGCTCTTTACCGGCGCCTCCATCGGCAGCATGACCCTGATTGCGGTAAATAACGTAGTCGCCTCCAGCATGGCGCTGTTGACCGCGTTGATTGTGACCGGCCTGCGATTCACCAAGCCGGACGCATCCATCAGCGCAAACGGATTTGTGATCGGCTTGGTTTCGATATCGGGCGTGTGTACTATGGTCTCGCCGCCTGAAGCAGCGGTCATCGGACTGGTGGCAGGGTTGCTGGTCCCATTTTCCGTGGAGTGGCTGGACCGGTTGGGCTTCGACGACCCGAGCGGCTCTATCTCAGTACACGCAGTGGGCGGGCTATGGGGCGTGATTGCCGTCGGACTCTTTGCGCAGGGCCATCCCGGGCAATGGCTGGCACAAACAGCGATGGTTGCCGCTCTGCTTGGTTTTGTCTTGCCGCTAACCTACTGCCTCAATCTGCTGGTAAACCGTTTCTACCCGTATCGCATTCACAAGGACGGGGAGCGTCAAGGTCTCGATATGTGCGAACTCGGCGCCGGCGCTTATCCGGAGTTGGCGCAGTCAACGAATGACCATCTGTACCGGTAGGGGTCGTTCCAGCCAGAGGGTTCGTTCATGCGGCTGCGCAGAAACTGCACACGGGAGTGCCCCATGTTTGCCGTAGTTAGCAAATGTGGGTTTGCGGCGTTTCTTGTTTTGCCGCCCACGAAACAAGGGCACCTGCGCAGGTGCCCTTGTCGTTCTTGAAGCCACCTTGTTCCGCTATTTACTGGGCGCAGCCAGCCTTGCCTGGTTATGTTCGGCGATTGTCTTGCGGGCGTTATCCGCCAATTCCTTGGCTTTACCCATCAGGTCGAGAGCTTTCAGAACGTTGGGGTCTGACTCAGCCTGCACGCGCAATCCCTCTTGTTGGCCGAATGCTCCTACGAAAAGCTCGCTCTTAATACTTGATCGGACCCAATCGTTGTTCTCCACCAAGTCCTTCTCGGTATAGGGAAGTTTGGCATCAGCCAGGAAATTGCGGAACTCCTGCAGAACATTGTCATCCACCTGGAAGCTCTTATCGACCTTGTGGTTGATCGAGTAGTGCTTCGCGAAATTGAAGAACGCATATTTGCGCAGCAACTCCTCCTGGAACTTGTTCGCCTTAATTGGCGGTATCTTAACGTCCGGCGTGATCCCGCCGCCACCATAGACCGTGCGCCCACTGTCGGTGAGCTTGACTTCGCGATTAGCGTCGTCCGGCTTCGAGCCATTGATGGAATAATCGGTGGAGTTGCGGTTGTAGTAGTAATCGTAGAGCGAGACGCCGTTGTAATCGCGCTGGATCAGGCGTCCGCTCGGTGTGTAGTACTTGGCGGTAGTCAGGGCCAGCCCGGTGTTTTCGCTTAAGCGATACACGGTCTGCACCAACCCTTTGCCGAAGGTGGTTTCGCCAGCGATTAGGCCGCGATCATGATCCTGAATCGCGCCCGAAACGATCTCTGCCGCGGAGGCTGTACCATGGTTCACCAGAACAACGATCGGGTAATCTTTGGTGCTGCCGTGGGCTGCACGATAGACCTTCTCCGGTGAGTTGCGGCCATGATGGCTGACGATCACCTGCCCTCTCTTGAGGAACTTGTCAGCCACGCCAACGCCTTCGCTGAGCAGCCCTCCAGGATTGTTTCGCAGGTCGAGAATGAGCCCCTTGAGCTCACCCATCGAATCCAGTGCCGCTGCGGTTTCCGCTTCGGTGGTCTCCTGGAAGCCGCTGATATGCAGGTATCCGATACCGGGGCGGATCAGGAAATGCAGGTCAACCGAGTAGCGGGGAATTTCATCGCGCACCACGGAGAAATCCAACGGTTTCGCACTGCCTTCGCGCAGGATTGCAATGTGTACCGTAGTGCCCTTGGGTCCCTTGAGGAGGTCCGCCACGTCGCTTGTCGTCATATTGTCGGTGGGCTTGCCATCGATGGCGGCAATGATGTCGCCGGGACGGATTCCAGCACGATAGGCTGGCGCTCCCGCGAAGGGAGCGATCACGATTACCTTGTTATTGCGCGGCCCCACTTGCATGCCCACGCCGTAGTAGCGCCCGCGCTGCTCTTCCTGCAGAGCCGAGTACTGCTTGGGATCGAAGAAATTCGAGTGAGGATCGAGGACGCGCAACATGCCGGGAATCGCACCGTCATAAATGGCCTTATCGGCATCCACCTTTTCCGCATAATTCTGCTCGATTACGCTGTAAACCTGCGAAAAGTTATGCACCGAATCGACCATGTCGCCATCGGCGTTAGCTGGGGCAGCCCCGGTTCGCCCGAAGACCACTCCCAGGAAGCCGCAGGTCAGAATTACAAGAAAAACGAAAACTAGTGAGCGACGCGAACGTCCAGCCATTGATACTTCCTTTTTGCTCCGCGCAAGAGTGACACGTGAATGATTGTCGCGCCCCGTGGCGCAACCCCTCGATTTTGCAAGAGTATAGCAGTTTCAGCCGGAAATCAGTTAGCAGTATCCAGATGCTGAATTCGGAAATCCATCCACCACCTGCACTTGATAAGATGCCGGGGAACCCCTTTCGGCTTCGCAACATCGTCAACCTTCTTTGCCTGCTGATTAGGGCCGAGTCCGGGCTGCTAAGGTGGGGTTTATTTCAACTCTCGGGCGGCTTACCGTCTTACCGGGGGATGGAGTTGCCGTGTATGATAGGAGCGTATGTCAACTCCCGATATGTTATTTATCTTCTTGCTGGCCCTGGTCATGTTCGGGCCCAAGAAGTTACCGGAGATCGCGCGCACCATCGGCAAGTACGTGGCCGAATTCAAGCGCGCGTCCAGCGATTTCAAGGATCAGTTCCAGTCTGAAATGGAGAAGGCCGGGGTTGACGTTGACACGCTCTCGCAGACTGGAGCGCAGCAGACCTCTACGTTTGCGCAGACTCTGCTGCCGCCGGCGGTTACTTCGGCAATTTCCGAAATCGATAGCGCGCACCAGCGATTGATGCAAACCGCGCGAATGGCGTTTGACGCACAAAACTTTACCTTGAATCCGCCCGCGGAGCCGGTCGTGGCCTCCTCTGCAGCCCCGGAATCGCTTTTGGAAGCAGCCCCTGCGGAATCCGGTACGGTTCCCGCGCCACACGAAGCACTCCAGGAAGCATCTCCGGTTGAAGCTGTGACCGATCACGCCTCTCCTGTTCCCGCGCCAGCCAAGAGCGATTCAGCGGCGCAGAGCAGCTAAACGAGGAATCCAACAAAGGATCTGATGGCAGACACGGCTACTCCCACCGGCAACTTCAAAGACAGGCAGGAACTGTCATCCATGGGATTCCTCGAACACCTGGAGGAACTCCGCAAACGCATCATCTGGAGCATTGTTTACATCGGCGCAGGATTTAGCGTCTGCTACTGGTGGCACGAAGAGATCTTCGCGCTGATGCAGAAGCCGATCCAATTTGCCCTCGAACGGCACCACCTGCCAACCAATCTCGTTTACACAAATCCCACGGATCCCTTCAATATGTACCTGAAGATCAGCCTGATTGTGGGGATCTTCGTGGCATCGCCGTTTGTGCTCTACCAAGTCTGGGCCTTCATCGCTCCCGGCCTTTACAAGAGCGAGCGCCGATACGTGGCGCCATTCCTGTTCAGCACCGTTGGATTGTTCGTAGCCGGCGGATTTTTCGCCTACAAAATGGTGTACCCGGCAGCGTTGGATTTCCTGATCGACTACAGCCAGCAGTTCACCCCGATGATCACGATCAACGAGTACACCAATCTCTTTATGACGATTGTGCTTGGGCTCGGCGTGGTCTTTGAGATGCCCATCCTGGTGTTTTTCCTGGCCCTGTTTGGCATTGTGAGCCCGGGTTGGATGTGGCGAAATCTGCGCTATTCGATTCTCGTGATCTTTATCATCGCAGCGGTCATCACCCCCACCACTGACATCATGAATATGTGCATCTTTGCCGCTCCCATGGTCATTCTCTACCTGGCCAGCATCGGAGTCGCATGGTTAGTGCATCCCAAGCAGCGCAAAAAGCGGGAAATGAAAAACAAATGATGAACGGGCACTGGAGCCTCCCAAAATGTTCTTCCACTAGAACGGGAGGCTCCATGATTTTGGCCTTGCTGCTGGCGGCTGCAACGCTGCTCGCAGGATCCTGCCGCGACAGCAAGACGAGTGTGCAGGCTGAGGCTCACAACCAGCCAATCAATCGCACCGAACAGCGCGCGGAAGACTTCGACCCAAAGCCCGGCACGCCCCCGGCGCTGAAGGTCAGCGGACAGCGGGCCTACCAGAATCTCAAGGACTTCGTGGCCCTCGGACCACGCCCGTTGGGCAGCAGCGGACACGCCAAGGCGGAACAGTTCATTGTCGCCCACCTTGATGGCGCGCAAATCGAGCAGGACAGATTCAACGTACAAACCGCGGCGGGACCGTTCGCGATGGATAACATCCTCGCAAAATTCCCCGGTAAGAAGGACGGCATCATCGTTCTCGCAGGCCATTACGACACAAACTATCCACTGCGCAACACGAGCTTTGTGGGAGCCAATGACGGCGGCTCCAACGTAGGCTTGATGCTGGAAATTGCCAGCCAGCTACGCAGCCATCCGCCAGAGGGCTATAGCATCTGGCTGTTGTTTACCGATGGCGAAGAGGCCACGGTGGCTTGGACGGATGAGGACAGCGTTTACGGCAGCAAGCACTTGGCAAAGAAGTGGTCGCAGGACGGCACGGCAGCGAAGATCAAGGCGTTTCTTCTGCTTGACATGATCGGGGACAAAGACCTGCACCTCGAACATGATACGAATTCCACGCCGTGGCTGCTCGACGTTGTAACCCGGGCTGGACAGCGCGTGGGGCAGCATTCGCACTTTTCATCACGCAGCATTGCAATCTCGGACGACCACCTTCCGTTCCGCGAGGTTGGAATTCCCGTCGTGGACATCATCGATCTGGACTACGGCTTCGATAACCTGTACCACCACACTACCCAGGACACACCGGACAAGTGCAGCGCCGAAAGTCTGCAGGTTATAGCCGACGTGGTGATGGAAAGCATCCGCGCGCTGAACACCCGGTAGCGGTCGGTAGGGTGCTAGGCTAGAGGAACGGCGGAACACCATCCGCTTACAGAGAATGCCCGATCATGCAGACTCCATCCAACCTATTGTTCTGGATTTTGTTTCTTGCATTTGTGGTCCTCATGCTGGTGCTGGACCTCGGCGTCTTCAATCGCAAGGCCCACGCAATCGGCTTGCGTGAGGCACTGAGCTGGTCCGCGCTTTGGGTCGCGCTGGCGGCGGGCTTTGCCGTGCTGCTGTATTTTCACGGACACCGCATGACCGGCGATTCGGCGCATGGAAATACCCAGCTTTCGCTTGAATTCGTGACCGGTTACCTGGTGGAAGAAGCGCTCAGCGTGGACAATCTCTTCGTCTTTCTGCTCATCTTCCGCTACTTCAAGGTTCCATCGGAATTTCAGCACAAGGTATTGTTCTGGGGCATCCTCGGCGCGATTGTAATGCGTGCCCTTTTCATTGGCGCCGGGGTCACGCTGCTGAACCGCTTCCATTGGGTTATGTACGTGTTCGGGGCTTTCCTCGTCTATGCCGGATTCAAACTGCTCTTCCAGGGCGAGGAGCAGGATAACCCGGCGGACGGCTTTATCACTCACTTTGCCCAGCGTCACCTGAGGCTGACCGACGAATATGCCGCAGGCACCTTTACGGCGGTGCGCAGCGGGGTGCGTTATTTTACTAAGTTGGCCCTGGTGCTGATCGTAATAGAAACCACGGACGTCCTGTTTGCTGTCGATTCGATCCCTGCCGTGCTGGCCGTGACCCGCCAACCCTACGTCGTGTTCACCTCCAACATTTTTGCCGTCCTCGGACTGCGCGCAATGTACTTTGCACTCGCCGGATTGATGGACCTGTTTCATCTGCTCCATTACGGCCTGGCGATCATCCTGATGTTCATCGGGATAAAGATGCTGGCTGCAAATTATGTCGAAATTCCAACGGTGTATGCACTTGGCGCCATCATCGCCGTGCTGGCGGGCGCGGTCGTGCTGAGCATGATGCTGCCTCCGAGGAAGAGCCCTGATACGGCAGCGTAAACGCGACCCAGCAACCCCAAGCTGAATCCGACGCGCGCGAGTTCGCGTCTATACTGTAGATAGTGAGTGCCGATGTCGATCAAGAAGATTGCAGAAGCCGATTTTCCAACCCGCTGGGGACATTTTCGAATTCTAGGCTATGAAGGATTCGTCCTCGGAACCCCCGTGACCGGATCTCCAGACGGCAAGGAACGCCGGCGGGAAGAGGCCGTGGTTCTGGTGATGGGAAATATCCACTCGTCGCCACCCCTGGTCCGCATCCATTCGCAGTGCCTTACCGGGGACGTCTTCCATTCCATGCGCTGCGACTGCCGTCAGCAGCTGGAGCTTGCGCTGATGAAGATCAGCGAACTTGGCGCGGGCATTCTGATCTACGAAGAACAAGAGGGGCGTGGCATTGGCCTGATGGCGAAATTGCAAGCCTACGAGTTGCAGGACCAGGGGCTCGACACCGTGGAAGCCAACGTGAAACTCGGATACCAGCCGGACTGCCGCGGCTATCACATGCCGGTTGAGATTCTAAAAGCGCTGGGCGTGCGCAAGCTCCGCCTGCTATCGAACAACCCTGAAAAAGTGGAGGCCGTCGAAGCTGCGGGAATCGAGGTCGTGGAACGCGTCCCGGCCGACGTGGAAGCCTACGAAAGCAACGAAAAGTATATGCGCACGAAGCGGGAAAAAATGGGCCATTTGTTCACTCCGCTCCAGTAAACCCCGTTTACTTTCTCCCGGTCTTAGCTCGCAGGAGTTTCTTCATCTCATCGCTCCGTTTCACCGGCAGCGTTTCTGTCGCGTATGCCGTCAGCGCGCGGTACACGGAGGACTCAGGCAAGCCGCCGAGCGATTTCAGATGTGCGGCGACCGTGCGCACATCGCCGCGCGCCAGCGGGCCGCTAAATGACTTCCCCGCTCCATTGCGCAAGACATTCTTAACGGTACGCAGCACAATCGGTTCCATAATGCGGCGCACCTCATGCGCACTGATACCGGCACGAAGACCAACCCGCTCAGCGGCCTCGAGTTCCGTGGCCAGCATGGGCGAAAGCATGGCTCCGAACGCGTGATAGAGAATCTTGCTTTCGGGCTTTATGGTGAAGCTGTTGGCTCCGAGTTTGCGGGCTATCGCGCGCGCCGCCCGCACGGCCTCCGCACGGCCTTCCACCGCAAACCACGCTCCCTCCAGGCTCGGCGGTTCGCCTGCGACAAATGTCATCATGGGATGCGCGCTCCCGGTCTGTACGCCACGCTCCGTGAGCGCGACGAGCGCCTGGCTGCTCAGCGCGCCGCTGGCGTGCAACACAACGCGCGGCAGTTTCGCCCGTGCGGCCAGCGTCTGCGACACATTCTCAACGGCCTCGTCCGGCACCGCCAGCCAAAGCACGTCGCAGGTCAGCTCGGCGTCCCTCAGCGTCACTCCCGTGGCCCCAACCGAGCGTGCCAATAAATTGGCCTTTTGCTTAGCTCCCTGCGACTCGCGTGCAACAATCTCGGCGATGTTGAAGCCTTGTGCGCAAAGCAACTTTGCGAGGCCGCTAGCCAGCGCTCCCGCACCGATGAAAGAAATGTTCCTGACTCGATTCACGACTGCAGAGTAGCACGGCAGAGCATTGAATTGTGTATAGTGTCGGCATGGCAAATACAAGCAAGAAGGTCTCCCGCAAGAGCTCCGGGAAGAAATTCGCAAAGACGGCGGTTCAAGTCCTATCTTCAAAGACCGTATACACGGCCCCTGTCTTTCTCGTAACCAGCGATCAGGTGATCGAACCCTCGGGCGTGAACGTGCGGCGCGATATTATCCGGCACCCTGGTTCGGTAGTGATTCTGGCTCTCGATGAACGCAAGAAAGAGCCTTCCGTTCTGCTGATCCGGCAATATCGGTACGCGGCGAACCAGGAGCTGTGGGAGCTACCCGCCGGACGAATTGACGAGGGCGAGGATGCGCTAACGGCGGCCAAACGCGAACTGGCAGAGGAAACCGGATATGCTGCGTCCGAGTGGAAACTCGCTCTGTATTACTATTCCAGCCCCGGTTTTCTCGACGAGACGATGTCCATATTCGCGGCCCGCGATTTGCGCAAGGGCAAAGCAACTCCCGAGGAGGACGAATTCATCAAGTGCAAGCTCCTTCCCCTGGCGAAAGCCGTGCAGTGGGTGATGAGTGGAAAGGTGCGGGACGGCAAGGCAATCGCCGGAATCCTCTGGGCAGCACAGAAGTATCACATCTACGGAAATGGCAAAGTCAGCCGGCACGGATAGGTAATTCTGCTTGTTTACGATAAGAGGTTTATTGCTGGAACCCGCATAAAATAAGGGTTTCCAGCTCTGCTCGAAGTTGACAGCCTGAAGAAACTGGGGGACAATCTTGGAAATCAGGTCGAGAACCGGAGTGCCCCCGAAGTTCAGCAGTTCACGCACCAAATCTGAACTCGCGAGACCAACGCCGATTGAGACCGCCGGCAACGTCGCCGATCGGAAGACGCACGGAGGAAGTAAGTGGCTCGTCTCAAGGGAACTGTAAAGTGGTTCAACAATGCAAAAGGTTTTGGATTTATCGGACGTGAAGATGGTCCGGATGTCTTTGTGCATTACAGCGCGGTCACCACGGAAGGATACAAGAGCCTTCAAGAAGGCGACCAGGTAGAATTTGAAATTGTCGAGGGACAGAAAGGACCGCAAGCCGGTAACGTAATGAAAGTTGCCTGACAGTTGTCGCATGTGTCTCCAAGCCCAGCCCTGAGGTTGGGTCTTTGTCTTTCGCAGTGTGAGTTGCTGGTTGGGAGTCGAGTACAATTTTCGCGTCCGGCTCCCGCAACCATCGCCAAGGCGAAAATCTGCTCTGCCTCTTCCCCAGTCACGCATTGAAGTTTCTTCCCTGAAAATCCACCCCTCGGCGACTCCATCGTCCACATTATGGAATAGGGCTGCGGGCGGGAGAGGATTGATCTAAATTGACGCTTGAATCTTTTGCGAAAACAGAGGTGGGCTTCCAGTGATTGCAGGAGGATACTTGGAGGACCACAGCTTAGGAGAAACCGAATGATTCGATCTTTTCCGCTATTACTGACGACGTTGTCGCTGTCCGTCTTACTGGCAGTTCCCACAATGGCCGGGGCTGCCGAAGTCAAGGTCATCTGCACCCACGCGCTGACACCGGCGGTTGAGCAGTTAAGAACTGACTACGACCGAAGTACCGGAAACAAGCTGGTAATCATCGATGCGACCTCAGCCGACGCCATGAAACGCATACAGGCGGGCGAGTCCTTCGATCTCGCGATTCTGCTCGGTCCGGCAATCCGGGATCTGGCTAAGCAGGGCAAATTGAATCCGGCAAGCGTCTCGGATCTCGCCATCACCGGGGTGGGCATCGCAGTCAAAAAGGGCGCGCCCAAGCCGGACATCAGCACTGTGCCCGCTTTCAGGAAGACCTTGCTGACGGCCAAGTCAATCGCCTATTCCGAAGCCGGCGGTAGTGGCCTCTATTTCGCGGAAGTCGTCAAGCGCATGGGGCTGACCGATCAGCTCAAGCCCAAGACCACACTGGTTGGTGGTGGCGGCGCAGTGGGCCCGCTAGCCGTTTCCGGCAAAGTCGAACTGGCGGTGCAGATGAAGAGCGAACTCTATGCGGTCAAGGGAGTAGATTACGTGGGACCACTGCCTGGTGAGTATGGGAAAGCGTTCCTGTTCTCGGGCGGCGTCTTCAGCAACAGCAAAAATGCTGCGGGAGCAAAGAGCTTGATCCAGCTCCTAAGGTCCAAGAAGGCAGAGCCGATACTGCTCTCAACTGGTATGGATCTGGTAAAGTAGCGCGCCATTCATTCAAGCGGTAAAGGACTGCCCATGAGCAGTCCTTTATCGCGTAGAAACTACACGAGTGCATCGCAGAAAATCCTTACGGACGAAACAGACGCATCAACCCTTGCGGCTTCAGGTCCGGAACGACAAAGCGCTGTGCATCTCCCCCTGCATTGGAAAGAGCCTCCGCCGTGAGATATCCCGCGCGCACCGCGCCCTCCATCGTGGAGGGCCAGCCTGTCGCGGTCCAATCTCCGCTGAGAAACAACCGTGGCCATGGGCTTGAGGGGGCCAACCGGAATCGGTCACTAAGAGGCGATGGCGAAAAGGTCGCATGAACTTCCTTGATCACCGTTGCCTTTAACAGCTTCGCATCGCGCGCGGCGGGGAAAAACTCCACTAATTCCTTCAGGGCGAGCTCAATGATTTCGGCTCGGCCCATCTCCAGCAAACTCTTCGACGAACTCACCACCAGTTCCAGATAGCTGCCCTCGTCTTGAGTGCGGTGCGTGAGGATTTTTGATTTCTGAAACATCCATTGGATCGTCCGGTCGAGCAGTGCTGCATGTTCCAGGGGTGTGATCTCGCGATCAAACCAGAGATGTATCCCCGTAATCGGCACCGTGCGAAGATGACTCACCTTCTCCTGCAGTTCCTGGCCTTTCGCACCCTGCGGCAAAATGCGTCCAAGGGCATGAAATGGAACGGCGCTGATAGCGTAGTCAAAGGTATAGTCGCGATCTACGGATCGCACATTAACCTTACTATCTTCGCAGCAGACCGCATCTACTCCGCTCCGCAGTAGGACCTCGCCACCGCGAGCGCGAATGTACTCGGCGGCGACACCGTAAATTTCGGAGAGCGGAGCCATTGGCACGCCCATCGTTCCGGCCTCGGCAGATTTCAGGAACGCATCCCGAAATACCATGGCCGCGTATTTCACCGACGATTTATCCAACTCCTCATTCAAGCTGCCGACCAGCACCGGAGCCCAGAAACGGTCAATCGCCGCCTGTGTCTGTCCCTTGCGCCGTAGCCAGCTCAGGAAGTCGTCACTGCTGTCTTCGGGCACTCCTGCAAGCAATGCCAGCATGGCGCGCGCAATTCCAAGCTTGTCCCGTATCGAGAGCAGCTTGTATTGCATGAATGAAATCAAGGAGTGGAAGGGAGCAGGCAGCGAAGATCCTTCAATAAAGCTGGAACGCCCACCTGGCTCGATGAACGTAATGCGCTTGTACCAGCGCACTTTATCTTCGACGCCAAGGCGATGGTACAAATTCCGCAGGTTGGTGCAGCAGCCGAGCAAAACGTGCTGGCAATTATCCACAACTTCGCGGGTGCCGGGATGCTCATAGGAAGAGGCGCGCCCGCCCAGAAAGGCTCTGCGCTCGAACAACGTAACTTTGTATCCGGCGTCGGCCAGCGCACATGCAGCCGAGAGTCCGGCGAGTCCGCCGCCGATGATGGCTACGCTGGTTCCAGCTGAGTTTCCGCTGCCATTCACAGCAGTCTCTTCCAGAATCCTTTGGCGAGAACCTTGAGTTTATCGCCGAGGGAAAGGCGCACGCGCTCGGAATACACATCAAATTGCTTGCCTTCAATCCGGTCAAGAATACCGCGATAAATCTCTACCATGGCCCAGAGCGCAGGTTGGCTGTCCTCGTCGATCAGCGGAAGCAGTCGTTCTGCTGCGAGATAGAACAATCGTGCTCGCGCAGCCTCAAAAGCCAGTAGCGGGCGAAGCTTCTCAAGCGGCACGCCGGAGCCCAATTCTTCAGGAGTCACGCCGAAACGCTCAAGGTCTTCCTGCGGAAGGTAGACCCGAGCCATCGCCGCGTCCTCCTTCACGTCGCGCAGAATATTCGTGAGTTGAAATGCGATGCCAAGATGTTCGGCGTATTGCTCGGCAATGGGATCGCGATAGCCAAAGATGCGAATACAGACCAGCCCGACGACCGACGCAACGTGATAGCAGTACTTGTACAGATCGTCGAAGCTGCGATAAACGACCAAGGCGGCGTTACTTTGCTCCGCGGCCTCTTGAACGTCCATTCCCGTACCCGCGACCAGATCGTCGAGCAGTTTCATTGGAATTTCGTAGCGCCGCTGCGAATCGCGAAGGGCGAGAAAGACCGGGTCATCGGTACGGCCGGTCTGGAGCGAGCGATGATAGGTCTCGATGAACTCGCCGAGTTTCAATCGCCGTTCGCGCGGGGCCATCCCAGGGTCGTCGCTCAGGTCGTCGGCATGACGCATGAATGCGTACACGGCGCTAAGCGCATTGCGTTTCCGTGCCGGAAGCAGCATGAATCCGTAGTAGAAGTTCTTTGCCGAAGAACGTGCAATATGGCGGCATACGCTGTAGGCCGTGGTCAGTTGAAGCTCGGAGTGTTGCATGGTGGCGCTCATCCCGCCCTTCACAAGGCAATCCTTCCGGCTAAAGCCCGGAGTGCCAACTGGGCCTTTTGCAGCTTGCTCAAACTCGGCCTTTGCGCGAGCACGTTGTAGTCTTGTTTTTCAATTGCCTGCAGAATCGCCAGACCTCCACGGCTGAATAGTTCGAGATCGAGAGCCAGCGAGCGATTGACCATCTTTACCAACGGAAGTCCGCGCCCGAACCACTGGCGCGCGCGTTCAACTTCAAAGCGCATCAACTCGCGGAACTGGCCGTTAAAACGGCCTTCCGCAATTTGCTCTTCGCTCACCCCATGGCGGCGCAGATCTTCGAGCGGCAGATAGGCTCGCCCCTTCTTCCAGTCCACCGCTACGTCCTGCCAGAAATTCGCAAGTTGCAAAGCGGTACAGGTATAGTCGGAAAGTTGCTGGCGCTCTTGATCCTTGTATCCGCAGAGATACAACACGAGGTGGCCGACAGGGTTCGCGGAATTTCTGCAATAGCCCAACAACTCGTCGAAAATCTCGTAGCGCGTCACCGTCTGATCCTGCCGAAATGCCAGGAGCAGGTCGCTGAACTCGTGCCGGGGGATCGCGAAACTTTGAATCGTCTCAGCCAACGCTACGAACACTGGATGCCGGACCGCGCTGGCTTTGCCAGTTCCCTCAAGCGAGCTGTACGTGCGGTTTAGCTCTTGCTCCCAGCAGTCGAGCAACGCAAGCGAGACCTGAGTATTTCCAACCTCATCGCCAAGATCGTCCGAGATGCGGCAATACGCATAAACATTAAAGAAGTGCTGATGCAGGGGCTTCGGCAGGAACCACGTCGCAACCGAGAAATTTTCGTAATGCGAGGTCGCTAGGCGCTTGCAATAAGCGCGCGCTTCTTCCTGTGACGGCGCAGTGGCG